>VAOY01000941.1_pt1 | contig 67758 bp, 60 predicted proteins | sample 3393881 | NCBI WGS metagenome assembly VAOY01 (sample SAMN08290430, study PRJNA428436) | hydrothermal vent metagenome | isolation source: Deep-sea hydrothermal vent chimney | place: Indian Ocean: Southwest Indian Ridge
GAATAGTGTCCGAAGAACTCTCGGAATGGTGTCCGAAGAACTTCCGGAATGGTGTCCGAAGAACTTCCGGAATGGTGTCCGAATGTTTCCGGAATTGCCAAGCAAGTAGCTTCAGGAATGTATATTTACAGAATTTCTGCTATATCTAAAGAAAGTGAGAAGGAATTTCATCAAAGCAAAAAAATGGTTTTGTTGAGGTAATAGAAACGGATTAAAAAAGGATCGTTATTTGATTCAATTTTGACTATTTATCTGGAAAAATTCAGGTAAAAACGTACGCTAATGGTACGCTATCGTACGCTAATTCTACGCTATTATTGTACTAATTGATACTAGTTAATACTAATAGATTTACAGAGAAGAGCCCACTTTTTATCGTCGACAAAGCGGGATTTTAGAGGAGCGGGACCGAAGAGACTCGAACTCTCGACCTCCGGCTTGACAGGCCGGCGTTCTAACCAACTGAACTACGATCCCAAATTTTCAACCTCCGGCTTGACAGGCCGGCGTTCCCCGCCTTCATTTTATTACGGCGGGCAAGTAACCAGCTGCCTGTCCGCCTTTGGCGGGAACTATTCATCCATCGTATTCCGATTCATCGGACGAAGATGGACGATCCCAAATTACTAAACTATTTTTTATCCCGGTAAATAAGAGCAGCGGGAATAACAATGACATAACCAAGAAATAGCATAATAGGTGCAACTGTAATGCTTTGTGTGCTTGTCGTTTCACCGGTAGCCATGACAATATATCCAACCGCAATAAGCAGGACGCCAACAGCAAAAATGATATAATTTTTACTGGTAAAAGCCCAACCTTCAATTAAATGCATGTGCTGTTCTTTATGATTCTGCTTCATATGGGCGGGGAAATTACTGTGTTCTATTTCTATGACCAAATGGAAACTTATCTAAAAAAAGATATATATGAATAAATAGAAAATTGGCACAATACACTTCATCGTTTTAAATTCGCACCCCGAAAATCATGACGTTACATTATTTTAATCCGGGGAAACGAGTGATCGGTGCGGTAATAGGAGTATTATTATTCAGCGTACTGGCTTTTTTCCTCCTCATCATTAATTGGCCCCAAGGGAATCCGTATAATTCAATAAAGGTACAGATTCCAAAGGGCTCAAATGTGTCTGATGTTAGCAGCATCTTGAAGGAAAAAAAGATTATTGCAAATGAACGAGTTTTCAGGATTGCAGTGTGGACATTGGGTTATGAGAAACGATTGCCAGCCGGTTCTTACTCCTTAAACGGCGCACAGTCTAATTATCAAATAATACACCAATTGGTTCATGGCGCACCAAATTTAAAGCGCCTAACAGTGTTAGAAGGTTGGAAGATTAAAAATATCGCCGCTGAACTGGAAAAGGTTCTTGGTAGTGACGCAGGTGATTTTTTGGATCTGTGTACTAACAAAAGTTTATTGAAAAAGTGGAATATTGCTCACGATTCTTTTGAGGGATTTCTGTTTCCGGATACATATTATTTCCTGGAGAATGAAGATCCTAAAAAAATTCTGGAAACAATGGTTCAGGAATATCAAGAGTTTATGTCAGATGAATTACGTGACCGCGCTCGCGAACTTGGGCTAAAAGAGACAGAAGTAATCACATTGGCATCCATTATTGAAGGCGAAGCACTTTATAATGTAGAACGACCGATCATTTCCGGTGTGTATCATAATCGTTTGCAAAAGAGGATGAGACTTCAGGCTGATCCGACAATTCAGTTTATTATTGACGATGGCCCAAGACGGTTACTGATTAAAGATTTAAAAATTGAATCACCTTACAACACCTATTTGAATAAAGGATTACCTCCCGGGCCAATCAATAACCCAGGGAAGGAATCGATCATTGCAGCTTTATTCCCAAATGAAAATGAGTATCTTTATTTTGTTGCCCGTGGAGATGGGTTTCATAAATTCAGTAAAACGAAAAAAGAACATTTGAAAGCAAAGAAAAAATTTCAAAAAATCCGTAGTCAAATTCGGCGGAAGGCAAAAACCAAGAAAGTAAACTCTTAACTATATGAAAAAACAACCCTTAAACGACGTACAAAGACAAGCTGTTGAAGCAATCGGGAATCCGGTGTTGATTTTTGCCGGAGCTGGTAGTGGTAAAACACGTGTTTTAACACATAAAATTGCTTATTTAATTGAAAATGAACTTTTCAAACCAGAAGAAATTCTCGCAGTAACCTTTACAAATAAAGCGGCTGAAGAAATGACCAAGAGGGTCTGCGAGCTGTTGGAAAATAAAGAAGAATGCTTGGCTGTTGGAACATTTCATTCCATTTGTGCCCGATTGTTGCGTAAGGAAATTCATAGATTAGGTTTTTCTCAAGATTTTGCCATATACGATAAACAAGATCAATTGTCTTTAATCAAATTAGTGATGGATAATATAAATGTCGCCCGTTCATTTATCGATCCGAAAACAGTCAGTAATAATATTAGTTTTTATAAAACTAAGCTCGAAAATCCCTCTGATGCCGCAAAAGGTGCAAGAACAATCATTGAAAAAACCATAGTCGATATATATAAGAATTATCAAAAAGAATTGAAAAAAAATAATGCCCTTGATTTTGATGACTTATTAATATTTCCATTAGAATTGTTTGATAAATATCCGGATGTATTAAAAAAATACCAGGAAAAGTGGAAATATGTATTGGTGGATGAATATCAAGATACGAATCGCCCACAGTTCTTATTTATACATGCCATTGCTTCTGAACATAAACAAATATCTGTAGTGGGCGATGATGATCAATCCATTTATGGATGGCGGGGTGCGGATATTCGGAATATCCTGGATTTTGAAAAATCATTTCCCGGTTGCCAGGTTTTCAGATTAGAACAAAATTATAGATCCACCCAACAGATTCTGGACGCTGCAAATGCAGTGGTGAAAAACAATACAGAACGGGCATTGAAAGAATTAAAAGCCATGAATGGCGCAGGTGACAGACTGGGGCTGCTGGAAACCAATGATGAGATGGAAGAAGCGGATGCCCTAATAAGTGTACTGGAAAAAGAGATTAAAATGGGTAAAAGAACGTTTAGTGATTTTGCCGTTCTGTACCGAACAAATGCGCAATCCAGAGCACTGGAAGACAGTTTACGCCGGAATGGAATTCCTTACGAAATTATTGGCGGTATTCGATTTTACGAACGGAAGGAAGTGAAAGACCTGCTGGCCTATTTACAATTAATCGTCAATAAAAAAGACACAATTGCCATGCGACGGGTCATCAATTTTCCTCCGCGAGGAATCGGTTTAAAAACAGTGGATAAATGCGTAAAACTTGCAGAAAAAGAACATGTTGAACTATTCGACATACTGGCTGATCCATCCAAGATGGACATCCGAGGAAAACAAGCCAACGAATTAACTAAATTTTATGATATAGTCAGTAAATACCAGGATTTGCTGGATAAACTCAACGCCGGTGAATTAGTAAGAACCTTGGTTGAAGAAACAGGTATTCTACAACATTATAAAAAACAGGAGACACAGGAAGATCTGGAGCGATTGAATAATATCAATGAAATTTTAAACAGTGTTGATGAATTTATGGCACGAAATCCGGAAGCGATGCTAACGGATTTTCTCGAGGAAGTATCATTGTTAACTGGTATCGATCGTTGGAATGATCAGGCAAACAGAATCACACTCATGACGGTGCATTCATCAAAGGGACTCGAATTTCCGATTGTCTTTTTGATTGGACTCGAAGATGGATTATTTCCATTGTATCTTACTCTACAGGATAGAAGGGAGCTAGAGGAAGAACGTCGATTGTTCTACGTGGCGCTAACGCGTGCGAAAAAGAAAGTATTCATGCTATACGCAAACAATCGCCGCCGTGCAGGTTCTGAACAGTATTATGGTATGGTTTCCAGATTTGTTCGGGAAATTCCGGAAGATCATTTGGAAAAGATTAAATTTTCGTCAGCGATGACACGAAAAGTCATCGGATCATCCAGGGGAAAAACCAAGACTGAAGTCAAACGAACTGTGACAGTATTTGATGATTTCAGAGTCGGTGATATGATTGAGCATGCTATTTTTGGTTTAGGAAAAATCATGGCATTGAGCGGTTCCGGGGAAAATCAGCGTGTCGGTGTTGTGTTTAAAGACGGTATTAAGAAAAAATTGATTGTCAAATTTGCCAAATTGAAAAAAGTCAGGTAACAAGAGAAAATATAATTACATCCCCATAAATCCCCCTTTTATAAGGGGGATTTTTCAGTTTATTCATACCGTAATTTTTCTGTATAATTTTAATTAATTTTCTTTTAGTTATAATAAATCAACCTTAATTTCTTTGAGACTCATTCTCAATAAGGATTAATCATGGCATATAATCTAGGAAATTTTAAACAAGTTCTTGCGAAGGAAGGACTACGTTTCACACTTCAGCGCGAAGAAGTATGGAAGGAAATTCTATCAAGTAATGACCACCGGAATGCTGATGAAATTTATTTTTCTCTTCGTAAAAATAGTGTATCGGTTTCCAGGGCAACCGTTTATCGAACCATTGATGTTCTAGTGAAGAATAATATGGTTCGCAAACTGGATGTTGGAATTGGACCTAGTAAGTTTGAACATAAAATGGATATCAAACACCACGATCATATTATTTGTATGCAATGTGGTAAAATAGAGGAGTTTGTAGTGAATCAAATTGAAAATCTACAGAAAAAAGTGGCTGAAAAGTACGGTTTCAAATTAGATCGACATAATCATCAGTTGTTTGGGATTTGTAAGGATTGTCAATGACACTTTATGATTTAGAAGACGGTAAAATTGCTATGATTCATTCATTTTCCGGTGAAATGGAGTTGCAATCGAGACTAGTGGAAATGGGTATTATGCCGGGGATCAAAATTCGCAGGATAAAAACCGCACCTATGAATGGCCCCATAGAAATAAAGGTACGGGATTACCATGTATCGTTACGACAAGAAGATGCCCATAATATTCTCATAAGCAAATGAAAAAAAAATTAGATCAAAAGTGGGTTGCGTTAGTTGGAAACCCAAATTGCGGCAAAACAGCAATTTTTAATTTGCTGACTGGGCTGAATCAGAAAGTATCAAATTATCCCGGTGTTACTGTGGAAAAGAAAATCGGGGAGGCTCGGTTTGCGAATGGTAACCCATTTGATCTTCTAGATCTCCCGGGAACGTACAGTTTAACACCGGAATCAATGGACGAACGAATTGTAACCGAACAAGTTCTTAATTGGACCCACGGGAAAAACCCGCCAAGCGTTATTGTTTCTGTAGTGGATGCCACAAATTTGAGCCGGAATTTATATTTGTCGACTCAGCTTACTGATTTAGGGATTCCGATTATTGTTGCCATGAATATGATGGACCTTGTAAAAAATGACTTGGAAATCGACACGAAAAGGTTGGCGCGGAAACTTGGTGTAGAGGCGATCATTCCAATGTCCGCAATAAAACGGTGGGGCAAGGATGAACTATTGGAAGCTATCCGTGGGGCGATGAACACCGAGAATTATGTAAACGGTAAATTCCCTATTTCTCTTAATAATGATTATATAAATATTCTGCAGCCACTGAAAGAATTACTGTTAACGAATTTTATATACAATGATCGTTTTGCAACTGCCCAGGCATTACGGCTAATTACTCGAAATTCCACTATTGATATTTATGAATTGTTGATGGAAAACGGATTTTCTGTTGATGGAACATTTATGAGTGATCTGAAAGAAATCAGGCAAAAAGCAGTGGAAGACTTCGAAGACATGGGAGTGAAACACCGCATTCTAGAAGCAACCCTACGTTATGGGTGGTTGGATCGTGTACTGTCAGATGCCAAACTTATTGTTGATACGAATCTTTCCGAAGAGAGTTTTAGTGAAAAAGTAGATAAAGTTCTAACGCACTCATGGTCAGGCCCGTTCATCTTTATACTCATATTATATTTCATTTTTCAATCGATTTTCACGTGGGTATCGGCACCAATGGAATGGATTGATAGTGGAGTTGGATGGATTGGTACACAGGTTTTACTTATTATGCCTCAAGGGATGTTGAGGCATTTAATTGTGGAAGGTATTATTGCTGGTGTAGGTGCTATACTTGTATTTCTTCCTCAAATTCTCATGCTGATGTTTTTTATGACTGTATTGGAAGATTCCGGTTATATGGCGAGGGTAGCATTTATGATGGATCGATTCATGACGAAGGTCGGATTGCATGGACGTTCTGTTCTTCCCTTAATGAGCGGTTATGCCTGTGCGATTCCCGGCATTATGTCTACACGAACCATCGATAGTTGGAAGGAACGATTGATCACTATTCTGGTTTTACCATTAATGAGCTGCAGTGCCCGGTTGCCTGTGTACACACTGATGATTGGTGCATTCATACCGGAGACGAAACTGTTAGGATTTATAAATTTGCAGGGTTTGACTTTGGTCGTGATGTATTTTTTGGGCACAGCGACAGCATTTATTCTGGCAAAGATATTCAGTGTGTTTATTAAAACGAAAGGGAAATCTTCCTTTGTGATGGAACTTCCACCATACCGGACACCATTGTGGCGATCTGTTTTCAGGATTGTATTTAACCGGGGTAAAGTCTTTATTGTCAATGCCGGAAAAATTATAATGTCCATTTCTATTATTTTGTGGTTTCTGGCATCATATCCATCAAATGACGAAGCATCATTTAATAATAATTCGATTCAGCAGAGTTATGCCGGAAAAATAGGTCATGCTATTGAACCTATAATCGAGCCATTGGGCTTTGACTGGAAATTGGGTATCGGTTTAATTACATCATTTGCTGCAAGGGAAGTGTTGGTTAGCACTATGGCAACGATTTATAATGTGGAATCTGAGGGTGATGGTGTTGTGGAATTGAAAGTAGCAATGCAAAACGATATCAACCCGAAAACAGGTAAACCGCTTTATACACCTTTGGTAGCTCTATCTCTCATGGTCTTTTTTGTATTCGCAGCGCAATGCATGGCTACTTTCGCCATTGTGCGTAATGAAACTAATTCATGGAAATGGCCCCTGTTAATGATTGTGTATATGAATATACTGGCATATGGTTCATCATTATTGGTCTATCAGGGCGGAAAGATACTGGGGTTTGGTTGATGGTAATAGGTGAACGGTGGAGTGCCTGCCCGCCGGAGGTACGCAGGCGGGGTAACTGGTGAGTAGTATTGATATTCAAACAATTATTGCAATAGCCATTTTAGCTGGAGCACTTCTTTATGCATTCGTTCGCTTCAGGAAAAACTGGAAGCAAGGTGATACCGATCCTAAATGTGATAATTGTGATATAAAGAATATTGCTCAAAGCTTAAAGTTGAAAGACAAAAGCTAACATCTTCCATCTCCCGTCTTCCATGCTACATCTCTCCTCTTCCATCACAACTCTTTTTTCATTTTGAAGCTTCCCCTGGATGTAACTCCATTATCAACAAAACCAAATTCCTTATATATTTGTTTTGCCGTGTCATTTTTCGGAGAAACATGAAGGGTGATGTAATTTAACTTTGATTCTTTTACAAAATGTTCTGCGTGGGATAAAAGCATTTTAGCGAATCCCTGTTGTCGATGTTCCCGATCAACAAATAAATGGAAGAAGTGGGCATGTTGTTTTTCCGGAGCCACTGACACACTTATATAAGCTACAATCCACTTTTCTTTAACAGCAACGTAGGTTGTGATATTTTCATTTTTATAAGACAAAGAGCACCATTTGCGAAAATCGAATGGATAATACATGCGCGGATCGGTAAATTGCAAATCTTTCGGATTTTTAAACCAGTTTTGCAAACAGACCTGTAAAATTTTACGGTCACGAGAATTAGAATATGAAACTGTTTTTATAGTAACTTTCATACGTGGAAGTTCAGTAGGTTTTATTAAATATTCATACATTTTAATCAATGAAAGAGATAACACAAATATCATCCTTCAAGGAAGGAGCCTCAATTCAGGGGTTCTTCCTTTGCGTGGAAAAGCATCTTCGCCATACGCGCAATGGAGATTTATATCTTGATCTGGTTCTCCGTGACAACACGGGAACAGTTCATGCCAAAATCTGGGATAAAGTAGACGAACTAAATGACAAATTTTCATCTGGCGTTCCCATTGCCGTTAAGGGAAATGTGGAATCATTTCAAGAGCGTCATCAATTAGTTATTACGAAGATTAATAAGGCATCAGTTCAGTATTATGGTCGTTATGGTTATGACCCGGCTTTAGTGGTACCCGCATCTTCGAATGATCCTAAAATAATGTGGAAAGATATTGTAGATATTATTAAAAACATTAAAAATCCATTTTTAAAGAAACTGGTATCATCCATTTACAAAGAACATAAAGAAAAAATATTAATTCATCCGGCATCCGTTGTTATGCACCATAATTATCGATCCGGATTTTTGGAACATGTTCTTTCCATGTCCAAGATTGCCAATCAACTATCCGGATTATACGATGTGGATCGTGACCTTGTTTTAACAGGAGTGCTTCTCCATGATATCGGTAAATTGGATGAGATATCTGAAGATATGGACGCAGAGTATACCGATTCCGGAAATTTCATCGGCCACATTGTGCTCGGACGGGATATGGTTCAAACTGCGGCAAGGAAAATAAAAAAATTCCCGAAAGAATTATTACAAAAATTGGAACATATTATTTTATCCCACCAAGGTCGATTTGAATGGCAAAGTCCAAAACAGCCGGCTTTCCCTGAAGCGATGCTGGTACACATGATTGACAACATGGATGCCAAAATGAACCTCATGAAATTGGCAGTCGAAGAAGATCAAAACGAAAGAAAATGGACGGACAAAAAGAATATCTTCCGCACACCTTTATACAAGGGTCCGGATGAATCTAAATAAATTGGTGCGAGCGTCTATTTTTACTGCACTGGCTATCGGTGCCGGATTTGCACTCCTCATGATCCCCAATATAGAACTCATTTCAGTAATTGTTTTTTTAGCAGGAATGCACTTAGGTACTTCATGGGGACTGGTTATTGGTAGTACAGCAGAAATGATTTTTTCCGGCCTGAACCCCATGGGTTCCGGTTTGATATTTCCACCATTGTTCATTTCTCAAATCCTGGGTATGGCGTTTATAGGTTTTTGTGGCGGGTTGCTACGCCATTTTTTTCTTAAAAAAGATTTTACCGCTTCAAACATAATTTCCCTTGGTGCGGTCGGATTCATATTAACATTTATTTTTGATTCTTTAACAACGTTGAGTTATCCTATCAGTGCCGGGTTTGATCTTTCCAGAACTATAGGTTTATATATTTCAGGAATCGGCTTTACCTTATTGCATCAGGTGTCCAACGCAGTTGTATTTGCAGTAGGTGTTCCACGTGTTACAAAATATTTAGTAAAATGATTTCAAAAATATATTCTACTCTTTGGACGGCATTAACCGGGTTAATGCGATGGTTGATAAGATCAATCCATTTCGAAAGGAGATCACTAATTGGATATGAATATTTTTTAAGTATATTATTTATTACCACCGCTTTGTTAAGTCAAAATATTATTGAACGACCTTATGATTGGAGCGGGCAATATGGATCATCAACAATAAATAGTAGATTATTTTGGAATTCAGATTGGACTTCCGGGCCGCTTTTATTTGATGGGACCTATACGTTTTATCCCAAACGGTATGGTGATCACATTACATCCCATTTTGCAATATCGACATCAAATCTATTTCCACAAACCAGTCACCAAATTCAAGATTCATCATTTTCAACATCATCTTTTGATTACAAACAAGGAGACTATAATTACGATCAATTAACCTTGGATATTGATAATACTAAACCGAAAAGATATATTGGTTTACATGGATTCAAACGCAGCTATGCCGGTAGGAATGGACAGTTTTTCCATCCACATGGTATGATGGTTCCACTACAGCAATCGTATATATTGGAATATGTTTCTGAAAAGAGTGGCTGGATGCTGGATGCCGCTGCCGCCAGGCTTGTAACAGAATCAGGGATACAGGATACATCCGATTTTAATGGATTATTTGAAGATGATATATTTACAGCAGGTGTTCTTACAAAATCACCGGAAGATAAACTTCAATGGACATCCCATTTAGCGCTTTTTCAGCAATGGCGTCGGGTTGATGTATCATGGTATCCAAACAGGAAAAGTCAATATCTCAACCGAAGCTACTGGCATAACCAACTGGACGGATTCGAAATTGAAGAGTTTGATATATCATTTGGGCTAGACTTAAATACCCAATCTGTTACAAAGTCGGATACAGTTCACAGACAGACAAACTGGGCCATATCTTATGCAAAAGTAAAATGGAATAGAATCAATATATTTTATGGTGGTACATATTTCGATAATAGCGGATCTTCCAGGTATCTCTCTGCGGAATATGCAAAATCATGGAAAGTTTTTTCTGTCAATGCGAAGTATTCTGATCAATTTAAGCCAACCCATTTTCGCATTTGGGAAGCGAATCAAAATGACATGATTGAAAGATTTATTTTAGGAGATTTTTCGGCAAATGCTGAATTCAAAAATGCAAAGACAGGATTAAACTATTATAATGGTATCAGTGAAATAAACGGTATTCGTAAAGGTCATTTCTCCACTTTTGAATTATATGGACAATTTATTTTTTTTAAATACATGTCATTCAAAGGTTCATATTCATTCCAGAAAGGGAATTATTACTTATCCGATGGAATTGGCAATAGAGTATATTTTCAACTCAATTTTGAAAAAGACCGATTTTTTAACCGCTTTGATTTAAATGCAAAATTTTATGGTGAAGGATTATTGAACAGAAAAGGTACTGACTTATTATCGCCATTGGATGGGATACCAATTGAACCGATTCGATCTTCCATAAGTCTACCCGATATTTGGCTTCTTCATTTTGATGTTTCTGCCACCATCTCTACTATGACTATCACATGGTCAGTGCGAAATATTTTCCAGGCGATTGAGCCAACTGCGTTGCAAATGTTTCCTGATAAGGAAACGGGAGATTTTCTAGTCCAGTATAATTCGACATTTCCTCCCATGGGTCGACTGGTTATGTTTAGCATTCACTGGACGTTTAAAGATTAAAAAAATCTGCTGTAAACCTCTTAATCATGCAGGACACACCCTGCATAAGAATAAAAGAGTTTTGATGATTTGATCTGATACGTGTAAAGAATTATATAATTAACCACCCCACCGTCTCCTCCTTGAACAAGAAGGAGAGAAAATAATTCTTTCAATACATTTTCCAAAAAAGAAATGAAAATGAAAGCAAAATTTATCCGAGGAAAAAATCCCTCCTTTTGGTTAGGAGGGATTGCAGGGTGGTAAAGATTAGTTTTAACCACATTTGAACGGATTAAATTTCTATTTGTTATAAACAGCAAAATCGGTTGGGATGGCTCCTACTTCAAATGTATGCAAGACATTTCCTTCCAGATCGGTTACTATCACTTGATCCGGAGCTAGGTAATCATCCGTAACACCAAAGAAAATTCTCTCACCAGAAACGACCACCGAATACACTCCACTGAAATCACCTTTTACACTATTGTTATCTACACTTAAATCACTGTTTAGAGGTGCTATTCCTATAGTTGTCGCTCTAAAAACACTGCCATCAATTTCTACAAGGTCGGATCCATAATTAGAAGACATTCCGTAATCATTGGTTTGAATTGTTCCTGAGGATAATTCTATTGTACTCGTACCTGAATATGAATTCCAGTTTAGATCAAAGTAAGTACTAGCAACAAACAACTTATTGTCTGATATTAATAATCGCCCCGGTCCCGAAACGACATCAAACGTTTCTGTCACTGTGCCAGAAGCAGCATCAATTTTCACTATATCATCATTGGTTGACCAGTCGCTGTTCATGGGAACGGATACATAGAGATCAGCACCATCATAAACAATATCTTCTGGCATGCCGTTGATACTGATGGTATCCGAAATAGAGTTTGAATTGAGATCAATGACCAGGATACCGCTATACCATGTTGTGATGTATCCCTTATCATTGCTAAAGGCCATGAAGCGCGGACTGGAATAAGCTACATCAATGCTTGCAGTATGGAGAAGCTCATCACCAAGGCCAATAACTTCGATCGTATGGCTGTTATTATTTACAATATATAGTTGATCGTTGTTGATGTACATGGAATTGGCCACATCGCCAAGGCTGACGTCCGTCAGTGATTCATATACATTCGCATTTATTTCTGCAGCTTCATCGTCAAGATCTACTGACCAGAGCGACGCATTTGCCGATCCGTAATTACCTTCACATAAAATGAATAGATTGCCTGTCCGCACCTCTTCTTTTGCTTTTTCATCTTCACATCCGATGATTAAAATAATCCACAGAATGAATGTATGTTTTAGTACTGATTTCATGATTTCTCCTTTGGGTGTATGTTGAGTGTTAAGTTGAATGCTCTTCCCGGTTCGGGGTATCCAAGTACAGTTTGATATTGCTTATCAAATATATTTTCGATTGAAAACGTAGATGTAATTATTTGGCTGAAAATCGATTGTTTAAAAGAAATAAATGCTGATGAGTAAATATAATACGGTAGAATTTCATCTTCAGGGAAATCATACATGGCTATCCGCTCACCAGTATAATGCCCTGATAGGGTAATGGATATGCGTTTAAAATCTTTACTTAAAGAAATAAATCCACTGTAGTCCGGGGCATATCGTAAAGAATTATTACGATTATAATCCCGAGTCCAGAGTCGGGTTATATGCCCATTAAAATCCAAAAAGGGAAGCAATAATTGTGTAGATAAAGTCAAACTAGTGCGATCAGTAAAGGCTATATTTTCCGCTATCCAATAATTATCTCCGGGAACCCATTGAATCAAGTCTGTACTTTTTATATGGCGTGTTGTTAAATCAAATTTTGATTTTTCTGACTGCCATGAATTAATGATCATGACTTTAATTGCCTGTTCTGGCTGTAAATGTTCGTTTCCCCCCGGAATCCAGTACATATCATTAAATGAAGGAGCCCGTAATGAAGTCCCAACTGAAATAATGTGTTTCAAATGGATGGATTGCTGCCAGGTCAAGTCAGTACTGTAGTTAAAACCCCGATGTGTATTGCCTATTTTGTCAAAGCGAATAGCAGAACGCAATAAGACAGAGTTACGGTTCCAATCTGCAGCAATTAAACCGGAAACATTGTCTCTCTTTTGATGGTCAGTTTCAGTACTGGTAATTCCCTCTTGAGAATATTCTCCCTGTGTATTTACTGAAATAGACGGAGAGATTTTCAGTTTAGCGGAAATATGAAGTTGATTTGAATAAACTGTATGTCGACTGTCGATAGCGTAGTCAGGATCAATATAGCTTTCATCGCTATTGCGTTTACTGATACGGCCTTTTAGAAATCCGTTCGATAAAAGATATGAACCGGAAATAGACATTAGCATCAATTCATCGTTTCGTGATGCATTTAAACTTGGTGAATACATTAAACCTGCAACCCCTCTATTTTGCTTTGAGTAGAGAAGAGATCCTGTCAAATTGAATCGGGGATGAATTAAACCTGAAAAAGATAAAGTCCCGTAATCTTTATGAAGATGATTATTCTCTCTTATGCTTTTTTCTCCCCGCCATTGTACTTCGTAATTATCTTCTGCCTTTAATTGTCCAAGGGAAGCATGAGCATTAATCTTGGATATATGAAAACCTTTCTGGGCTATCCAGGAATTTCTACCCCAATTACCGAAACTGGTAGTAAATGATGCAGTATTACCTGCATTTTTTAAATATATAATTCCATCTGTTGTACCAGAGCCGTAAAACAAGCTGGGCTGATGGGCCATAGAAGCAGATGAAATTAATTGTCCGGGAAGTTGAGAGATATCTGTTCCACCATTTTGCGGGTTTGTTAAATCAATACCTTCATAAATAATTTTTGTATGTGAACCAGAACCACCATCAATACTGACAGTCGCATTTCCAGCTAAACCGCCATAACTACGAATTTGAACACCGGGTAATTGTCTGAGTTTTGATTCAATTTCACCACTTACTTTTTGGTCAAAATCGTAGTGTCTAGAAAATGAATTGATCAAAGGTTTGTTTTTATTAAATACAACTGGATCCATTAGAATAGGATCAATTTTTAAAAATAATGTAATGGGAGAATTATTCTTTACTATCAGTGTGGAATGTTCATAACCGTAACGTTTAAAAATCAGAGAATCTTGTAGGGTACATTCAATAGTAAAATGACCAAACTCATCGCTCATTTCCCATTGACCACTTGATTTATTTTGAATTATGACAAAAGAAATGAAAGTCGAATTGTTATCAACAACATTCCCTCGAATTGGAAATGCATTCAATAAAGAAATAAAATTGAGTAGAATTAAAAAAATCTTATGCACAAAAAACCCCGTTATTGAACGGGGTCATGAGCACGAAATGATGATATTTTGTATTTTTTCGTTTCATGACTCTTATCCCGAAAGTCTATGGTTAAACATGGTGACCAGGTTTCCTGACTTACGCCTAAACAGAGTATTTCCGCCTTCTCATCCGCCGATTGGCGGACAATGGCTTCGTGGAAATTCCTAAGCGGTTACAGTAGCGGGAACTGTGCCCGGATTTCACGGGCTTCCCTGATACATCCAATGTAAATGAACGTCAGATTTTAATATAAACTATGAATTGATTCAAAGATCAATTATCCTCAAAATGTTATATTGGGATTATGGAAGATCACTGAATAAATTTGCCGTTGAATTTTGAGTAATAAAACACATGTATTATTTTGTTATTAATGTTTCTGTCATGAATGTTTATAAAGAGCCGTCATTCAATTCTGCGGTAATGACTCAGGCTCTTATGGGCGAATCATGCCCAATTATTGGACAGTCTGAAAATTGGTATAACATTAAACAATGGGATGGCTACGAAGGTTGGGTTAATGGATTCTATGGTATTATACAGAAGGAAAAATATGCTTCAAATTCTACTTTTTATGAATCTCATGGTGTTGTATATAATGAAAAAAATGTTCCTATTCGTGCTATAAATTTTGGCGGACAATTATCTGTTATTGAGAATGAACATAATTACACCGTGACACTTCCTGATGGTCAACAAGGAATGATCAAGAATGGGTTAAAGATGGATTCATTGACTCCTTCCCGAGATTCAATTGTTAATTTGGCAAAGTCATTTTTAGGAATACCTTATCAGTGGGGCGGAATATCAACACAAGGATTTGATTGCTCCGGGTTTGTGCAAACTGTTTTTAAAGCTCATGGGATAGAATTACCGCGGGACTCCCATCAGCAAGCTGACCATTTACAAAATGACATTGAGTTAGAGAATATTCAAAAAGGGGATATGTTATTTTTTGCTGAAGGAAATCAAATCAGTCATGTAGCAATTAGTTTAGGCAGCGCTAATTTAATAAATGCGAGAGGTTGGGTTCGAATTGAGAGTATAAGTGAAAAAGATGCACATTTTAGTAAAAAGCTTTATGATCTATTTGTAAAAGCTTTTTCTATCGAAGAAGTATTAAACTCCTGACCGTGTTTCATACATCAAAAAACGGTTTACCATTAAATAAAGCAGTTCTCGTGCTCAATATGAATTATGCTCCTTTAATGATTTGCACTGCCAGGAGAGCTATTTGCTTAAAATATCTTGAAAAAGTAGACATTGTTGAAACATACCAAGAAGAAATTCATTCGCCATCCGTAACTGAAAAGTTACCCAGCATTGTTAAACTGAAAGATTTTGTCCGTTATAATAGCATGGATGTAGTATTAAGTCGAAAAAATATCATGCTTCGCGATAAACATACATGTCAATACTGCGGATTTAAATCAACTACCTTAACCATCGATCATATTATTCCAAGAAAACATGGAGGTTTGGATAATTGGGATAATTTGGTTGCAGCTTGTCAAAATTGTAATATTAAAAAAGGAAATAGATCACCTGAAGAAATCAATATGTCATTGAGACGATTACCGAGGAAACCTAATCGTATTCACTATTTTCAGCAATTCATTAACCATGATCAAGCCTCATGGCGACCCTATTTATTTTTGGAGTCATTTTGAAACGAGTCTTAAGCGGGATTCAACCCTCCGGTCAGCTTCATTTAGGAAACTATTTTGGCATGATGAAGCGGATGATCCATTACCAGGAAGAAAACGATTTGTTTTGTTTCATAGTGGATTATCATGCGATGACAACTATCCATGACGGTAATAGATTACGAGATAATACCTTGAATGCGGCTATGGATTTTCTTGCATTAGGAATGGACTCGGAGAAATCCACATTCTGGATTCAAAGTGATGTTCCGCAAGTCACCGAACTGACTTGGATTTTATCAAATGTTGTTAGTGTAGGGCTAATGGAAAGAGGAACGTCGTACAAGGATAAACTGGCAAAAGGTCTGAAAGCGAATATGGGTTTATTTTCATATCCAATACTTATGGCAGCGGATATTTTATTATTTGGCAGCGAAGTCGTTCCTGTTGGAAAAGACCAAAAACAACATGTAGAAATGACACGTGACATTGCCATTCGATTTAATAAAACATTCGGTAATATATTTACTATTCCTGAGCTTGAAATTGACAAAGGAAGTCAACTCGTCCCGGGAATTGATGGTCAGAAGATGAGCAAATCATATAATAATTCAATACCAATTTTTGATGATGAAAATACAATCAGGAAAAAAGTCATGTCTATCATGACGGATTCATCAAAAGTAGATGAGGGAAAAAACACCGATTCTCCGTTATTCAAAATATACAGTTTATTTTTAAATGAAGAAGAAATATTGGAACTGAAAGAGAGATTTACAACTCCGGGAACCGGCTATGGAGACATAAAAAAATCACTATTCTTACAAATCATGGATCATTTTCGGCCATTCAGAGAAAAAAGAACTTACTTGGAAAACCACAAAGATTCTGTTTATGAATCACTTCAGATTGGCGCTGAAAAAGCGTCAACGGTTGCAGAAAAATATTTAAATCAGGCCAGAAACGCAACGGGGTTAAACTACAGGGTATGACTTACCGGGTTCATTTAGAAAATTTTGAAGGCCCACTGGATCTACTATTGTATTTTATCCGGAGAGATGAGATTGATATCTATGATATTCCCATTGCAGAGATAACGCATGAATTCGTTGATGCGGTTGAGAAGATGAAACAATTGAATATCGGTGTGGCTGGTGAGTTCATCGTCATGGCTTCAACGCTTATGCGAATAAAATCGAAAATGCTGATACCTCGCCCGGAGTTTGATGAAGACGATGAGATGATTGATCCAAGAAGAGAATTGATTGATCAGCTATTGGAATATTCACGGTTTAAGGAAGCATCAGAATCATTAAATGCATTTGCAGAAAATCGCAGCCACATATTTTCCGCCGGTAAAACAATGTCTGTTTCTGAAGCACCTGATGAAGTAAATATTATTCTAAAAAATGTGACTCTCTATGATATTGCTAAATCATTTAAAATGGCCATGGACAACAAGCCGGTCATTCAATCCTATGAATTACAAAGAGAAACCATTCATTTGGATAATCAAAAAGAATTGGTAATAAAATCCTTTGATGGAGATGGTCGTTTGCGATTTTCTACTTTATTAAATCAATTGCATACAAAGATCGAAATAGTGGTAACATTTTTAGCGATCCTGGAATTGATTCGCTTGCACCAAATTACTGTTGTACAGAATGAAATATTTGGCGAACTTGAAATTCAACTCCTAACTGCAAAAGCGTAATTTGAATAAAAACGAACAACTAAAAATAATCGAGGCACTTCTTTTTGCGTCATCTGAACCATTAACTCAATCAAGGGTCAACCTGGTATTTATTGATGATGCACCATATTTAAGTGATTTAATTCCCCTATTATCAGAGCAATTCGAAAAAGAACAACGCCCTTTGGAAATCCAAGAGGTTGCTGGTGGTTATCAAATGACCACTAAACCTGAATTTGAAACATGGGTCAGAAGAGTATTAAATAAATCGGGCAAACTTTCTCTTTCGCAGGCAGCATTAGAAACTCTGGCGATCATAGCCTATAAGCAACCTGTCAGCCGATTTGAAATTGAATCTATTCGTGGCGTAGATAGCAGCGGCGTTCTTAAAACAATTTTAGACCGCGGCTTAATCAAAATAAAAGGACGAGATGAAGGTCCCGGACGTCCGTTGCTTTATGCCACGACTGAAATGTTTTTGGAACATTTTGGATTAAACAGAATTTCTGATATGCCAAAGCTCAAGGAAATCAATGAACTCACTGAAAGCGATGGCGAAACCCAACTCGAAGCATTTGTTCATACACCCGCTCATCAAACATCTGAAATAGACCAACCCGCAGATACTCCCACAGCATGAAGCGTGATTACGCTTCAGCATGCGAATAAAATATTATGCGTTTAAATAAATTTCTGGCTAAAGCCGGTATTGCATCACGACGGGAATCTGATAAGCTAATTCAAGAAGCAACGACTATTGTGAATGGTATCCTCCAGACGGATCCGGCATTTGATGTTTCCCCAGAGGATGAAATCATCTTCAATGGCAGACGTATAACAATTGATCAACAAATTTCAGTTATTGCCTTAAATAAACCAAAAGGATATATTACAACTGCGAGCGATCCTAAGGACAGGAAAACAGTGAAAGAATTAGTTCCTCAAAAACCCAGATTATTCACGATAGGTCGTTTGGATCGTAATACAACAGGACTATTATTATTCACAAATGATGGCGATTTAGCACAAGAATTGATGCTACCGAAGAATAAGGTTCCAAGGATATATGATGTGGAAATAGATCAGTCATTAAACCAAACGGAAATAACAAAAATAGATAAAGGTATTTATATAGGTTGGGGGCAAAAGGGAAAAGCGAAAATCATAAAGCAGAATCCTCGAAAAAAAAGTACAGTCGTTAGACTTATGTTACAGCAAGGAAAGAATAGAGAAATCAGAAGAATTATGAAAACATTGAACAGAAAAATATTTTCTCTGCATCGAATAAGTTACGGCCCAGTTGAAGTAAAAGGTCTTTCTTTTGGACAATGGCGAGCATTATCAAAAGAGGAGATTAATGAGTTGCAAAAAACGGTAAAAAAGTCATCATTATACTCATAGCTTTACATTTTGGTTTTATTCATTAAAAAAAGTAAATTTATCGGCTTTTTGAGAAGGTAAAATAATGATTATCGCGATTGATGGACCAGCCGCTACTGGCAAGAGCACAACAGCCAAGGGCGTTGCACAGCAACTTGGATATATATATCTGGATACAGGTGCAATGTACAGGTGTGTTACACTTGCTGTTTTGAATGAAGGGGTTAATATAAAAAACTCCGATCAACTGAAAGATCTGCTTTCTAAAATCGATATTGATATAAAAATGGAAGATGGATCCTATGAGATATTTTTAAACAGCAAAGATGTCTCAGTTGAAATTCGATCACCGGAAGTGACGCGTAATGTGAGTGCTGTAAGTGCTGTAAAAGAGGTTCGACAAGCGATGGTACGTAATCAACGTTTAATTGCATCAAAAACAGATTGCGTGATGGAAGGAAGAGATATTGGTACTGTTGTTTTCCCGAATGCAGAGTTCAAGTTTTTTTTGATAGCTGATTCATATGTTCGAGCCGAAAGACGACTAAAAGACTTGCAAGCCATCGGAGAAGAAAAGTCAATCGAGGAATTAGAAGAAGATATCATACGCAGAGATGAATATGATTCATCACGAGAAATATCCCCTTTGAAGAAAGCCGAGGATGCTATTGTAATCGATACAACATATTTAAGTATTGAAGAACAAGTATCAAGGATAATTGAAATCGTTAACAAGAAACAATAATTAAACAATAAACAGGAAATATTAATCTTATGAGTAAAGAAGAATTAACCGCTGAACAGACGTCCGAAACTTTGGTTGAAGATGCCAGTGTAGAAGCAGCAACCACTGAAGAAGTGGTAGAAGAAACACCTGCGGTTGAAACAACATCAAACGGTGAAACCGAAATAAAAATAAATTATTTAGACCCCCAGCTTTTGAACGATATCCGTACAATAAGCAAGGAAGAAATCAATAAAACTGATGTTCAGTCAGACAAAACAGACGAATTAATTAATAAGTACAAAAATTCTCTTTCTGAAATTCAAGAAAACCAAGTGATTAAAGGCCGCGTGATTGGTATGAATGACCATGTCATATTTATTGATATCGGTTTTAAATCCGAAGGTATTATAAATCGTGATGAATTTTCTGAGGAAGATCTACCCAATATCGGTGATCAAATTGATATCTTTTTGGAATATCTTGAAGATCGTCGAGGTAATATGGTTCTTTCCAAAGAAAAAGCAGATTTTATGCGGCGATGGGAAGAATTAAATGAATTATTTAATAATGAAACTACGTTTTCTTGCAAAATCATTCGCCGAATAAAAGGTGGTATGATTGTAGATCTTGATCGCATCCAAGGGTTTTTACCCGGGTCCCAAATTGATGTGAGACCTGTAAAGGATTTCGACAATTTGTTGAACACAGATATTGAGGTCCGTATCGTCAAATTGAATGAAGCTCGAAAAAATATTGTTGTTTCACATAAGATTATCCTTCAAGAAAGCTTAAAAGAACAACGCGATGCACTGTTGAGTGAAATGGAAATTGGTACCGTAATAGAAGGTCGTGTTAAAAATATCACTGATTTCGGTGTCTTTTTAGATCTTGGAGGTGTAGATGGTTTACTACATATTACTGATCTCTCTTGGGGTCGCGTCAATCATCCTTCAGAAATAGTCAATCTCGATGACGCTCTGACTGTTAAAATCATTGATTTTGATAAGGAAAAACAACGTGTTTCACTTGGATTGAAACAGCTGACTCCTCATCCTTGGGAAGATGTTGATACAAAGTATCCTGTCGGTACAAACGTAAAAGGTAAAATTGTCAGTATGACGAATTATGGCGCCTTTGTTGAATTAGAACCGGGTGTGGAAGGACTAATTCACGTCTCTGAAATGTCCTGGACACGGCAAGTGAAGAATCCAAACGAACTATATAAGCTTAATGACGAAGTAGAAACAATGGTTCTGTCAATCGATACGGATGACAGGAAGATTAGCCTGGGTATCAAACAATTACTGCCGGATCCGTGGGATGAAATAGAAGAAAAATTTATGGTAGGGACTATCCACAAAGGAACCATCAATAACTTAGCTCAATTTGGGGCTTTTGTAGAACTTGAAGAAGGCATCGATGGCCTTATTCATGTCTCAGATCTTTCATGGACGAAAGTAGTCAGACATCCAAAAGAAGTAGTAGAGAAAGAAGAGAAAGTTGAAGTCCGCATTCTGGAAGTCTCCAGGAATAATCGTCGAATTTCTTTAGGATTAAAACAACTATCTGATGATCCTTGGCCTGAAATCATTAAATATTTTGAAACAGGTAAAGAAGTAAGTGGTGATATTATTCGTGTATTAGATAAAGGAATCATCCTTCAGTTGGAAATGGATGTTGAAGGCATTATTCCTTTTGGTAAAAAACCCAAGAAAAGACGTAAAGAAGTGGTGTCTGATCTAAAGCCTGGAGTTAGGGTATCAGGAAATGTCATGGAAGTAAAACCGGAGGAGAAAAAAGTGATCCTTTTCTCTGAAACATATTCTGAAGGTGGTGAGAAAGCCACTAAAGATTCCGTAAAGGACTTTTTGGAAAGCCAGGAAGGACCAGCTACAGAAAAAATAGAAATACCAAAAGATCTTCAAGTAGAAGATTCAAAAGAAAATACCGACAAAGAATCGTAAAGTCACTTCATAGCATAGTGATGTAATAATGGATAAGATCCAACTGCAAAAATATCTCAATTGGCATTCTCTGGGAATGAGATTGGGGGCAGCTGGATTGGCACTTTTACTTTGGGTATTTGTGGTAAGTGAAAATGAATACACCATGGTTATGGATGTACCCATAGAAGCTCGAAACCTGAATGCCCAAAAAGCCCATAAGAAAGAAGTTCCTGAATATGCGCAAGTCCGATTAAGAGGTCCTGGGCGCGTTCTGTTTAAAACACTTCTAGTAAAAAAATTCCTGTCTGATTTTAAGTTAGTTATTGATCTTGATCGAATATCTGAAGAATATGATTTTTACTTAAATGAGTATTATGAACGATATCCTCAAAAAGTAGTGCTCCCACCCGCATATGATTTAGAATACATAGAAGTTGTGTACCCGGATTCTATACACATTAGCTTAGATGAGTACATGGTAAAAACAGTGCCTGTAAAATCACCAGTGATTATTGACGCTGCTCCGGGATACGTTCTGGTTGGAAAGCAAAGTCTTCATCCTGAGAGGATCGAGGTTGCCGGCCCGAAAGAAGTTATAGAAAAGATGGTTCTTGTTATGACAAAAACGGATACGTTTACTGATCAAGAATTTGATATAAACATTTCGCTGGCTATTGAAAAAAAAACTCGATCTCTTCTTGAATATTCTCAAAGTTCTGTTGTTTTAAAACAGGATATTCAACCCATCAGTGAACGTATTATAAGTGAAATTCCAATTATCGTTGTGAATACGCTTCCGAGTTTGAGATTATTCGTAAATCCCACGACAGTTTCCCTTACTATAGTTGGGGGCGTCGATCGCATCGCAGCGGTAAAGCCTGAAGATATAATGGTCACGTTAGATTTTGCTAAAGAATGGGTTTCGGGAAAAAATTATTATGAACCCAGTGTGCGGACTCCTGAAGATATTTTAGAATGGCGAGATCTTTCCCCACGTAATCTTGAGTTGGTTGTAACGAAGGAATCTAATTGATTGTTTTAGGCGTTGAAACGTCTTGCGATGAAACTGCTGCTGCAATTTGTTCGGAAAGCAAGATTTTATCTACAATTGTCAGTTCCCAACTCATTCACTCTGATTTTGGAGGAGTTGTTCCCGAACTCGCATCTCGAGAGCATGAATTGCTCTTAAACTCCATAGTCGAAAAAGCAATTCAAAAAGCAGGCATTTCAAAAACGGATATTGAAGGTATAGCCGTTACCAAAGGTCCTGGGCTTGCCGGCACGCTTTTGGCTGGTGTGTGTTTTTCGAAAGGATTCGCTCATGGATTAAAAAAGCCTATTATTGGTATTAATCATTTAGAAGCTCATATTTTCGCAAATTTTTTAGCAGATTCCGATTTGCAGTTTCCTTTTGTTTGTTTGTTAGTATCCGGTGGACATACACAATTGTGGTTAGTAGAGGCATTGGGTCACTATAGGTTATTAGGTACAAGCAGAGATGATGCTGCCGGTGAAGCGTTTGATAAGGGTGCGCGTATTTTAGGGTTGGGTTATCCCGGAGGTCCTGAAATTGAAAAATTATCTCAAGGAGGTGATCGGGAAGCCGTTCGTTTCCCTAGGGCGTTTATTAAGGATAAAAATATTGAATTCAGTTTTAGTGGATTAAAAACTGCTTTGTTGTATTATATGGATTCTTATGATAAAAATGGGAACATTACCAAAGCGGATATTGCAGCTAGCTACCAATACGCAATTGTTGATGTATTGATCAGCAAATTAATACTGGCCATCGAACGAACAGATGTAAAAACATGTGTTATAGCCGGAGGTGTGGCTGCAAATAAATTGTTACGGAAAACAGTGAAAGAATCGTTAATTGATATATCTGTTTTATATCCTGATTTAGCGTTGTGTACAGACAATGCCGCCATGGTTGCTTATTTAGGTGAACTTTATCTGAAAAAAGGCGTTTCCTCTACCATGGATTTTGATATTAATCCTAATTTGAAATTGGCCTAATAATGTCATTACAGTTATTAAATGACATCGATGGATGGTTCTGGGCAATATTATTTACATCTATAGTTGTAACACTATGGGTATATGTTGCTGTCAAAACGGATCGGAAATTATCAATCTTATACTTCTTTAGAATTTTCATTTTTATGATTGTAATATTTTTACTGTTACAACCAAAATTGACTTGGAAAGAAAATCATCAGTATCCATTGCATTGGAATATTTATGTAGACAAATCTGTTAGTATGGCTTATCATCAATCCTTTTCTCCACAATTATATTTAGAAGAAATTCAAAAATATATTGGATCTATTCGTGAAATCGATCATGATGCGTTGGTATATACTTTTGATCACACTATTCAAGAATACGATGGTCAATCGTTTGAATTGGATGGTGCTGTAACAGATATTAGCAATGTCCACAATCATATATTAGAAGCGAAAGATGATTTAATCGGAGCGATCATTATTTCAGATGGACAAATTACTAAGGGAAATACAGATCAAAATCAATTAAACAAAATCCATACTCCCATTTATACAATTGGCGTTGGTGATACGATACCTATGATTGATATTGCCATAAAGTCCATTTCAGCACCAACTATTGCCGTAAAGGGCGAAGAGATGAATATTGATATTACGATCATTTCACAAGGAAAAATGAATGATCGTATAAATGTACTACTTTATAATGAGTCAAATCTAATCGGCTCAAAATATATCCACTTATTAGGAGATGGTTCTCTTTCAAAAGCAAAGTTCAGGATTTCATCAAATACGCTCGGTGTCAATAAATATTTGGTAAAAGCATCCGTGTTGAAGGATGAAATAAATATAAATAACAATCGTTTACCTTTTGAAGTTGCCATCTTGAAAGATCGATATAATATTGCTTTAATTACCGGAGCTCCAAATTTTAACACGGGTCCAATAAAGAAATCAATAATGGGTTTCCCCAGGGCCTCAATGGATCATTATATTCAAATAGGAGATTCATTTACACCATCCATATCTAAATTTTGGTCCAAACCGTATGAATTAATTATATTTGATAATTTTCCATTAAAACCTGTTTCTAAACGATGGCAGAGAATATTTGCAAAAAAACTGGTTTCAAATAAATCTTCATTGTTTTTTATAGCTGGACCTAATATTACATCAAAATCTGCTGAATCACTTTATCCATTTTTACATGTAAGTAATACACGTACTTCTTTAAAAGACAATGAGAAGACTAATTGGTATTGGTCAGAAAATAGCGATTACATAGGTCAATTTGATTCATATATATTTAATCAATCTGAAAACGTTCAAAACATGTTTCCTCCGCTTACACCCAAACTTATAATTACTCCCGATGACGAAGTATCAACATTGGCGCTGTATGATAAAACATATTCACCATTGTTGGTTTTTGGAGAAAAAGATGGGTTTAGATCATCCTTATGGACTGCATCCGATTTTTCTACATTATACTACAAATTAACAGAATCTGTTTCTCTAGATTATAGTAAAATACTGATGGGTAATATTTTTAGCTGGCTTATGAGAACTTCAGGTGAAAATGAATTATACTTCAGGTTGAATAAAAATGTCTTTCAACAAGGTGAAGAAATTTACGTTTCCGGTACGCATGCAGGATTCGATGAAAACGACATCGGTAATACTGTTGGGTATATCAACTTGGTTCAAGATAATGAGATACTAAAAACATTTGAGTTGAATTATAGTCCGACGAACGAACTTTGGGAAAAACGGTTTTTAGCAGGTAAACCAGGTAATTATTCATATTCAATACATATGGATATAGGTAAAAATTCTTTTGAACAGAATGGACATTTTGTTATTGATGAGAGTCAAATTGAGTTAAATAATGTATTTGTTAATGATATATATTTGAATTTAGTGGCTCATCAATCAAATGGAAAATATGTGCCCTGGAAATCCCGGGCTGAATTATTAGCATTTATCCATGATGATGTTAAAAATGAAGTGGTTTTAAAAACGGCAACAATTCATGAAAATTATATAGCGATAATTTTAATAATTATACTTTTATCATGTGAGTGGTATATACGGAGATTTATTGGTTTAAGTTGATATTATTATTTGGTTTCCGTCAATAAGTACGTAGTTTACAGAAGAAATAAAAAACAATAATGAAGAAAATAGCAGTTATAGGAACCGGTTATGTCGGGCTAGTCAGTGGTGCGGGTTTATCGGATTTTGGCAATACAGTCATTTGTGCTGATATTGATTTAGAAAAAATAAACCTACTTAAAAATGATCATATTCCGATTTACGAACCCGGGCTCAAAGAAATTGTTCAGAGAAATGTAAAAGCAGGACGTTTGTCTTTTTCAAGTGAGGTAAACAAATCGATCGAAGATTCGGATGTGATCTTTATTGCTGTTGGTACGCCTGAAGGTGAAAATGGAGCTTCAGATTTAAGTTATATATTCAACGTAGCCCGGGCGATTGGGAATAACCTGAATAAATATAAAGTTATCTGTACAAAAAGTACAGTCCCGATTGGTACTGGGAAAAGGATTATTGAAGAAATACAAAATCACTCAAAATCAGAAATAGAATTTGATTATATATCAAACCCAGAATTTTTACGAGAAGGATCTGCCGTAAAGGATTTTCTCTGGCCTGACCGAGTAATTATTGGTGCTTCAAATCAAAAAGCAGTTGATATGATGAAGGATGTATACAGACCGCTTTATATCAATGAGACTCCGATTATCGAAACCACGATTCAAACAGCTGAACTTATTAAATATGCAAGTAATGCATTTTTAGCTGTAAAAATCAGTTATATTAATGAGATTGCAAATATTTGTGATGAAATTGGAGCCGATGTGCATGTTGTCTCAAAAGCTATGGGGATTGATGGTAGAATAAGTCCGAAGTTTTTACATCCTGGCCCAGGTTTTGGTGGTTCATGCTTTCCAAAAGATACTAAAGCTCTGATTTCTTCCGCAGAACTACTTGGTGCCAGTCTTAAGGTTGTAAGAGGAGCGATCGAAGCAAATCAATCTCAAAAAGAACGTATGATTAATAAGTTAATGGACTTGATGAATAATAATGTCTTCGAGAAAAAAATTGCCTTATTGGGTTTGTCCTTTAAGGCACAAACCGATGATATCAGAGAGTCACCCGCAATTAATATGATTGATTACTTGTTGAAAAATGGCGCAATTGTGAATGCCTATGATCCTGAGTCAAATGCAAATATGAAGAAAAAATTCAATGATTTGAATGTATTTGATTCTTGGGAAGAAGCAGTGAATAAGGCTGACTGTGTAGCAATTATGACAGAATGGAATGAATTCAGGGGGCTGGATTTAGCGAAGTTGAAAGAGTTAGTAAAATCACCTGTTATTCTGGATTGTAGAAATATATTGAGTAATGAGGACCTTGAAAGTCATGGGTTTAAATACGATAATGTGGGTCGAAAATAAAAATGAAAATTTCTAAAACAGGATTTCCTGGATTGATGATTGTTGAGCCGAATGTGCATGGAGATAGCCGGGGTTATTTTTTCGAAAGTTTCAGATCTGAACATTTTGAAAATGTAGGTTTAAAACTGAATTTCGTTCAGGATAACCAATCCAAATCGAAGCGAGGTGTATTGCGAGGATTGCATTACCAGTTAAAACACGGTCAGGGTAAATTAGTCAGATGCACACTTGGCGAGGTATATGATGTGGCGTTAGATATCCGATTGGGATCACCCACGTTTGGCAAAACCTTTGCGATGAAACTCAATGATATTGATCACCATGCCATTTATATCCCACCTGGATTTGCTCATGGATTCTGTGTTCTTTCCGACGAAGCCATATTTCAATATAAATGCACAGAAACATTCGATCCTGAAGATGAATACGGCATTCGGTGGAATGATGAATCATTAGGAATTAACTGGCCTATAGAATCACCCGTATTATCCACACGGGACCAGTTATTTCCTTTGTTAGCTGAACAAGAAAAATCACTTTTACCGGCGTTTATTACATAACCATGGCAAAGGTATTTTTCATTACGGGTGGTTGTGGGTTTATTGGTGCAAACTTCGTCAGGTTTGTCTTCAATAAAAGCGTAAATGATAAAGTGATAAATCTTGATAAACTAACGTACGCCGGAAATCCAAATAACCTTTTAGATTTTAAGGATGATGAAAGATACACATTTATCCATGGGGATATATGTGATCAACAAACCATAAAAGAAATATTTAACAAACATAATCCTGATATTGTGGTCAATTTCGCTGCGGAAAGTCATGTGGACAGATCTATAGATGGTCCGGCGGAATTTATTCAAACCAATATTGTGGGTACCTCCGTATTATTACAGGAAGCGTTGCAATATTTTAATAAATTAGACAAAGAAAAATCTTCAGTGTTTCGATTTCATCACGTCTCGACGGACGAAGTATTCGGTAGTCTGGGCGAAGAAGGCTTTTTTACAGAAGAAACCCCTTATGATCCCAGTTCACCATATTCGGCTTCAAAGGCATCATCTGATCATTTAGTAAGAGCATGGCATCGAACATTTGGTTTGCCAGTCATTATATCAAATTGTTCTAACAATTACGGACCATTTCAATTTCCGGAGAAATTGATTCCATTAGTGATATTGAACTGTCTGGAGGAAAAACCATTACCCATATATGGTACAGGTGAAAATGTTCGTGACTGGTTGTATGTTGAAGATCATTGCGATGCGATTTATACAATAATCGAAAATGGTACTTTAGGTGAAACGTACAATGTCGGTGGTAATAACGAGATACAAAATATTGATATAGTAAAAACGATTTGCAGTATTTTAGATGAAGTTTTACCTTCAAAATATAGAAAATCTTACAGAGAATTAATGAAATTTGTTACCGATCGACCGGGACATGATTTTCGATATGCAATCGATTCATCCAAATTGAAAAATAAATTGAACTGGGCACCGAAAGAAACATTTGATAGCGGTATCAGAAAAACCATTGATTGGTATTTAGAGAATCAAGTGTGGTGGAAACAAATTCAAAACAATACATACCAACAAGAAAGATTGGGAGTTTTATAGTTTATTATGAACAATACAATGAAATCATTTTTATCAATAACTCTAATGACCATACTCTTTGCACAAACAGAAAATATTGAGTCATTAACTTCCGGAATAAGCGGAAATCAACCACTGTTTAATGATATGTCGAAACCAGCGATTCCTTTGGAAGGTGAGATTGATCCAAATGAATATTTACTGGGACCTGGAGATCAATTACATATTGTTGTAACATCCTTGGAAAATAAAATGCTTCCAGGGCAGGAATTTGATCTTTTCAACGCTGAAACAATTGAATATTATGAGTTTATCGGTCCGGCGGGTGAATTAACGCTACCTTCAATAGGTCAATTTTCAACTACAGGAAAAACCTATAAACAGATAAAAGACGAAATCATTTCTGCCGCTTCAAAAAAATCCTACAAAAAAATTCAAACAACAGTCCGCTTGGCTTCAATAAGAACATTCAAAATACAAATTTTAGGAGCCGTTGAATATCCGGGATTTGTTGTCATGTCGCCAACGGATCGAGTCCGAGATGCAATTGTTAAAACAAAAGGTATTCAAAAGTATGGTAGTAACGAAATTGTGTATTTAGAAAGAAATAGTGAACGTACTAAATTATTTCTTAAGGATTTTTTGGTTAAAGGTGACTTGATCCAAAATCCTACATTGTTGGAAGGAGATAAAATAATTGTACCTTTCATAGAAAATAAAGATGAAGAAGAATCAAATTTTACAGAATATAAAACCAGTCAAATTATTGTTCATGGATTTGTACGACGTCCAAGAGGTTTTGCTTATGTACCCGGTTATAAAGCAAGTGATTATATTGCAATGGTAGGAGGTGTTTTGAAAATTGGCAATGAAAATAATACAATTATTCATAGAGCAGATGGCTCTGTATTACAAGATGCTTATGATGAATTTGTCGAACCGGGCGATGTGGTTTTTGTTCCGGAAAGCCTCCGCAGCAGAATGTTTGGTAACATTAGTATTCTCCAAACGGCTACAGCAATTGCAACGCTCTATTTAACATATAAAGCAGCTATATGATTAAATTAACTCCCCACGAGCAAAAAATTCTGGATTTGGTTAAAGAATATCCGGAAGTTATTCATGATCCGGAAAAACGAAAGGAAATTGCTGAACAACATGGTCTTTCTGAAAAAACACTCAGGAATCGAATCGGTGATCTGAGGAAATATGGCGTTCTTCCAGGAGCAGAAGGATCCAACTTACCAATAATAGATACAGACTTCGATGACATAGATCTTTTTCGTATTGGTCAAATCATTTGGGCATCGAAAGTTGAGATTATTCGGAATGTTATTTTCGTCAGCATTTTATCAGTTATTTTAGCGTTTATGTTACCCAAAACCTATCGCACTACTGCTTTGATTATGCCACCATCATCGAGTTTTGATAGTGGTTTGTTGGTAAATAATCCCAATCTTTTTTCATTCCAAAATATTATGCCCTCTTTAAGTTCTAATGCAAGTACATTTATTGCGATTCTAAAAAGCCGAACAATCATGCAAAGCGTGATCAAAAAATTCAATCTCGTAGAGTTTTATGATGTAGAAAACAATGAGAAAGCACAGGAGTCATTAGAAAATGATACCAATTTTGAAATTGATGAAGAGGGTACAATTAGAGTTACTACAGATATTAAAACAGGTTGGTTCCATTTTGAAAGTGATGAAGAATTTTGCAAAGCACTATCGAGGGATATAACAAATGATCTTGTATTTAAACTGGATGAAGTCAATAAAAAATTGAAATCTGAAAAAACAACGCAACATCGTGGATTTATCGAGAATCGTTACTATCAAAATATAGACGATCTCTCCAGGGCTGAAGAAAAGCTGAAAGCTTTTCAGAAGGAGTATAATACTATTGCTCTTACGGAACAGACCACAGCGATCATTCAGGTTGCTACAGAATTAGTATCTCTTATTTCAATCAGTAAAGTCAAAATATCAATTAGTAAAGTCAAATTAAGTATTTTGAAAGAAACATTACCTAAAGATCATCCTGAAATAAAATTAATCGAGACTGAAATTATTCTGTTAGAAACTGAATTTATTGGATTAAATAAACAGTTAGAAGAATTGGATTATGGTGAAAAAGAAATAACGATGATTCCAGGATTTTCAGAGGTTCCGGATTTGGGTCTAAAACTGGGACGCCTGATGCGTGATGTGGAAGTACAGAATACACTTTATACATTTTTAACTCAACAATATGAAGAAGCAAAAATTCAAGAAGCAAGGGACACACCTACAGTTCAAGTGTTGGATTTTGCCGTATTACCTCAATTAAAATATAAACCAGTCCGTTCCCGGATATTAATTATTGGATTCGTTCTTTCAACAATCTTTTCAATGTATTATGTTTATTTCCGCACCAGATGGCAAATTTTTTCTAGTACAATCAAATAGTAATATCCTGTTATGGAAAAAGTTATGTATGCTGATATTCAGCAAAATGACTGGAATATTGATCGTGCATTAATATTTATTATTCCACTGATTCTGATAGCTATCCTGATTTGGATGCCGGAAGAATGGCTCTTGGAATCAGCACTAATATGTATTTCAATTTTTGTATATATACTGTTAACATATAAATATCGTTTAGTTTATGGATTTTCAGGAATTCGGATTGCTTCAATACCTTCAACAATTATCACTACGTTCACCATATTTATTGCAATTCCATCTATCTATATCTTAATGATCATGGACCATCCCAATGAAGTTCCGTATTTTTATTCTATACTTCTATTCTATATTCTTTTCCCTATTGGATTATTTTTAGGACAAAGGTATAGAAGAATAAACTTGAATAGGACATTGAATATTCTAAATGGTCAAATCAAAAGGGATGAGGATGATAAACAATTTTATGAAATAATCGTAATATTATTTTCCATCTCTATATTGATCTTTGGTGGATATTTATTACGTGTAAATGAAATACCTCTTCTGGAACTCATTAAAGATCCTGGGAATAGCACCAAATTTTTTTACATGCGTGAAGATGCTTTAAAGATTTTGAATATTACAAAAATTGAGCGATATTTATTTTTCTGGTTAAGATCATTATTTATTCCGTTTGGCATCATCGGTTCCCTTTTTCTCAATTCAATATATTCCAAGTATAAATATAAAATTCTCTTTATATTATTTTTTATCTTTGGTTTGATTGTAAACACTATTACTCTGGAAAAATCACCGATTGCATCCATTTTTCTTTCCATTGCAGCATATATATTTCTAAAACGAGAAAGAGTAAAGACAAGTCTTATTATTACCCTAATAGTTATCACTCTGGCTGGCCCTATGCTTATTTCATATTTTTTATTCATTGATCGTGAAGATGTATTTGATGTGATACTCTGGTCATATATAAATCGCTTATTTGTTACACCTGCTGAGGTACTATTTTATTATTTCCAATATTTCCCTGAAACACATGATTTTTTAATGGGCAGGTCCAGTCAATTATTTTCATGGATGTACCCTGAAGGAACATTTCCTGTTTCAAATTATATAGCAAAATTGTGGTGGAAAATGCCTGAAACGACCGGCTCAGCAAATGCGAATTTCCTGGGAAATTATTGGAGTGATTTTGGTTGGTATGGTACAATTATTTCTACATTTATATTTGGTATAATTGTTCATCTTTTCCAATGGAAAATATTGCAGATTTCAAATTATAAAAAAAATTTACTCTACTTATTATCAATGTCAATTTGTGTACCAGCATTTACTTTTGGATTTTTTAGTTCGAATTTTACAATTTTATTTTTTACAAAAGGATTATTGCTGTTAGTCATTTTTCTATTTGTTTATGATTATTGGCAAAATAAATCAGCTCTGAAAGTTTCAGTATGAATTGGTTAAATAAACATTTGTCATTCAAGGCTGATTTGATGGTGACCCTGCTGAACGGTCTAATCGTTATTGGCGGTGTTTTTATTCTAAATGGGTTAATCGCTCGTATTCATGGTCTTGAAGTATTGGGTGAATTTCTTTTGGTAAAAAGAACCCTGACAGCCGTTGTTGGAATATTGTTAATTGGGATGAATGTAGGTCTTCCAAATTATTTGAGTAGAAATTTTGAACGATCTTATGGCGATATTACTATTATTATATTTTTTGTAATTACTATTCCATCAACGCTATTGTTAATTTCTGGTATTCTTTGGTTAAACATTTCGGGGTTTTATACTGATTACTTTTGGGTATATTTGATTTTTTCATTAGGCATTAGTGCTCAATTTATTACCTATGCGTTGTATCGTGGGTACATGAATATGATTGGTGCAAATATCGTTCAATTACTGGGAACAGCCATTATTCCAATAGTTATATTTATGAATGTAAAAGATATAAATGAAGGATTGCTTTGGATCGGTTCAAGTATTCTGATTATTATGGTATTTGCATTTATTATACGTAATAAAGGGCTAAATTTTCTTGAAGTAACTTTCAGTAATTTTAAAAAGATCATCCATTTCGGAATAGAACGCATCCCCAGTTTCATTTCGCAATTCATTTTACTAGCAGGAATTCCCATATATTTAGCACAAACTGTCAATTTTGAAAGTGTAGCTTACTTTAATTCCAGCTTGAGTCTAGTCAGGCTTTCATTAATTATTGTAAATCCTATCGGGATGGTATTACTTCCAAGAATATCTAATAAAATTGCTAGTGGAGCTAACGAGGATATAGCAAATATCCTTATTATTTTCTTTAAAGCTGGTATTGTTTTTAGTGTAATTGGGACAGTGTTTTGTTATATCAATGCTCATTTTATTCTAGAGTTTTGGTTAGGTGAAATTAGTGATTCAGGAATAACCATTTTACGCCTTGCTATATTGGCTTTGCCTTTTTATACATTTTCCGGATTAGCCCGGAGTCCGATAGATGCTGTATCAGAAAGGGGTTATAATTCCCTGATATACGGATTAGCTGCAGTGTCGATGATCATTTTTATAATAATAGGAAAAAACTATAATTTGGATTTGCTGAAAACGGCTTTATTTAGTTTTCTTTTCAGTCATATTATAGCTGGACTCGGGAGTGGTTTCTTTTTGCAGAGGCTATATAATTTTAGTTTTATCGACTTCAAACTAATTCGCGATATTTTTGCCATTACATTTATCATGATCATAATTAACCAAATCGTTTCTTATACACATTTGTCAATATTATCACAATTCATACTAGTAAGTACAATTTATATTGTTATTGGAATAGTGATTTTTCATTTTGTTAAAATCGGTTGGATTGCTGAATTAAAAGAAAAGATTTATGCGTGATAAAAGAAAAATATTAATGCTTCTAACAAATGCTTTCCGTCCGGACATGAGGGTGAAGCGAGAGGCTAATGTTTTAGCAAAACAGGGACATTCTGTAAATATTATTTGTTGGGACCGACAAGTGGAATATCCTTCACACGAGATAATTGATGGTTTCCAAATTAATCGTATACATTCTGTCCTTTCTGTGTACGGTGCAGGCTGGATCCAATTAGGTCACTTGCTTAGATATTGGAATGAAGTGATAATATTAGCAAAAGAATACAAGCCTGATGTTATTCATTGCCATGATCTTGATACACTTTATGTAGGTGTAAAGCTTAAAAAAAAATTAGGTTATAAACTTATTTATGATGCTCACGAAAATTATCCTGCCCTTATGTCCCTTCACTTACCTAAAATTCTTGTTTTTTTGTTAACACAATGGGAAAAATGGTTGATTAAATTTGTAGATACTACAATTACAGCAAGCACTGTTTTGAGGGATGAATATTTATCACAAGGTAGGACTCCAGTGATAACATTAGGAAATTTTCAGGATATGGAACTATTCACAAATGTTAAAGAGGAAGAAATAAAAGCTGTCAGAACAAAATTAGGTCTTTCATCAGGTATAATTTCAATAGCTTACATTGGTGGTTTTTCCCGTAACCGGTTATTATTACCTTTCATTGAAGCAGCAACACTGTTGCCTGAAGTACACTTTCATATTTGGGGTGATGGTCATCAGCGAATAGACGTTAAAAATGCAACCGATAATCATAAAAATATATTTTATCATGGTTGGTTATCGCCAAATGATTTACCACTATATTTTAAATCAATGGATATTATTTACTACTGTTTGCGTTTGGATTATCCCGGTGCAATTTATAATGCTCCAAACACACTAACCCAAGCAATGGCTGCCGGACGTCCTATAATTGCTAACGAAGTTGGAGATCTTGGACGTATGGTACGCTCTTCTGGTTGTGGCGTGCTGCTTGATGAAGTCAATGCAGCAACTATTGCAGAAGCAATTCAGCAGTTAAAGGATGTTGACATTCGTCAAAAGATTGGTAAAAAAGGCTTTCAAGCAGCTAAAGATGTTTATAATTCACAATCAATAAACCAACAACTTATTGAAATATATGATCGATTATTTAGTATTTAATAAAATGATTATTACAATAGAATAATACGAAGTGTGTAAAAACTATATTTAATAATGCGGATGAGTTTACTTAAAGAAAAACGGAATTTACGTATCTTATTAATAACACATTTCTACCCTCCCGAAATGGGTGCAGCAGCTGCTAGGCTGCGAGGCCTGGCTTATTGGTTGGTTATGTGGGATCATAAAGTTACAGTACTTACAGGATTTCCAAATTATCCATCTGGTAAAATTTCAAGAACACACAAGTATAAGTTTAAAGCAAATGAACGGGTTGACGGTGTAAATATTGTACGTACATGGGTATTCGCTACTTCGCACTATTCTAGTATTAAGCGATTAATAAATTATATTTCGTTTGTAGTATCTTCTATTATTACAGGACTTACATTAAGAGAAAAATATGACGTTATATTAGTATCATCGCCACCTCTTTTTATTGGAATTGCCGGAATTATCTTGGGAAAGATATTCAATGTACCATTTGTGCTTGATTTGAGAGATCTATGGCCCGATGTTGCTATTGAAGCGGGGGCATTTTCTGAAAAGAGTCTTTTCATGAAATGGAGCAGGCGTTTGGCTAATTATATTTACCACAGAGCCGCTCACTTAACACCAGTGACGGAGTCAAAACTCAAGCGTTTGCATTCAATCAGTGTTCAGAAGGAGAGGATGACTGTAGTCGAAAATGGTGTAGATTTTGATAGATTAGAAATATCATCAAAATATAACTGGCGAAAAGAAATGGGTATTAAGGCCAAATTCGTGATTACGTATACGGGACTAATTGGTATCGCACAAGGTATTGGCATTGCTGTGGAGGCAGCTGAACTTATTAAGTATAATCCGGATATTCACTTTGTTATTGTGGGGGATGGTGTTGAGCGCGAGGTTTTGATTGAAAGGGTAAAACAACTGCAGTTGACGAACATTACCTTTTTACGTCGTCAATCACGGAAAATTATCCCGTCAATAATGGCGGCATCAGATGTTGCTTTGGTACCATTAGTTAGCGGTGCTTTGCGAGACGCCGTGCCATCTAAGTTGCTGGAGGCGTGGGCTTGTCAAAAAGCGGTGATATTGGCAGCCGAGGGAGAAGCAGCAGAACTGGTTAGGAAGTCCGGTGGGGGAGTGGTGATTTCTCCCGGCAAGCCGAATGAACTCGTGGAAGCTATTACTTTACTTTCCCAGAATCAAAACCTCCTGAATCAGCATGCTGATGCAGGTTATATATTTGTTCGTGAACGTTTTGATCGTCGTAAATCAACGCGATATATGGAGCATGTTCTTAATAGAGTTGTGGCGGAGAAAAAAATATGAAGATACTACATGTTGTAGGAGCTCGACCAAATTTTATGAAGGTAGCTCCAGTATGGAGAGCTATTGATAAAATGACAGACTTTGACCAATTGTTGATTCATACAGGACAACATTATGATAAAAATATGTCAGACGTGTTTTTTAATGAACTTGAATTGAGAGAACCTAATAAATATCTTGGAGTGGGTTCTGGTTCTCATGCCGAACAAACAGCAGCTATTATGGTTGCCATTGAACAGGTTTTAATAAAAAATAAACCTGATCTTGTAATGGTTTATGGAGATGTGAATTCTACAGTTGGTACATCAATAGTTTGTTCAAAATTATTGATTCCCGTTGGTCATGTTGAAGCCGGCTTAAGATCTTTTGACCGAACAATGCCTGAAGAAATAAATAGGTTAATTACTGATCAGATTTCAGATATATTGTTCACCCCATCTAAAGATGCTAATATAAATCTCCTTCGGGAAGGTATTTCATTAGAAAAGATACATTTAGTTGGAAACGTCATGATCGACACGTTAGTACGATTATTACCAAAATCAGACATTTCCTTTATGAAAGAGATTTCATATCCATATACTCTTGTAACTTTACATAGGCCATCGAATGTTGACCATGATATAATGCTTCGTGAAATATTCAAAACTTTGATTGAAATCAGTAAATCCATACAGGTTATATTTCCTGTGCATCCTAGAACGAAGCAGAAAATAGATGAATTTTCACTAGAAATTCCTGATAGTGGAAATTTCCGTTTAATGGAACCTATCGGTTATCTTGATTTTTTAGCATTGCAATCAAGAGCTAAAGTTGTGATTACAGATTCAGGAGGTATTCAGGAAGAAACGACTTTTCTTGGCGTACCTTGCCTGACAGTTAGAGAAAATACTGAAAGACCTGTCACTGTTTCTATTGGCACGAATAGCCTTGTAGGAAAAGACATGGAATTATTGAAAGAAAAAATGTATAACATTTTGGATGGAAAATTCAAACATGGAAAAGTTCCACAACTTTGGGATGGAAAAGCTTCAATGCGAATTGTAAAAGTTTTAAAAAGTATATAATTAAATTAAAATTTCTTTTAATGTAGTTTGTATTTATTTCTTTTTTGTACAGAAAATTAATAATTTATTAATAATCCCAATTTCCCTTCCAATATATTTTCACTAGTGTTAAAAGCGACATTTCCGGAAATATAAAAAAGTTCTGTCATTCGGTGCCGAAAATCAGCGCCAATTATCAAATTTTCTTTAATTTCTCCCAATAACATGGGTGTGTTGTCATCCAGAGATTTATCTCTAAAGTTATAATTATTATTAGGATCTGATCCAAGTGCCGAACCTTTTTTCAAATAAGATACATTTATGGAAAGAAATGTTTTATATGTCGGCCATAGATTCATTTCCAGGTAAAATAATTGTGAATTGGGTCCGATGGGAAATCCCAACCCATGACCTGCAGACGTATAAGTCAGAAGTGAATCCTGATGGGTATATACCCAAGGACGACTCGCTGTGTATTCGATTCTGAAATCGGGGAGTTTTGGATTGGAAAATGGCACCCAATGGAATCCTGACTGGAAAATGAATTTATTTCCCCACCACGGACTGAATAATTTGAACCAGGAAAGTTCATCCCAGAAAAATGTACTATAGAGTGTTAGCCCCGGTTTTGCATTCCACAGAGCTTCAAAAGACATGAGAACGTTGTCTCTGTTCCCGAGGCTATGTTCTTCTGACCAAAACAGGTTTATCGGTAATAAATAGCCCAATTCAATATTCCTGCGAGCATAAATAACCATCTCATTAAAGGATACAGTCAGGGCTTGAGTTAAGTCAAATTCAAAGCGATGGGCGGCAATGTGTTTTTCCTCAACAATCCCTTTTCGATTATCTCCAAAGGGATCTAATGACCCAATAAAACTTTGGGTTCGAATCCGTTTATAATCTTTTGAAAATCTGAGGAATGAAAAAGATTGAACATTAGCTGATAAAATAGGGGAGTGCTGTTTACTATATCCCCAATATATGGGAATTTTGCTGATTTCAACATTCATGATTAAGTTATCAAATCGCATCGATGCTTCAGATACATCCCAAACTAGCCAGTCCGTATTTTTTTCTAATAAAATATAACCTTGTTTGAATTCTTTTGGCATTGGATATGAATCTTTATGTTCAACTCTATATAATGAATATCGACTGAAAAAAGACAGTTTGTTATTAAACTGACCAGAAATAGTAACCCTGTCATTGTAAAATAATCGCTGAATGGTATCTTGAACATCGACGCTGATCCATTCTTCCCAATCAGTCCATAGAGCAAGTTCTTCGTCTTTGATCGATAAGAATCTGATTTCTGAAATATCTAGATTGTAAACAGAAAAGGCACCTTTGATAGCGTTTTTTAATTGGTTTCTTTGCCACGGTCCTTGGATTCCTTCACTTAAATTTTTGAAATCAAATTCCTTTTTGAAATAGTATAACAATTTTCTTTCACTTTTTGAAAGTTCGACATTTGAAATTTCATCTAATGCAATAATGACTTGATTCACTGAAAATGGTCTTAATCCGGGATTAATTGTATTTACAGTGCCTTTTGTGTGATAACGAAAAATAAAATCATTGACCGGGTGATCAAGATCTATGGGAGTATTTTGACCTGTTAATAGGTTATTAAAAAGGAATAAAAGCAGAAATGCGCATTTTTTATATTGTGTTTGGTTTCGCATGAGACTGAAGTCTACACTAATAAAACATATCTATTCTATAAATTTCATTTACTTGACTACGAATAAAAGTTGACCTAACTTTTCCCAACTTCAAAGGAGTTCTATCGCCCTAAATCGTTATCAGTTAGTTGAAACAAACAAGGAATCAACATGAAATACTGCATAACGATCCCTACATTTCTGGTGTGATCCAGCACATTTAATAGAAAAATATTTTTAGATAATTTTCGCCATGCTGGAAACTCTGCAACATCTACGTATACGCTTTCCCCGATGGGTCATCGCTTGGGGACTATATTTAACTGATGCAATTTTTACATTCTTTGCTTTTTATACGGTATTAATACCTATTATCAATAAAGGGGGAAATTATTCTCAATTTGAATTGTTTCTGGTATTTGCTGTGGGGCAAGTATTTTTAGGAATTATATTTTTGCCTCTTAATTTGTACCGAAGTGAGCCAACAGTTTCACGGTTTTATGAAATTCAGCAAATAGTTAAAGTCACTTTTTTTATATCATTAGTTTCAGTATTAATAGATGCTTTGACCCTCAATGACTGGCCTTTAAATGCCCAGGAGATACTCCGCTATTGGTTTACGTTCTCGATGAGTCTTGTTGCTTCTCGGTGGATTTTTCGCTCTATTCAAAAATATTTACTCACCAAAGGGTATGGTCTTCGAAAAACGATAATAGTAGGTGTCAATACTCGGGGATTTCAAGTAGCTGACAACATTACTGCCCATGTGAATCAGGGGTTTGATTTATTGGGTTTTGTCCATTCGGATGATGATCCTGAAATAGATGATTCCCAAGACATTCATGTGATTGGACATGAAAAAGATTTAAAATCCATCATTTTGGAAAATCAGGTTTCAGAAGTGATTGTGGCACCGGTCGTTCTGGAGCATACACATGTGACACGGATTATTACCCTTGCCAACGGATCGCCTGTGTCCATTAAAATTGTCCCTGACCTTCATGAAGTCATCAGCGGCTTGGCACGGACGGAACAGATATATGGGATACCACTCATTCAAGTAAATCCCAGCTTGGAAACGGTATACAATACGATTATAAAACGGTTTTTGGACCTACTCATTGCGATACCGGCCTTAATCATTTCATCGCCGCTCTGGGTTATCACTTCTGCAATTATTAAAATCGATAGCAGAGGACCGGTATTTTATACACAAGATAGAGTGGGAAAATTACAAAAACATTTTACCATTTATAAATTCAGAACCATGTTTGAAAATGCTGAAGATATAACAGGACCTGTCTGGGCCAGTAAAGAAGATACTCGTATTACACGAGTTGGTCGTATTTTACGCCGCTTTCGCTTGGATGAACTACCTCAATTGCTGATGGTAATTAAAGGAGACATGAGTTTAATTGGACCGCGGCCGGAGCGCCCGTTTTTTGTTGAAAAACTGGCTGAGGAATACCCTTTTTATTATCGCCGTCAAAAGATACGGCCGGGTATCACGGGCTGGGCTCAAATCAAACATCCCTATGATCAGAATATTGAAGACGTACGTCAGAAATTAAAATATGATTTTTATTATATTGAGAACCTGAGTTTTTCCCTGGATCTTAAAATTCTGTTGAGTACTGCATGGGTGATGGTGTCCGGAGAAGGAAGGTAAAAAAGTAGCAGTGGCAGTAGCAGCAGGATGGATTATTGGATAATATCTCCATCGTTGTAAATCCCTCTCAAACATTCTAATTTTAAAGTAAGACTATTCCAGAAAAATTATGTTATCCTTATCCAGAATCCGTGAAAATACAGATGTCGTTCAAAAGAGGGTTTCTTTAAAAGGTGAAGACATTAACTTTTTTTCGTTAATGAACCTTGATGAGCAGCATCGAAAATTATTAACAGAAATCAATGATCTACGCGCTGAACGTAATCGTGTATCAGAAGAAATTGCAAACGTAAAACGTGCCGGGGGAAATGTGGCGGAAACCATCGAAGCCATGCGGGAAGTCGGCGAGCAGATTAAATTACTAGAAACCAAAGCAGATGACTTGCAAGAAAAGATCAAATCTGCCGTTGAAGAGATTCCTAACGTACCTCATAAATCTGTTCCCATTGGCAGTAGTGAGAAGGACAATAAAGTTGTTAGGGAGTGGGGAGAAAAACCGGAGTTTGATTATACAATAAAGGATCATATTGAATTAGGGTCCTCCCTACGATTATTTGACTTCGAGCGATCAGCAAAAATATCCGGTTCCGGATTTCCTTTATTTATAGGTCAGGGTGCAAAACTGGAACGAGCGCTCATCAATTTTATGCTGGATTATCATTTAGATCATCATGGGTATACTGAAATTTTTCCACCATTTCTTACTCGTAGCTCTGCTCCGTTTACTTGTGGACAATTGCCTAAATTTGCCGAAGATATGTACTATACAGAAAAGGATGAATTATATCTTATCCCTACTGCAGAAGTGCCGGTTACCAATATCCATAAGGATGAAATTCTGGATGAACAGGAGCTGCCTAAATATTATTCAGCCTATTCAGCGTGTTTCCGCAGGGAAGCCGGTTCTTATGGTAAAGAAACCCGGGGACTATTACGTGTTCATCAATTTAACAAAGTTGAAATGGTCAAATTTGTTACACCGGAATCTTCATATGCTGAATTGGAATTACTCGTATCTCACGCAGAGGCCATATTGCAGACCTTAGGATTGCATTACCGGGTCATTGAACTCTGCACCGGAGATTTGAGTTTTTCCGCTGCCAAATGTTATGACTTGGAAGTGTGGTCTCCGGCTGAAGACAAGTGGTTGGAAGTGTCATCCTGCAGCAATTTTGAAGATTTTCAGGCGCGCCGGGGGAATATTCGCTATCGCAGATCCAGTGATAATAAAACCGATTTTGTTCATACACTAAATGGTTCAGGAGTTGCGACGCCAAGGTTAACCGTTGCCTTGTTGGAATCGTATCAAACGCCGGATGGAAAAGTCATCGTTCCAAAAGCGCTTCAACCCTATGTTGGTGTGGAGGTTTTAGGCTGATTCGCTTCATCTGGGTATTTGTTCATTTATTGATATGGACACCCATATTAGCCACAATTGGGATAATTTTTTCCTTGTTTATTCCCGATGGGAAACCCATTGCCTGGGTAGCAAAAATATGGTCTAGAATTATTTTATTTGTAAGCGGCGTTCCGTATTCCGTTGATGGATTGGAAAAGCTGGATCCGGATAAGCAATACATATTCATTTCGAACCATGAATCCGCATTTGATATTTTATTGGTGGTAGCTTGTTTACCATATCAACTAGTATTTATGACTAAAATTGAATTACGGAAAATTCCATTCGTGGGTTGGGCAATGGTACTGGGTAAATATATTTTTGTGAATCGTAAAAATCACAAGGATGCCCTTTCTTCTATGGACACTGCCAGGGAATCGTTAAAGAAATACCCCCGGTCCATTGTCATTTTCCCGGAAGGAACGAGATCACTGGATGGCAACATGAAACGATTTAAAAAAGGGGGTGTTGTTTTAGGTATTCAAACAAACCTTCCTCTCGTCCCAATGGGTATTTGCGGGACCTTTGATGTGATCAAAAAAGGAACATTCAGCATTCAGCCAAAACCGATTCGCCTTATCATTGGACAACCAATAGATACGTCGGAATATGATTATGATGATCGGAATCAAGTTACTGAAATGTTACGCAATGAGATTGTAAATTTAAAGTCATCATGGACTGTCAATTGAATCCATATCCTATTTCAGGTTTAAACACTGTTGTTTTCAAAATATTTGAACCAAAGACATATTATGAAAAAGATCTGGTCAAACAATGGTTTCATATTCCAACTGGTAAAATCATTGAAACTAAAGAGGGTCATTCTTTAATTATCATTCACCATGGAACAATAAATAAAAACAAGGGACCGGATATTAAAGGTGCCGTGTTGTTCATTCAGTCCAGTATTATAAGGGGAGATGTAGAATGTCATATTTATGAGCGTGACTGGTATTCCCATCATCATGATAAAGATATAAATTATAAACGTGTGATTTTACATATTGCTCAAAAGCCTGTTAAAAAAATAAAAAGCCCTGTTAAACATACAGTTTTACTAAAGATAAACAGTAAGAAATATTGCAGTCTAACTAAACACAATTTGTCACCTGAATACAATCATTTATTGCAAAATTTGAGCGAAAAAAGATGGCAGGAACATACTCAATCATTTTCCAGGAAAAACCATCCTGCACTATTAGCGAATATTTTGGGAAAAGGGGGGAATGAAGAAAATTTTAAACTTTTGGCTAATCATATAGATGTTGAACAGTTGATTCCATTAACTAATAGGGAGCAAATTGAAATCATTGAATCAACGTCAAAATCATTAAATATTGATTGGGAACATTGTGGTATTCGTCCTGCTCATTGGCCGGAAAAACGATTTTCTCTTTTATTAGAATTACTCACTTTTGTATCACTAACAAATCACAGTGAATTCACGGATTATGAAACGTTCTTTCACGCCCTTTCAGTACACTGCATTCGTGGGGGTAAAAGTATTTTAACTGAATGTGCAATCAATTATTTTTTACCATTGCTTGCAGCTCATGCAATAAAAATAAATGATATCGAACAATATGCATTATGGAAAACGTCATGGCGCCAACTGCATCTGCAAAATTCATATGGTTTTTTGTTAAAGAAATTTGGCAATGTATTCAGTCGAAAAGAGCTCACCAATGTAGGGAATACCCAGGGATTATTGTATTTGGATAGACAATTTTGCCAAAAGGATTTTTGCATTGTGTGCCCATTGAAAAATCTGGAAAATGATGTTTCCAGGAACTGAATTCAATTGAATTATTGTTGCCAGGAAACCCCAAACTTCATGCGCGCGTTAAAGGTGAAAACTGCAAAAAGAGAATATAGCAGTTTCTTCATTGATTTTGGTGAGTAATTCCCTTGACTGACCCTGTGTTTTCATATAACTTCGCCCTCCTTATTTTGCTCTAAAACCTTATGATTAAAGAAGTTACACGAATTTTACTGTTCATTGCATTTGCTCTGAATCTCGTTTTAAGTCAGGAATCTTCCTCTGAAGATGCCAAATCTGAAAACGTAAAAGGGTCTACAGCCCAAATAAACGGGATTTATTTAAATGGCAATGGTGTGGATGAAGCCCGAAACCGTTTGCCGCAATTGCTCCGCGATGTAAAGATGCTGCTTACGGAAGCTGTGATTGCTGATGTTCACCATGATACACTTGAGGTTATTTATTATTTGGACAATATTTATGAATTATTAGGGGAAGCAGATCAATTGGGTGAAAAAACAGATGAAGACCAGGAAGAATTTGATCGATTTGTTGCTTCATTAAATATTATCTATACAACACGCCTGCACACATTGGAATTATCTGATGCGTCTATTTCCGCTGCTTATACCCGACAAATGATAGAAGAAATCACTATTCCCGTTGAAATGGAGATGGGGAATAGTCAATTTATTGTCGTAGATGATCGCGACGGTCATATACCGCTAGTGCGGAATAAAGCAGTGGATCAGTTTATAAACTATTTTCAAAAAAAGGGTAAAAAGCAATTCCAAATGTGGTTGGATCGTATGCCCGAATTTTCAGGTTTAATACATAATATTTTAAGCGAGCAAGAACTGCCTGAAGAACTGCTTTATCTGGCCATGATTGAGTCGGGCCTTAATCCAAAAGCATATTCCAAGGCCAGTGCCCTGGGCATATGGCAATTTGTGTATTCTACAGGTAAATATTATGGATTGAAACGAGATTGGTATGTAGATGAACGCCGGGATCCCATAAAGTCAACATACGCCGCCTGTGCATATTTTAAAGATTTATATGAGGAATTTGATCACTGGTATCTTGCATTGGCGGCCTATAATTATGGACCGGGTCGTGTCCATCGGGCTATACGCCTGCATCAGACATCCGATTTTTGGCAACTTCATTCTCTCCCAAAGGAGACACGGAATTACATCCCGTATTATATGGCAGCAGCCATTATTGCCAAAAACCCACAGGAATATGGATTTAACCCTTCTTCGAATAAACAGAAAAGTCCATTTGAATTTGATTTGGTGGAGTTGGAGAAAAGTGCTGATCTGTCTGTTTTAGCGCGCTCAAGCGGAATTAGTTTAAAAACGATTAAGAATTATAATCCTGAATTGCGCCAATCTGCCACACCAAATAATGGTCCTTATTCATTGCGGATACCGAAGGGGATGAAAGATCAGTTTACAGCTAACTTTAATGCGTTGCCGAAAGACCAACGCTTTGCACCACAATACATTGTTCATAAAGTCCGTAGGGGCGAAAGTTTGTGGACCATATCGAAAAAATATAAAGTATCCATTCACGATTTAGCTGCTGTCAATAAGATTCGCAATCGGCACAGGATTAAGATCGGTCAAAAATTGACCATTCCGGTACGCGGTGTTTATGCGACTCATGATGGCCCACCAGGACATATTAAAGTTGTATATACAGTCAGAAAAGGGGATACATTAGGTCATATAGCTGAAAATTATGGAACGCGGGCTGCAAAGATTCGCCGTTGGAATAAAATATCCTATGGCCAATATATCTACCCCGGTCAAAAACTTGTTTTATGGGTGAAACAGGGATAAACAATCAAAATTGTCTCGGAGATTAACCATGACTAAACAGGATATAATCAATCAAGTATCAAACGCCACCGGGCTCACAAAAGTTGAGACGGAAACAGTCATGAATGGAGTTATGACATCCATCATTGAGTCCCTGGCTAAAAATGAACGAGTGGAATTACGCGGTTTTGGTACATTTGGTGTGAAACACCGAAAACCAAAAAAAGCCCGTAATCCCGGAACTGGCGAAACAATATTTTTACCAGAACGGAACGCTCCGACGTTTAAGCCTGCAAAGTATATGCGGGAACGTGTAAATGAATCATTAACCAAGTAAACGAAAGTAAGAAATGCCCTGCGGTAAAAAGCGAAAAAAGCGGAAGATGAACACGCATAAGCGCAAGAAGCGCCTGCGTGCAAATCGACACAAGAAAAAGAAAATTTAACGGGAGGATAGCCCATGGGGCTTTTCAAACGAAGTCTTTTTTGGATTTTACCCCTAGTCCTGATCAACATTGTTTGGGGTTGGGGGTACGATGTCCATAAACGGATTAATTATAAGGCTGCCCATATATTGGAGGGACAATTGGGTGCATTTACTCAACAAAATGCCAATGCCTTGGCGATGTATGCACCGGTAGCCGATTATATCAAAGATTCCCATCCTGATGAATTCCCTCGTCATTTTGTTGATACTGATCTCTATGCGGATTATCCTTTTACTGAATTATTCACTGACTATGAATCATTGGTGAATTTATACGGTGAAGAAAAAATCAAAAAGTGGGGCTCGGCTCCCTGGACCATTGATGAAACCGCCAACATTCTTATTAAGATGTTTAAACAACAGCGTTGGGATGAGGCTGTATTTTATATGAGCCATCTTGGCCATTACGTGGCTGACCTGCATATGCCGCTTCATACCTGCTCAAATTATAACGGACAGTTCACCGGAAATGAAGGGGTCCACTTCCGCTGGGAAACTCGCATGGTGGATGAATTGATTCCCCAATTCGATGCCAAGGGTGATGTCATTACTATTGATAATTTTGTAGAATCAGCATTAAATATTACGATAGAGTCTTTTTCCATTTATCCCCGTCTGATAAAAGCGGACTCCATAGCACGCATGCACTTGACCGAAGATCAACAAGCAGAATTAAACACATATAATAAACTACATTATGAAGATCGGTATTTAAAGATTCTTTATGCAGAAACAGAGGATGTAATTCATGACCGCTTGGGTAAAGCAGCAACCTTGACTGCATCGTTCTGGCTTTCGTGCTGGAAAAAAGCAGGTTCTCCGTCATTACCCCAATGATGGAAAGTCATCAAGCCGTCACTGTTAGTGAATTAACCAAGGAAATTAAATCCTTGCTGGAAGGAGCATTCCCTGAAATCTGGGTGGAAGGGGAAATATCCAATTTTATCCATCATGCCTCCGGGCACATGTATTTTACATTAAAAGACAGCGAATCAGAAATTCGCGGTGTCATGTTTAGGGGAAATAACCAGTTTATGCATTTTAAGCCGGAAAATGGAATGAAGGTATTACTCTTTGGCCGACTTTCTGTTTATGTACCCCGGGGACAATATCAGCTGGTGGCAAGTCGGATGGAACCGGCCGGTATCGGTACCTTATTTCTCGCTTTCGAAGCGCTGAAAAAGCAATTATCCAGCGAAGGTCTTTTTGATGAAGAATTTAAAAAACCACTTCCTGTTATTCCAAAACGAATCGGATTGATCACCTCTAAAACCGGTGCCGCGGTTCAAGATATGTTTAATGTGCTCAAACGCCGGGCGCCCTATGTGGAGTTAGTATTACGCCCCACACTAGTCCAGGGCGATGATGCCGCAGATGATATTGTTTCTGCCATAGCGGAAATGGATCAACATGGAAATGTGGATGTGATTATCGTGGGCAGGGGAGGCGGCTCTCTGGAAGACCTCTGGCCCTTTAATGAAGAAAGCGTGGCCCGTGCTATTTTTTCGTGCAAAACACCCACCATTTCTGCTGTGGGACATGAAACAGATATATCTATTTCCGACATGGTATCCGATATGCGAGCGCCGACACCCTCTGTCGCGGCGGAAATTGTGGCGCCTAGTTTAGATGAACTATTAAGCCGTATTAAAACATTTGAAGATACAATTTCTAAACACATATTCTTTATACTGGAAAACTATTATCAAAAAATAGATTCTCTTCATGATCGATTCACCCAACAGAGACCGGATGTTACGATTAACAGAATGCGTGTTTTGAATCAGCATTTAAATGTGGAAATGAAGCAATTAATTCACATGAAGTATCAAGAGGACCAAAGCCGATTTGATAAATTGTTTAGTGAATTATCCATATTAAATCCAAAAAGTATTCTTGATAGGGGGTATGCCATTGCTACGGATAAAAGAGGCAGCGTTATCATGAATCCCCATGAAATCGCCATCGGAGATTTCTTTCGAGTACAATTATCGAAAGGTATCATGCATGCGAAAAGAGAAAAGAATTCTGAAACCAATAAAGAGGCATCGTAAATTTGAATATGGCCAAAGAAACATCTTTTGAAGAATTATTTAATCGGCTGGAGGAGATTGTTCGGGAAATGGAAGGAGAAGAACTGCAGCTGGAAAAAAGTTTAACGCTTTTTGAAGAGGGCGTAAAACTATCTGAAACACTAAGACAAAAGTTGTCCAAAGCAGAACAGAAAATCACCGAACTCGTAGGTAAATTAGAAATAGACTGATTCATGTCACCATCACCCACAAAACAGATTGGTATTTGGGGTAACACTGACAAACCTGCATTTTGGGAACTATTACCGCAAATTACCGACTGGGTATTTGATAACAACTTCCGGTTGCATTTAACCACACGTATTCATAGTCATTCACTAACAGATATTGGCCTTGATTATGATGTAATTGAATCAGCTGACGATTTCAATAAGCTGGATTTCCTTTTGACTCTTGGAGGTGACGGAACCATTTTGTCTGCGGCCAGGGCAGTTGGTAATCGGAAAACTCCCATCTTGGGAATTCATTTGGGCACACTTGGGTTCCTCGCTGAAGTAACTGTTCAGGAAATGTTTCCTACTTTGAAACGCGTGGCAAATGATGATTATATTATTTTGGAGCGAATGGTATTGAAATGCACCGTCGACAACGGTAGTGAGCCCTTGGAGTTTTATGCCTTGAACGATATAACCATTGATCGGGGTTCATCTCACCGTCTTATTAATTCAACATTGCATTCTAACGGCAACCGTGTAGCTCGTTATACAGCTGACGGATTGATTGTTTCAACACCCACCGGTTCTACTGCTTATTCCTTATCAGCCGGTGGTCCCATTGTTATGCCAAATTTAGATGCCATAGTAGTTACGCCCATTTCACCCCATACACTGACTCTCCGACCCATCGTCATGCCTGGCGACAGCTTCCTGGAAATAACCTTCCCGGATAATCCAACTGGCGGAATTGCTCTGGCTGTGGATGGGCAAGTTCAGGAGAAGTTGGATGTGGATGCGGTGGTCAACATTTCCAAAGCAGACTACAAAACGAAAATGATTACATTTTCCGATTCAAATTACTTCGATGTCCTGAGTAAAAAAATGGGCTGGGGAAAAAGAGGGGAGTGAGTGAAAACTGGTGAGTGGTAACTGGTAGATTGGTAGCTGGTGAATGTTTAGCGATAGTCTTCTCTTATTGGATAAAAAACATCAATAATTTTGCAGTCGGTGATGGCCTTGCCCGAATGGTTGGCACTGGAAGGAATAATAACCACTGAATTCGGTTTAAGAATTTTACTCTCCCCATCAACAGTCAATTCAAATTCCCCCTCGATCATATTCGTAACCTGTTCGTTTGGGTGAGAATGTTCTGGTAAAGATGATCCTGCTTTGATGTCACAATACGTTAATGTCATATGTTCAGAATGAACAACTTTAACCTTGAAACCTGGGACAACTTCCTTTGCTTTTATTTTATTTAAATTTTTTTCTAACATAGTATTTTATTTTCTATTGTTTGTCAATTATCCAATCTATTTTTTGCCGTGAACGTACCATAATTTATAATCCCAGGAAAACCAGAATAGGTCCAATCACCGCTAATATTATTTCCATTTATTATACCTACCAAGTTTACAGACCACACCGTTTCATCATCTTGTGAAAATTAGTCCTGTTCATCCCGATATTCCGGGCGGCTTGAGTTACATTTCCTTGATATTTATTTAATAAATTTTGTAAGAATAGTTTCTCAACTTCTCTGCTGGCTTTATCAGAGGCGTCTTTTCGTAGAGTTGCCATCTCTTCCCATGTTTCCGGTATATCGTAGGGTTTGCTTGCTGAAGGATCCCTACTTAGTATTTTTATTGTTTGTTTTAATTTTTCCAAATCAATCTTTTCGCCTTTAGTAAGAATTACAGATCTAGTGATATAATTTCTTAGTTCCCTGATATTTCCAGGCCAGTCATATTTCATTAAAATGTCTCGGGACTTTTCCGTAATTGTTTTTTTAGGAATTTTCATATCAAGGCACGTTCTTTCCAGAAAATGATTAATTAATAACTGGATATCCTCTTTGCGTTCTCTGAGAGGAGGGACGTGGATTCGCAGTACATCCAAACGATAAAACAAATCTTCACGGAAAAGTCCGGATTTAACAAGTTCTTCTGGATTTTCATTTGTCGCAGCAACGATTCTCGCTTTCGATTGAATCGAAGCATTCCCCCCAACTCGTTCAAATTCTTTCTCTTGGAGAACGCGGAGTAGTTTTACCTGAGTATCTAGACTGAGTGCAGTAATTTCATCAAAAAAAATAATACCATCCGATGCAACTTCAAATTTCCCCAGTTTCCGTTTGTTTGCACCAGTGAATGCTCCTTTTTCGTATCCAAAGAGTTCGCTTTCTACCAAATCTTTCGGAATTGCGGCGCAATTAAGTCCAATGAATGGTCTATTTTTTCGGTCTCCTCTTAAGTGAATCTGCCGTGCGACCAACTCCTTTCCTGTGCCACTTTCGCCAGTAATAAGTAATGGATTAATATTAGAGGCTGTTAAATCAATAATTTCCATGAGATCCTGAATTTCAACACTTTGCCCAATGATCTCGTGATAATTTTTTCTGTTTTCCTCCTTTAATGATATCGTTTGTAATTTAGTCGATCGCTGTTTTAAGGCCTTCTCAATAATTACATTTAGTTCTTTTAAATTTGGTGTTTTAGATATGTAATCAATTGCTCCTAACCGAATCGCTTTTATAGCAGTTTCAATTGATCCATAATCGGTTATCATTATGACCGGGAGGCTATCATCGAGGACCTTTATTTTAGATAGAATTTCTAAACCATTGATTCCTTCCTCAAACATAAGATCCAATAGGACAATATCAGGATTCTCACTTGTCACTTTTTGTATTCCATTTTCTGGAACAATGTCATGTGAAATATTAAAATCGTTTTTTAGTAGCAATGACAGATCGTTAATGAATTCCTGGTCATCATCAATGATTAGGACTCGTGGTTTCATTGTGTTTTCTTTCCTTCTTTTAGTTCTATGGTGAATGTTGACCCTTCATCAATTTGGCTATCTTTAATGAATATTCGACTACCATATTTGTTTAATATTTCTCTAGATTGAGCCAAACCATTACCCGTGCTACCAAATCCAGAGTACCCGGATTCAAATATCTTATCCCACTCTTCCTGTAGAATACCAATTCCTGTATCCTTAATATCGATCCTGATTTTTGGTTGGTATCTGTATGCTTTAATTGTTATTACTTTATTTTCCCTGTCATTAACTGCTTCTATTGCATTCTGTATGGTATTATCAAGAATACTTGCCAATTCATGACTCGGTATCAATACAGGAACATTGTCAATATTCGTTTTAGTTCTTTTTATTACGACACCTTTTTCTCGAGCGAGCTCTTCAAGGGAATTAGTCGTATTAACAATTACGTCTAATACATTCGACGAGAACTTGCTGAATACCAAATTCTTTACTTGGGTTAAATCAAGTTTAACCTGGTTTATGGCCGTAGCTATCCTATGATAATTATCAAACCGGAATGGATAATTACTATAATTTGTTTTGCAAATCGTTTCTAAGGTTGTGCTAATATATTTATTATTCTTATCCAAACTGGAAATGACCTCTGGCTCAATATTGGCTCTTCTCCCAAGATTAATCACTATTTGTAAATTGGACTTGGTCATTTCCAGGAAAGTCTTAACGCGTTCATTGAATTGTATAATGAATTGTTCATCCAGTATGTGTTTGCCAAGTGCATTTTCACTGAGAAATTGAAGGCCGTTCAAATTTTTCATGGCCCATTGCCCGTGGGAAAATATTAGCAGCTGTTTTAAAAGCTCATTCTGTTGCAAACTATCATGTGAAAGTGCAGTTTTCAAGAATTGAACTCGATGGGATATCCCAATCGGGATCAATGTTCCCAACAGAACCGGTGCCAGGGGTAGTATGTATTTCAAAAAGAACGATTCGCTATTGGTTAATAAAACCAAGATCCAAAAGGCCGATAAATTGAGAACGAGTACACCTGAAATCATCGCTAAATCCCAATCGTATCGTTCTTTTCCAATTTTAACTGTAAATAAAATCATTGAAATACAGATAACAACTATGAGGCTATAAAGTTGAATTGATAATCTGGATAGGGTCCGGAATATGATTCCAGGTAAAAAAGATAGAAATTTTGCAAAACCATCCATTTCGTAGACCACTAACTTCCGGCCAGGTTTTATATTGGTAACAATCTTAGTTCTACCACCGTGGAATTGAATTTTTACATCGTATTTTTTGCTTGAATCCAATCCAAAATGGGCGATAGTTGTATTTAGCATATTAGGTTCAAAGTTATCTGTCCCTATCTGTCGGTATCCTTTTAAAAATTGGATATCATCAAGATGATTTGCTTCATAAACCCAAACCTTATTTCCTAATCCTGTTCTATTCGATCCGACTCCTCGGCTATCGATTTTGAGATAGTTTTTATTATTCAGATTATTGAGCCAAAGTAGATTTGAACCGTCACTATAACCGTAGATATCTAAATCCCCGTCGTTATCCACATCCCCGACAATGGTACCCAATACGGTTGGAGATTCAAGTCCACATCCTTCAGAGAAATCAACAAAGGTGCGTCCGGAATCGCTTAAAAACAACCAATTGGAATTTCCTTGATGATTCAGGTTGGAAATAAAAAGATCAATGAAACCATCATTATTAAAATCTCCAAAATTGATACATTCTTTAGATACCAAGTAAGGATAATCAAACTGGAGTCCTACCTCTGCTGTTACATCTCGGAAATAGTGCCCATTCTGGTTTCGATAAACAGTAATATTATATTTAGTGGAAAGCAGAAACAGATCTAGATCACCATCGTTATCAAAATCGACGGCAGCAGCACCTTTTGTATTTGATACCTCCTGTTGTTGAAACCAATCTTCGGTGACATCGACAAACATATCTCCTTTGTTGACAAGTAATTTGTCACCAGTCCAATTGTTGGACACATAAAGATCTAACCAGCCATCGTTATTGAAATCAGCGGAGAGAGCCGCCCGATTCCAACCTGGACTTTGAAAACCGATAGTACTATCAGCCTTGGAAAAATGTCCCCACATTTTATTTTCCAGTAATATATTGTGAGCCTTTTTCTTTATGGGACCATATTGGAATGAAAGATATAGATCCAAATCTCCGTCGTTATCGAAATCACCAGCGTCTAAATCAAGAGGGACGGTGTGTCCTATTGGATCAATGAGAGTTATCTCTGGTCCATCGAACAACGCGTTACCGGAATTATGAAAAAGGTTTAAGGTGTATTCCGAGGTTCTGTCTCCCAAAAATGCATAATCTATTAAACCATCTTTATTGAAATCGCCAAAGGTAAAAAGAGATGATTGAGGTAGCCTACTCATATTAGTTATGTCTAAGAACCGAGTATTTTGCTGATTGAGATACAATCTATTTAACTGATTTTGTCCTTTATTAAGGACAAAGATATCCAGCAATTCATCATTGTTAACGTCTACGAAAGCAGCACCAACTGACTTATCAAAAAAACTGCCATCAACATAACTTCTTCCTGCTGTGTTAGTGAAGAATAACCTTTTCTCTGAGGTGGCAACCAATATTGTTCCTTTTTCGCCTGTGATAATGCCTGAATTATCAGAAGTTAATATGACACGATTTACATATACGCTGGTTGGTAAAGTAGTTTTAGTCCAGTGAGCATTTTGATAAACATATAGTTTTCCCTCGCCGCTCAGGGCCAAACCAAGATTCTTGTTATAAAATTCAAAGTCCGAATACTGTTGACCATTAAGTTCTGTATTGATGAGCTCAAACCTCGTACCCTGGTATCGGTATATGTTCCCATTCCTGTCTGCCGCTATTCCAGATTGTGAGTCGAAGAACTTAATTTCATAAATATCCTCCCCAGTATACCCAACCATTTCCACTTTTGTGAAAGTAGAACCATCATAGTGAAAAATTCCTTCTGCTCTTGTGCCGAACCATATATGCCCATCACTCAAGTATTCCATAGAGATTACATGATTTGTGATTGGTGTGTCAATTTTTCTCCACTTTCCATTTTGGTAATGATAAATATGGCCCCAATCACCAAAAGCCCAAAAGTCGTTTTCCGAAGTGATAAATAAATTCCTGACAGGTACGTCTACTTCCAAATCATATTTATTCCATTGTTTTCCGTCATAAACGAAAAAGCGTGTATGATAATCCAAATCCATTACAGAACAGAGGATAAAGTTGTCATCCATTACGCGATAAGAATAAGAAATGACATTTTCAACATGAATTGGTTTGATGGAGATCCATCGACCTTTTTGAAAATGAAATAGCTTACCTGTTATATCAGACACCCAATAATTATCGACGGATTCAGCTTTTACCAGGGTAAGAAAGTTATCGGATGGGGGGGATACTATTTTCCATCTAAGAACGTCAGTCTGATCCCCCATGGCAAAATGTAACAGGGTAAGCAGCCCTAATGTAGTATATAGCATTTTTACTTTGCTTTTGCTCACATCTGAATTTAAGAAGAATTAAGCGATAAGTAGTAAAACTGTTGCTTTAGTAGGCCTCATTGTTGCCTTATTAGGCGTCATTTATATATTGTCTGGAAAACTCAATTTTTACTCTATTTCATTTATTATCAAGGAGTTACGCGAAAATTGGAATTTTTGGCACGATGATTGATGTTAGAATTTATAAAGCTATCATTAAATACACTGTGGATTAGAATGAAATCAAAATGAAGTACTACAAAACCTGTCCCGAATGCTCATATTTCTGCAACTTGAATGAACAAGATGAATTCTGTTCCCTGTGTGGTGCTAAACTAATTGACACCTGTCAAGAATGCGGGAAAGAGATTGACAATCCCTATGCCCGATACTGCAAATCTTGTGGAAAAAAGTATCCCAGGAAAAATATCAAACCTGATGGTGATAGAGAATTTTAATAATAAAAAAAAGGAGAGTATCATGAAAAATACAATTATAGAAGTAATCATTAGGACCAGAATCTTAACTATGAGCTTTTTAATGCTTATGTTATGCACTGGTGTGTCATTAGAAGCCAAAAGCAAATGGGATCTTGACGTAATAATGGTTGGTATTGGAGCAAAGAACCCCACCTTTGATGAGAGCAGATTTCCAGACTTACAGATTGTTTATACACCTGGATTGGTTTCCCAGGCTCAAACTGGCGGCACTGGTAAAGCGGCTTTATCTCTTCTGGGCGGTACTGTACAGGAGATATTTAAAGGTTCTCCAAAAATACTGGAAGAATGGTGGGATAAAACCGACCTTCGAAACCATACAATATTATTTGATAAAAATGGTGTTGGTTCTTGGGAAGGTTTTGTTGGGCGTCGAGGTGGCATCCTGAGTAGTGCGGGATATGGAAAAAAAGAAGGATTAGATAAAATGCTTAAACTAATTTGTAAGAAAGGTAAAACAACCAAGCCAAAGGCGAAGAAAAAGTTTAAGCCCAAGAAGGTAGATGCCATACTTAACCGGAAAATGCCAGATTTTGATGTGGTTACAGTTACAAACGAAACGAAATCGATTAGTAGTTTCATTGAAAATGGCCGTCCAACCCTGGTGGTCTTCTTTCAAATTTCACCCGACGCCGACCTTCAAGAGGCCAAAGAAAGTGGAAAGGGTAAATCCGGCAAGCAGTTTATGAAAGCCATGGTAAGAGGTGCTGCCGGTGGTGCTTGGGAAACGACATTTGTTTCCATAGAAAGTGAACTATTTTTATTTGATGCAAGGGACAATTAGCGATTATCCAGCTACATGATGAATGTTAATCTTGAAGAAAATGGTTTGTTCAATTATAAAAAAGGAAAAAGAACAATGAAGCACTTAACCAAGTCATTATTGATTCTTCTCACTTGTGGATTAATACTCACAAGTTGTGAAGATGATAATGATAAAAAAGGCGCTATCGTTGATGAATGGGATGGTCAGGTGCTAATTAATAGCAAAACTTACAGGGAAATCAAAAATGCCAGTGTGATGGCGGATGTTGAAGAAACTCAATCAGCGTCAGCTGTTGCAAAATCTGTCGGTAAAGACATGTTCGTATCGGTCCTGGCTGCAAAAAACTCGGGGGTAGCTAGTATCACTGCTGGTTTGCTCTATTCCAGCAAAGAACTCGACGATGGTGCAAAAGCTCAAGGCTATGAGAGCGCAGTTACCAAACTGAAGTTGGTACAGTCTACAATCAAATAGATATGTGTTATATTGATTTCACCCAAATACTACTAAAGCGCAACAGCTTGAATTTTCGAAAATAAAGGATATTATTATGAAACGGACAATACTATTATTTGCACTATTACTTGGTACTGTTTTTGGTCAAACTCAACTTGGCGACGATATAGATGGTGAAGCTATATATGATCAGTCAGGCTATTCAGTTTCCCTATCGTCAGACGGCAACCGGGTGGCAATTGGGGCATACAAAAATAGTGGTAACGGTTCCAGCTCAGGTCATGTGCGCGTTTTTGAGTTAAGTAGCGGTAGTTGGTCACAATTGGGCAGCGATATTGATGGTGAAGCTGCTTCCGATCGTTCAGGCAATTCAGTTTCTCTTTCGTCTGACGGTAGCCGGGTCGCAATTGGGGCGTACCGAAATAGTGGTAACGGTTCCAGCTCCGGCCATGTGCGCGTCTATAATTACAATAGCACAAGCTGGATCCAACTGGGCAGCGATATTGATGGTGAAGCTGCAGGTGACAATTCAGGCACATCAGTTTCTCTTTCGTATGACGGCAACCGGGTGGCAATTGGTGCAACAAACAATGGTGGAAATGGTAGCTATTCCGGTCATGTACGAGTTTATAATTACGATGGCACAAACTGGTCGCAACTGGGCAGCGATATTGATGGTGAAGCTGCATGGGACGAATCAGGTACATCAGTTTCTCTTTCGTCTGATGGCAGCCGGGTCGCAATTGGGGCAAGCGGAAATGATGGAAATGGTAGTAGTTCCGGCCATGTACGTATTTACGACTGGTCAGGAAGCAGCTGGGTTCAGGCAGACAGTGACATTGACGGGGAGGCTGCAAGTGACAATTCAGGCTATTCAGTTTCTCTTTCGTCAGATGGCAGCCGAGTCGCAATTGGTGCGTACCTAAATGATGGTACAGACACCGATGCCGGTCATGTGCGAGTTTATAATTACAATGGCACAAGCTGGTCGCAACTGGGCAGCGATATAGATGGTGAAGCTGCTAGCGACTTTTCAGGCGCATCAGTTTCTCTTTCTTCAGACGGCAGCCGGGTCGCAATTGGTGCGTGGGGAAATGGTGGAAATGGTAGTAGTTCCGGTCATGTTCGCCTTTACGACTGGTCGGGAAGCAGCTGGGGTCAGGCAGGCAGTGACATTGACGGGGAAGCAGCTTCTGATTACTCAGGGCGTTCCGTATCTTTATCCTCTGATGGCAACAGGGTAGGTATTGGTGCGTACCAAAATGATGGTACAAACACCGGTGCAGGTCATGTACGCGTTTTTGAGATAAATATAGCTTCAACTGTTGCAGCAGCCTTCTCCGGTACACCAGTATCTGGTGATGCACCATTAACGGTGCAGTTTACGGATGCATCAACTGGTAGCGCCACAGCATGGTCATGGGATTTCGGTGATGGAAGTGCAGCAGTAACTACTCAGAATGCTACTCATACTTATACAGCAGTAGGCACCTACACAGTCGCATTAACAGTAACTAATGCTACCAGTTCTGATGTCGAAACCAAGGCGGATTACATTACAGTAACAGCCGTGGCTGTTGATGTTGTTGCGGCTTTTTCTGCTACACCACTGACTGGCGATGCACCATTGGAAGTGCAGTTTACCGATGCTTCTACTGGCAATCCCACTTCATGGATTTGGGATTTCGATAATGATGGAACGGCGGATGCTACTACTCAGAATCCGAGCTATACATTTAATGCTGCCGGGTCATATACTGTTGTTTTAACTGTTTCTGATGGAACGAGCAGTGATACAGCTACCAAGACCGATTACATCACAGTAAATGCAGCAGCACAAACAGGATCCTGGGTTTCTATAACATCTGCTGCAAGCGGTGATTTTAGAGATGTCTTCTTTTTTGGAGATATTGGCTGGGCTGTTGGTGATCAATCAGGCAAAGTATTTAAAACTACTGATAAGGGTGAAACCTGGACTGATATTAGAACCGATACTGACTGGCTCGAGATTGATGAAGTATGGTTTACTTCATCAACAATGGGCTTCATCGTTCAAAATTTTGGTGGCTATCTTTCAGCTCCGAAAACTGGTAAAATAAAGAAAACGACAGATGGTGGTGCAACCTGGACCTTGGTATTTTCAATTACAGATTATGAGTTTCAAGATATTGCCTTTGCGGATGCAAATAATGGATGGGCAGTAACGCGCTCTCATATTTACAAAACTAATGATGGGGGTGCAGTTTGGACTGAACAGACTGCCACCACAACGGGATATCGAAAAATCAGCATTATTGACGCAAATAATGTACACATTTTAACTGGTCCACATTTATCACAACAAACAATCATAGTAAAAACAACAAACGGTGGTACTGATTGGGCCGATGTTATTGTATCCGGTACTACGAGTGAATTTTTAGATGTAGATTTTGTAAGTAACACCCAGGCCTGGGCAAGTGGCTGGAATGGTAAAATATTCAAAACGACTGATGGTGTCAATTATACTGTAACAGAAACCGGTTATAGCGCTGGTCTAAATTATTTGGATTTTATCAATGATTTACAAGGTATTACAGTTAGTGCTTCCGGATTAATTCTTCGAACAGAAGATGGTGGGACTACATGGACCGAAGATGAAATTACTAACGATGGGCTATTAGGCATTTTTTATATCGATGATGCAACAGCAGTGGCGGTTGGGTATAATGGAACCATTCTTAAGTATACGAATGGAAATAGCTCGGGCAACTCTGTGACAGCTGATTTTTCTGCTGATGTAACCAGTGGTATAGCTCCACTAGCGGTTCAGTTTACCGATGCGTCTACTGGATCACCTACCAGCTGGGATTGGGATTTTAATAGCGATGGCACTACTGACGCTACGACGCAAAATCCATCTTACACCTTTACTGATACTGGTAGTTATTATGTATCGCTTACGGTGTCTAATGGTACAGAAACCGATAGTGAAACCAAGGCGGATTACATTACAGTAACCGAACCATCGGAGGTTCAGACACTCTTAGAAGAGGGCTTTGAAGGAACAATCACTGGATGGACTGTTTATGACAATGATGGAGATGATGAAGAGTGGGGTGTTTATGAAAGTCTTTCAGCGGCACATAGTGGTTCAAGAGGAATTGGAGTTTATTATAATGCATATGGAAATGATGATTGGCTGATTACCCCCCAGTTAACTCTACTTTCTGGATCTACCGTTACCTTTTCATTCTGGGCTCATTCATATTCGTCTTCTTACCTTGAAGATTTTAATGTGAAATTATCTACGACAGGCGTAGAAATTTCTGACTTTACTATTGTGCTGGATGAAGTAACAGATGTTCCCTACGAGTGGGAAGAATACACGTACGATCTCAGCAACTATGAAGGTCAATCTGTTTATTTGGCTATACAGTGTGTCTCTGATAATGACTATTATCTCTATGCGGACGATTTCCTTGTTTCCGGGAATAAAATTACCAATTATGCGCCAGTGGCATCTGACACATCCATTTCCACGGATGAAGACACCGATTATTACGGTACACTTCCGGGATCAGATGTGGATAATGACGTACTGACATTTGCTGTTGTTGACAGCAGTGTAAATGGAACGGTTACATTAAGTGATGCATCCACAGGCACATACATTTATAGTCCGCACGCAGGATTCTTCGGGGCAGACAGTTTCATCTTCAGTGTCAGTGACGGATCACTTTTGGACACAGGCTCCGTCAATATAACAGTAAATACTGTCGATGACACAACAGACACTTTTACATTACTTGTTCCGAAAGACAGTGCTGTAATTACAACGCTGTTACCTTTATTAGAATGGGAAGCAGTATTTGATCTTGATTTATTAGATACAGTTACTTATACCCTTCATTACGGAGATGAAATTCCCGAACTACAGTCTGTTTCTGTCGATACAGCAACGTCTTTTCAGATTTCAACTCCGTTAATTGACAACACCACGTACTATTGGAAAGTCATCGCTACAAATTTAAGCGGAGCTACTACGGAAAATAGTGGTGGTTATCATTCGTTTACTGTTAATACACAGAATGAACCCCCATCTAATGTGAGCCTCATCTCTCCTGATTCTGTCATTGTATTAACATTAGAACCAGAGTTCCATTGGACGGAAGCAATCGATCCTGATCCTGATGATTCAGTCCATTATGAACTTCACTGGACAAAAGATGGCAATGATTTTGTAGACTCTGTTCTGATTGATACAAATTATGCAATTCCGTACTCATCGCTCCAAGACAACTCCATGTACTCCTGGTGGGTAATTAGCTTGGATCGGCAATATGATCTATCTCTTTCAGATGAAGCAATATTTTGGACGGATTTGTATCCTGAACCACCATTGGCATTTAAGACAGTTTTTCCAGTGGATAGCACTGAAGGATTACCTACTGAGGTAGTGTTTATTTGGAATAAAGCCACTGATCCTGATCCAATAGATAATGTTTCATATACATTAATCTATGCAACTGACTTCGCAGACAGCAATACATACGAGTTTATCCCTGTTTACGAGGATACGACCGTCACTTTATCACTATCAAATGACACTGAATACTTATGGTGGATCATGGCAAATGATGAAGATGGGTTTTTCACTTCAAGCAATAATGGAGCAATTAATAGATTCGTCGTAGGAACATTATCAATTGAAGATGAATTAATTCCCACCGAATTTTCCCTTCACCAGAATTATCCCAATCCATTCAATCCAATCACCACTCTACGCTACGACCTGCGGGAGCAAGCTAATGTGAATATCATCATTTATGATATGTTGGGCAGACATGTAACAACGCTTGTGAATCAAACCCAGGAAGCTGGCTTTAAATCGGTAATCTGGAACGCAACCAATGATCATGGCAAACCGGTGAGTGCCGGAGTCTATATCTACCAGATCCGCGCTGGAGAGTTTGTGCAGACCAAGAAGATGGTGTTGTTGAAATAATGATGAAATTGCAAGGATAAGAAGGTAATTAGGATAAATACATTTTCGTTCATGATTATTCAGAATATAAAAGTGCATTTATTAGATACACCCTCAAAGATTGAAGAACTATGGCCGCATTTTGAAAAACTGAACATAAAAAAGTACAAACTAAAATAAAGGAAAAAGAACTATGAAGCACTTAACCAAATCATTGATGATTATCCTCACTTTTGGATTAATACTGACAAGCTGTGAAGATGATAATGATAAAAAAGTGAGTTCATTAGGACCGGCGGAAACTGAAGCTGCTCTTATTGGCAGTTGGATTCGTGAAGTAGTAGCCAATTATAATTATGCCGGACTTTCGTTTCTGAATGATGGTACCTACTACTATGTAAATATGACCTCCATAACTGGAACGCCTCACACCACTCGAGAGGGAACATACACAATTGATGGGACAACGTTAACACTTGGATATGATGACGCAAGTTGCGACGGAGATGGGATTTATGAAGTGAGTATTACAGAAGACACTGAAAAGATGACACTAGAAAAGACCTCCGATGACTGTGTTGTTAGAGCCGGAGAACTACCGGGTGAATGGCAGCTAATTGAAGAGTAGTAAATAATTCGCTCTCCCGCAGGTTTCGAACCTGTGGGAGAGTGAAGATAATGCAGATAAAACAACCTTAACTTTAATTACAAGGAAAAACAGTTATGAACAAGAAGATTATATATTCACTATTATTCGTGTTGATTACCTGTCAGGTAGGATATGCACAACAACCATTTCGCGGTGAAGTAAAACTGGGAACGCCTAATCTAATGGGATTTAGCGTAGAATATCAGCTTGACCTGCCTATGCCGGGTGTGGCTCCATATATTGATTTTTCAGCATTCTCACTGGACCTTGACGAAACGGTTACTCTTGGTATCTCGTACATAGGGTTTGGTGGAAAGCTGTACTTGGATGAATTTATTGGTAAACCCGGGTATTTTGCCGGATTAGGTTTTGGCAGGTTGGGCTTTAACATGACAGATAATGGCTATTTCATCTATGATTATGATGATGATTGGAATTATGTTGAAATAAAAGGTGAAGGAAAGGCCAGTTTTACCGTGAATATGCTACAGCTGAAGATTGGTAAACGCTGGATGTTTGGACCAATTACCGTTGCTGTTGAAACCGGATATGCTCTAGGAAAACTCGATGACGAGTTAACAATAGATGTGAAATATGATGACGGTACATCTGAAAAAGAAACTGAAAGCACTGAAGATATACCCCTGGGTGGTGGCGCCATTGGAGCCTTCTCAATAGGAATTGCTTTTTAGAATGAGAATTTGAAAAAGAGGGGATTTTCCCCCTCTTCTTGAAAAATTAACAAAGTTCACCGATCCTATATACATTACACCAAATAACCAAGGCTACTAAACAGTTAACGGTAGTCTTCTCTTATTGGATAAAACACATCAATAACTTTGCAGTCAGTGATGGCTTTACCCGAATGAGTGGCATTGGATGGAATAACAACCACTGAATTCGGAATAAGAATATTACTCTCTCCATCGACAATCAGCTCTAGTTCTCCCTCAATTATATTCGTGACTTGTTCATGTGGATGAGAATGTTCCGGTAAAGATGATCCTGCTTTGATATCCCAATATGTTAATGTCATATGTTCGGAATGAATCACTTTTACACGGAATCCCGGGAGAATCTCTTTCGCATTTACCTTGTTTAAATCTGTTTTTAACATAATGATTTATATATCAGATTTAAACGATTCCTGTTTATGTCACCATCTTATATAATACGGTATCACCACTAAAATGAAACCGGCAGTTACAAGCAAGTATACATTCGATATAAAATAGGGAAGTACAAATAGAGCAATACCGACAATTAATGGAACAGTTACTTTTTGCTTTTTACCATAAGTAAAAAATCCGACGCCGATTATGCCGAATATTGCTCCCCAAACGAATAGTGATGTGCCTTCCATATTAGAACTTAACGCTTTTCGTTTCGTATAGACACATGAAAAATAATCGCACTAGCCCGTTGGCTTGATTCATGTAATCAGGCGTTTTTGCGATCCTCAACTTTAATTTCCATTACAATACGTCCCCAGCCGCCACACTCCAGTCCTACGTCAAAACATCCAGCTCTCTTGAATCTCATTTCATTGGGATCAACACCTGCATAAAGCAGCTCATTTGCTGTGAAAACTTGAGTTGTTATTGCATTCAAGGCATAGATACATATTTTTTTTGGGCATCGTTTTGTTAACAGGTTACCAGCCCCATCAAAATAAAATTTATCACCAACTTTATGTTCACTGTTACACCCATGGGAGTCAACCACCTCCACAATGATTGTTTTATCGAGTAACTCCGGAGCTTTAGACAGAATATCTTCATTTCTTGGATTTTCTTTAATTTTTTTCATCTCCTCGTCTGTGTAACCAAGCCGCTTTTTCATTAATTTCCACTTCATTGTGTTCCAGGCCAAATCTTTTAACCCCATTCCATTATCTCCTTTTTCAATTTATCATTTAATATGCAGGTTTAATGTCTAAAGTATAATATTTCTGCAGCCACATGTTTTTCTCTTCAACACTTTTTTAAAGTCAGCAGGCTTTAATTCAATCCAATACAATTTATTTAAACCAGTCTTTTGCCAAATCTGTCCAACTTGGATTATTTTCTTCAATTAGGGCGATTTTCTTTTTCCTTAACCAACCTTTTATCTTTTTTTCAAATTCGATTGCAGCAGCTACTTCATCTGTTTCATCGTACCAAACCAGTTTGTATGTATTGTATTTTTTTGAAAATCCCTCAAAAAGTTTATTTTTATGCTGATAAACCCTTGCCTCCAAATTGTTGGTCATGCCCGTGTAAATCACTTTGGAATTACTGGCTAGGATATATACATAATATGTCCTTTCCATACTATGAATATACAAAAAATAATGTCATTCTGACCCTGAATGCCTGCCTGCCGTGGCAGGAAATGAAAGGGAAGAATCTCAAGTATAAAATGATCAATAGACATTTGAGATTCTTCAGTCGCCACACTCCTTCAGAATGACACGTATTTCAAATATTTAATACCCATTAATAATTATATCTTTCCTGAAAGGATTTCCACGATGTGGATTTTCGTTCCATATGTTGATAAAATTTCAATGGATTATAAAATCTATCTTTTATTTTATTTATTGTATTAAGATCCGGGGTAAAAGGTATGGTGGGTCTCTCCGGAATATCCATTTTCAATTGCTTTTCAAATGGTGTTTCAGATATTTTTAAATTGTATGCCCTGTGCATCAAATATTCAAGATTTACCACATCTTCAATATTGTAGGCCAATAAGGTGTCTAACGCTTTTTGGTTTTTGTTTTGAACATATTCTTCCCATAGATAAATCGCAAAAAAACCATCAACACCTTCAAGATCATTTCTTGAAATACTAAATTGTTTCTCACAATTTTTTAAACCACCGGAATAACCTAAACTATGCAAAACATATCTCAAATCAATATGAGAATGGTTAATGGATATATTAAAGAACTTTTCGATAAATGGAATGTCGAAACATTTTCCATTATATGTCACCAGGAGGTTGTATTGAAGAATATCGCATACAAAGTCATCCATATTATTTCCGTTAACATAGTATTTTATTTTTAAACCATCATAAAGTGCTATAGTTGTAATGATGGCAGAAGATTCATACAAACCCGTTGTTTCAATATCAAGATATGCAGTGGTTGATTTAAAATTTTTAAAAAGCCGCCAATGCTGACCCGACGTTAAACCGGTTGAAAAATAATTTGGATTATTAGACTTTAAATGCTTTTCTGATTTACTTATTTCTTTTTTGAGATAATCATGTTTTTTATGGGAAAGAGGAACGTTTTTTGCATTTCTTAAGGATGACCAGTCATGAATGTTTGATGACCATAATTGAGTCTCTGTTTTTGAGCCAATTCCTTTTATGTGACTAAATGATTGTTCTAACATTATATTATTCCCCAAAGATCAATAATGGTACTCTATTGTAAGAAAATTCCGGTTCATTGATTTGTTAGCAGTTTTCAATTCTCAACCCATAATATAGGTGACCAACTTCGATCCCATCAAACTCTGCTACTTGTGGCATATGTCCCCATTTTCCGAAACCATATTTCTCCAGAAGCCTAATGCTGTCCTGATTGCTGTCGAGAAGGATAGCAAATAAGGTTTTTATCTGAAGTGAGGGACATATGTCGATAGCGTACTGCAGAAGACGCGAAGCTATTCCTTGACGGTGATGCTCAAAATGAATAAAGTAGCTAACTTCAGCCGTATGCCGAAGGGCCATGCGACCAGGACGATATGCGCTGATAGTTAAGTATCCAACGATCGATTCACCTTTTTCCGCAACCAAGATCGGGTATTTATTAGGAGTATGGCCTTCAAACCATTTCTTTCGATCGTCGGTAGTGACTGGCGTAATGTCAGTAGTTTTTTCACCAGCGGCTATTGCCTGATTGTATATCTCGACTATCTCTTCAAGGTCTTCAAGTTTAGCAATTCTTATATTCATTATTTTTATGGTAATGGCGATGGAATTGACCAGCGCGTTTAGCTTACGTTAATTTGCCCCAATAAGAATAAAAAATGCATGAAATCCGAGCCAAGCCAAAGGTAAACACAAAGTACCACGTATCATTGATTTTGTTGTAAAACCTGCATTTATAGTTAATATCATTGGATCTTCTAATTGAGGTGAATAATATAAGCGTGGCTGGATTAAAGCCCAATTATTAATATTGAATTGTAAACCGCCGGAAACAATATAAGCTGTTTCAGAAATGAAATGGGTTGTGTAGAAATAGCCGTATTCATGAGACTCTTTAATCTCTTTTCTGTATACAAATTGTCCCCATCCAATACCACCAAAGATAGTAGTGGATTTTCCCAATTTTATAGGAGTATGTAATTCATATAGGCCAAAAATTCCTGATGATCTATCTATACTATTATAGAGCATACCAAAATCAGCATATCGTTTTCCAATAGTGAAGTATGGATGAAATTCTTTTGCACCAATTGTAATTGGTTGCTTGAGTCGGTAAGAAATCAAAAAGTCAATTATGCCAGTTGTTCCAAATCCTACAAAATTGGACCATCTTTTAATAATCGTTTCATTTTTACCTGATTTACTTGTTTTTACATCATTATCCTGACTATAAATAAAACCTGTAAATAGAAGTAAAAGAAGCCAATTGCTTAGCTGTTTCATTTTATACTCCTTTTCAATTTTGCTTACTAATGGTGCGAGAGTTGAGCAACCATAGCGAATCGAATATTCGTAAGAATACTTTCATATCATTAGTGAGTTTGGTCAGCCTTTACGAGTGTTAGGTATTATTTTGATTTTACTCAATTAGTACACCTGCTGCTTTAAGAGACTTATATATTCGATTATCATTACGGACATCTTTATTTCCATCGAGCAAACCTTTTTCGATGTATAGACCTTTTGATGAAAAAAAGATGTGCGGAAAAGAGGGCATATATGAAGAATACATATACCAGAACCCTCCTAAATAAACACGCTCTTCACCAACAGTAATAATAAATGGAATACCTAGTGCTTTTCCAGTTGAGGATTCCATTGCTTTCAATCGATCGTTCTCGGTGTTTAAAGTAAGCGTATGATCAGACCATTTATATTGCTCTACATCTTCAATAGCTATTAGTGGTTGATCTTCAAGAATCAATGTATCAATTAATTGGGTAACGGCATGAACTGCTGAAATAGTGCTATCGGCCAGTAGAAA
>VAOY01029543.1_pt1 | contig 66551 bp, 62 predicted proteins | sample 3393881 | NCBI WGS metagenome assembly VAOY01 (sample SAMN08290430, study PRJNA428436) | hydrothermal vent metagenome | isolation source: Deep-sea hydrothermal vent chimney | place: Indian Ocean: Southwest Indian Ridge
GGAATTGGACGAGAATGGTTAGACTCACAGGGCATTTGAATGCTGGTTCCCTGCCTGTCGGCAGACAGGGACTCCAGTCCCGGGCACTCTGAAATGTATTATATATTTTAAGAGCTTTAATACAATTAATATTTAACATGAATATTCTTCTCATTGAACCCTATTTCACCGGATCTCATAAATCATGGGCAAACGGATTTCAAAAATATAGTCGGCATCATATTGATCTTCTGACTATGAAAGGTCAATTCTGGAAATGGCGTATGCACGGAGGTGCGGTTAGTCTAGCAAATATATTCAATCAGTCGAATTTTTACTCCGATCTGATTTTAGCGACGGATATGTTGGATCTATCCACCTTTTTAAGCTTAACCCGCAAAAAAACATCAAGAGTTCCAACTGCAGTATATTTTCATGAAAACCAGCTCTCATACCCTTGGTCTCCAACTGATAGAGATGTAAAAGAAAAACGGAATAAGCATTATGGGTTTATTAATTATGCTTCCGCACTGTCTGCCGACAACGTTCTATTCAACTCTCATTATCATATGGATTCATTTATTAAAGAAACCCTACTAATGCTAAAAAATTTCCCTGACTATAATGAACTGGATTCAATTCAAATTATTAAGGATAAATCCCAAGTATTACCACTAGGGCTCGATTTAAAACAGTTTGACCCTTACAGAATTAATTATTCTGGACCCCCAATTATTTTATGGAATCATCGCTGGGAGTATGACAAAAATCCAGAAGAATTTTTCAAAAGCATTATACTTTTAGACGAAGCAGGATATGATTTTAAATTGGTCGTATTGGGGAAAAATTTTAAAACTGTACCTTCCATTTTTGATAAAGCTCGAGAGAAATTAAAAAATAAAATTTTCCACTTTGGTTATTGCGAGAATTTCTCTGAATACGCTCAATGGCTATGGAAAGCCGATCTATTGCCAGTAACAAACATCCAGGATTTTTTCGGTATTAGTATCATGGAAGCAATTTACTGTAATACCTACCCTTTACTCCCGAATAGGCTTAGCTATCCAGAACTGCTCCCAGATAAAATGTATCCGGACCATATTTATTCTGATGAACATGATCTAGTAGAAAAACTGAAAGATTGTATAATAAATATAGATAAAATAAGACTAAAGAAAGTTGGTGCGTTGGCATATCAATATAATTGGGATACAATGGCACCCATTTATGATAAGCTATTCACTTCATTTGTTGATTAATTTTCGAATAATTTTGGTTCTTTTTTGATTGCAGACGTTACTTTTTCAAACGCATCAACGATATCCTTAATATCATCATCATTCCCCAGTAAATGATTCTGTTTTAACCAAACCGATTCATCATCACAAACACGCTCAGTAACGGGCAAAGACATAGATGCAAAATCTTGATCCTTCAACCAAGGATATTCTTTAGGATCGGTTATGAATAAATTTTCCCTGTAGAGAGGTTTATATCCTGCATATGTATAAACTCCTTCCGCCTGCATCGCTTTAAAAAATAAATTCCTGTGAATTCCATTGAAGGCATCTTTTTTATACTTTATGATATATAAATGGTGAGCAGATCGAGTCGTCTGCTTATATGATTCAATCAATTCGATTCCATCTATTTGAGCCAACTCTTTATCCAGCTTCAGTTTATTCTTGTCCCGGAGATCCATATCAGCTCTAATTGTTTCCAATTGCGGTATCAACATGGAGCCTGCCAATGCATTCAATCGAAAATTTCCTCCAAGATATTGATGCTCATACCACTCACCACCGCTGACACGTCCGCAGTTGTGATATGAAAAACACGCTTCTTTAAAATCATCATCATTGGTAATAATAGCGCCACCCTCTCCAGCCGTCATATTTTTTGATGTCTGAAAACTAAAAATTCCTCCCAACCCGATAGCGCCAACTTTTTTACTACTCCATTCAGCGCCATGAGCCTGGGCTGCGTCTTCGATTACAGGAATATCACACTTTTTACTAATTTCAATAATTGAGTCTAGATCAGCCGGATTACCTGCAATATGCACTGGCATGATGGCTTTCGTTTTTTCAGTAATAGCATTCTCGATAAGTTTTGGATCTATGTTGAGAGTTTTTTCATCGATATCGACGAAAACAGGAACAGCATTCGCTAAAAGCACAGCAGAAGCAGTGGCGATGAATGTGTATGCCGGGATTATAACTTCATCCCCTGCTTTGACTCCCGCAGCTTTCAGCGCAACCCAAATGGCTGTGGTCCCGGAACTGGTACTTATACAGTATTTTGCATCCTGAAACGCAGCAAACGCTTCCTCAAAACGTGATATCGCAGAACTCCCAACGCCCCAGTTTTCATTTTCAAGCGTTTTTAATACGCTTGAGCCCAATGATGCTGTGGGTCTCGGCCATGATGGAAATGGTTTTGTGCGGACGGGATCACCGCCAAATAATGCTAGTTTACTCATCGATATTATTTCTCTTTAATTATTGAATTCAAAATTACGCTATTATTCATTTGATGAACAGTAAACAGTTTTGTTCAGATATATTTTCAATAAATACATATGTCTTCGCGAGGAATGAAATGACGAAGCGATCTCCTTGATACTGCTGATGGAAGGAGATTGCCACGACACAACTAAATCAGTGTCTCGCAATGACAATGTAAGGGTTGTCTGTTTCTGCAACAATTACAGACTGGTATGACATAGAAACTGTCACATCTGCCACATGTGCACTGATTGCCGTAAAAATGGCAAAATGAAGTTACTGGCATAATGATTGATCTTATTAATTCGAAAATTTAATTAACAATAAAAAAGGAGTTAGAAATGACACTCGTAAAATGGATACCTCAAAGACACATGTTATCAAATTTTGATCGTATGATGGATGAATGTTTCAATGACGGTTGGAATACACCTGTTATCAATAAAAGTGAAAAATGGTCACCTTCCGTGGATATCCGGGAAACAGATGAAGCTTATACAATTACAGCTGATCTTCCGGGTATGAAAAAGAAAGATGTGAAAGTTACTTTAAGTGATAGTGTACTGGAAATCAGCGGAGAGCGGTCTTATATAAACAAAGAAGACGGTTCTACCTATCATCGCAGGGAACGCAATCATGGTAGTTTTAGCCGCTCTTTCCACCTTCCTGAAACAGTATTAGAAGATAAAATCACAGCCATCTTTAAAGACGGAATACTTTCAGTAGAAGTGCCCAAGGCAGAAGAAGTGAAACCGAAAAGTCACGAAATCAAGATTTCGTAACGGATTCACTCTCAAATAAAAAAGCCCTTTTGACTGCTCAAAAGGGCTTTTTTATTTAATTTTAGTCCTTATGTGTTAGACTACGACTCCCCCATCCACAGGGAGAACAGCACCACTGATATAGCTGGCTTCATCACTTGCCAGAAAGCAATAAAGGTTGGCCACATCTTCCGGTTGTCCCCAGCGTTTAAGAGGCACTTTATCTTCCATCATTTTGATGATTTTTTCCGGCATTTGAGCAACCATATCTGTTTTAATAAATCCCGGAGCTACAGCATTGACACGGATTCCAAATTTTCCTAATTCTCGAGACCAAACTTTCGTCATGCCTTCCAATCCTGCTTTAGCAGCAACATAGTTTGTCTGTCCGTAATTTCCATAACGAGCCACAACTGACGACGCATTCAAGATAACACCACTGCCCTGCTCCCGCATAACTTCAGCAGCATATTTTGTGCATAAATAAACGCCACGTAAATTGACCTGGATAACCTTATCAAATTCTTTTTCATCCATTTTTTCCAGAGTCTTATCCTGTAAAATTCCTGCATTATTAATTATTACATCAATCCGGCCATGGTTGTCTTTTACTTGGTTTATTAACAATCTTACACTTTCTGAATTACTTACATCTGTTTTAACAAATGTACACTTCTCTCCAAGTTTATCTGCGGTTGCTGTACCTGATAATTCATCAAAATCTGCAATATAAACAATTCCACCTTCATCAATGAATTTATTGGCTGTGGCTTTTCCGATTCCTCTACCGCCACCGGTGATAATACATACTTTATTCTGTAAAAGATTCATTCTATTTCTCCATGAATATTACATTAAATTTCGACCCATTAAATTACGTCGTTGACTTTATTCTTGAAAGGACTCCAATGATTTTAAACAATATTTTACAGGCTGTTGGTAATACTCCTATCATAAGACTTAACAGGATTGGAAGTGAGTTAGATTGTGATCTTTACGCTAAATGTGAATTCATTAATCCTGGTGGCTCCGTAAAAGATCGAATCGGCCTTCGAATGGTGGAAAAAGCTGAAAAGTCCGGCCGCATAAAACCAGGCGACACATTAATTGAACCAACTTCTGGTAATACCGGAATTGGATTGGCGCTGACTGCTGCCGTAAAAGGATACCGCTGTATCATAGTGATGCCGGAAAAAATGAGCATGGAAAAACAGGTCGTATTGGAAGCATTGGGCGCTGAAATAGTTCGAACACCCACAGAAGCAGCTTGGGATGATCCGGAAAGTCATATTTCCGTTGCTAAAAAATTGAATAATGAAATTCCCAATTCCCATTTCTTGGATCAATATTCAAACCCAGATAATCCCATCGCTCATTATGAAGGCACTGCTGAGGAAATACTTGCAGATTTCGGAACGGACCTGGATATGTGTGTAATGAGCGTCGGAACAGGTGGAACCATTACTGGTGTGGCAAAAAAACTGAAAGAAAAGATTCCTTCCATTAAAATTATCGGAGCTGATCCGTATGGTTCTATTCTTGGCGGAGGTGACGAAGTCTATCCTTATGAGGTAGAAGGCATTGGTTATGATTTTTTTCCGGATGTACTGGATAACAGCCTTGTGGATGAATATGTAAAGACCAGCGATAAAGAATCCTTTATACTCGCGCGGAGACTCATTCGAGAAGAAGGACTCCTCTGTGGAGGCTCAAGCGGTTCTGTGATAGCTGCAGCTCTGGAAAAAGCTGTAAGATTAGAAAAAGGACAAAAATGTTTAGTCTTGTTACCGGATGGAGTCAGAAACTATATGTCTAAATTTTTATCTGACGAGTGGATGAAAGAACAAGGGTTTGATGATTAAGGAAAAAGTGATAGGGAAGAAGGAAGAAATAAAAAGAAGTAATTGATGATTAGATTACTCTCAATAATTATTTTTCTTTCAACTTTCACTTTTCCAACAGAGCCGGATAAGCGGGGATATATTGTAAAAATTGGGGATGAATCACCAAACTTTACTCTTCAGTTGATTGACGGCAGGACCATAACTAATGTTGACCTGAAAGGAAAAGTGACTGTATTGCAATTCACAGCCAGTTGGTGTTCTGTCTGCCGCAAGGAAATGCCTCATCTGGAAAAGGATGTATGGCAAAGATTTAAGGACCAGAATTTCATTTTAATCGGCGTTGATCGCGATGAATCCTTGGACGTTGTTCAGAAGTTTAAAAACGAGATGAAAATTACTTATCCCATGGCTTTGGATCCCGGTGCGGATATTTTTGCTTTATTTGCTGATAGAGAATCTGGAGTCACTCGAAATGTCATCATTGATCAAAACGGAGAAATTGTATTCTTGACGCGCTTGTTTGATGAAAAGGAATTCGGCCATATGATTGAAAAAATAGAAGAACTTTTAGCTTTGGAATAAATTCCAAAATTAGATCAAGGCCGTCCTAAAACGACATCCACTAAAAGTAATACATCTGCAACAGTTAACTCTTTATCGTAGTCCAAGTCACCCCTACAAATATCCTCCATGGTAGGTTCCTCATTCTCAAGGATATATTTTAGTATTTTTTTAATATCACGAATATTGATCAGTTGATCACTATTTACATCGCCAACCAAACAATCTCCACCGATGGGAAGCACAGAAACATTTACCGGAACCGAAATAGAATCGTTCGCTGTTAACCGTGTAACGAGCGAATATTGATAAGGCACTCCGCTTAATAAGTCATAGTCTGTAAATGATTCCAGGCCTGAATAAATGCTGGTGTGAAAAATACCTTCACGGTTGATGTCGATTACAAAATCAGAAATGGGATCATCTCCAAATAACGTCGTAGGATCTTCCCAAGTTAACGTGAGTTGATACCATACGGACGTATCCGCATGAAGATTTGAAATAGGATTTGGATCGAGAGAATCGGCAGGTAAATAGTTTTGAACGAGTAAAGCAGTATTATATAAATTCAAACGACCACCACTTACGGTAATTCCAACTAGGGAGTTTAACAGGTCTGTTCCATCAAGAATCATTTGTTTTAAAATAACGCTTGCTTCTGCTCCATTGCTTTTATAAAAACGTGCAAATTCCGGCGTCATCACTGAATGCATTAACCCAATTGCTCCAGCCACATGAGGAGAAGCAAACGATGTACCCGTTTTAGGTATCGTACCACCATTGTTCCATGTTGAAAGAATACTTGTTCCGGGGGCTCCAAGGTCAATAGAATTCGACCCCCACGCTGCACCACTATTTTTAGTATCATTACGCATTGTATTTGTGACTGCAATTATATAATCACTTTTGCAGCCAGTGGGCACATCACCTGTCACATCCACATTAGAATTACTATTCATGGTCGCTGTGGCACTTAAAATTCCATATTCACCCATGGCATCGTAAATATCATTCCAGAGGGGATAATCAGCAGAGTCGCAATCGGCATAATCAGCACCAAAACTACTGTTCGTCGCCACGACAAAAGCACCCAAATCGCCATTTGTTGAATTGTATAAGGCCCGCTGATCCAATGCATAACCATATGCCTCCAGAACAATCGACGTCGTCGGCGAATTACCACCAATTGCCATAAGTTTTACGTCCCAATTCACTCCTGCTGCCTGACTACCGTTATTTCCTTTCGCTCCTATTATGCCCGCAACATGAGTTCCATGTGCAGAGCTTGGAATTGTCCCATCGCTGTTATATGCATTCCATCCGTGGATATCATCAATGTAACCATTATTATCATCATCGATTCCGTTGCTAGGAATTTCGTTGTAATTCGTCCAGAGATTTGGTGCAAGATCGGGATGTGTGAGCATCATGCCGTCATCTATAATGGCTACGACAATTGTATCTCCAAGGGCATTGACACCACCTGTAGAGATATCCCACGCTTCCGGTGCATCGATATCTGCATCCACAGTCCCGCCGTTCTGACCAGTATTGTGTTTGCTCCACTGCTGACTGAACTCATTATCATCAGGAAAGGTTTGTCGAAGTGTTACTTTATGATCTAATTGTGCTTTTTCCACCCAAGGATTGCTACGCATTTCTTCAACGGCCATTGGCGCAGTTAATTGATTATCTAAAATTCTGACCTTGTAAATACCAAGACGTTTAACAACAGGCTTTTCAATAGCATATTTTGATGAGTTCAAAACAGTTTTAAATGTACTTTTTTTAACACCCTGATTTAGTTTGATTAGGATGTATTTATCGTCATAATTCTGTGCAAAAAGTAGTGACAGACAAATAATAATTGTAAATAACTTGTGCATTATGTATCGAATATAAGGTTTATTGTATCTTCAATGAATGATCTGAAACTCAATAATTTAACGAATATAGAGGAATCTGTACTCAATATTACGATTGGTTAGTTACCTTTTATGAATTGAATATAAATGTTCATTTCCATTTTATTCTCCACGGCTCCATAATCCAATCTTGTGAATGGAGGAAAATTTTTCTCGAACAATTTGTCCCCTCCTTTTTTTCCAAGGGGAGGATTAGTTATTCATTAATAATATATTTTGCTTTCTCAATAATCTCAACAGCAAGCTTTATTGAAATACCAGTTTTTGCTACTATGTCCTCCTGGGATGCTTTAGCAATCAATTCAGTAGAATCGAAGTTCTGCAATAATTTATTGACTCTTTTTGGACCCATTCCTGCAATATCATTAAATATCGATGTAAGGATTTCATTACGCTTGCTGCGCTGAAATGTGATTGCAAATCGATGAGCTTCATCGCGAATACGCCGCAGCAAGATAAGTCCGGGTGATTGCTTATGAATCGATTGGGGATCTGAAATTCCGGGCACAAACACCTCCTCCAATCGCTTTGCGAGACCAATAATAGGAATGTAATCAAGCCCCAATTCCCTCATTGCTGAAACAGCCATACTCAACTGCCCTTTACCCCCATCGATCAAAATTAGATCGGGTAAACTTCCTTTTTCCTTTTTCAAACGTAAATACCGGCGGTGGACCACTTCCCGCATGGCTGCAAAATCATCTATTCCTATAACTGTTTTTATCTTGAATTTTCTGTATTCAGATTTTTTAGGTTTACCATCTACATAACATACCATGGATGCCACGGTATTGGTACCCCCCAAATGAGATATGTCAAAAGCCTCTATCCTTCTTGGCGGTGCTTTCAATTGCAGATCCTCTTGCAATTGATTAACCATCTTTGGAACAAGTTCACGGCGCTTCTTTCGATTGATCAACCATTCACCTAAAAGTAATTTCGCGTTTTGATAAGATAACCGTACTTCCTTCGCTTTTTCACCTCGTTTAGGTTGGCGAATACTCACCTTGCTGCATTTTTTTTCTGACAGCCATTCTTCCAGTTCATCTTGAGCTTCAGGAATAACAGAAACTGTAATTTCTTTGGGAAGAAAATCTGTATCCATGTAAAAGCGAGAAATTACAGAAGAATAGACGACTGCTTCATCTTCGTCAAGATTTTGTAATGATACTTTTTCTCGGCCAAAAATACGGCCGTTTCGAACACGCAAAATCGTCATAACTCCAATATCATCTACTCTAGCCAAGGCAAAAATATCACGATCATCAAAATCGGAAGCCACCTTTCGCTGGCGTTCCTTGAATCTTCTGATTGCATTGTGCTGATCACGATATATGGCCGCATCTTCATAACGTAAGTCAGCTGCGGCAATGTCCATTTGTTTGGTGACATAATTTTCCGTTTCTTTGGTTTGACCCTGTAAAAATTTTATTACTCTATCGATCATGGCATAATAATGGTTCCGGTTTATTATTCCCTCACATGGACCCTCGCACTTTTTGATATGGTAATCCAAACACAACTTTATCTTTTTTGAAGCTACACTCTGATCATCCAAGTAATAACTACAGCTACGAATGGAAAAAATCTTATGCATTGCTTTTAATGAATATCGGAGACTTTTAACATCAGTATAAGGACCAAAATATTTCGAACCATCTTTTTCTATGTTACGTGTGAGCAGAACTTGCGGATATGGTTCATTGGTAATGCGTATAAATGGAAATGACTTATCATCTTTAAAGCTGATATTGTATTTCGGTTGCATCTTTTTGATCATATTTGCTTCTGTCAGAATTGCTTCTACATTGCTGCGAACTACAATCCATTCTACATCAACGATGCGCTTAATCATGGATTGATTTTTCGGCGTTTGATATTTATTCTTCTGAAAATAGGATCGAACTCGATTGCGCAGGTTTTTGGCTTTGCCGATGTAAATGATTACGCCATCTTTGTTCTTGAACTGATAAACACCAGGTTTGGTGGGGATGTTTTTAAGCTTACTCTGGAGTTGAATATTCATTAATAGAACTTACAATTTTATTGTATTAGGATCAGGTTGAGATTAACGAAATCAAGAAGAATAACAGGAATTAATTTTTTAATGCGGAAAATATAATTCAGAGAATTTGAGCTTTTATATTCGATGTCAATTGAATTATTTTAAAAGTGTAAATTTAAATTAGTTAAATACAAATATTTTATTGTAAGAGACTATTATTATCTTTTTAACTGAATATTATAAAGGAAGAAAAAAAGGAAGGAAAATGAATAAGAAATATTTTAAAGCTTTATTAATTACTGGTATTCTAACGATTGGAGTGATTGGAGCAGTAAGCGTTTTTAATGATACCGATAGTACAAAAACAACCACTGATGCTAAAGAATGCCCTCATAAAAGCGATGCAAAATGTGACCATAAAGATACCGCAAAATGTGAAAAACACTCGGCAGAAAAATGTGATCATAAAGATGCTGAAAAATGTAAGAAACATTCATCTGAAAAATGCAGTCATGCAGGTAGCGATAGTACGAAACATTCTGGTTCTTGCTGCAAAAAAGGTGAAGCCAAAAAATGTAAAATGGGATCGGAAAAAAAGGACGCAAAATCTTCTGAAGATTCTGGAAAAACGATTTAATAAAATATATTAACTCAATAAAAAAGCCTTTGGAATTCCAAAGGCTTTTTTATTTCCAAAAACCAATTAGTACTTTTGATCTATACTAAATATTTTATTTTGAATAATTCCTCATTGCCTCCACCAAAACCTCAACTCCCGCTTTTGGCATTGCATTATAAATGGATGCCCTAAATCCTCCCACAGAACGGTGACCTTTTAGCGTAATAAGTCCTCGTTGCGCACAATAATCTAAGAAATGCTGTTCATCTCCTCCGTCAGTAAAAATAAACGGTACATTCATCAGTGATCTGTCTTCTTCTGCAATGGGACTTTTAAACATCGGGTTTTGCTCAATTTCGTCATAGAGTAGTTTTGCCTTGATTTTATTCTTCTTGTGCATGGCATTTACGCCACCCAATTCCTTCAGCCAATGTAATGTTCTGTTAACCACGTAAATGGCAAATACTGGTGGCGTATTGAACATGGAATCTTTATCCGCATGAATGGCAAAATCCAGCATTGAAGGTAAATCACGTTCTGTCCTGCCAATTAAATCTTCTCGAATGATAACCAATGTTACTCCGGCTGGACCCATATTTTTCTGAGCGCCAGCATAAATGACTCCAAACTTGTTTACGTTAACCGGTCTGCTGAAAATATCTGAACTCATATCAGCAACTAAAAACCCATTTGCATTTGGAAATTCATGCCATTGAGTTCCGTAAATCGTGTTATTACTTGTGATATGCAGATACTGTTGAGTATCACTTTGATCGAATACTTTTGGAATATGATTATATACAGTCTCCTTCGATGAACATACAACATCGATATTACCATATCGTTTCGCTTCTTTAATGGCTTTGGCTGACCATCCACCTGTATCGGTATAATCCGCAACTTCATTACCCCTAAGAATATTCATAGGAATCATAGCAAACTGGAGACTGGCTCCACCCTGTAAAAATAAAATTTTATAATTGTCAGGTACATTCAATGCATCAGAAACCAATTGACTAGTTTCTGTTATCATTTCAACAATAGGAATTGAGCGGTGGCTCATTTCCAATATGCTCATTCCATGGCCGTTATAATTCATAACAGCTTCTGAAGCTTGCTTTAAAACCTGTTCAGGAAGAACAGCCGGTCCGGCGCCAAAGTTGTAAATTTTATTCATAATTATACGTTAAAATTAAATCTCATAACATCCAGAAGTATATAAATAAAAATGCCCCGCAAAAGCGAGGCATTTTTGAGTGTATAGATTGAATAGTTAGACTAAGGCCGTACAATCCTGTAAGGAATGGACCAGACAGCCACATTGTACCCACCATCACTAATGAAGAGAGTTGCATTATCAATGATGTCGAAATGGGTATTAAACGCTCTTCGATTACCATGATGCGCATGTAATCTATGAGCACGCCAGATCATGGTGAATACATTATCCCCGGCAGTTTCATCCCCAAACAATCCTGAATCATTAAATCGTCTACGGGCACGCTCTCCTCTGCCCCGGCCAAAATTCAGAGTCGCTTTCTCACCGCTGTCTAGACTATCAATCAAAAATACCGGTTCCTCATTTGCAACAGATATTTCTATCCTAACCGAGTCTCTTGGTGCAAATGATGGCACATCACTTCTTAAAATAAATATGTCACCAACATCACTAGCTGAATAATAATAAAGTGTATCTCCAGTATTGTAGTCATAGCAAGCCAAGGATGTAATGCTCACTTTAGAACCGCTGCCACCAGTACCGATCGTAAACGCATCCACACGCCAAGGTCTATTAGACGAACTGTCATTTCTAGTAAATCGCACTCTACGGGAGAAGTCTGAGTCAAATGCTTTCATAAAAGAATCAACCATTGTATGATTTGAATCAAACGCGACTACAAAGAAATTCCCGCTGATCGATCGACTAATATCAGCATAGGCTGTGTCATCCTGGATATCGAAGCTTACATCACGTTCATGATTTAAAATATGACGACCAAAACGTAAACGGTAATCGGAATTTGGCCAAAGGGTATCTGCCATAATTTTATATCCGCCATCGACATCAAGCCCATCGGTGTATTCTTCATCAATCGCGCCTCCTTCATCCAGGAGATCCAGTTTTAACATAAAATCGTTATCGATTAAACTTAAAAGTTCACTGATATCATCATTCTGGTTTACGCTATCCCCGCATCCAACCCAAAATATGCTAATCAGTATTAATATTGGTATGATTTTTTGCATTATTCTGTCCTTTTACTTTATTTATTATCGCCAGCGATTCATTTGGTCACGACGGTTTTTGAATTTCTTGTGCTCCTTGATATTCCGCCTCGCTTCCTGTCGCATTTTATGGGGAGCAAGCATTAGCTTTGCCTGTTGTTCTGTTGTCAATGTTCCTTTCAAACCCTTAACGAATTCCACACGGGCCTCTGCCTTTTTTATTTCCAACTCTTTAAACGTTTTTAATGCTTTATCCAAATTTTTGTCGGAAATACTCTTCCTTTCATCCAAGCGTTCTTTCATTTCCATTAATGATTTCTTGCCTTCCTCCCTTAATTTTTCCATTTTTTCTTGATGGACGCGGTATTTTGGGAAAAAAGTTTCTGCTTGCTTTTCTGTGAGCTCAAGGTCATCTGTCAGTCTCCACATCATCATCATTTCCATCTTTTCTTTCCTGGGGCCATCCATATCTCTATCATGTGGAGGAGCAGGCGGCTGAGCAAAAAGGCTTAGTGTTGGGATAAGGATTATGAACACTTTACTTATATTCTTCATAGATTAATCTCCTGTCTTAAATTAAATGCAGTTTCATATTCTTCTTCCTGGAAGAATTCCAATACTGACATTACATAGTCATCTTCTAATAAATACAAAGCCATGTCTGCCACGTATAAATCGAAGGAAGAAGAATCAAAATCTGCATATTGTTCAAAATTCTCTTCATAGGTATAATATGTTTCTTCAAACATTGTTGAATTGAGTTGCGAAAATGACACCCATCCAAACACAAGTAAGAATGCTGATGTTGCCAAACTGCTTTGGATACGAGCTTTCTTAATAGTTAATTTATGCTGTGTGTCATGCAATTTGCTGATGAACGTATTCGTATCCAGCAAATTGCTTTCAGTCCGCAATGCTGTTTTCAATGCGGTTTCAAAGTTCATATTCATCTTTCAACCATTCACGAAGTTTATTGATTCCATGGTGATAATTCACTTTTGCTGTTCCCTCGGACATATTCAGTACCAGACCGATTTCTTTAAACGCCAATTCCTGGTTCAATCGCATCATGACCACGTTCCTTTGCTTTCCAGGTAACTTGGATACATAGTTCCAAATTTCCTTTTTTGTGATACCTGTTTCATCATGTGAATAGGATTGTTCCGGTGATTGATCCATGTGCAGGAAATTTCGCCATTTGTTTCGTGTGAGATAGGAATTAGCCGTATTGACTTTTGCCCTGTATAAATAGGTTGTGAATTCAGCATCAAAACGGAAATTTTTAAGACTTTTGAATAATTTAATGAAAACAGATTGCGATAAATCCTCCGCATCCATTTCATCGCCCGTGATGCGTAAGAAGAAGTAGTAAACCGAATCCAAGTGCCGTTTGACCAATTCATCAAACGCCGATGGATCGCCTTGTTGAAATAATTGTATGAGTTCATAGTCTGTTTTCATTCATTCACACCATAAGACACGATAGTTGGATGAAAGGTTAAAAACTATTTTTATTCTTTGAAAACAATAATGCGTAATTATTTAGGGGGGAAACTACATTGTGTATTCGGTAATTTTACATATGCCTGAAATCACTCCCAATGAAGCTCAACGTCAAGCCATTGAGCATCCGCCCTCTCCTTTGATGATCCTCGCCGGTGCCGGAACAGGTAAAACATTTACCCTTGAGCACCGAATTGTATATCTTATTGAACACTATAAAGCAAGTCCAGAAAATATTCTAACGATTACCTATACAGAAAAAGCCGCACGTGAATTAAAACAGCGTATTTTAAAAATAGTTGGCAAATCTGCTCACGCAATGACGGTTGGGACATTTCATTCTTTTTGTTACCGGTTATTACGTGATTTCAGCACAGAACAACTGCCGGCACTTTTAGAAGAAAGCGAAACCATTCATATGCTTCTGGAGCGTTTCGATGATTTGAAACCCTTTGAATCAAATGAATTTCCTTTAAATCCCCAGCGGGCTGTCATTGAAAGTTTTATTCCATTTTTCAATCGGGCACGGGATGAACTCATTGAACCCGACAAAATGAAAACTCCCGCGACTGATGAAAATACTATTTCTACTGAAACCGCTGCTCAAATAAATGATCTAAAACGAATCTTCCCAAAGTTTCAGCGATGGAAACGACACATGAATGTCGTGGATTATGGCGATATGATCCTCTTGGCCTACAATCTCCTCAAGGAAAATGAAACTATTTTAAAAGCCGTTCAGGAAAAATATCAACATGTGATCGTGGATGAATTCCAGGACAATAATTTTGCTTTAAACGAAATAATTGGTCTTATCGCTCAACGTCATCAACAAATCACTGTTGTTGGCGATGAGAATCAAACCATTTACAGTTTTAGGGGTGCTAATTCATATAATATTGCCGAATTCAAAAAACGATTTGGTGGTGAGCCCATTGCTCTTGAGGAAAATTTTCGCTCCACTCAATCCATCCTGAATATCGCAAATGCATCTATCAAGACCAACACAGACCGGATGGAGACGAATTTATTTGCAAAAGATAGCATTGAGGGCCAACTGCCCAAAATCTATTGGGGCGAAAAAAGTGAACAACTGGAATTTCTTTGTAATGAAATTACAGATCTGCTTAATTCTGGCAATGAAAACAAAGACATAGCCGTATTATGCCGAACCCACTCTCAAGCGAATGCCGCTGCAAATGCGTTATTAAAGGTCGGAATTCCTGTCCAGGCACGGATTCCACATTATTTCAGCATACCGGCTGTATTGGACCTATTGTCATGGTGTCAAGTCATCGGTAATGGAACATTTCAAGACAATGCATTATTTCGGCTCATTGAAAAACGCTGTGGAGCGGAAACAGCACATATCCTTTTTAACAAATGGCACCGTCGGGATCAAACCCTCAGGTTGGAATTACTAAAAACTAATCCAACAATCATTGAGGAATTTCAACAAGTTGGGGAATTGTTGGATAAAATCAGGTCTTTCCAGAGAATTATGCCAAAACGGTCCGCAGGTGAAATGGTTTGGGAAATCTGTAAAATAACCAAGCTGTTAAAACCATATAATCACCGATACACTCTGGATGATCGTTTGGCTCTGCTGAATGTTGGCGACTTCTTAAAACGCGCACAGGATTTTTCCAAACGCAATCCTGAAGACCATGGAATAGATGCTTTTAATGTATATGTGGAAGCAGTGATGATATCCGGCGGATTGCAGACAATTATTCCGGAAGAATATAATCAGCTCAATGGAGTGAGAGTCTCAACGATCCATAGTGTAAAAGGCGGCGAATTTCCCATCGTTTTTCTGCCATTTTTACGATCAGCGAGTTTTCCATTGAATTTCAGAAAGAAAGCCATGATATCCAGACCATCCGATGAATGGCTGGCCTATGAGAAAGCAACCCATATTACACCAAAAGAACATCATCTTGAAGAAGAGCGCCGTTTGTTTTATGTGGCGGTAACACGTGCAAAAGAACAATTGTATTTATTGGCTCCAAGAAAAGCCACATCAAAATTTGTCAAAGAATTACCTGAACATCTAATGGAGATAATAGACATGCAGGATAATAAGGATAAGAAAACATATTCAGACTTGAGAATAAAATACGAATTGAAAATTCAAAAAGCGTTGGCCAGTGTTCAGTTTGACAAAGTACATGAATACACCTACGCATTGGAATTGATACGCCAAACTGAAAAAGGTGAGAATATTAATTTAGGAACCAGTGATTGGGAAAGAGAACTGGCTCAAGACTTATCAGGAGAATTTGAACCTGCTATCAATGGAAAACTGTATCTATCTGCCAGCGCCATTGAAACCTATGAACAATGTCCTCTTAAATTCCGTTTCGGACGAATCGACGGTATTCCCCAGATGGCTAGTAAACCCCAATTGGTTTTCGGAAACATAATCCACAGCGTTCTCCAACGATTTCATGAACCGGACAAGGATTTATCAGACGAACGCATCCAGCGCTTACTGAAGGATGAATGGAAAAAAGGTGAATTTGATTATACTGTTCGGGAAGAAAAGTTCTATGAACAGGGACAGGAAATGCTATCACGTTATGCACAGTCCGTTATAAATAATCCTCCCAATGTCGTAGCACGTGAGGAAAGATTTTCTTTTGATTTAGATGATATAACCATTAACGGCGCCATAGACCGTATCGACCAAAATGATAATGGCATTCATATTATTGACTATAAAACCAGTAAGAGTCCATCTCCTGCAAAATCCAACCTCCAGTTGGCTGTCTATAGTATGTTTTTGGAGCAATCGGATTCAATATCGTTTGGGGGACTCCCAGCCAGTGCAACACTGTATTTTTTACGAGAAGAAGAAAAACCAGTCAAGATCCATTGTTTCACTCCTGAAGAATTGCAGTCAACATCGGATAATATTCATAAAGTAGCTTCAGGCATTCGGAAAAATGAATTTGAAGCAAAAACCGGAAAACACTGTGATTGGTGCGATTACAAACACCTCATTTGCCCGGCGTGGGAAGATGGTTAGTAGTGAGTGGTAACCAATCAATCTTTCGCTAATGTAAACAACAGCGTGCCGGTGAAATCTGTTCCTTCAAATAAAATCTTTTTGGGGAAATTCTGTGTCTCAACACTCAAGGACTCAACAGCTGTATAAATCAAATTTCCGGTAATCTGAAGCCAGAAATATGTTGAATCACTGGCATTGATCATAAAAATTCTTGTAGTGTCATTTCCGACCCAATTTTGAACAATCAATGATGTCGTTAAAACAGAAAGAGTATCTAGCTGCATAGATAACGTATAGTTTTCCTCGAACGAGTATTGGTTTCCTTTGAGGTTAAACGTAAAAGCATTAGGAGTATTAACCACAGCTGGTAGATCGTCTAATAAACCGTCCAAAGGCTCTTCAGGTCCCACACAATTCCAACACACAAATATACTCGTTACCAGTAACCAGTTACCAATTTTATTCATCATCATCCTTGATTTTCTTGACGTCTTCACCTTGCCCCATTTGCAGGTCAGTAATTTTATCCATGGGTTTTTCAAGTGCATTACGCCGCGGTCCGGTTAATGCATCATAATGTGCTGATACAGTTCCAAGCGTTTTACCTAGAGCATCCAACTTTTCTGTGAATTTTACCCATTGTTCACGAAATGTGATTACCAGTTTCTGTACTTCGCCTGCTTTTTGTTCCATATAAAAATTTGATACTGCCTGGCGAATCAAAGAAAGAATCGCATACAATGTCACAGGAGAACATAACATGATCTTTTTACCTAAAGAAAAATCAATTAACTCATGGTCTTCCTGATTCAGAAAGGAATAAATACTTTCGTTTGGAATAAACATTAAAACATAGTCCACTGTTCCTGCATTTGGATCAATATATGATCGGCCGGAAATTTCTTTTACATGATTACGCACGTCTTTTAAAAATGCTTTCTTTTCATTTTCCTTTTCTGTTTCATTCTCTGCGGCAATATAATTCTCATAATGACTCAACGGAAATTTCACATCCATATTAATGTGCTTTCCATCGGGGAGGTTGAATTTAAAGTCAGGACGATCGGTGCCTTCCTGGGATTGTTTTTCATAGTTGATACCTTCAGTCAGTCCAATAAATGAAAGAATATCTTCCACCATTCGTTCACCCCACTGCCCTCTAGCCTGGGAACTAGATAAAATTTGACGTAATTGTGTAGTAGTGTCTGCCAGTTCTGTAATGCCTTTTTTGGACTCCATCATTTGACCGGTGAGTTCGGTCGTTTGCTTATTCAATCCTTCCAACTGCTTTTTCATTTCTGTTAGACTGGAATCAATGAGTTTTTTCTTTTCATCCAGTTGGGCATCACTGCTTTTCATGAGATCCCCAAATTTGCTTTCAGCGATTTTCATGAATGTTTCGATATTTTGATTCAACGCGTCGTTGGAGAGACTGCCGAATGCGTCTTTTGCTTCTTTAGAAAGACTCTCTTTTGCTTCTTTTAATGCATCTTCCAAGTGCTGTTCGTTAGGGGCTTTATTTCTCCTTAATAAAAGAATTGCAACGGCGCCAATGGCGGCACCGAGAAGTAATAATAAAATTCCAGTGGTGAATGTCATGGTTGAAACTAATAAATAATGGTGATTGGTAACGGGTAATTGGTGAAATAATAATAAAAACTACTGGTTCCCCTGCCTGCCGGCAGGCACGGCAATAACCAGTGACAACTCACCGCTCACAAGCCCCCTTCAATCCCAACACTTCTGCTTTTTCTTTTAACGCATCAATGACAAATTGGATATGTTCTGTTAAATCCACGTCCAATTCTCCGATACTTTGGAAAATGTCGTCTCGGTTTACACTGGCAGCAAATGATTTCTGTTTAAGTTTTTTCTTTACGGATTTTGGCTTCACTTCGAGAATGGATTTGGATGGCCGGACATAGGTCACAGCGAAAATAAATCCCGTTAACTCATCCACAGAAAATAATGCTTTGGCCATGTCTGTTTCTCGTAGCACTCCTGTATAATTCGCGTGCCCCAAAATGGCGTTGCAAATAGATTCAGGATAACCATTTTCTTTTAATACGGAAACACCTTTAAATGGATGGTCTTTTGCAGTAGGATACATTTCATAATCAAAGTCGTGGAGCAGGCCTGTTAATCTCCACTCTTTCGGATCACTATTATATTTCTCGGCCATTTTTCCCATGACCTGTTCCACACCCAGCGCATGCCTGCGCAAAGAATCGCTTTTTGTATATTCATAGAGAAGCTTTAATGCTTCATCCCTGGTGGGCAAAGTATCCGCCAACTAAATTCCTATTGCATCCAGCACAAGCCGAACCATATTCCCGGTAGCTCCTGCTTTCGGACCATACGGTTTTTCCTTTTCACCCCAAGCCGTTCCGGCGATGTCGAAATGACACCATGGAATATCTTCGCCTACAAATTCCTTTAGGAATGCACCGGCAGCAATGGTTCCTGCCTGCATAGGAGCGCCCATGTTTTTAACATCGGCAATCTTGGATTGAACTTGGTCGCAATATTCCTTCCACAGTGGAAATTCCCAGACCTTCTCGCCAGTCTTTTCAGATGAGTTCTTCACTTTCTCAATGAGCTTTTCATCGGTGCCCATAATTCCCGTGGCTATATGCCCCAATGCCACAAGTACTGCGCCGGTCAACGTGGCAAAATCAAAAATGAATGCCGGATCATAATGTTTACTGACATAGCTCAAGGCATCAGCCAAAATAAGACGGCCTTCTGCATCGGTGTTTAACACTTCGATGGTTTTTCCGTTATAGGCAGTAAGGATATCGCCCGGTTTATAAGCTTTTGATCCACTCATATTTTCTGTGGATGAAATAGCTGCTACAACATTCATTTTGGGTTTTAATTCTGCAATTGTTTGCATACAACCCAGTACCACAGCCGAACCGCACATGTCATATTTCATTTCATCCATTTTCGCTGCTGGTTTGATGGAAATGCCACCAGAATCAAATGTCAGACCTTTCCCCACTAACACTTTTGGCTTAACAGATTTTTTCGTGCCCCAATATTCCATGAGGATAAATTTTGGCGGCTCATCCGTTCCAGCGGAAACACCGGCTAATCCCCCCATACCCATTTCAGTAAATTTTTCACGATCAAAGACGGTTACCTTCATTTTTCCTTTACGACCGATCTTTTTGGCTTCATCTGCTAACCGAGTTGGTGTAGTTACATTCCCGGGATGATTGCCCAAATCACGGGCAAAACAGACACCATTTGCAATAATCGTCCCTTTCTCCAATCCAGCTTTAGATCCTCCGGATACAGTTACTTTTTCCAGCTCAAACAGCTCATCCTTCTTTTTGGTCATATAATCATTGAACTGGTAACTGCCCAAAGTGATACCTTCCGCTAAAGCTTGTCCAAAAGAAGCAATACCCATTCCTCCAAAATTTTCGCAAGCGACGTGAGCATATTTTTTAGCAATGGCTTTTTTGGCTAAAGTCCCACCTGCTTTGCGTATGGATTCAGTATCAAACTCTTCCTTTTTTCCCAGTCCAATAACAATAATGGGTGCATTATCAGAATAGAAGATGGTCGTTTCGCCATCCTTTCCTTTGATATCACCGCGTTTGGCTGCCCTGGAAATTTGTCCGTTAATTAATTTATCAACGGTTTTTCCTCGAGCGGTTAGAGAACCGTCTTCAAATATTCCGATGGAAATTGCATCTACTTTTATACTATCTAACGAATCTGTTGTATGTTGTAAAGTTGATAAATGGGCCATTCTTTCCTCGATTAATAAGTGTTATTGTAAATTTTTGGGGCATGAAATTAGGATGAATCTTTCTCCACTGCAAAGGTATCTGGTAGAATATATTTCATGCGGTCGTTCCAATTGATATTCAAAACTTTTTCATCAACTATATCACCCCTGCTATACACGTTTAATGTATGTTTTCCGGACTCTATCTGCAGTTTTATGCGTTTATTCCACCATTCGTGTTCTCCGTTCAATACATACTTCAGCCCATCTTCATTGGATTTAAAATGGATAATGTTTAATCTGTTCAGACGAAATTCCATTTTGACTTTCTTGGATGGTTGGATATCCAATTTCTTTTCTAATGGAACATAGTTTTTCTTCGCCAACTTGAACGAATGCAACCCTACTGCCAGGTCCAAGTTTTCTATTGGCGTATTACCTATAAGATTTCCATCGATAACGAGTTCAGCTTCATTTGGCGTACAATAAATAGATATTTTAACCGTTGAAGCACTTGGAATTGAATTAATGTAAATCGAATCTGATGAAGCAATAATATGCCGTTCTTCTCCACGTTTGGGATATTTTGCCACTTCCTGTCCTTCAATCATTCTGGCAAACATAATTTCTTCACTGTCAATCGGGACAGAATATGAAAAACCGTCAGCACGATGAATAGTTTGTTTTTCATAATAATACGGAACAGGATGCAATTGGAAAGGTGGCAATACGATTTTATCTTCTTTAGAGAAGGAAAAGGCAATTTCTTCTTGTTGAAAATCACCTCCGATGGTTTTTAATACAGCCAGGTTTCCTTCAAGAGCAGCATTTAAATGGTTTTCAGTGACCACCAATTCAAGGGTGTCTCCCGGAAAAAACATCTTTTGAACGATAGGAGCATCCAGATTCCCTCTATGGAAAACAGCGAAAATAAATGCTTCAGGTCGAACCGACTCAGTTTCAACTATTCCAATAATTCGTTTCTCAGCAAATTCATAGCGGATATAAACCTGTTCATTATCTTCAATCAGAATCGGATTTGGATATGTTGCAGTTTGAAAAAAAGAACACCCCCAAAATTGGAGGTGTAAAAATGTAATAATTAGAATGTTGAATTTGATCTTATTCACATAATTTGCCATGTTCATATTTATGATACTGTCCGTTTTCATCTTTCACGACGGAAACCATGATAATTACCGCAGTACAGGCTAATCTTTTTCCCCTTTCGCGTCCTTCAGCATATGCATCCACTTGGATTTTTATTGAACTTTTTCCTGTTTCAACCACTGTGCTTTCAAAGTTCACCCATTCGCCACTATAAACCGGTTCATTAAATTCGACTTTTTCAATGGCTCTTGTCACAGCACCAATTGCTTCAGTCTCTTTCAAAAATCGATAGGACACTTTTGCAGCTGCAATATCCATCCAGGAAATCATTTGACCACCAAAAAGAGTTCCAATGATGTTAATATTATCCGGCATAACTAACTGTGAATATTTTGCTGTGTACTTCATGTGATACTTTATATATTCCTATTATCTCTCATTATTAAAATAGTAAGCCCCGCAAATTTACCCTCGAGAAAATTCTTTTTCCCTGAAGAGCACGCCACACTTGCGGGGCTGCTTTAATATTATGTGATAATCCATGTAGCAATCAATACTTTTTTTGACTGTCATTTTATTCACTGGAAAACTGTTCAGCCAGTGCTTCCCCTTTTTCAAAATCGACCTTGTTTAATAAATAAGCACCGCTGATAAATAGGATTAATATGGATAAAATTCCTAAGCGTACATTACCCGTCACCAGCGTCACCCACCCCATCAAGACTGGTCCAACCACTGCTGCAAATTTCCCAAGCATATTATAAAAACCAAAAAATTCTCCTTCTTTTCCCTTCGGTACTAACCGTGCATAAAGACTACGGCTCAATGCCTGAATTCCCCCCTGAAACAATCCGATGAGCGCTGCCAGCATAAAGAAATGTTCCTTTGAAGTCATAAAATATGCCAAAAATGTTGCAACGGCATACCCGCCGATGGCAATCATCACTGCCTTCTTTGTTCCAATTTTGGACGCAAACCAATTATAAGCCAATGCTGCAGGGAAAGCAATGAATTGAACCATAAGTAAGGCGGTAATCAAATCTCCGGCTTCAAATCCTAAAGATGACCCCATTTTTACAGACATCCTGATTATGGTATCCACCCCATCGATATACAGCCAGTAAGCAATTAAGAATACGCCAATCACTTTTAATTCACGAATGTGTTTAAATGTTGTTTTCATTTGACGATATCCTTCCAGAACAGCCCGACCCAACGTTGTTGAATCTTCGATTTCCGGCTCGGGAACGAAAATCATCAATGGAATGGTAAATAAACCCCACCAAACTGCTACGGATAAAAATGACAATTTAATGGCAGTTGATGCATCGGGAATGCCGAACCAATGGGGATTTAAATACATCAATACATTAACCAAGAATAATAGCCCTCCACCGATATAACCAAAAGCAAAGCCAAGTGATGAAACAAAGTCGACTTTTTCTTTTGGTGCAACAGATGGTAACAATGAATCATAGAAAATATTTGCACCCATAAATCCAACAGTCGAGGCAACAAACAACATTAATGCCAGTTGCCACTCTCCCTGACCAACAATAAATAATCCAGCAGTCATTACTACACCTAAATAGCAAAAGAAAATGAGAAACTTTTTTTTCGCAGATCCTCTATCAGCGATAGCGCCGAGAAACGGAGCCAATGCTGCAATAAATATGGATGCAACAGAATTTGCTAATCCTAGCTGGTAAGTACTCTGGATAACATCGTTCGGATTCGACCAATACTTCTCGAAGAAAATCGGAAAAAATCCGGCCATGACTGTTGTTGAAAATGCAGAATTCGCCCAGTCATACATGGACCAAGCCCAAATCTTTTTATTTTGTGCGTTCATCATATTTATACTTAATTAAACCTATAATATATCAACTATAGATTTAAATCCTATTTATCATTTTTCCATTACCCTGACTATCAGGTCTAAACTTTAGGAATGAATCAGTCAATGCATTCCAGAAATAATCTACCACGCTTGAGCGTAAACGACCAATTGAATCCACGCTGAAAAATCACTAAATGTATTTCGGGTAAATATTGGGATCGATGCGCCACCACGGATTTCAAATGGAATGGGACCAATACGCTTTAAAGGATTCACATTAGACAATGTCACTTCTGCAAATTGCCTAATGGCTGTCTGTCTTGTATCATACTCATCTTTACGATAACGCATCCATGAATCCCAAACAATATTATTGGAAATAAATTCGTCCCTACCTTTCAGGTAAACAGATGCACCGCCGGAAACGGAAATCCAATCCGGGATAAGTTCTAATCGCCCGAGAATATTCGCATAAAGTACATTTCCCTTAATATAAGTATAATCTTGTCCGATCGATGTTGCAATTGAATCCGGGTTGAATGTATTCGTTGAGGCAAAAGAAATGGGGGTATTTACTCTCGTTTGACTGTGTATTCCAGTACGAATCATCCAATTGATGTTGATATTACGACGTAGGATTGTTTTATACAATTCACCAAATAATGAAACATCGAATCGTGTGACTCCATCACCTAATGGCAAACTTGTAAAATGGGATTGACTTTTGGGAATCCCACTACTCAACATATATTTATTCAACCGTTTTGCAGACGGAAGCAAAACAGATAGACCCGTATAAACTGAAAAATTGCCCCTCTCACTCCATGCGGGATTTCCAAATAATAAAATATTCATTCCTAGTTCCACATCGCCCAGTCCGGAAGTGGTTCGTATACTGGGATAATAATAGTTTAGTAAGTCATCCATAGTTACGGAAGAAGTATCGTCGTTGGCAAACGGATTGTATTCGGAGCCAGATATTCCCTCTTCAAAAGGATCTCCTCCTAAAGCCCACAAGACAGAATTTTTGCCATCCCAGCTATAAAAGCGGTCACGGATGATTTGCAAATTAATATCATAGTGATCTTCCAGAGCTGAATCCATAGCCTCTCTTGTGTCCAGATGGTATGCTGCGAACTCATCCAATCCTTCAATTTTATTGGAATTCCAACTACTCGTTCGCTCGTTGGAAACATAATTAAAATATGGAATTTTCATTGTAAAGGTTACGCGGTTGGATAAACCGTATTCGATTTTGAAATCCATACTCCACGATGATTGGTTTATCTCCTGATCTAATGATCCACTAACAACAATCGAATCCGGACCGAAAAAATCAGCGCTTAAATCGGGAATAGAATCACTATAAATCAAGTTATAAAAACGAATATATTCCCCAACCGTATAATTGGAGCTGTATCCCAATGTATCCAGATTATAAAGATCATTATCGCTTGCATAATAATCATCCACTTTATACCCATGATCAAAATAGCGTTTACCGTAATTGGTCAAGTTGAAAGAACTATTCTGAATACCTTTTACTCCACCGGGACCAATATAACTTCCTGTAGTTACCGTACGCTCTACACTAATTCGCCAGACATTCTCCGGAATAGTAAAATGAGTTTGGGAAAGTAAGGAAGAAGGTGTAAGGAAGAAGGAAAAAAGAAGATGGAAAAAGGAAGAAGGAAGAAGGAAGAAAAATATTGGTGAACGGTTAGAAGTAGCTGGTGGCTGGGTATGAGGCATTTATAATTACGTTTTACCTTCCTACGCTATCGCTTCGGCAGACAAGCGTATTAAATAATTACGTTTCACTTGTAGAGGAGGAATTTCTGGCGGAATTCGTTAAAACGAATAACATCATGCATCCACTGAGGAGGTAAATATTCCGGTGTTTTTCCCTGGGCGGCAAATGTTGTTAATAAATTAGACCCAAATAGTTTATTGATATAATTATCATGAATCCATTCAAACTGTCTAGGATATAACTGATAGGCTAAAATCATAATGGATGTGGCTGTAGCTATGGGATCAAACACTTCCCTATCAGTGATTTCAAATTCAATACCACTGCATTTTTCCTGGTAGTATAATGGAATGGAGCCATCCGGATTTTGTAAATGAGGTGTATATTGAATATGACTAAATCGGACTCCCGGTAAATTCACATCCTTCAATTTTTGATAAAAAACTTTACCTGCTATCCACGGTGCGCCTGCACGAAAATAGGGTTTAGTAGTCCCCTGCCCCGCATTCAGATTCGAACCTTTCAATAAATCCATTCCACAATATGCCAAAGATGATTCCACATCTGTAATTCCTGGGCCTAGAGGTACTTCAGGTAGATCATTTTCATCTGACCATGATGAACGTTTCCAGTTCGCCATGGGGATGATGGTCAGTTCTGCCCGTTGTAAATTTTTCACCCAGCCCATTTCATTCACCATTAAGGCATATTCACCAACCGTCAGTCCGTGGCGGATGGGAACCAAGTGATATCCTTCAAAAGACTGATATGCAGTTCTAACGACGGGGCCATCCACGCGATCACCTCTTAAAGGGTTGGGTCTGTCCAAAACAATAACCGGTTTATGCAATTCACTGGCCACTTCCATAATTTTGGTAAGAGTGGTCATATATGTGGAATAACGAACACCAGTATCCTGAATATCAATCAGAACGAGATCGACATCGCGAATAGCCCATTTCGGCGGTTTGACGAATCGATCCAGCAAATTAACAATACGGGCCCCTGTATTTGGATCTTTCTCAACCTTTCCCAGCATTTTCGTTTTACTCACCTGATCGCCGAACAGTCCGTATTGGGGTGTAAATATGACATAGATATCCACGTCATCACGTTCTTTCAATACGTCGAGGATATGCCTGCCTTTTCTGTCTAGAGAAGTTTGATTACAAAACACGGCAATGGTTTTACCGGAAATGGGACTAAAATCCATTTGTTCCAGCACATCCAGTCCCGTATACACATGCGGCATGAAGGATAAGTCAGGGATTTCAATGACTTTACTGTGTTGAAAATCCTCACCCCAAAGATTGGCGACAATAAGAAATATAAATATGATCAGCCTATACATCATGTCGCCGGGAAACTATGGAATTAGATAGAAATACCACAGCAATATTTACAATAATCGCTAATAGAATAAACCACGTCCAGGCAATTCCGTTTTGCTGGGCGATGAAAACGGTCACGAAGCTTGCAATCAACCCTATAATAAGACTTCCGGAACTGAACTGCCCGGGAAGTTTACTAATGAGAAAAAGAGATAATAATCCACCATAAGTATAAGAAGCAATCTGATACCCTACTTCAACGATGGCTTTGTCGCTTTCATCAAAACCAATAGCGATCATGATAAGGATTACTGCCCAAAATACGCTTATCACTCGTGCGACCTTGAGACTAGCATCCTTCTTCAGCCAATCCCGCAACGTGGACGAAGCAAGGGAGTTAATAGAGGAACTCAATGTTGACATGGCCGCAGATAAAACTCCCGCCAGCAGTAAACCACGTAATCCTACGGGAAGTTCATTAATGATATAGTGGGCAAATTCTCGATCTTTTTCCAATTGAATACCACCAAAATAAATGTAGATCAGTGAACCGGCAAACAGGAAAAGTGAGAATTGAAGAAAAACAAAAAAACCACTACCGATCATGGCTTTTTTGGCTGATCGTAAATCAGCACATGTCAGCGTACGCTGAACCATCATATAATCGGCGCCATGAGACGCAAACGATAAAAATATTCCTCCAATGAATGCCGGCCAAAAAAGCCATGGATTTGTAAAGATATCACTGCCAAAACGAAAAATACTGATTTTTCCCTCATGTATTAAATCAGAAATAAAACCGCTTGGGATAGCACCCGGTTGGGAAAAAATATGCAGGATGACGATTAGTGCTCCTGATAGGTACAATAAAAATTGAAAACTGTCCACCCAGACCACCGTGCGAATACCGCCTGAAACTGTGTAGATCAATGTCACAATCCCTATGACTAGCACTGCAAATGGCAATGACCATCCAGTCAGAACCTGAACAATGACTGCCGTGGCTAAAAAACGAATACCGTCAGCCAAAATACGAGTAATCATAAACACACCGGACGAAAGCCGCTGAATGCCGGTCCCGAATCGTTCACCCAGCACTTCATAAATAGAAACAACACCCTTACCGAAGTAAGAAGGAAGAAGGAAGAAACTGACAAGTATCCTGCCGATTATGAACCCCAGAGCCAATTGAAGGAAAAACCAATCACTGCTATACGCTAAACCTGGGATACTTACAAATGTGAGAACAGATGTTTCCGTAGCAACGATGGAAAACATTACCATAACCCAATGCTGGGAACGCCCGGCGAGGAAATAGTCTTCAGTTGTTTTATTCTGCCTGCCCTGCCACATGCCCCAACCGGTTGTAAGCGCCAGAAAACCAATAATGATAATGATATCTATGGAATGAATGGAGTTACCTTTTGCTTTGTTGGCTGGGAAATTACGTGACCGGAGATATATGATTTGAGACAGTTTTTATGACCTGCATACATCCCGCACGTATCTGCCAGCTAACGATTAAAGTTACTTGTTAAACGAAAATAATGTACGGAACATTCCCTAAACTGGCAGACTGAAGAAGGTGTACTTACCATGGAATTAATTTGGGTTGGGGTATTTCCTATTATTCCATAAGTTTACCCTTGTAATATGTTAATCGGCTATACGAACGATATTTATAAAATGATACGCGGAATAGTACCCACAGTATTGCCGCATTCCAATCATATGCAATAGGTGGTCAATTATTCCAGTCTATAATGGTGATATGAAGCAAAAGTTTCCGCATATTGACAATGTTAAGCCGACCGCAAATGGTCGGCTTAATGGAGAATACATATGATCAACCTCTTTCGACAAATAAGACAGGAACTAGTTAGTGAGAACAGACTTAGCAGGTACCTTCTATACGCCCTTGGTGAAATAGTCCTCGTTGTAATTGGTATTCTGATTGCATTGCAGATTAACAATTGGAATCAAGAGAAAATCAGAGTTCATAGGGAAATTGTTATTCTAAAAGAGATTAGTCAGGATCTTTCTTATGATCTTGAGAATCAGGTTATTCCAGGCATTGCCTATTGTGAAGTTGCGTCAGATTCATATGATTATCTGCGATCAAATTATTATCAATCTTTAAGTACTGTGTCTGACGACTCTACAAGAGCATTATTTTTTAAAGTACTACTACCCTGGTACTTGACCCTCAATACGGTGGCATTTGACAACTTAAATTCGATCGGTATCGATTTGATATCAAATGACTCCTTAAGAGAACAAATATCCTCTTTCTATGGATATGAGTACAAATTCTTGATGAAGTATCAACACTACACTGAAAAGTGGTTTAGAGAAGATATTTTACCTCTAGTGAGTGACAATGTGAACCTGTTCACCGTGCTATCAAAGTCCGAGTTGGATTTTTTAAGAGATGATCAACGATTTACGACAAGATTAAGAAGCTACACTACTAGAAACAGAGGATTTCGTGACCATCTGGTTGATCTGAAGCCAAAAGGAGAACAGTTAATCTTGAATATTAACCATGAAGTTGAACGTCTAGAAGATTGAGTGAAATGGATATCTGCGTAAGGCTACTTACAGCCGACCGCAAATGGTCGGCACACCATCATACAATTAAACAATGGTTACCAGCCTAACACACGCAGCTACAGACGCGAAACGCTGGTGGCACGTAATTGAGGTTTATTTGAATTAAACATGTTAGATTTAGTCATTATGAACTGTACCAATAACCTTCACGCCGCAGAGCTACCTCGTTGGGCGGTTTCAGATACAAAATATCTAACAGTCCCACAGAACGAATACCAGCACGACACACGATTTCATAGTATCCAAATTTTCCGAGGAATCTTTAATGAGTATGAATAGCGATCGCAAGTATCTCCTCTGGCTGTTTTTTCCAATAACAGTGTACATGTTCATAGGAACTACCCTACTGTTTGTGTTGACCAAGATTGACGATATTATCGAGCTATTCGGAAACTATTCTAAGTTTCCCGGTCTGGCTAATTACTCCTCCAACGCGTGGTATGACGAAAGTATTTGGTTTACTGCACTGTTTCCGGTGACTTGGCCAATCCTGCTCGGTTGGCTGACGATACTATTGCTTTATGCAATCGTTGCGGGTTTTATCAGATTCTTCTCCAACTTGCTGGGCAATATATGGGATCTCATCTTTAATATTGTGATCGCGATCTGGGAGTGGACTAGCGATTTACTCAAAGCAATCTGGAGATGGATTGTTGATGCCTTGGAGGATATATGGGATCAAATCAAAAGTATCTTTCGGTGAGAATCAATTGGGTAGGAGACACGCATTCCGAAGCCAACAATGCTAATGATATCTATGGAATGGATGGAGTTACCTTTTGCTTTGTTGACTGGGAAATTACGTGAATGACGATATATAATATGAGACAGTTTTTATGAACTGCAGAGGACTTTTCAATAATGAATGTTTTCATTGGAAAAATGCCCACTGCTTTTTAAACTTCTATCCCTTTCAAGACCGCCAGGTCGCAGATGTAGCAAGCCCCGAGCCGGCTGGGGTGTGAGCCGGGAGTATTAAAGTACCAGTGGTTGGTGTGACCTCAGGTAAATTGAAAATGGACGTTTGCTATGGAAATAAATAATATTGAATTACAGTATAACACGCTCAATAAGCGTACTATATGGCGAATGTACATAATAATATGTCTTGTACAGTAGAAACCGGATGCCCAAAACATCAGAAGTCTATAAGAAATTGTATCACTACACTACTTGGGATGGGCTTCAAGGAATCCTTGAAACTCAAACCTTGTGGGCGACAAATTACAAATTTTTACAGGATTATTCTGAAATCGTTTTGTTTAGAGACAAATTTATTTCTTTAATTCATCCGCATGTTCTTGAAGCATTCGAGAAATTAATTAAGCAATCTCCACATATTGAGCAAAAAATCAACGACAAAGGAGGGATAGTCCAAGTTGTTCAACATGATGCGGAAGTAATTGTTGACGCGCATTATTGTGCTCTGGGAGATGAAATTTATATTCTTTCATTCTGTGGGCAGCATAAAAATCCTAAAATTAACAATCATGGGCTATTGAGCCAATGGCGAGGTTATGGAACTGGAGGCGGCGCCGCGTTAGTATTTGACACTAAAAAATTGGAGGAAATACTTAAGTTAGAAGTAAAACGATTCGAGTACAGTGCAGGTCTTATTGCTGATCTTATATATAGTGATGATGAGCAGAAGTTAAAAGAGGAGCTGTCAGATGAACTATCCATTATCGCTGATAGTGGAAAAAATATCCTCAATCACTTTCATTTAAACCAGAAAGAAGTGGTTAATATCTTAAAAGGTTATATTCCTTTTGTTAACTGCATCAGCAGGTATAAACACTATGGTTTTAGTGAAGAAAATGAAGTTCGAATAGTTGTCTTACCCACCGTAATTGATCAGAAATTGTTAAAACTAGCTAATGCGGATGGTACAACATTAAAACCTGAAAAAAAAAGAAAATTCCGCCAAAATAATGACCAGCGCATACCTTATATTGAGCTATTTGATTCAAACGATATTGAACTCCCTATAGAAAAAATTATCGTTGGACCTCACAAAGAAAAAGATGTCCGTGCAATAGCATTGCGTACAAAGTTAGGTAACACAAATATTGAAGTAACATGTTCGGACATTCCTTTTGTTGGCTAATATGGAATGATGGGAAAAATAAATATTCATTGTATACATAACCAGTTGTTACACCGGATGTAGAAAGCTAGTAGCATGGAAACTGAAGATAGAAAGACGAAATGAATTTTAGAGAAAAAATGTTAGTCAACACCCTCCTGATGTGTGTAAACACCGTAGAGTTCATCGGTAATAATTTAAATTAATAATAAAGGGACTTAATGTATTCAGGACTAATAATAAAAGAAAGTATGGTAAATAGTGACATATTTAAGGACGATGATCTAAAAATAACAAAGACTGAGAGCTGGATTCTCGGAGAAAGAGCAGCAGACTTTCAACCTAAAACTTGGACTGCAATATTTATTGAGGGTGAAGAAGAAAAAATTAGTGCAATAACTAAAAAGATTTCGAAATCGATATTGCCTAAATGGTATGCAAATGTTTCAAATAACACAACAGAATATTTAATATTTAATAAAAAAATCTTTTCCTATAAAAAAGGAAATAAAGAAAAAGCAAAAGAGGCAATTAGTTATGGAAAGTCTATAGGGATTCCTGAACATCAGTTAGATTGGATATAATTGTCATGCTTTACAAAAATCAAATTATAGCAAATCAATCCAGTAGACGGAAGACCGCTTCTGGTTTAAATCGTTCGGCTAACTTTGTAGTAAAAACTTTTTAAGTTATTAATCACAGGTAGCAGTCATGAAAAAATTAGCGTATCGTATTTTCATATTACTCAATCTTTTGTCTTTTGCATTTACTCAAAATGCATTTGACACAGATACAATAAAAACGTCATCAGGTGATCTTACCATAACATTCATTGCTCATGGTACTCTCTTATTTGAATACAATGATTTGGTTATCCACGTAGATCCAGCTGGCAGATACGCAGATTATTCCAAATTGCCAAAAGCGGATATTATTTTAGTTACTCATCATCACGGTGATCATTTTGACATAGATGCAATCGATCAAATAATGAAGAATGAAACAGATATTATCTGGACTGAAACCTGTGCTGAAGGAAATACCAATGGGATCGTAATGAATAACGGCGATGATAAGTCAGTTAAGGGGATAAATATTGAAGCTGTGCCAGCCTATAATATTGTCCATAAAAGAGATAGTGGTATACTGTACCACCCAAAAGGAAATGGTAATGGTTACGTAATTACTTTTGGGGATACAAAAATATATATTGCAGGCGACACGGAAAATGTTCCGGAAATGAAAAATTTATCCGGTATCGATTATGCTTTTTTACCAATGAATCTTCCCTACACAATGACACCCGAAATGGTTAACGACGCAGTCAGAATGTTTAATCCAAAAGTTCTTTATCCTTATCACTATGGTGAAACAAATGTTAATAAACTCATTGACCTTTTAGGAGATAAAAAAAACTGTGAAATTAGGGTCAGGAAATTGAAATGATATTTATTGTCAAAGACCAAGCCCTATCAATAACGTGAACGAGGATAGTCAGAACGACGAAATGATGTTAGAAGTCTAGTGAACGTAATTTTAAATAAGGAAAATCAGGTGACAAGAAGTTTCACGAAGGTCACTTTATCGGCAGTTCCTACTTAACTATCCAAGAGAGAGGCTGAAATGCGAAGATTTATACTTTTTGCTAGTGTAGTATTAGTGCCGTCTTGGTTTGCTGTTTCTCAAGATAGAATTTTGACTATATCAGTGAAGCCAACATATATGGACATAAGTGGAGCGAATCAACACTTATTAGACAAAATCATGCAAAAAACAGACTTGTCGATTCTAGGAACATTACACTATAGTATTGAGAGTAACAGAGTGGACTTGATGCCCGCTAGTCGTTTCTCTCCATTCCTTGAAATAAAGTATAATCTTGGAAACAGGTGGAGTTTAAATGGAGATTTCCTTTGGTTCTCATCTGATGAAGCGAAATCGGGTACATTTGAGGCACCTGATACAACTGCCACAGTTAGTTATCTTAATTCTGTATACTTATGGGAGGGAAATTTCCGTCTTCCGTATCAAAGGAATTTCTGGTTTCAAAACGACAAACACTCTTCTGGTTTTTCTCCTATCCACTGGTATGGGAAAACGGGATTTGGAGTCACCTCATTAAATTTATTTGCTTCATATGCGATACTTTTAGAAAAAGATCGAAGTATGAATTTTATCTTCGGACTAAAATTTATGAAAATATATCAGACTCTTAGACGTGAAATACGTGGAGTAGTGTACTTAAACAGACCAGATTTTAATGGAGATACGATTCCTGATGATATTGATGGAGATGGTCAGGCAGAGGAATATCGAAACGATATATTATTATATACACACAATAAGATTGACATGGGTTTTTCTATGGGTCCGCTTTTGGGAATGAGCGGTGGATTCAAGTACCGTAATTGGTATTTTAATGGAAGTTTTTCTCAAGCTTGGGTGCCAGTCAATGCTGACGTCAAAGGTAACTTCAAAGATATAGATAACATGAAATGGATTGACTCGGCTACCGGTTTCACAAAAGCCATATTAAAGATGGTTGGGGGATCCCCCTATCGAGAAAGTGCTGAGAGCATAATTCCCGTTATGACTGCTATTGCAGATGTGAGCTATCGACTCACCGGAAAATTGAGTGTGGGTTTCGGTGTTTATTACTCTCTTATGCAAAATGTTCCCACCGTTCCAACGTTCAGCTATAGAGATATGACATGGAAGACTCACTTAAATGATTTATCATTTTCCGGCGTCAGTATTATGATAACAAACACTTCGCATCGCCTCAAACCACCTCCTTTCGTTCCAGCACCATCACCAACCGCAGAAGGTTACGAAGCAATCCCAAAACCTATAGGAGGATATGCTGTTATTATCAAAAATGTTATCTATCCAAAAACAGCTCGGGAGTCTGGAATTGAAGGTAGTGTACTCATTAAAGCTTATGTAGATTCAACGGGAAAAGTGACAAAGACCGTCGTCCAACAGGGCTTTCCTGGTACCGGTCTAGATGAAGCTGCTATAGAAGCTATCATTAAAACAACTTGGGAACCCGCAATACGCGAAGGTAAACCAGTAGGTGTGTGGCTAACAATACCAATAAACTTTAAGCTAAAGTGAGGAAAATATATGTTGCCACCTAACCAATACTGGAGGTGATGTGAAATGTTTTTCGGTTAATTTCACCTTTTGTGGTTCAATAAACATAAATTTGAAAAAGGGAAGTTGAATGTTCATAATTTTCACGCATCTCAGCTTTCCATTTGGAAAAAGAATAAATAAAATGATTACATATCACATTAATGAAAATTTAACATTTGAAGAATATTATAATTTTCTTCAACGGTCTGATTTAGGAAGCCAATACCCTTTCCAACGATTCGAAGAGCGAATTAAGAAATTGTTAAAGAATCGTTCCATCGCGATTACTGCAAGAAACGACGAAAATTTATTGATTGGAGTTTGTTTTGGATTAACTGATTTTACATATTTCTTATTCTTAACTGACCTTGGTGTCGACAGAAATTATGAGAAAAGGGGAATCGGAAAGGAATTGATTGAACGTATTCAAAAAGAATCAGGCGGTGAGGATGACATTAATGTCATTACCTTGTCCCATGAGAATGCGGTCGATTTTTATAAAAAATGTAGTTACAAAACTGGATTAGATTTGCTCTGGAAACCTTGCAAGGACTTTACGGAATTCACAGTTACTTAAGAAATCGAAAGATTAGATGTTAACATTAACATCAAAATAGGAAATTATTATGCCTACAAATTCTGCAATTGAAGCTGTCAAAATATTAAGAGACGGAAGCCAATTTCAATGGTATGTTATCCCTCTATTCGCGTTTGTCGTCTATGTATATGCTGTCGAAATTGAGAGGAAAAATTGGAACTTGGTATTTGCAGGGCTAGCCTTTTGGGGAATGGATTGGTTTAACGAAATCTGGAATTCACTGGTGTTCCATTTTACTAATTTTGCTCCAGTCTGGGGAGCGCCAGGAAAAACCGCATATCTAATATTTATAGGCTTAAATATTGAAATATGCTTCATGTTCGCTATCGCTGGTATTGTTTTTAGCAAGTTGCTGCTTCCTGATAAAAAGACTAAAATCCTTGGGATTCCAAATCGAATATTCTTTGCAGTTGTTTATTCAATTTTCTGTGTATTTGTGGAATTATTTCTCAATTCAGTGGGGGCATTAACCTGGGATTATTCGTGGTGGAACGCCACAAGGCCGTTGTTAATAATACTCTTTGGATATTTACCTTTTTTCCTGGTTGCCTATTGGGTCTTTGATATGGAAAGTGTAAGAAAGAAAGTGGTCACAACAGGAATAATCTATTCAGTAAATATTATTGCAATTATCGTATTTGGATTTATCCTGGGATGGCTATAAAATAAATGCAGTGAAACATACTCTTCATGACTACCATTGTCAAAATATTCTGAACTATTATTAATGGAGAAATCTGATGGATAATAAAAAACCTGAAACTTCAAAACAAAAAATAGGTCTGGGGATGATATATGGTGCAGGAATCGGTGTTGCGCTGGGAGCTGGAATAGGAACTGCAATTGGAAATATCACCTTGGGGACAGGTCTGGGGATTGCTCTTGGACCCGCCATTGGAATGTTGATTGCGATGAAGAAAGATTAGCACTGGAGCATACTATTCAACCTGACTATTTCACTTTATTTTCTCCTTGTACTTTAATTCTTTATATCCCCATTTTTCCATAAGGTATGGCAGACCAGGGACAAACAAATTCTGGCGGATTCGCTAAAACAACCGATTTTAAATGGCTGGACTGAATTAAAAATCAACTCTTTTTCAAATCGACGTTCTTGGGTGCGAAACCCTGATAAGGATAATGAATAGGATGAGTAAAAAACTGACAGGCGGATGTTATTGTGGGAAAATCCGCTACGAAATATCATCTGAGCCCATTGCTGTTGTTCACTGCCATTGTAATAACTGCAAGCGCTCTGTGGGCAGTCCGTTTGTCACATGGGCTGTTTTTAATCAGAAAAATATAAACTATCTACAAGACTCACCTGTCGTATATATTACGGAAACTAATGCGGAGCGTGGGTTTTGCGATGAATGCGGATCTTCCATCAGTTACCAAAGAATTGGAGGCGATTCTGTTGATATCACTGTAGGAACTCTTGATAATCCGAATTCAATCAAACCTGAAAAACACATTTGGGATAAACGACGCATTCATTGGATCAATCTAGATGACGGTCTCCCCCACTTTTCCGAGTGGAGTGCTGGACAAGATCCGATAGAGTAATTTAACAACGTAAGATATAATAAGTTGTCCCCTCTTTGAACAAGAAGGCAGGGACGAAATTCGATAACAAATTATTGACTAACGATTTTGAAATTATTTCAAATAAATTCGCTCTGTGCGGCCGTGAATGCTTGTTGTCAGGACGTATGGCGTTGTATTGATTTTTTGAGCAATTTCTTCCATATGCAGTGAATCGTTACCATTTTCACCGAAGAAAAGTACTTCATCACCTATAGAGACGTCCTCATCGCCAAAATCCACCATCAACTGATCCATGCATGCTCGACCGGCTATTGCACATGGCTTTCCCTTATAAATAACATAGCCTCCATCGTACCATGGGCGGGGAAACCCATCTGCAAATCCTGTTTGAATCACTCCAATGGTTGTGTCTTTGTTTGATTCCCAAACACCGCCATATGAAACTTTCGTTCCAGCCTTAATCCGTCGAGTTTCTACTATTGGTCCTCGAAATTCCATAACAGGTTTTATGTCTATATCCATTGGTACTTCATCCGAAGGGAATGCTCCATACAGAATCATACCAATACGAACAATATCAAATTTTGATTTAGGAAGATTCAGAACTGAACCGCTATTGGAAAAATGCCTGTATTTGAAATCAATTCTCATTTCATCAGCCATTGATAGAACAAGATTAAATTGAGACAGTTGCCATTCAGCATAGTCTAAGTCGCCTTCATCGGCCGTGGCGTAGTGACTGTAGAGGCCTTCACATTTCAAATGAGGATTTTCGCTTAATATCTTCAACACTTTACCCGCTTCTTCAAATGGAATCCCCAGACGACTCATACCAGTATCGATCTTTAAATGGAATATGGGACTTTCACCCGATTCTGCATAAAATTCGTTCAATATTTCTAAATCAGAGAGTCCGGATATATTTAAAATGATATTTTGATCTATCGCTTCGGCCAGAAAATCTTTTTGCATCCTGGAAAAAATCAGAATATCGGATTGAATTCCAGCTTGCCTTAATTCTAATGCTTCATCAAAAGTAAAAACAGCAAAAAACCGGCATCCCTCCTTTTCCAATGCTTTTGCACACGCAACCGCACCATGACCATAACCATTGGCTTTTACGACTGCCATAATAGGAGAATCGCTTAAATGCTGTTTAATGATCCGATAATTTTGGATTAAACGGTCTAGATGAATATATGCTTTTGGTCCAACCATGTGTTAATAAATCCAATCAGTGAGAATATGTTTTATGTAAAAATGTCTTAAGCTCTGATAAATCAGGAAAAATCTTTGTTGCACAGGACATAATCCATCCGCTAAACTCTTGAAGGGGAACTCGGTTCACTAGATATACCGGTTTATTTACGGTATATGCCATAGTTACTTCCCCATGTGACCCGCCACCAGTGAAAACATCTCTATTCCATAAACAAATAATATAGTCAGCTTTATTCATTACGTTATCTAAATCCAAATCGATTGCTTTACGAACAAATTCGATAAATCGATCCGGATCTGACGCTTTCCATTTTCTATAATCATGGGCATTATTTTCATTAACTAACTCTTGCGAAGTTATAACCGGATCAATTACATCGTGATTTAATTCAGATTTTAACCAACGGGTTAATTCATCTCGCCAATCTGATCCCTCGTCAGTCGCATTTTCCATGGCACCGCTTAAATATACAATCATTGCCTCATCTTCCGTTTTAACACAAACCCATTCAAAATAATTAATGAAATAGAAATGATAACGGGTATGGCTGTATTGAATAAATCAAATGAATGTTGAAATAAATGTGACCGCCCTGCAATACCTACCATACTTAAGGGAAGATACCGTAAGACGTTCCCTACGGATGCAGGATAAAAATCAAATTCAATAAATAATCCACAGGCAAACATGACTGTAATCAACATAATCATAAGGGCATAAATGAAAAAAGAGATCCGTTCAGTTAGCAAAGAAATCAATATAATGATATTTCCAAAAAGAACTGCAAAAAGTATTGAATAAAATATCGTTAACACCGCTTGAGAAAAATCAAATGTATGGGGAAAAATTGCGCTGTATACTATCAAACCGATTATGAGTGTAAAAATAACTTCCAAAAGCGAACTGAACAAAATTCCTAAAACAATATTCGATTTTTTTACCGGTGACAATACCATAGGAGTTAACACTTTATGATGGATGCGTAAATCGAAGAAATCTCTATAGATTAATGGAATAATCAGAATTGCTGCCAGAAGCATAAAAAGACCCGGCATGGCCCACATTTCGTAGGGTTGGTCATTAATACTACGGACTATAACCTTCTTAATTCCTAGAACGGTTACAAGGGTTAAAACAATAGGGATAATCAACGCAAAGGCGATAGTAGATATTATCCGGTTACGAATCAGCCACCACCTTCTCAAAATAAATGCCCTCATTCGCTCATCCCTTTTTGTGCAAATGCTGAATCCAACAAATCCTGCAATGATAGTTTTTGAATGGAGAGGTCTTTCATTAAGGCGCCGGCGCAGGCATTAAGGACTTCAAAAAATATTTTTCGGGAACGGCCGTAAAAATGGAATGTATTCCCTATTTTCGTTGGATTTACTACCGTTGGCACTCCGGATAAGGTTGAAAATAATTCATCTGTTAATTCCTCAAACTCAATAGCAAATTGATGGTATTCCAGTGTGCTCTCCAGCAATTTGTCCAAACTGCCATCTAAAAGAACTCGCCCTTCATGAATGACCATAATACGGTCATTAGCTGCTTCTACTTCCGGTAGAAAATGGCTCGAATAGACAACCGTTTTGCTTCCTTTAAATTTGCGTATTAAATCCCACGTCAAATGCCTGGATGGGGCATCCATAAATGCCGTCGGCTCATCCATTATTATAATCGTCGGATCGTGTGCTAAAGCCCGGATGATCATGGCTTTTTTCTGAATGCCATAAGGGACATTACCTGCCAGGGAATACATATAATCACCCATAGCCAAAGCATGTCCATATTCATAAATGCGAGATGCTATCTTCTCTTTGGGCGTTTCATAAAGAAGCGCATCGAAAATGATATTCTGTTCCAAGGTTAGCCAAGGATCAAGATCAATATCATGGGGGACAAAAGCCACAGTTTGGCGTGTTTCTGATCTTCGTTTATTTGTATCAAGACCATGAAGAAATACAGACCCATAATTAGGATTTTCCAAGCCGGCTATTACTTTTAGCAATGCAACCTTCCCAGCATCATTATCACCAACCAACGCAACCAGCGTTCCTTTTTCGATTCCAAATGTTAGACCAGCTAAAATGGTTTTATCTCCAACCAGTTTACCGACTTTTTTAAGTGTTATACTTGCTTCCATTTATTTCTCAAATTTTATTATTTAGTTCGTCTTCCATTTTCTATTATACATATTCCATCTTCCATGCTCCATCTTCCATCTAATGCGCCTCAAACCAAGATTTTCCTATTCCGAAATCAACAACCACCGGCACATTAAGCTTTAACGCACCTTCCATTTCTTCAATAACCATTTGTTTTAGATCGTCCAATTCATCGTCCAATACTTCGAAGAGTAATTCATCATGGATCTGTAAAACCATTTTCGATTTCATGTTATTCTTTTTCATCTGCTCGTGAATTTTAATCATCGCCAGTTTTATCATTTCTGCTGCAGTCCCTTGAATCGGCATATTAATAGCCATGCGCTTGGCAGCTTCGCGATGCATGTGGTTATCACTGTTGATATTCCAAACAGGTCTGCGTCTGCCCAGCATTGTTTCAACATATTTGTGATTTTCAGCTTGGGTAATTGTGGAATCAATATAATCTCTTATTCCTGAAAATCTTTCAAAATATTTGTCAATGATCAGTTGAGCTTCAGCCCGTGGTATTCTTAACTCCTGACTCATGCGAAACGATCCGGCGCCATACATGATACCAAAGTTGACAATCTTTGCGACTCTCCGCATTTCCGATAACACATCTTTTAACGGAACGCCGTAAATATCGCTGGCTGTCCGGGCGTGGATATCTTCACCATGGGCGAAAGCATCCTTCAATCCTTTATCTCCACTTAAGTGAGCCATGATGCGCAGTTCAATCTGGGAATAATCTGCTGAAAAAATGACGCTATTTTTTCCTTGAACAGTAAATGCTTTCCGTATTTCCCGACCTTCTTCAGTCCGAATAGGTATATTTTGGAAATTTGGATTACTGGAGGATAATCGACCCGTGGCTGCAACCATCTGATTGAAAGAACTGTGAATTCGCTTTGTTACAGGATGAATATGCTGCGGAATGGAATCAAGATATGTATTTTTCAGTTTGTTCAATTTGCGATATTCCAACATAAGCCCTGGTATTGGGTGCTCATCCCGAAGCCGCTCTAATACATCTTCAGCAGTTGATCGTTTTTTAATCTGGCGTAAACCCAAAATATCGAAAAGAATATTTGCCAATTGCTGTGTAGAATTAATATTGAATTCCGTTCCGGCTTGGCTGATTATTTCAGCGGAAAGACCATCGAGTTTTTTCCCAAATTCAGCTGATTTATCCAATAATTGCTTCTCGTCAACATACACACCGTTATACTCAATATCGACCAAAACAGAAACCAATGGTAATTCAACAGAATAATAGAATTCAGCCAGATTTTCCTCATTCACTTTCTGTTGGAAAATCTTCGTAAGCTGTAATGCAATATCCGCATCTTCTGCTGCATAAAACGATGCAGTTTCCAATTCCACATCACTCATGGGAATCTGATTTTTCCCTTTACCGATAAGATCTTCGATTGGAACCATCCTATAATTCAAATATTCCAGACTTAAATTATCTAATTTGTATGACCTTCCTTCCGGTTTTACTAGGTGCGCTGCCAGCATGGTGTCAAATGCAATGCCTTTAACATTAATCCCATGGTTTTTCATGACCAATGCATCAAATTTGATATTTTGTCCGGTCTTTTTAATCTGGGGGTTTTCAAGTAGTGGACCGACTATTTCTAGAACTACTTGGAGATCATCTTTTCCAAAATTGTTTTTGGACTTATCCCCATATTGAATTGGTATATAGACACCTTCATTTTCCTCTATAGAAAAACTCATACCCACCAATGCTGTTTGCATAGGTGAAACCGAATCAGTTTCCAGATCAAAAGATACGATTTCTGCTCTGGGTATTTTATTAATGTATGACTTTAAGTCATCGACGTTTGTTATTGTATTATAGTTTTTATTTGATTTGATCTCTTCGACAATTTTACCATCAGAAAATGCATTCAACTGATCCATAAGCGCATTAAATTCCAGTTCGACAAAGAGATCAGTTAAGGTCTCAAAATTAAAATCCTTTCGTTCAAATTCTTCTATTTTACAATCTAAATTCATATCAGTAACTATTGTAACTAATTCTTTGCTTAAACGTGCATTTTCTTCGCCATTTAATAATCCTTCCCTTGCTCTCTTATTTCTAACATTTTCAGCATTTTCCAGCGCTCCTTCTAGTGAGCCGTATTCATGAATTAATTTTGCAGCCGTTTTTTTACCTACACCCCTTACACCTGGAATATTATCTGATGCGTCGCCCATCAGTCCTAAATAATCTATCATTTTCTCTGGCGGCACCCCCCATTTATCCACCACACCATCCGGGTCAATAATCTTAATCTCCGTTGACCTGGCTACCGGTGTATAGAGAAAAACATGTTCGGAAATTAATTGGGCAAAATCTTTATCTCCACTATATATAAAAACATCCAACCCCTCTGCTTCTCCCTGTTTTGCCAGTGTACCGATGACATCATCGGCTTCATATCCAGCTTGATTGATATTTTGAATATTTAACGCATTTAATAATTCCCAAAGATGATCCAATTGCTCTTGCAATTCCAGCGGCATTTCATCCCGATTGGCTTTGTATTCCGGGTATTTTATATGGCGAAACGTTTTTTCTTTTCGATCAAATGCTGCGACGATATAATCTGGCTTTTCCTGTCGAATCAGCCGGAAGATCATGTTGATAAAGCCAAATAAAGCGCTCGTATGCTGACCCATGCTTGTAATTAACGGATTTTTAATCATGGCATAGTGTGCTCTGAAGAGCAAAGCATAGCCGTCAATGAGGAAAAGTCGTTTACGCTGGGATTTATTGGCAGACATAAGGTTGGAAATTAGAATATAGAAATGTGAAAAAGGAAACATTCATTCATTAAAAAGATATTTCCTTATATATTAATACGTTATATTATACACACTATATGATGTATATTATACAGTATAAACGAATCAATAGATATGGAAAAACATTATAGAATAAATATTACCCTCCCAGGATCGATTTCAGAAGAATTAGATCATGTTGCTAAAGAGCTTAATGATAAGAAAAGCGGTATTATTGTCAAGGCACTTGAATTGTACTTTGATGAGCTGGATATCATAATTGCCGAAAAACGGCTTAAGGAATTGGAAGAAGGGAATGAAGAACTCGTTCAAGCAGAAGAGATTTGGAAAGATCTCGGACTTGATTAGTGTATAAACTGTTTTTTTTTAAAAAAGCCAAAGCTGAATTCAAACGTATTGATCCAATTTGGCAAAAACGTATTAAAACAAAGCTAGAAATTTTAGCTTCCCATCCTGTTTTTTTAAAGAACCAAATCAAATCACTCAGCGGAAAACAGAGATTAGCCAGATTAAAAGTTGGTTCTTATCGAGTCATATTTCAAAAGAAAAACAAAGAATTGATTATTATTATTATCAGAGTTTCCCATCGAAGAAAGGTATATAGAAAATGAACGATTATCCAATTTCAAACAGAAGCAAAGTCAAACGCATTTCAGAAAAAGCTGACTACAGTAAAGAAACCATTCATGGGATTATTGATGAGGCACTTTATTGTAACATTGGAATCATTCAAAATGGAAAACCATTTGTTATTCCGACTATTCATGCACGTATGGGTAATAGTTTAGTATTCCATGGATCCAATGCCAGTCGTCTGATAAAAACAGCAAAAAATAATGATATCTGCGTAACGATCACACTTTTGGATGGATTGGTACTGGCACGCTCCCACTTCCATTCTTCCATGAATTATCGTTCAGTTGTGTTATTTGGTAAAGGCGAGGTTATAACTGATAAGCAGGAACGGTTGTCTGCTTTCCAAGCTATTATTGAACACATTACCCCCGGGCGATGGAATGATGCTCGTAAACCCAATGAAATTGAATTAAAACAGACTGCTATTATTAAAATGAATATTGATGCTGCTTCAGCCAAAATAAGTTCGAAAACCCCCAAAGACGATGATGAAGATTATAATCTGAATTATTGGGCAGGTGTGATACCAATTACTCGAACTTATGGCGAGGCAACCGATGATCCTTTATTAAATAAAGAAATACAACTTCCCGAATATTTAAAAAATTATAGTCGAGGTTAATCTGGTTTTTGGGCTAATTCAACCAAAACACCACCAGTGCTTTTTGGATGAATAAAAGTGACTAAATATCCTTCTGCCCCTACTTTAGGTTTTTTATAAATCACATCAATTCCACCGTCCAGTAACTCCGTTATTGCATCGTAAATATTTTCTACTTCAAAACAGATGTGATGTACACCGGGTCCATGTTTTTCAAGATATTTTGCAATTAGAGAATTGTCTTCTAAAGATTCAAGCAATTCCACTTTTCCGCTACCGGTATCATAAATATCCGTGGTGACGCCCTCACGTTCCACTACTTCTGTTCCACCATGTGAAATGTTTAATACATACTTCCAGAATGGAGCATTGTTTTCCAGTGATTTAACGGCGACACCGATGTGTTCTATACTTAAAATTTTCATCTACTTCAGTCCAGGATAATCAGAATTTAATTCAACTCCCAACCCATTCCCATGGGGAATTACAACTCGTCCATCTATAATCTTTACTCCATTATAAGGATCATTGTCAATCAATAGATACCCATCGAGGTCAGCATAATCAACCAAAGGAGAAATATGTGCTGCTGCTGTGATTCCAACGGATGATTCCACCATACAGCCCAACATAATTTGAAGGTTAAGTGTATGGGCGAGATTTATCATTTTTATAGCTTCGAGCATTGACCCACATTTCATCAATTTGATATTTATCCCATGAAATGCATGTGCAATGCCTATCAAATCTCCTGAATTCATGCTGTTTTCATCTGCAATTATAGGCAATGGTGATTTTTGCTTTAATTGAGCCGTATCACTAATATTAATGGCTTTAAAGGGTTGCTCCACAAACTCCACATTTTGATCAGCAAGCCATTTGCACATGACTATTCCTGACTCCAAATCCCAACCTTCATTTGCATCCACTCGAATTATTTTATCTGTTTCTTGACGAATCAATCGAATGATTTGTTTATCTTCATTTACACTGATACCTAATTTTACTTTAATAATGGAATAGGGTTCTGCTTCGACAATTTTTTCAAGAATGAGATCGAAATCTCCTATTGCAATGGTAAAAGATGTTTCCAATCGATGATCAGGGTCAGCGCCGAAATATTTAAACAACGGCATATTATTATTTTGTGTCCACCAATCTAACCAAGCCATACTCAAGGCGGCTTCCAATGCTTTAATATTATCGGATTGTCCAAAAAACCATTTATCTCCTTTTTCAACGGAATCAAATGTAGGGATCGTTGGAAAATTGTTTAATATTTTCAAGATTTGTTCAGGAGATTCACCGTATCGTTTTGAAGGCGCAGCTTCTCCCCGACCTATAATTCCATCTTGAGATAAATACACATACACAACATCGTAATAATCATGGGTGCTTCTGGAGATTCCAAAAGGATGGATGCACTGAATACGAAATGAAGTGAATTTTATTTCCATATATCTATTGCTTTTGCAATTTGACTTATCAATTCCCTATCCCCAAACCGGATAAGATCCGTTACAGGTAATTTGTATATTTCCGAAAATTTTTCAATTATTTCAAACGCTGTTTTTTCATCCAATTTATATGTCAATAAATTGAACCCTAAAAATATTGATTCTTTAAATGGAGCTAACAGATCCAAATGAAGATTGAGCATTTTCTGAATATCCGGCAATGGGTAATCTAAAACGTCCAATTCTCGTCCCGGATCATGTGTCATGATTAAAAAGTCCGGCATGGCACCATGAATCAAACCGAGCGTGACCCCGGAATAGGCATAATTGCTGATTGCGCCCTGTCCTTCTACAATGACCAAATCCATCCCGCTGCTAATCGTATTTATATGGTGTTCAACTTCTCCTGCCATAAAATCTGAAACCACAGCATCTATAGGCACACCAGCGCCACTTAACAGAATTCCAGTCTGACCGGTTCCGAGAAATGCTACCTTTTTCCCCAATTCCCTTAACCGTTGGGTTATTTCCCAAGCGGTGGTCATTTTTCCAGTATCGCAGTCAGTACCAACAACAAGTAGTACTGGTATTTTTCGATTAACCCACGACCCTGTTGAGAAATGTAGTGGTTTTGGTGGTCGTCTTAAATCATATAAGGATACACCATATTTTTTAGCAGATTGTTTGAAGTTATCATCATCATTCAGAAAGACATGCATTCCATTATAAATATCACATTTCGCTTGTATTGCTTCACTTATTTCATCTCGGTAATCGTCATTTATTATCCCACCTGGAGGAGCATTTCCAATCACGAGAGAATCAGGATGTAAATGAAGTGTTTCTTTAAAACTTGAAACGACCGGTACATCGCCTCCATATCCCAGAACACTATTTGCAGTTTTGTTTGCTTTTTTTGGATCAATTATCGCAACGACATCTTCAGGACGGTACCGAAGGAGCATATTCCCGGTTTTATTTAATATGTAATCAAAAGCGTCTATAGCTAGAATAACAATTCGTTTCATTGATATTATCTAAAATTGGCTTTTCTTTTTTCCACAAATGCCGATAAGCCTTCTTTCGTCTCTTTTGTCTCAAATAAATCCGCAAATGCCTTTACTTCATATTCAAGGCCTGCTTCAATGGACTTGTCGAAACTTTCATGAATACAGTTTAGCGACTTTGCTATGGCGTTAGGTCCATTTTTAAGAATCTTCTTACCAATCTCTTTGCATTTCTCTATCAATTCTTCTTGGGTGACAACATAGTTTACCAATCCAATTCGATGTGCTTCTTGTGCTGAAATCTGGCTGCCTGTAGTGATAAGTTCATTGGCAATTCCAGTACCGACAATTTTAGGTAAACGTTGTGTTCCGCCCCAGCCAGGAATGATTCCCAGCAAGACTTCAGGCTGTCCGAAGACCGCATTATCGCTTGCAACACGAATATGACACGCTAACGATATTTCACACCCACCGCCTAAGGCAAATCCATTCACTGCAGCAATGACGGGCTTTGGAGAATTTTCGATAGTTAATGTCATCTTTTGACCGGCTTTTCCAAACGCAAAAGCCTTTTCCGAATCCATCTGCTGCATTGCTTTAATATCTGCTCCAGCGACGAATGCTTTATCACCGCTCCCCGTTAAAATAATAACACCCACCGCATCGTCTGCAATCATTTGCTGCACTGCAGATTCAAGTTCAATTACAACGTCGGAATTCATTGCATTCAATGAATCCGGTCGATTGATGGTAATGAATCCAAGACCCTCACATGTTTCAAGTAATAAATATTTCATAAATTTCCTTTCTAACTTTGGATTCATACCCAAATAAGCAAAAAACAATTTAATCTCGGTTTAACGGGGAATGTATAGTGGTAAAACTTAATTGTTGAAAGACCTTAAGTTTTACACATTGTGTTTTCTATTCGTGTTAATTCAAGTCCTTTATTTAATTAGGCCATTTATTTCCAGAACGTGCGACTGAAAATGACCATGACAGTAAAAATTTCCAGACGCCCAAGAAGCATACAAAATGCTAACATCCATTTACCAAATGCAGGTAATAAAGCATAGTTATCCGTCGGCCCAAACGCACCCAATCCTGGTCCGATATTTCCGATAGCAGATGCTGCAGCACCAATGGCCGATTCCAGATCTATATTCATTGTTGTCAGAATTAATGTTGTTAAACCAAAAATGGATATATAAAATAAGAAAAAGCCTAAGGTGTTTTTAATGACGTCTTCTGAAATAAACCTACTGCCAATACGAATGGGAATTATTGCTTTTGAATGAAGCATGCGACGAGTCTCTTTTGCGGCATATTTTACTAATAACATACAGCGGACGATTTTCATCCCACCTCCCGTGGACCCCCCCATACTACCCACGAACATCAATAATAAAAGCATGAATTGAGCAAAATATGACCATAATTCATAGTCCGCTGATCCGAATCCTGTCGTTGTCAATATCGAAACAGTCTGAAAAAGTGAATCGCGAAAACTATGTTCTGACCATGAATTAATTCCTGAAGAAATACTGGAGAAGATGAGAATAGTTACGATAACTATAACACCAAAATATGTTAAAAATTCCTTATCCTTGAAATATGATTTGGCATTACCTGTTAACGCATGAAAATGAAGTGTGAAATTGATTCCGGCCACAAACATAAAAAAGATTATGATGTATTGGATGAAGGCGTTATCAAAGTGTGCAATACTCGCATTCTTCGTTGAGAATCCACCAGTGGGCATCGTCGTAAACGAATGGCAGACTGAGTCAAACCATGACATCCCACCAATGCTTAACATAATGATTTCTGCAGCAGTAACTCCTAGATAAACCATCCATAATATTTTAGCCGTTTCACGTACACGCGGGCGAATTTTATCCGCAACCGGCCCGGGAACTTCTGCTTTAAATAACTGCACACCTCCAACACCTAATAATGGTAAAATAGCAATATAGAAAACGATGATTCCCATCCCTCCAATCCATTGGATAAATGACCGCCAATACAGGGTTGCATGAGGCAGGCTTTCAATACCGTTTGGTAAATGTGGTAATGTGACTGAACTTCCAATAATGGAAGCACCGGTGGTGGTCACTCCAGACATGGATTCAAAAAATGCATCTGTGAAGTTGGGAATCATCCCTGACAAATAAAACGGCATGGCTCCGATGATAGCAGCGATTATCCATGTAAATGTTACAATAGCAAAACCATCCTTATTTGTCAATGATCTGCTTTTTCTTGTGATTAACCAAACTGGACCACCTAAAAGGATACAAATTAACATGGACCATAGAAAACCGTTCAGATCTTGTTCACCGTAAAAATAAGCGATACCTATTGGAATTAACATGGTTGTACCCATGATTACGAAAAAGCCGCTTAGTATATTAAAAATAGTACGAAAATTCATTATGCTCGGAAGAGCTTGCGAACAGCATTGAATGCATTATTTTTGGCAAATACTAATGCTGTGTCTTCTGCTGTCAATCTAGAATTGCCTCTGGCAATGCTTAAATGACCGTGATGGTTAATTACACCAACGATACTGTCCTTTGGGAATGATAATTCAGATAACTCCATCTGAGTTACACGACTTCCAGGGTCCGGTTGTAACTCAAGAACATCAACGTCAATTTCTTCAAATGTAAAAACAGATGTGTCAGAAATATCACTTCGTATTTTCCGCAAAATGGTATTAACTGTACTCATATTTTTACTGATGATTGGACCAATCCCGATTTCTTGAATAATGGGTAAAAATTCTGTAGTACTCACATGGATAACAGCTTGCTTCACACCAAAATGATGAGCTAACATACCAGATAAAATGTTGGTTTGTTCATTTGCAGTCACCGTGATAAAGCTGTCAATATCTTGTACATTTTCAGATTTTAAGAATTCCATATCCGTTCCGTCTGCATTGATCACCATAATATTATCCATATGATTGGCGATATGCTCTGCTTTCTCACGGTTTCTTTCCACAAGACGAACGTTCATTTCATCTTGTAATTCTTCTGCCAGGGAACGACCAATTTTGCTGCCGCCAATGATCATAACCCGTTTCGAATATTCTGTTGCTTTACCTAGCATGGCTTTTAAATGCTGGACATTCTCAGTGCGCAGAATGAAATAAACGATATCGCCGTTTTCAAATTGAAAATCAGCCCAGGGCACAACAGTTTTAGTATTTCGCAAGACAGCAATAACACCAAATTTATAATCATCGTTAATCTCACAAATTTCTCTTACACTTTTACCAACAATTTGAGAACAACTGTTGCCCAACTGAAAACCCAGCATTTGCAGGCGGCCATCTTCGAAATCCATCACTTGGGTTGCATAGGGATGGCGAACCAATCTACTTATTTCAAGGCAAGCCTCTTGTTCGGGATGAATAACGAGATCTACTCCAAATTTTTCAGGCTTTATAATAGAATCACGGTGGCTGTATTGTTGATTTCTAAGGCGTGCAACGATATGTTTAGCACCCAAGACATGTGCTTGTTGCGCAGCAATCAGATTTACTTCATCCACGCGGGTAAGACACAGAACATAATCTGCATTTTCGACATCTGCTTTATGGAGAATTTTAGGGCTGGCTCCATTGCCTTCAACGCTGATCGCGTCGAGGTTCTCTGCTATACGGCGACATTTTTCAGGATCGGTATCCACTGCTGTGATATCGTGTCCATCTTCGATTAATGCCTTCGCAACGTGGAAACCCACTTCTCCGGCGCCAATTAATACAATCTTCATCAGGCTGTTTTGACTAGTAACAAGTTGGAATGTATACAGTTAATAATATAGAAAAAAAGAAATTTTGATTTATTCTGATTCACGAAATATTTCCCCTCCTAATGCACTAAATTTATCTTCAATTCGTTCATACCCCCGGTCGATATGATAGATTCGGCTCACATCCGTTTTTCCATCAGCTATCAAACCACCTAAAATCAATGATGCACTGGCCCGGATATCTGTGGACATTACATGTGCTCCTTTTAACGTTTTAACTCCGTTGATAGTCGCTACATTCTCATGTAAAGTAATATCTGCCCCCAAACGGTTTAGTTCAGGAACATGAGAAAAACGATCATGGTACACAGTATCCGTTACGATTGATTTCCCTGATGCACTGCACATTAATGCAATCCATTGGGCTTGAAGATCTGTCGGAAAACCCGGAAATACATCTGTCGTAACATTAACCGGTTTGATTTCATTTGCTTTGATAATGTGGATTTTATCTTTTTCCACATTTATACCTGCACCGCATTCCTCTAATTTATCCAAAACAGATTGAAGGTGATCCGCTTTTACATTATTCAGAGTAATATCCCCCAATACTGCTCCAGCGATCAAGAATGTACCCGCTTCAATTCTGTCTGGTATTACTGTAATTTCAGTTGGTTTTAATTCTTTGACGCCCTCAATGGATAAGGTAGTTGTCCCCAAGCCGGAGATTTTGGCACCCATCAGATTTAACATTTCACATAATTGTACGATATCCGGTTCTCGAGCTGCATTTTCTATTACAGACGTTCCATCCGCAAGAACGGCAGCCATCACCACATTCCCAGTGGCACCCACAGAAGGAAATTTAAATTTGATCTTCGCTCCTTTAAGAGATTTACCGGATGCGTTAATATATCCTTGGTCCAGTTTTACATCAGCACCCAATTTTTCCATCCCCATTAAATGAAAATCAATAGGGCGCGGCCCCCATGCACATCCTCCGGGCATTGATACTTTTACATTTCCAAAACGACCTAATAACGGACCCATAACATAAAATGAGGCTCGCATTGTCTTGACTAAATCATAGGGCGCCACGAGGTTGTTAACTGTTGACGCATCAATCGTTAATGTTCCATTTATAAATTCAACACTGGCACCAACAATTTCTAATAACCTGGCCATCGTGCGCGTGTCTCGAAGATCTGGAACTTTACGGATGGTTGTAACACCGTTTGCTAATAAGGCCGCTGTCATCATAGGCAGTACGGCATTTTTCGCCCCACTTATTTCCACTGTACCGCTTAATGGCTTTTGGCCATAAATGACAAGTTTATCCACGTGCTGCTCTTAATATACTCTTTGCTGAATCCAATGAATCAACTGTCAGTGTTGTTCCACTAAACAATTGGGCAATTGCATGGATTTTTTCCTCATCATTTAAATATGTCATTTGGACCATTGTTCTACCATCTTTTTGTTTTTTTGAAATATGTAAATGATGTTGAGCTTTTGCTGCAATTTGAGGTAAATGAGTCACGCAAAAAATTTGCTTTTCTTTTGCTAATCTTGCTAATGATTCTGCAACTTTTTCAGCAGAAACACCTGATATACCAGCATCAATTTCATCAAACACTAATGTATCAACGGGGTCTACTTCTTGGAAAATAGTTTTAATAGCTAACATAATTCTCGAAACTTCACCTCCGGATGCAACATCTGTTAATGGCTTAACCGCTTCCCCGGGATTTGCACTCAAATAAAATTCAATATTATCATATCCTTTCGCACTGTATTTAACTGATTGATCATTTAGTGAAATATCAGAATCTTCATCAAGAAGAATCTCAACATTAACTTGAAAGGTAGCTTCTGGAATATTCAAAACAGCTAATTCATTCTCAATTTTTTTACTTAAATCCGGGATCGCTTTTGCTCTCTCTTCATTCAGATTATTTGCAATAGAAAGATATTCATAACGCAAATACTTAATTTGATCTTCTAATTCACTGATTTCTATTCCAATATTTTGAAAGGAGTTCAACTCTGATTCAATTGATTCCCGATAATTCATTACTGCTTCCAGGGTTCCTCCGTATTTTCTTTTTAAACCCTCAATCTCCAGCAATCTTGCTTCGACTCTTTCTAATCGTTTTTCATCAAGATCAATTCCAGAAGCATATTGCCGTAAACCGTGAGATGCATCCAAAAGCCCTGTCATTGATTCCTCGAGTGCATCGGCATGAGATTGTAATTTTCCATCAATGATAACTAATGCTTCCAACTCTTTATATACTTCTGATAACTCATTATAAAGTGATTGGTCCTGTTCAGTTAAACGAATATTTAAATCATTAGCAGTCGAGATTAATTTATCTGCATGTTTTAATTTTTTATATTCGTCATGAAGCCTGTCATCTTCATTTTCTTCCGGATTAATTAAATCAATTTCCTGGAGTTGAAAAGAAATAAGTTCTTTTCTATCAGCCGCCTGGAGTTGATTTGAGAGTATCTTTTTTAGTCTCTGCTTCGATTTAATAAGATCGTTATAAATAGTTTCTAATGAAGCAACTTTATCTTTCAATTTTGCATACGTATCAAGAAAATCAATATGCGTTTCTTTATTCATGATATACTGTTGTTCATGCTGTCCATGAAAATCTGCAATCGTATTTAATTTAACTTTGTACTCTTCCATATTCAGCGGTTCATCGTCTAAAAATGATCGACTTCGCCCAGAAACATTAATTATTTTTCGGCAAGTAACATTTCGACCGTATTGAATAGCACCTATCTCCACGATTGCTTTTTCCTCACCGCTGCGGACATCTGTCCCTTTTACACTTCCACCCAAAGCTGAACGTATTGCAGACAATAAAATGGATTTTCCGGAACCAGTTTCACCTGTAATAACCGTTAGTCCTTGCTTAAAATCCAGTTCAATGTCATCAAAGATGGCGTAGTTTTTTATGGAAATACTGCTAATCATGATCTTTTGACGATCGAAAATATACAGCAGTAATCACTATCATCATTCCTAGAATATCGGCAAAAACATCAAAAACACTGGGCCATCGTCCTGGGATAAATGATTGCCATATTTCATCCATAATGGAAAACGAGACCAGACCAATAATAAGGGTCTTTGAAAATTTCTTAAAACTTAAATATGCCAAAACAGCCAGAATGAAATATTCACCGAGATGAAGCAATTTATCGGGCGATAATATGATGATCTTTGGCATCGAATGTCCGGGAATGCTTGATGCAGCTATTATGGCGATCAAATAAAATCCAAACACTATTTGAAATATTTTTTGATTATTCAATTTCACGAAGAATTCCCGGTAACTCATCTAATAAATCAGAAGCAATCAAACCTCGATGCCCTTTTGTTTCAGCCATTTTATCTGCCGTTAAGCCATGAATATTGACTCCTGTTTGGGCTGCGGTAAAAATATCAACACCCTGTGAAACAAGTGTACCTATGATCCCGGAAAGGACGTCACCCATACCCGCTGTCGCCATACCCGGATTCCCAGATGTGTTCACGACAGCATTGTCCATAAATAATGTTATAGTCGGCGCATTTTTCAACACAAGTACACCCGGAAATGATTCCATAAAATCTTCAACAACTATTTGGAATCCACTATCAAACTCATCATGAGTAATAGCCAAAAGTCTACAAAATTCTCCTTCATGCGGTGTGATAATGAAGGGAACATTAATTTGTTCAAATAATTCTGTTTTTCCATCAAATACTCGTAACGCATCTGCATCGATTACCAATGGTACTGTGGAGCTTAACATCACTTTTTCGGCCAATCGCAAGGTGGCTTCATTATCGCCAAGACCGGGGCCAATTATAATTGCATCACACCAATCAAATTTTGAAGATATATTTTCATAACTTTCTTCAATAAAGTATCCAGACCCATCATCAGAGCATCCTAATGTCATCCCCTCAATGATTGTTTTTTCATAAATATCTTCAATAGAATCCGGAGCACAGGTAACAGTTAAACCAGCGCCAGAACGCAACGCACCAAATGTACTCAATACTGCTGCCCCTGTCATACCCTTTGAACCTGCAACGATCAAAACTTTACCTTGTTTGTGCTTATAGGTGTCAATACTAACTTTTCGCAAACCATCCATTAATCTGATTTGTTCAAATGTTGACCAATGAATACCATCAAGATCATCCACCACATCAGGAAAACCAATATCGACCACGTTAATCTTGCCGGAAAATTCAGGTCCTTTTTTCAAATGTAGACCTATTTTTGAATAACCCATCGTGACTGTTGTCGTTGCTTCAACAGAATGTTGAGACACGGATCCTTTATTCCCATCCAATCCCGTTGGGCAATCCACAGATAAAACAGGACATTTTTGATTGTTAATCCATTGAGTCCAATGAGAGATATTTTGCTTTAATTCTCCTTTTAATCCCGTTCCAAGGATTGCATCAATAACAAGATTACATTTGGTGACTGATGAAATATCAGAATCATATTCAATGGGAATTGCCATCTCCTGACATTGTTGATGAAAATGCGCTGAATCGTCTTTAATCTCATTCTCATTAATCATACTGTATAATTGAACATTGTATTCGGCCAAATGGACAGCTGCTGCAAAACCGTCACCTCCATTGTTTCCTTTTCCACATAAGATGATTATTTTTGGATCATGAATTTCTGCCAACATTGAAATGGCTTCTCTGGCGATTGCTTCTCCGGCAGCTCCCATAAGATCGACACCAGGGATTCCATGCTCATCCATGGAAATTTGATCCAAGAACCGAGATTGCTTTGTGGTCAATATTCTCATACCTTTATCACCACAGCAAAAGCGATTGCAATTTCATTTGTATGGGAAATAGATACTTTGCATTCCAATGTTTCAAATCTTCCACCCTTAAGATTTATATTAGGAGCCCCATTTTCATCGGCAATGATTTCCATACTTGTCCAGCGAATAGGATCCTTGATACCAGAAGTCATTAAAGCTTTTTTAATGGCTTCTTTAGCAGCAAAACGTCCTGCAAAATGAATTTCGGGATTTGCTTTTTGTTGACAATAAAATTGTTCTTTGGGAGTATATGTTCTTGAGATAAAGCGATCGGAATGGGAATTTAATAATTCCCGAATTCGAGCAATATCTACAATATCCGTCCCAATATAGACATCAGGCGGCATTTAATTCTTTTACAATGTTAACGATTTGATGGATATCATCTACATCCCAGTCAGCGCCAGAGTGTATTGTACCAAATGTATCGCCATAACGCGCAAAAATAGTTTTCAAGCCTAATTGTTTCGCTCCGACAACGTCACGATCCGGCCAATCACCGACCATGAGTGTATTTTCAGCATCGCATTGTAGTTTTTCCAATGCCATCTTGAATGGGACAGGTGAGGGTTTACGTTCCTTGGTATCATCGAAGGTAAGGACGACATCAAACACGTGGTGTAGATTCAAATAATACAAGCGCATCCATGCTTCCCGACTTGGTGCATCAGAAACTACAGCAAGTTTAATACCCATTTTTATTAAAGAAATAAGAGTACTGTTTACATTTGGATATACCTGCAGATTCGCTTCGCGTGCTCTTCGATATGAAACAATTCCGGCTACAAGTATTTTATTATCGACAGATCCGATTGAGTCAATCAAAAATTCATTAAAAATTTGCTGATTTTCCCAACCTCGTTCATTATACATCTGGATGATTTTTTCATACGATTTTTCTTCATCAACATCCAGTCCGGCTTCTTGCATCCCGGTAATAGCTGCTTTCACAGCATATTCCTTCATTTTCATGAAGTCCAGTAAAGTATTATCGAGGTCGAATATGACCGCGTGTATCATAGGTAGAAGTTAAGTGATATGGTTTTTATGAAAAATTATTTCTGATATTTTTTTGGATTACGAATTTTATCAAGTTCATATTCAGCACTCTTACGCCATGAACGATCGTTTCGTGCTTTTTCCAAGGCATTTTCAGCAGCACGTTTATTGCCTTTGCCTCCACACCATTCAGCAACACCTAGTTCCAACCAGGCTCCACCAAAACTAGATTTAATATCTGTACAACCACGTGCAGCACGTTTTGCATTCTCGCAATCGTTTTTGGCATTGTAGACAACTGCCAAACGATACCAGGACATATAACTCTTTTTATCAAGAGATGTCGCCATTTCCAAATTTGAAATAGCTGAATCAAATTGTTCTAGTTCAGAGTAAATGATACCCAAACTCAAATATCCTTTTGCATATTTGGGATTAACCTGAATTGCTGTATTTAAAACACTAATTGCTTCATCATAATTTTTCTGATTGATATAAATATCACCTATGGCGCCATAGGCTTTATCGTACCCCGGATTAATATCTACGGCTGACTGCAAAGATCCTAGAGCACCTTCAATATTGCCATTAGCTTTTTGGGATTTTGCCAACATATAATATCCTTTATAAAAATTAGGAGAATATTCTAAGGCTTTTGAATAATGTTCTATCGCCAATGCGCGGTTACCCATTTTAGATTGAATGACTCCAATTTGAAAATGTGCCTTATAAAACGTATCATCTAATTCTAATACTTCTGTATAAGCTTTTAATGCACCTTCGAAATCACGACGTTTATAACTTTTACTTCCTTCATTGAATTTAATTTTCACAATATTCAATATGCCTGTTCTGGCATTTTCATACTGTGGATTCAAATTAAGTGCTTTTTTGTATTGTTCAACAGCGGCTGAATAATCCTTTTCCCTGAATTTAACCTGTCCCATACTAAAGGCTGCTTTAGCAAAAAACGGAAATTTTTCTAATACGATTCTGTAGGAATCGTAAGCATTCTTTAATTCGCCGTTTTGAAAATTCCGCTTTCCATCTGCCATAAGTGTATTAATCTCATTCAAGCGGTCAAACTCATCACGATACTCTTGGTTTTCAAGATCCGTTTCAATGGCGTTGTTAATATATTTTTTAGTAGAATCCATATTTCCCATTCTAAGATAGACCTTTGATAGCAAAATCATTGCGGGAGCAAATGTTGGATCTGCCTGCAATGCCTGTTCTAAAACCATTTTTGCTCTTTCTAAGTCATTATTATCCAGCATGGATTGTCCATCCTGCAATAACGCATCAGGAGTTTGTGCTCCAATGAACGTAACTAATATGAGTGATATAATTATTTTCTGCATAGTGTCTTTCTGTTGTTTGTGCCGAAGGCCGTGACTCCCTGCCTGCCGGCAGGCAGGGAACCGGCATTCATATTTTTTGTGCCGAAGGCCGGACTCGAACCGGCACGAGGTTTCCCCCACTGCCCCCTCAAGACAGCGTGTCTACCAGTTCCACCACTTCGGCTTTTTATTCGATATTATCCAATTCTTGAGAGCCGGGTAATGATAAATCCAAAACCCGTTCATCGGCATCCTGTTTAAGTAAAGATTCTGTCTCGACGATTGTAGGTGTACTAAAAAGGCCAATAATCAATGCCAGAGACATGAATCCAACAGCAAGATAAATAGTTGCTTTGCTTAAAATAGTTGCTGTTCCTCGTCCACCAAAAACTGCGTTTGTCATACCACCGCCAATTGAGCCGGCCAAACCACCGCCTTGACTAGCCTGCATAAGTATTACGCCAATAAGTAATAAGCAAATAATTGAATGTATTGCTATTAAAAATCCTACCACGTTATTTATCCTTTTTAATATGTGTTTCTGTTTGATGAATGATGGAAATGAATTCTTTCACATCTAAACTTGCTCCACCGATCAAAAAACCATTTACTTCATTAATATTCAGTAATTCATTCACGTTGCTACTTTTAACTGATCCTCCATAGAGGATAGAAATATTTTCTTCCACGCCTATTGAATCAACAACATTTCTGACTGTTTTATGCGCTTCATCAATCTGTTCAGGCTCTGCTCTTTCACCTGTTCCGATCGCCCATACCGGTTCATAAGCAAAGATTATTTTACCTAAATCCTCTGCGACTACATTTTCCAACCCGTCTTTAAGCTGATTTTCGAGAACAGCCAACGTATCATTATTCTTTCGATCTTCCAAGGTTTCTCCAATGCACATTATGGGAGTCAACCCGCTTGACAATGCTTTTTGCACTTTCATATTCACACTTTTGTCTGTTTCACCAAAAAGCTGTCTTCGTTCAGAATGACCAATAATAACATGGGATATTCCGGAAGATGTTAACATCGTTGCAGAGATTTCTCCGGTATAAGCACCACTCTCTTCCCAATGAAGATTTTGAGCTCCAAGAGCATATGGAGAATCTTTGAGTAATGCATTCATGTAAAATAGTGTAAAAAAAGGCGGGCAGAATATAACTTTCGACGTAGGGATTTCCAAAAGTAAATTGTTGAATTTTTCGATGAAAATCTCACTCTCATCAATTGTCTTATTCATTTTCCAATTGGCTGCAATGATATATTCTTTTTTCATCCTAGCTCCAATGCTTTAAATGCAGGTAAAAATTCACCACTTAATAGTTCTAAAGATGCACCTCCTCCAGTGGAGACATGCGACACATCATTTTGAAATCTAAATATGCGAATTGCCGCCGCTGTATCTCCGCCCCCAACAATTGTTGTTGCACCTTTTTCACTCACTTCAGCCAGTTTTGCAGCTATCTCTTTTGAACCGGTTACAAAATCTTTATTCTCAAATACGCCCATAGGACCATTCCATAAAATTGTATTTGATTGATCAATGTGTTGTTTGAAAGTTGAAATTGTTTTGGGTCCGATATCCAATCCCATCATATCTGATGGAATATCTCTATTAGAAAAAACACCTTTCGATTTTCCATCCATTTTTTTAGCACATATAAAATCTGAGGGCAAAACAATCTTAACATTACTTTGTTTTGAAGATTGAATTATCTCACGTGCACTATTTATCATTTCATCGTCAACCAGTGAGTTGCCAACTTCTTTCCCCATTGCTTTTAAAAAAGTGAAGGCCATCCCGCCACCAATTAATATTGTATCTGCTTTACTTAAAAATCGATTAATCAAAGATAACTTTGTATCAATTTTTGCTCCTCCTAGTATTAATGTTACCGGACGAATAGGGCGATCAAATGATTCTTTTAAAAACCGGTATTCTTTTTCCATTAAAAAACCTATCCCCTTTTGTTTGAAATGACTAACAATTCCAACATTTGAGGAATGAGATCTATGGGCAGTACCAAAAGCATCGTTAATAAACACATCTCCATGTTTTGACAATAACATGGAAAAATGAAGATCGTTGGAGGTTTCTTCTTCATGAAAACGGAGGTTTTCCAAAAGATGAACTTCACCATTGCTGATTCCTAAAGAAGTATCACGGGCATCCTCGCTGACACAGTCACTAGAAAACTTTATGGGCATTTCCAGAAGATCGGCCAAAGTTTCGCCCACAGGAATCAAGCTTAAATTCTTATCTACTTTCCCTTTGGGTCTTCCAAGGTGGGACATTAATACAACACCTGCTCCTTGATACAAACAATGATCAATTGTAGGCAATGCAGATCGTATTCGAAAATCGTCTGTAACACGACCATGGTCCATTGGCACATTAAAATCGACTCGTATTAAAACACGTTTGTCTTTTAGATCGAATGTATTGAGATTTTTAATCATTTACTGATATTGAAGGAGCTGAAAGAGTCAGAACATGCACCTGTTTTGCACCTGCATTTTTAAGAACTTGAGCACAAGCAGATGTTGTAGATCCGGTAGTTAAGACATCATCCACTACTAATATAGATTTATCTATCACATCTTTTTCAACTGTAAATGCATTAGCCATATTCGTCTGTCTTTCTTCCATATTCAATGTTGTTTGGGATACGGTAAAACGGTTTCGTTTTAAGATTTTTTTATCAAAAGGGATTTGCCAAATGTTTGACAAACCTTTGCCGATCCATTCAGCTTGATTGTATCCTCTATCTCGAAATTTTACTCGGTGTAGTGGTACAGCAGTTATAGAATCAATAGATTGAAAATCTTCAGGTGTTATATTCTTACCTAAACGGTATCCTAATTCTTTCCCTAATTTAGCCATATCACTGTATTTCAACGAATGAATAACATCGTCAAAACCATTTTTAAAATTCCAACACGAAAATGCTGAATCAATCCCTTCACTCACTGACAATTTGTTTACCATATTTTCTTTTGGCATTTCATCGAAATTATCCCAACATGAATAACATATAGATTGATCATTGTGTTTAACAGACTGTTTACATACAAGACATTTGTTCGGATAAATAAAGTCCAGCAGCAAATAATAAATATCTCTGATAAATCTCATCACTATAAAATTACAGTTTTATTTAATCATTTTCATGCGTTATAAATATTATTCGGGTTAATTTTTAACATCATGGAAGCTTATACTTCAACGCCTGCAAATAAAAACACATTACAAGATCTCATTTTAAACAGGGTTCATGAGATTTTATTGATTGCCAGTCCATACGATGCATTTGTCATGGAGGAAGATGGTGGACTGACAGAACAGATTTTGCATGAGTACATTGGGATGAATTTCAGCTATGCACCCAGAATCTGGCGAGCAGATACTGCAGCCGAAGCGATGAAAATGCTCCAAAATACCCAATTTGATCTGGTGATGATCATGATGCGCATTTCAGATATGGATCCCATATCCATTGCCTCATTGATAAAATCAACTAGCATTTCACTACCCGTTGTTCTTTTAGCTTTTGACGAATCTGAATTAAAACAATTACCCGATAATTTAGAGGATACAGCATTTGACCACGTTTTTATTTGGTCAGGTAATGCAAATGTATTCTTAGCAATTGTAAAACATATTGAAGATAAAATGAATATTGAACGTGATGTCGCCATTGGGGATGTTCGTTGCATTATTCTGATCGAAGACAGATCAAGATATTATTCAATGATTTTACCTTTGATTTATAAGGAAATCACTCGAAACACAAAACACTTAATGGACAAGAGTTTAAATGATACAGAGCGATTACTGCATATGAGAGCACGTCCGAAGATTATTTTAGCCACGACTTATGAAGAGGCTCAAGATTATTTCAATAAATATCAAAAAAATACTTTAGGTATCATTTCTGATATTCGGTTTCCGAAAAATGGGATTCATGATATAAATGCCGGACAAGACTTCGTGCGTTGGGCAAGATCTAAAGATCCTTCCATCCCCATTTTATTGCAATCCACCCACCGATTTAATGCTGAATTAGCAAAAGAACTCCATGTGAATTTTATTCACAAAAAATCTAAGACACTGCTCCAGGATTTACGCAAGTTTATTATCAATAATTTCGGCTTTGGTGATTTCATTTTTAAAACACCCGAGGGGAAAGTGATTGATCATGCGACGAATTTAAAAGAATTACAAAATGCAATTAAGACAATACCAAAGAAATCACTGCAGTTCCATGCCAATAGTAACCACTTCTCAAACTGGTTAGCTGCTCGCGGTGAATTAATACTGGCTTCAAAAATACGACCATTAAACTATGAAGATTTTAAAAGCCATCAAAAGTATCGCGATACTTTAGTGTCTTTAGTTGATGAATCTATCAAATTGAAGAAACAATCGCGTGTTGTCGAATTTTCATCCGAGCATTTTGATCCAACCAAAAATTTTGTCCGTTTATGCCCTGGGTCATTAGGTGGCAAAGCCCGTGGCCTGGCATTCATCAATTCATTGTTAGATGACCAGACGCTGCTTGACACATTTCCTAATGTTCATATTCGTGTTCCAAAAGCATATGTCATTGCTACTATTGAGTTTGAAAATTTTATGGAAGAAAATAATCTCTTTGATAAAGCATTAAATTCCAAAAGTAATGAGCAGGTGAATAAATTATTTCTAAAAGCATCATTGTCAAAAGAGATAAAAAAATCACTGCGGGCGATTTTAAAAGAATTAAAATTCCCAATTGCTATCCGTTCGTCAAGTTTGTTAGAAGATTCACAATACCAACCACTTGCAGGCATGTATGCGACGTATATGCTTCCCAATAGTGATAAAAGTAATAAAATTAAATTCGAACAATTGAATACTGCTATTAAGCTTGTCTATGCATCCATGTTTCATCAAGAAGCTCTTTCACTGATTGATTCTTCTATTCATGCCCTAGAAGAAGAAAAAATGGCTGTTATTATTATGGAGTTAATAGGACAAAAGTTTGAAAATCGTTTTTACCCAACTTTTAGCGGAACTTCACAAAGTTTTAATTATTATCCTGTATCGTATATGGAGCGTAATGAGGGTGTTGCTTATGTTGCGTTGGGACTAGGCAGAACCGTAGCTGATGGAGGAAAATCATTGCGATTTTCGCCAAAATATCCAGCAATACTTCCTCAATATTTTTCCATAAAAGCTACATTAACCAATTCACAAAATTCATTTTATGCCTTAGACCTAAAAAAGAAAACAAGACTCTTATTGAATGGAGAAACAGACAACCTGGATTTATATGACTTATCTGTTGCAGAAGATGATCGAGTACTTTCATGGGTTGGAAGCGTAGTTTCATCTGAAGATAATATTATCAGGGATTCTTTAAAACATAAGGGAACTCGTGTCATTACTTTTGCTCCGATTCTAAAATTCGGTCTTTTTCCTTTGGATGAGATATTGATAAAACTTTTGGAGATGGGAAAACGTGCATTGGGCTGTGAAATTGAAATTGAATTTGCAGTCAATCTGTATAAAGATGGTCGCAAACCTGAATTCTGCATTTTACAGATAAAACCTATGGTCCTTGGAATTCAAGAAGAATTTGCCCAACAAGTTGACCTAACGAATGAAAATGTTATTTGTAAAAGCACTTTAACATTAGGGAATGGTCAGTTTAATGATATTCAGGATATTATTTTAGTTGAACCGGATAAATTTGATGCCGCTAATAGTGAATTGATTGCAAAAGAGATTGAAACTATTACCAAACAGATTCCATCAAAAACATCTTATATTTTAATTGGTCCTGGGAGATGGGGTACGGCAGATCCTTGGCTTGGTATTCCTGTAAAATGGCAGCAAATCAACGGTGCAAAAGTGATTATTGAAGTCGGCATTCCGGAGTTCCCTGTTGATCCATCATTTGGGAGTCATTTTTTCCAGAATGTTACATCCATGAGATTGGGCTACTTCACCATTAATCACAAATCCAATACGGATATGATCGATATTGATTGGTTAAATGAGCAAAAAATTGAAAAAGAATTGAAATATACCAAATGGATTCGGACTGAGCTGCCAATGAATATTATGATCAACGGCTTTAAGGGCGAGGGTCATGTGCTAAAACCATTGCCTGAAATGCCCGAAGCCATGGATGAAGAAGAAGCTTCAGGAATATAAAAAGGGCTGTAAAACAGCCCTTTTTATATTTAGGTAATTAAACGACTCCTTGGTCAAGCATGGCGTCTGCTACTTTTATAAAACCGGCGATATTTGCACCTTTTTCATAATTAACAAATTCGCCTTCCCGCCCGTGTTCAACACAGGATTCATGGATGTTCTTCATTATATCTTGCAATTTGGTATCTACTTCTTCCCTGCTCCATTTTAAACGCATACTGTTCTGGCTCATTTCCAGTCCGGATGTCGCAACACCGCCTGCGTTTGCAGCTTTGCCTGGACCATAAAGAATTTTATTCTTTTTGAAGACTTTAATGGCTTCCGGTTCGGTTGGCATGTTTGCCCCTTCGGAAACACAGGTACAGCCATTTTTTAATAGTTCTTTAGCGGCATCTTTGTTGATTTCATTCTGTGTAGCTGACGGTAAGGCAATGTCACATTTGACGGACCACGGGCGTTTACCTTCAAAATATTTGCAACCATATTTATCAGCATATTCTTTAATTCGTCCGCGCTTCACATTTTTCAAATTCATAACAAATGCCAACTTGTCACTATCAATTCCATCCGAATCATATACGAATCCGCTTGAATCAGACAATGTGACAACTCGGCCGCCAAGTTCATTGACTTTCTCGACAGAAAATTGAGCTACATTCCCTGAACCGGAAATTGCTACTATTTTCCCATCAAATGATTCACCTTTTGTTGCCAACATCTCCTGGGCAAAATATACATTTCCGTAACCGGTAGCTTCCGGACGAATTAAACTTCCTCCCCAATTCAATCCTTTGCCGGTTAATATTCCGGTGAATTCATTGCGAATACGTTTATATTGTCCAAACATATATCCGATTTCACGGCCACCCACGCCGATATCGCCAGCCGGTACATCTGTATCTGGACCGATGTGCCGACATAATTCTGTCATCAATGACTGGCAGAAACTCATCACTTCGTTATCAGATTTTCCTTTTGGATCAAAATCTGAACCACCCTTACCACCGCCCATAGGCAGCGTTGTGAGACTGTTTTTGAATACTTGTTCAAAACCTAAAAATTTCAGAATACTTAAATTTACCGAAGGATGAAAACGCATACCTCCTTTGTAAGGACCAATAGCAGAATTGAACTCAACCCGGTACCCCCGATTTACTTCAACTTCGCCACGATCATTACGCCAAGGAATACGAAACATAATCACACGTTCCGGCTCAACCATTCGTTCTAAAATTTTTGCATGTATATATTGTGGATTATCCTGGATGAAACCCCATAGACTTGTGACTACTTCTTCCACTGCTTGATGGAATTCGTGTTCACCTGGTGTACGAGTAGTAACATTATCCATGAAATCCTTAACTGTAGTGTACATGGTTACTTTTCTCCGTTTTAATTAAGATTAACGTATCTGAAATTACGGAGTTAACAATATCTATCCATAAATATTTTCGTGTCTTTTACCTTTGTTTTACACAGGCAGAATTATAATTTTGCTGGCTTCAATTTCGAAATTATTTAATATTTCAGACGGACAGTCTACCCACCGTAGGAACGCAGGTGGGGCAGTTGGTAGCATTTTTTGGCGGAGTAGCTCAGTTGGTTAGAGCAGCGGAATCATAATCCGCGTGTCGGGGGTTCAAATCCCTCCTCCGCTACAGTTTTGTTTGTAAATATTCGACGAGATATAGGACTATCTTGACAACTTTATTTTTATTTATTATTTGTTAAATATACTGAAAAGCAATTGGTATGGGTTGCAGCTTCGCCGGAAGCAATATTGAGCGTATCACAGGATGACTTGTCCACGAACAGTATCTGATTATTTATTAAATTCAGCTGACCCTAATTGATGATTGTATAAAACAAATCCTAAATATGTAAAAATAATATGGAAAAAAATCATATAAAAATTGCCAGTATCTCACGTTTAAAAGATCGCGAACCAACATATGCATTAGTTGGAAACATAGACTTGGTTATCATCAAGTATGATGATAATATTTCAGTATTTTATGGCCGCTGCCATCACCGCGGAGCATTACTGGCTGATGGATATATTCAGGGAAATAACCTCATTTGCGGTGTTCACAACTGGGATTATCGATATGACACCGGTGTTAGTGAATATAACAATAAAGAAGTCCTACATAAATTTTTGTCGATTATCCAAGGCGACGACCTGTGTGTTGATGAAACCGAGGTAATGGCATTTAATGAAACGAATCCGCAGCCGTTTCAGCGGGATCAGTACCTGGGAACTTACGCTGATACTCATCCGGAGAATACCGAACCATATACCTCTTATATAAAGGAACTAGCGCAAAACGGTCTTAATAGGATATGTCCTCACGGCTTCACTGCCGCCATGGGCGTAGATCGAAATTTACTACCCAAGTGGGAAGATATTCAGTTCCTCCCTGCCCAGTTAGCCACACGTCCGCTTCTGGACGATGAAGATGTTTCCACTGAAGTTGTTATCGGTCCTCGAGCTAAAAAACCGTTAACACTGCAAATACCCATACTGGTTTCAGACATGAGCTTTGGCGCACTTTCACGGGAAGCAAAAATAGCCTTATCCAAAGGTGCTGAATTATCCGGTACGGGTATTTGCTCCGGTGAGGGAGGCATGTTACCTGATGAGCAAGAGAATAATTCACGTTATTTCTATGAATTGGCATCGGCAAAATTCGGATTTTCTTGGGACAAACTTGAAAAAGTCCAAGCGTTTCATTTTAAAGGCGGTCAGGGCGCCAAGACTGGTACTGGCGGGGACCTACCCGGGGGAA
>VAOY01028469.1_pt1 | contig 65285 bp, 63 predicted proteins | sample 3393881 | NCBI WGS metagenome assembly VAOY01 (sample SAMN08290430, study PRJNA428436) | hydrothermal vent metagenome | isolation source: Deep-sea hydrothermal vent chimney | place: Indian Ocean: Southwest Indian Ridge
ACTGGCTGGGGTAAATGTATACCACCAGCAAGCATCAGCAATGATGAAATTAGCAATATTGTTGATACCAATGATGAATGGATCACAACACGTACAGGCATTAAATCTCGTCGTGTCAGTCATGTTTCTACTGCCGATTTAGCCACTGTTGCCGCAAAGCAAGCCCTTGCCTGTGCTGGTGTTGACGCTAAAGACATTGATTTGGTGTTATTAGCTACATGTACCCCTTCGACGATGGTTGCTAACACAGCGTCTTTGGTTCAAAAAAATATTGGTGCGGTAGGCGCCGCAGCGATGGATACCAACGCTGCATGTTCAGGCTTTTTATATGCATTACAAGCTGCAACCGCACAAATTCGTGCAGGCATGATCAAAAAAGCTGTCGTTATTGCTGCTGAGCGTATGACTTGGTATGTAAACTGGGCTCGCCGTGATAGTGCGGTATTATTTGGTGATGGCGCTGGTGCAGTTGTGTTAGAAGCGTCAGATACACCGTCTGGTTTGCTTGCAACCAAAACGGGTTGTGATAGCGAAGACAGAGATATTCTTCACATCGAAAACTTTGGTAGCGATCTTAACAAGTACCAACCAATTGGCCCGTCTAATTTATTATTTGAAGGCCGTGAAATTTTCAAACGTGCAGTAAAAGGCATGAGTGAAGCCTGTGATGATGTTTTAAACCAAGCACAGTTACAACTTGATGATATTGATGTATTAGTGCCTCATCAAGCTAACTTACGCATTATCCAAGCAATTCAACAACGCCTAAAAGTTGCTGACGAAAAAGTTATGGTTAACATAGCGGATTACGGCAATACATCCGCAGCAACAATTGCCATCGCACTTTGTGAGGCCGTAGAACAAGGCTTAATTAAGCCGCATTCAAATATAATGTCTGCCGCTTTTGGTGCAGGTTTAACGTGGGCTGCAAGCTACATAAAATGGGGGGAGCGCGTTACGCCAATAGCGAAGTCTGACGCAGCTTTACCACCTTGTAATAAAACAGGGCTAGAGTTAGTGGCTCCTGCGGTAGCTGCATGTAAAGGCACTGAATAATTCAAATTAAATTAGATAAAGCGCGGCAATAGTCGCGCTTTTTTGTGAGGGTTTCAATGGAATTATTAGGCATTCATCATGCAGCTATCATTTGTAGTAATTACGCTCGCTCAAAGCATTTTTATACAGAAATTTTAAAACTGCCTGTAATTCATGAGCAGTATCGCAGTGCACGTGATTCTTATAAGCTAGATCTAGCACTTCCTGATGGCAGTCAGATTGAATTATTTTCTTTTCCTGATGCACCACAAAGGCCAAGTTATCCAGAGGCTCAGGGATTACGCCATTTAGCGTTTAAAGTTGCTGATATTGCTAAAGCGAAAACATATTTAGAACAGCATGGAATTGTAGTTGAAGAAATAAGAGTGGATGAAATCACCGGGAAGCAGTTTACGTTTTTTGCCGATCCCGATGATTTGCCATTAGAGCTATACCAACTTTAATTTTATTGAAAGCGCTCTTGTAGGTAATTAAACACCGCTCGAATACCCAGTGCTTCACCGCCAACAGGGCGTCCAGGTAATGCACGTAAGTTCCAAGCCATTACATCAAAGTGAACCCAAGGCGTGCTCGGTTCAATAAACTCCTTCAAATAAAGCGCTGCGGTAATTGCACCGCCGAATGGAGTTGACGCACAATTGGCAATATCTGCCACATCGCTTTTTAATAGTGCTTTGTATTGATCAAACAGCGGAAGTTGCCAAATTGGGTCATGACAGCTTTCGCCGGCATCTAATAATTTATTGGCAACATCACGGTTGTTCGCAAAAAACCCAGGTAACTCAGTACCAAGGGCAATACGACATGCGCCTGTTAACGTTGCAAAGTCGATAATAAGTTCTGGATTATCATTTTGCGCTTCAGCTAAAGCATCACATAAGACCAAACGACCTTCAGCGTCAGTGTTGTCAATTTCAACCGTGATCCCTTTACGTGTTTTGATCACATCGCCTGGTCTAAATGCATTACGTGATACGGCATTTTCGACCGCAGGTACTAAAACACGTAAACGAATAGGCAGGTTGGCAGCCATGATTAACTGTGCAAGACCAATCACGTGTGCAGCACCACCCATGTCTTTTTTCATGTTGCGCATGCCCGAACTTGGTTTTAAATCTAAACCACCTGAGTCAAAACAAACCCCCTTCCCTACTAGCGTTATTTGAGGTGCATCTTGTGCTCCCCAACGTAAATCTAGCAAGCGAGGTTTATTTTCACTCGCACGACCCACCATATGAATAGTTGGGTAGTTTTGTTCTAAAAGCTCATCCCCAACCCATTCACTGAAATCACCATCGTAGGTGTCGGCTAGGTCTGCCATAACCTGAGATAGATGCTGAGGCATCATATCTGCAGCGGGCGTGTTTACTAAATCACGAACAAGATTAATTGCATTTGCTTGTTGTGTTAATCGCTCAACAAGGCTTTTATTTGTAATTGCTAATTGCGCGCGCGGTGAAGGCTTCTCTTTGTATTCGCTAAATTCATAGCCGCCTAGCATAAAACCAAGCGCAACCTGTTCTATGAACTTTTCTTCACCTTGTATTTGGTAACAACCAGCAGGCAATTTTGTCGATAGCTCACCGGCTAACCAAAAATCTTGAAGATCTGCCACTAAACAATAAACGTGAGTAAGCTCACCGGATTCACTGTCGGCAACCAAAGCCAAACCTTTATTCTTAAAATCGCAATTAGCAAGCCAATTTTGCAGTGCCTTTGATTGTGATTCAAGCCAATCTGAAAGTTGCGCTTTTTCAACGAAAGATAAAGGAATACCCGATGAAGAATGACGAATTAATGAACTCATTAAACGACTCTAAATGAAGAAAAGATAATTAAGCATACCAATAACAAGCAACAAAAGGTATAGCATTCAAGCTATTTAGCTAAATCAAAGAAATAAAAATTATTTTTGATTTTTCTCTTCGGCCTCTTCTTTGGCTACTTGCTGATCGATCTCTTTAATTGACTTGTTGATATTAAAAGAGCTAGGTAAAACATCTACACCAACCCAATGACCTAACTTTACAACTAAGGGGATCGTTATTGGTGCAAAGGGTAAAACAGCAAAGACGCCAAGACCCAAGCCTTTTAAAATATCTAAGAATTGTTCATTAGCAGTGTGTAATTCTTCTTTGCTGGCATTGCCTTGGGTGTAACGCTTGTAGATATGCAACATTTCTTTGGTTTCTTGCTTTTCTTGGGCAAGTGCAATTTTTAGTGCCACCATAGCGCGCTTGAAACGTAATTGCTGACGTCTTTTTGTAATTTTAGCCACCCTAAACGGGGCTCTATGAATGACTTTATATAATCGCATGTTGCTATTCTCACACAGCAAGGGGACTTCACAAAGCATAATTTACTTATATTAATTTTTACATTACCCTGCACATTCTTTTATTACTATTTTAAATTTCACATGTACGAAACTAACCAGCACAGCGATAATAAACCACAAAAGCCAGCCCCAGATGAGTGCTGTGGTGGAGGTAGTTGCTGTCCTTGTGTTTGGGATGAATACCGTGAAAAATTAAAGCAATGGCAATTAAGTAATAAAACACAACAAAATAAGTAAATCGTTCCAACCTGTTTTCAGCTCAAAAATCATACAAACAATCAATAATTAAATTTTTTTTCTAACAAACCGATAAATCCTGACTATTTTTAATCAATTTAAGAATAATTTATCTTCTTAACTTTCATGCACATAATAAAGATAATCACAATAAATTAGACTCCTCCGAACCAAAAACAACACACCATTAACAATTTGCAAAATAAATTTACAGTCGGTATAAGTTGTTTACACCAAGTTTAAATACCTATTTGGTGGCATAATCATAACTATTCTAACTGGGGAAGTCAGAATGAAATTAAAAAATAGTGCGCTACATCACGCAATTAAGTTTGCATTAGCAACCACAACGGCTGGTCTATTTGTATCAGGTTCGGTCGTTGCGGCAGAGCAGACAGCTGAAGAAACAAAAGTTAATAAAAATGTTGAAAAAATAGCTGTTGTGGGAACACGTTCAGCACCACGCTCAATTGGTGATTCACCGGTACCTATTGATATTATCGGTGGTGAAGAATTAACGAAAGCAGGTAACACAGACATGCTTGAGCTATTAAAAGGCTCAGTTCCGTCTTTTAACGTACATCAAAACCCAATCAGTGACGCTGCGTCACTTGTTCGCCCTGCCAACTTACGTGGCTTACCGTCTGACAGTACATTAGTATTAGTAAACGGCAAACGTCGCCACCGTGCTTCTGTTATTGCATTTTTAGGCGGTGGTATTAATGACGGTGCTCAGGGTGCTGATATTTCAGTAATTCCTAGTATTGCTCTAAAACAAGTTGAAGTACTTCGTGATGGTGCTGCTGCACAGTATGGTTCTGATGCTATCGCGGGTGTAATGAACTTTGTATTAAAAGATGCCTCTGAAGGCGGCTCTTTTGAGATCCGTAAAGGTGAATACTATGAAGGTGATGGCGATACCACGCAAATCTCTGGTAACGTAGGTCTTCCTTTCACTGATGATGGCTTTGCAAACTTAAGCTTCCAATACAAAACGGCTGACGCAACAAGTCGCTCAGTTCAGCGTCCTGATGCAGCTGCACTTGCTGATGCAGGTGTTCCTGATGTCTCTCCTCTAGCGCAAGTTTGGGGGGCACCAGAAGTTGATGACGATATTTCAATTTTCGGTAATATCGGTCTCGATTTAAGTAATACATCGCAATTTTACATGTTTGGTAACTACTCTGAGCGTGATGTGCGCGGTGGTTTCTACTATCGTAACCCACATACTCGCCCAGGTGTGTACTCAAATGACGGCGGCGAAACGCTACTTGTTGGTGATTTAACTGGCGACATGAGCGGCAACTGTCCGACTGATATCATGATTGATGACAACGTGTTAGATAACCCAGATTACATTAACGGTGTTGCTAACAACCCTAACTGCTTTGCATTTAATGAAATTCTACCAGGCGGTTTTACACCTAACTTTGGCGGTAACATTACAGATACTGCACTAACAATTGGTACTAAAGGCGAAGTAACTAGCGGCTTTTTAGAAGGCGCATACTACGACTTAAGTGGTTCTGTTGGTTTTAATGAATCTCGCTATTTCATTTACGATACAATCAATGCTTCGCTTGGCCCTGAAAGCCCGCGTGACTTTAGCCCAGGTAAATACACACAGTTAGAAAAGAACTTTAACGCTGATTTATCAAAAGGCTTTGACTTTGGTTTAGCTTACGACGTAAACATTGCCGGTGGTTTAGAGTGGCATGAAGAAACATTCACTGTTGTTTCAGGTGATGTGGCTTCTTTTACTGCGGGTCCTTTAACAGAGCAAGGTTTTGGTATTGGCTCAAATGGTTTCCCAGGTTTCAAACCATCTGATGCTGGTGAATACACACGTCGTAACTACGCAGCTTACGTCGATATTGAAGCACCATTTACCGAAGACTTTTTAATGGGTTTAGCACTTCGTTACGAAGATTATGACACCTTTGGGTCAACCACTAACTACAAACTAACAGCGCAATACCACTTAACTGAAGACTTAAATATTCGTGGTTCATTAAGTACAGGTTTCCGTGCTCCAACCGTTGGTCAGGCTAACGTTAGTAACGTGCAAACAAATCTAAGCAGTGGTGTGTTAGTGGATTCTGCCCTATTACCACCAACAAACCCAATTGCAGTGCAATTAGGTGGTACAGAGCTTGAGCCAGAAGAATCGCAAAGCTACACATTTGGTGCAGTTTGGACATTAGGTGACTTATTCTTAACGGTTGATTATTACAACATTCAAGTTGATGATCGTATCAGTCAATCAGACAAAATTGAGCTGAGCCAAGCGGATAAAGACACACTAGAGGCAGCAGGTGTACCTAACGTACAAAATCTTGCTCAAGTTAGTTTCTTTACCAATGACTTTGATACCACAACGCAAGGTGTTGACCTAGTGGCTAACTATGCAACTGAATTGTTAGGTGGTAGCTCTACATTCAGCTTAGCTTATAACTGGAATGATACTGAAGTAACTAAATCAAGCCCAATCACAGGCGAATTTAAAGTAAGCCGCCTTGAAAATGATTTACCAAATCACCGCGCAACACTTAGCTGGGCGCAACAGTGGGAAGATTTCTCTGCATTTACACGCGTGAACTATTTCGGTGAATACCAAGGCGTGCACGTAGATTACGACGCAACAGCTAAAACAGCTGATGCAGCTGTAACCATTGATGCAGAAGTAACGTACTTCTTAACTGAAGAAATCAGTTTCTCTGTTGGTGCACAAAACCTGTTTGACCAAGAAGCTGAAAAACTCGACTTCTTTGATAACACAGGCATTCCAAATAGCAACTGGGGTGGTAAGTACTACGAAACCTCTCCGTTTGGTATTAACGGCGGTTTCTACTACGTAAAAGCAACCTATACGTTCTAAGCGAGCTTAGTAACTAACTGTGCTTCATACAGAGTAGGAACTAACCAAGCTAAATAAAAAGGCGAAAGACATTTCGCCTTTTTCGTTTTATAGTGAATAAAAATAATAATTTCATCGTAATGTCATGTTGCTAAATAAAGCCAATCAACTCCTTGCAGAAAACAAATTAAAAGAAGCTGAATTTCACTTCAAAGCGTTGTTAGATGCCAACCCTGAAAATGGTGAAGCCCTATTTGGTTTAGGTAGAATTGCGCTACGCTTAGAGCGATATGACGCCGCTGTTTACTTATTACAACGCGCTTGTGAGCGGCTTCCTTATATGCTTGAACCTTTGCATGCACTTGCAGATGCGTTTAATGGTGTTCACTCTCCAAACGATGCTTTAACTGTACTGGAGTATGCAAAGTCCATCGCCAGTCACAATCCTGAGCCTCATTACTACCTTGCTCAGCACTACTTAACTTATGGCGAGCTAGATAAAGCGTACAGCACATTGCAACATGCTTTGACTATGGGTGACTACCCCGTAAAAGCCTATATTTTATTTGAACTTGTGCAGTTTGCTCGGTTTAATCACGAGCAAAACTACATACAAGAACTGCATCAGTTTCTCACACTCACGAATAACTTACGCTTAAAAATGGTTTGTTATTATGCGCTAGGTAAAAGCTACGATATTTTAGACGACACAGACCAAGCATTTAATTACTTTACACTTGCCAACAAACTACAGTCTAAGTTAACAACATTTAAAACCGCAGAGCTTACGCCGTTTTACCACGATATTATTCAACATAATAGCCAGGCTTTAATCAATTCTCGCGATCGCTTTTTTAGTGGCACTATTACGCCAGTGTTTATTATTGGTATGCCCAGAAGTGGCTCAACTTTGCTTGAGCAAATGCTAATAAGCCATGATAGCTTTTCAAGCTTAGGCGAAGATGCAAGCATTAGTAATGAAGTAGTCACGTATATTGAACAACAAACGCAGACCCCTTACCCTGCTTGCTTGGCGAAGCTTGATCAAGGGCTGATCAATCATGCCCGTAACATCTACATTGAACGAATAAAACAAGCGCCCCAAGTGCGCCCATTTATGATCAACAAACTACCCGCTAATTATCAATCTCTTGGCTTAATCTATTTGTTATTTCCAAATGCCAAGTTTATTAATATGCAGCGCGACTACAATGCGATTGCATGGTCAGTCTTTAGCAATTATTTTGCTGAAAACGAACCCTACTTTTGCTCTCTCACTGAGTTCAAACAGTACTTTGATTTATACACTGAGCTTATGGCACATTGGCAGCACATTATGCCAGAAGCGATTTTTGATCTTAACTATGAACAACTTGTTACAGAGCCAAAACAAACATTGCAATCTTTAAGCGAGTTTTTGACTATTAAATACAGTGACCACTTTTTAGATTTTTATAAATCGAATAAGCCTGTAGCGACACTCAGTAAAGCGGCTGTCAGGCAACCGCTTTCAACAAAGGCAACAGAAAAGTACAAACGCTACGAAGTAGCAATGCAAAAGCTTATGAGTGGCCCTCAAACCAGTTCAGAAGATCAACAAACTGATCCTGACGAGCCTGTGGATGAGTAAGCATGTTAATGTGGTCATAATCGACTTTATGACCATATTTTCGCCCATAAATAGTCATAGTTTGTTTACCTATACCTGACTCAGCCATAAACTTTTCGATATCAATGGGCTGGCACAGTGCTTTGTCTTTAATCCCAGCAACATGCATGATAGGTGGTAACGATTTATCGGCTAATGCTTTAGCGTAATCAAAACCATCATCAGTATCGACCCAAGGTTTGCGCTTAGCCCATTGCATACTTTGGTAATGGGATTTACGGGTTTCATCATCACTGCCCCACTTAAGTTTTTTAGCAGGAACAAAGCCATGCTTGCGGGCAACTAATGGCGCCAGTCCATACCAAATTAAATTACCTTGAATATACTTACTCGGATGGTGGTTATACAAAGACCGCTTAGAGCCAAAATAAGCACACGCTTTTACATCGTCAATCAGCTCAGGAAAACGCGCAAATACACTGTTCATTAACACCCCGCCCCAAGAGTGTGCCACCCAATAACGAGCAGGCTCACCTTCAAGCTGTTTAATCTTTTCTAAAAATGCGGGAATATCTTCTAAAATAGCTTCAGTTTGACCATACTTTGCATGCTTTGATATGGCAGGCTTACTCTCTCCACGACCACGTAAATCAGCTACATAGCAAACATAACCCTGCTCAGCTAAAAAAGGGGCCAAGCCTTTATTACTGTGGGTGTAAAAGATTTTGCCATTTTCTACAGCACCATGCATAAAAAACACTGCAGGCCCTTTGGCATCCGTTCTACTAATACGGCGTAAGTGTAATGTTTGGCTTTCGGCGAGCTTTATAAATACTGATTCTTGTTTAATCGTCACGTTTGACCTTTTTATTCTTATAGACTCATCGTACCAGTATTAAGTTACGCCAGTCTATTAAGCAAAGCAAGCATGATGTGATGAGTGACTCTTGCTAAATGAACAACCAAAAAGGTTCTTTGAATGGCTATGCCTAAATAAATTTGTAGTTACCTTTGCTAAGTACTATTTTTTGAATACCGTCTGTTAATAGCACAGCACAAAGTACCTTACGGGATAACTAATTGATACAACTTGCCGAAAATACTAAAGAAAAGTTCAGTGATTCGCTCTTCATAACAGCTCAGTTCCAGAAACGACATGTAAGTGGCGTCTAAGAGAGCTTGTTATAAATTACTTTCTACCATCTCTTTGATCGTTTTTGCTTTAACAAAGTGATCCAACTTATGAGTTTGGATCCACCATGTAGCCGCTTCCATTAGCAATTCAGGGCAATCATTTTTATTTTTAAAAAAGGCGTAAAATGACAGACCAACATTCTCTCCCTTGCTCTTCATTTTCTTATCGCAAACTTCCAGTATTTTGGCTCTCAATTCTTCTCTCATAAATTTCCTATGAATCTATTATTTGTATTTTTAGTGCTATCAGCAGACTTTAACTATGTAACTAACCTTATATTAATAACAAAGATAGAACACTTAGCCAGATCAACTTGACCCAGTACGATAGACGCTGATAAAAGCCAGTTAATTTTCTATTTTTCAAACCTTTAGCCATTTTTACTAAATAAAAAATAGCTAACAAAACTACAATGATTGAAAACACTCTAAACTCAAAAGGAATATAAGTAGAGGCAGGGCTGAATGCGACTATTACAGGGGCAATTAAAAGAGATAAAAGCATCATAAAACCCGCCCATGAGTGTATTTTACAACTCAACGTTGGTGACTGGGTATAAGGGTCTTTATCCATTGGAAAGTAACCCGCAACCCATGTTCCTATTCCATGGAGCATTATAAGAATACCTGTAACGACAAGAGCAATGTTCGCATTATTAAGCTGTATTAAATGCCAACCAAATAAACAAAAGATAAAACCGAGCGGATAATTATTGATAATAGGCGATAACTTTTCAGTGGGACTACCCGCAGCGCCTAATTCACTGCAAAATTGGTTTTTATGGTCGTAATTTGGGTAAAACTTAGCCGTTACGAAAACACCGACAGAAATCCAAATCGTAGCCAGTAAACCAGATAGCGCAGAGATGCTCTCAAACATAAAAATCCTTTTATAATAAAATACATCTTAATAAAAATTGCCGATGAGAATATCCTATTGAGCTTAATTATACTAGCGCACGCAATTTGCTTATCACTGCCTGTGACATAAAAAAATTCAGTGAGTTATTTATGTTAATGCCAAAACAGGAGGGTGGAAGCACTCAGCACAGCGACTTGCAAAAGTGGTAGATAATTGCGTAGCAATTTGAATAACACTTTTACAGACCGCTGCCGTTGATTATTGGCTTTTCTTATCTATCTTTTCGATTTGAAGTTTATCTAGTTTAAATCTAATATTATTAAGTTCTGTCAAAACTTTATTTAACTCCATGTTATCATTTCTAATTTTTGACATCTCCAGCTGAAGCTTTTCATTTTCAAGCTTTAGCTTATTAATTTCGTGAGGTGTTTTTCTCCATGAATTAACCTTATCGAATATTTGAACGAGTATATATACTGTTCCAAAACCCGCTGCAATCAATTCCAATGAAAATGGTGAATTTAAACTAAGCTTTTTAACAATTAGATCCTCAGCATCATTATCTAACTCATTTATAAACTTGCTAGATGAATCTAAGGCACTAAATAAATCAGCAAAATCTGAAAGTGTTATATCTTCAAGATCTTGAAATGACATCTTTAGTGAGTACTGCTCTCGCTCATACATATAGTAATAATAGTAGTAGACACTACCCTCCAATTAAAAATGAAAGTTAACGCCCTAAACAGCTGCACGCTGTTCAGCGTCTGGTTGATTTTGCTTGTTAGTATTCGATGGTGCCTGATCAAACTCTGTTGGAGGTGCGTTCCTTTTTGTCTTCTCAACAATTAATTTGTATTTGTCCATCATATTCACAATTGCACTATTATCTGGATCTATCGTTCCTTCAAGCGCACTAGTTAAGTTAGCAATTTCTGCAGCATCATCTCTCGCCCTTACACATAACTGAGCTAACTTCAACTCTTCTTGAGTATTTGGCTTTGGCATTAATGAAATTTGGTTTTGCCAAGCTTGCTGCTTCTGAGTAGCGGCAGCGTTGATGCCAGCGAAAAGGTACTGGAGCTCATTCTTACGTTTTTTTGATTCATTTATAATTGCAGCTTGATATATGGCTATTGCAGTACCGATTACCCCGATAACTAAACCCAAGACTTCCATCATAACTCGAACTCTCCTTGAGAATACTAACAGCTTAATGATTAGAAGTGCGTATAGAAATTCCACTATTAAGTCTCTAAACACCATTCCAATTAATTTTAAACTAAACAACTCACGAACTTAATCTTTTATTAACTGAAATGCAACAAGAATATTCTGGTAGAAACCAAACTAATCATCAAAGAGAGCCGAGTAAAAATTCGTTATATAAATTTACTCTAATTTGCTTCACACTCGAAGCAAACCTTAAGTGTATTTAACTTTAACGTATTTAGGACACGATAAGTTAACGAATAGCCTTCTATATCTAAGTTAAGAAATTAGCAATAGATACTGTTTGCCTTTTGCTAGTTATAAAAATATCCACCGTAACTGCGCCAGAGCCAAGATTAATTTGTTACAATCTGCTTTTAATATGGCTATATACATAGGTTTTTCTTAATGCATCCGCGAAATCGCCACTTAAATGGCTACGACTTTACTTTGCTATGCAAAGATACCCCTGCCCTAGCAGCCTTTATAAAGCAAACGCCAACGGGCACTGATACGATAGATTTCACCAATGCATTAGCGGTCAAAACGCTCAACCAAGCGTTATTAAAAAGTCATTACAAAATCGATTTTTGGGATTTGCCCGACACCTACCTTTGCCCGCCGGTACCTGGGCGTGTTGATTACATTCATCACTTAGCTGACTTACTAGCAAAAGATAACCAAGGGCACATACCAACAGGTAAACAAGTAAAAGTGCTTGATGTAGGCACAGGTGCAAATGTGATTTATCCGCTTACTGGTAATCACGAATATGGCTGGCACTTTACAGGTTCAGATATCGATGCTTTATCCGTTAAAATTGCAAAGCAAATTGTGCAATTTAATCGACTTAAAATTACTATAAAGCAGCAAAGCAATACCAATAAAATGTTTACAGGGATTATTTCTCATAAAGATGTGTTTCACCTTACTTTATGTAACCCACCGTTTCATGCCAGTGAACAACAGGCCAAACAAGGTACTGACCGTAAGTGGAAAAACTTAAACAAAGCCCCGCAAAAAGTGCTTAATTTTGGTGGCCGACAAAATGAGCTCTGGTGCGAAGGTGGTGAGCGCGAATTTATCAGTAAAATGATCATTGAAAGCCAAGAGTTTGCTGCGCAATGTATTTGGTTTACGTCACTGGTTTCTAAGTCTGACACCTTGCCAGCTTTAAAAAAATTGCTTAGTACACTTGATGTGAAAGATGTAAAAGTTATAAAAATGGCACAAGGCCAAAAAATAAGTCGCTTCATCGCTTGGAGTTACTTTGATAAAAACGACCGCCAAGCCATTCTCAACGAACTAGTATAAGGATAATAAGATGATCGACTTTCGTTCAGACACAGTAACTAAACCAACAGCACAGATGCGCGCAGTTATGAATGACGCAGCTGTCGGTGATGATGTTTACGGCGACGACCCAAGCGTTAATCAGCTTGAACAATATGCTGCTGAGCGCCATGGTTTTGAAAGCGCCCTTTATTGTAGCTCCGGTACACAAGCAAATTTACTGGCATTAATGGCACATTGTGAACGTGGCGACGAATACATTTGTGGTCAACAAGCACATAACTACAAATTTGAAGGTGGCGGTGCTGCTGTTTTAGGTTCTATTCAGCCACAACCTATCGAAAATAATACTGATGGCACAATAAATTTAGACAAAGTAGTGGCTGCAATTAAAGCTGATGATTTTCACTTTGCAAAAACCAAACTACTGAGCTTAGAAAACACTATTGGCGGCAAAGTACTCCCACTTAGCTACCTTAAACAAGCAAGAGAATGTGTAAATAAACATAACCTTGCTCTGCACTTAGACGGTGCTCGTGTGTATAACGCTGCGATTAAGTTAGGGGTTGATATTAGAGAAATCACCCAGTATTTTGATTCGGTGTCTATTTGCTTATCGAAAGGGCTTGGAGCCCCTGTAGGCTCACTTTTGTTAGGTAAAAAAGCATTAATAGATAAAGCGCGCCGCTGGCGTAAAGTGCTCGGTGGTGGTATGCGCCAAGCGGGTATGCTTGCGGCTGCAGGGCAGTATGCACTTGAGCATCACGTAGCACGACTTGCTGATGACCACGAGAACGCTGCTTATTTAGCACAGCAGTTAAATTCGTTAGCGGGTTTTGACACATCATCGTTTCAAATTGATACCAACATTGTTTACGCAAATGTTGATGAAAGTATCGATTTAAGCGCTGTAGTAAAAGCCCTAAAAAAGCAAAACATACTATTTTCAGCAGGTAAACCACTGCGCTTAGTAACCCATTTAGGTGTCACTAAGCAGGATATTGATAGCTTTATTTCGGCGTTATCGGCCGAGATTTAACGCTTTTTTATAGTGTTTGCGGCATACCGATACGTAGCGGTCGTTGCCGCCAATTTCTACCTGATTACCGTCAGCTATTGCATTGCCCTGTTCATCTGTGCGCAGTACATGGTTCGCTTTACGGCCGCAATGGCACACCGTTTTTAGCTCAATGAGTTTATCTGCCCATGCAAGTAGGTATTGTGAGCCGCTAAACAACTCGCCTCTAAAGTCATTACGTAAGCCATAACAAAGTACCGGTATACCTAATTCATCAACCACATCAGTCAGTTGCATAACTTGCTCTTTTGATAAAAACTGACATTCGTCAACTAAAATACAGTGACGCTTTTGCTCCGCGTGCAACGTTTTAATCAATTCAAATACGTTTTTATCCGCATCAAAAATGTGTGCATCAGCTTGTAAACCAATTCGCGATGACACTTTACCCACCCCTGCACGATCATCTATTGCCGCAGTTAAAATAACGGGTTCCATACCTCGTTCACGGTAGTTAAATGCAGATTGTAAAAGTGTTGTCGATTTTCCTGCATTCATCGCAGAATAATAAAAGTACAGCTGTGCCATGAGGTTGCCCATAAAATAAAGTCGCAATATGCTACCTTAATCACGCCGTAACATCACCCTTTCCTTTGCGTTTTAAAGTGCAGTGCTTTAATCGGTCACGTTTAGATGAAGAAGTTGAGCGTAATGAGAGGAAATAGGTTGTTTTGCTAGCTGCTGCCACACTAGTTTAGCCACATTTTCATGTTTTGAATAAAAGCTGTTTGAAAAAGCTAAATAAGCCGTTGTCGTATTAAGCGGCGGAAATACAGGCGCTAATTTATGTTTATGGTATACAGACAAATCAACTGTGTTATTACCGATTTCGCATATTGCTAACGTTGCATCTGCATTTCCTGCTATAACTCGATTCACCGCCTCTTGTTGCGTAAATGAATGCTCTATAAAAAATGTTTCTTCACTTGCAGCATCACCTATAAATAACCCATTTGGCACAACAAGAGAGAACGCTTTTCGCTGAAACACTTCCCGCGACTCCCACTTGGTATGAAAGCGCCTATTACCAAGTAAACATTGGCTAAATCGTGTAAGTGCAAATTCGCTAATAGGTTGCTTATTGCCATTAACAGGAAAAGCCGCATAGCTTAACTTTTCGTGATTAAATGCGCTTAGATGAGCATCCATTTCGCCTGTTTTTATTGCTTCGATACAAGCTTGCCGTGTTTTTTTGTGCAAAATAAAATTTATCTTAGCCAGGTTATCGTCAATGTGTTTTAAAATATTGAATTGGGTTTGGGCCGCAAAAATGGGGATTTCATTCCGGGCGTTCAAAAATAGTGGCGCTTTCGCAGAATCAGCATAACAAATATTGATAGTCTGTATGCTTCTGGCTTGCGAATAAAATGTGGCAAACATGGCAATGGCTACTACACACCTAATATAAAATAACGTCACTGTCATAATAAACTACGAATTTAGTAAATTAATACCAGTGTAGAAGCCAAACTTAATTTTTACAAAATGCCTTCGTGCCTAAGCAACCACTCTTTTCTACTAAGTCCCCCAGCGTAGCCTGTTAGTTTACCATTTGCGCCAATAATTCGATGGCATGGCACAATTATACTGATTGGATTTTTACCATTTGCCGCCCCAACAGCACGCACTGCTTTTGGGTTATTAATAGCCAGCGCAATATCTTGGTAACTCTTACTTGCGCCAAATTCAACGTTCATTAGTGCACGCCAAACTTGCCTTTGAAAGTCTGTACCTTTGGTATCTAACGGCACAGTAAACGCAGTACGCTCACCGTTAAAATATTCATTCAGCTCGCTAATACAGATTAAAATCGGTGTTAGTGTATGTTCATTCACCTTATCTGTTTGCATGTTCTCAACTGGGTAAAAGCCTACATAACTAATACCTTTTGAAGTACTTTGAATGGTAATGTCGCCAATGGGGCTTGGCATAATAACTTGTTGCATGCTCATAGTTGCTGCCATAGTTGAAAAGTTAAATATGAACGAAAAGGTGCGCATCGTTCGCTATCAAATTCGCTTACTCCAGCGAGGGCTTTTTTAACCCCTAAATCGCCAGCCAGTAAAATATCAGGGTGGCTTTGACCACGCAGTTTGGCGTAATTAACTGTCCATGGGCCAATACCTTTTAGTTCTAGCCAATTATCAAGTTCTTGGTTGTCTGGGTTTTGATAACAATAAGCACTTAAACGCCTAAGCGCATCTTTACGTGCGTGCGGCATTTTAAAAAAGTCGAGCTCTGAGTTAGCGACCCACTCGGGGCTTGGAAAATAAGAGGTGTCGCTGTGCTGATTAAACTCGTTCACAAGCTGCGTCACTAGGTTATGAGCAGCCGTTACACTTACCTGCTGACCAAGGACGGCGCGAATACCTGCTTCATACTCTGACCAAATCCCAGGTAATCGCAGCCCTTCACTTAGCGGCATTGCACCTTTGAGCTCTGCATTGAAATGCAGCTCTATGGTGTGCGTATCGGCATCTAAATCTAGCACACGTCGAATATTGTTGATCACTTGCTGTAAATAACGGGTGTTATCAATATCAATGACCACTTTAAAGTGATTTTTATGCTCAACAAAATGTGCGGTAAATTGCCCTTGGCAATGTTTGTCTTTAAAGGTTCGACCATAGCTCGTTGCAGTAAGCCATTCAAGGCCACTAATCAAACGGCGCTGTAAAAAGCCATGGTATGCCTGCCAATTATAAGGCGGCCTAAAAGCCAGTGTTAAATTTAATGTCGCACTTGGCTTTTTATCTGACTTACGCAGCTTGGACGGGGCAATATTTAATTGCTTCAAAAATGCATCATTAAAACGGCGGATACTGTTAAAACCTGATGCAAATGCGATATCTGCCACCGACAAATCGGTTTCTTGTAATAACTGCTTGGCAAAATTGCATTGATTAAATAATCGATATTGGGTGATCGAGAGTCCAAAATGTTGATTAAACAAACGACGTAAGTAACGACTCGACACCCCTAGCCTATCAGCTAATACCTCACAATCGTAGGCTTCTCCTTTATCAATGAGTTGCTTAGCACGTAATGCGGTGGTTTTGGTCCCTAACCATGCAGGGCTATTGGGGGCACTGTCTGGACGACAGCGTATGCAAGGTCTAAAACCAGCTTGCGCGGCTAAATGCGCGTACTGATAGTACTCAACATTTTTTTCTTGCGCAGTCGGTGCGGGGCAAATAGGTCTGCAATAAATGCCCGTACTTTTAACAGCAACAAAAAATACGCCGTCAAAACGAGCGTCACGGCTTTGCCTCGCTGTTTGCCATTGTTGGCTAGTCATAATTATTCTCGTTACTCGCTAATATGCTTAGCTTAACTGAATAATTTTTTTTGACTAGCCAGTTTCGGACCTTAACCTATTTGATAAATGTTTATTTAGTTGCTGCTAAATAACGGCGCTCAACTTCAGGCCAATTAATAACCTCATAAAATGCGGCGATGTATTCAGGACGACGATTTTGATATTTCAAATAATAGGCGTGTTCCCATACATCTAGGCCCAGTATAGGTGTGTGGTTATGCATCAAAGGGCTATCTTGATTTAGGCTACTTTCAACAACAAGCTGGTTGTTCTTATCAACACATAACCAAGCCCAGCCACTACCAAAGCGACTAACCGCTGCATTGGTAAATTGCTCTTTAAACTTATCAAAGCTACCGAATGCTTCAACAATCGCTGTATTTAATTCACCACTTGGCTGACCGCCACCGTTTGGTGTCATCACTTGCCAAAATAATGAATGATTATGGTGACCGCCCACATGCTCTTGCACCGCTTTTTGTAATGACTCAGGAAGTGAGCCTATGGTACGAAGTAACTTTTCAGCATCCTGTTCACTATAGTGGCTGCCTTCTAATGCGGCGTTAGCTTTATTGATATAAGTTTGATGATGGAGTGTATGATGAATTTCCATCGTTTTCGCATCAATATGTGGTTCAAGTGCTTCATAGCTATACTCTAATGTCGGTAATGTGTAAGCCATCATGTTTCCTTATCATTAATGAAGTAACTGTGTTTTGTGAGGATGATCACTTAATACATGATTTATGCGTGTGATCAATTCAGGAAAATCTGCGGACATTTGGGCAAATTTAACCAATTCAAAATAGGTTTTGTGATGATGATGCAGAACGAGATGTCGTATTTTTTCATTGGGATGGCATAACACCAAACTAAGCTTTTGATGAGCATGGCATAACCAATTGCATGCTTTTTCTGGTTGACCCATCACTTTAAACGTATCTGCTAAGTTATGCGTTGCAACAACAAACGCAGGGAAGCAATGTGATAGTGAATCGGCCACTGTGTGGCTGTAGGGTATATTCGTAAACTGTGCCATCAATGTCTCTGCAATATTTGCAGCGACTGTATAGTGGTCACGAGCAACAACTAAGTCCCCACATTCAAATGATAAATTACCTTCATAAATTGCCTTTTGCCATGGGGCAAGTGCATCGTCAATTGGTTGATATGTTGGCGCTGTGTGGGATGTTGTTTGAGTCATAAAATCACCTGCACTTAAAACCTGTGTATTTAAACTACACACAGAAAAGATCAAATGCAAATGATTTTTATTTATATTTTAATTTGTTGTTTTACAGCTAAACTTAGTTGCTTTTACTGATGCGCAAAATCAATCAGCTCTTGACCTGTTAAGCGGTAGATAATCCATTCGTTTTGTGGTTTAGCACCAATGCTGTCGTAAAAATCAATGGCTGGTTTATTCCAATCAAGTACCACCCACTCAAAGCGACCACAGTCTTTTTCGAGAGCTTGCTTAGCTAGGTATTGCATAATCTGCTTACCCGCACCTTTACCACGGCTATCTGAACTGACGTAAAGATCTTCTAAATACAAACCATTTTTGCCAAGCCACGTTGAGTAATTATAAAAATACACTGCAAAGCCAATAGGTGTGTCCCCATCTAAACAAATAACGCTGTGCGCCGTTGCACCTTCACTGAATAACGTTTTTAAAATAGCTTGTTCGTCTGTTTTAACTGCGTCAGGCTCTTTTTCGTAGATAGCGAGCTCGGTAATAAAATGTAGAATTGTTGCAGCATCACTTGCTACTGCTGGACGAATTGTAATTGCGTTACTCACTCTGTATTCCTTTTTACATCATTATTGTAACGCCCATTTTATAAGGGCTTCAGCATAGTGTAAACGCCCTTTACAGAAATACAGTGCATTAAAAATGGGGCAACTAAAAGTTAGCCCCATTTTGCTTTATTTTTACTTACTCATCGACTTATAAAGTACCGGAAGTACAAATAAAGTTAAAAAGGTTGCACTGACCAAACCGCCAACAATAACAGTAGCGAGGGGCTTTTGAATTTCAGCCCCTATTCCGGTACTGAGCAGCATCGGAATAAGCCCCAGCATTGAAGTGAGCGCGGTCATGAGTACAGGTCTAAGCCTTGAAACAGCGCCTTCAAATACCGCTTTATCTTTGCTATCGCCAGCACTAACTCGATGGTTAATGCTTTCAACCATCACTACACCATTCAATACCGCAACACCAAATAAGGTAATGAAACCAACGGAACTAGGCACTGATAAATATTGCCCAGAAACATATAATGCTATCACCCCACCAATCACAGCTAGAGGAACATTAACTAAAATTAGCAATACTTGCGATAAGTTACTAAATGCAAAATAAAGCAATAATGCAATGAGTAGCAATGCCACAGGCACTACAATCATCAGCCGCTGTTGTGCCCGTTGCTGGTTTTCGAACTGCCCGCCAATAGCCACACTGTAACCACTTGGCAGCTGCATTCTATCAGCAATGGCAGCGCGTATATCAGCAACCACAGAGCCCATATCTCGCCCCTGCACATTTGCTTGAATAACCACCCGCCTTTGCACATCATCACGACGAACTTGTGGAGCGCCAGATTCAATCTGTACATCGGCTACATCCCCCACCCTAACAATGGCACCCGCAGGGGTTCGCAGTCGAAGATCAGCAATCACATCTGGGTTTTGGCGATAGCTTTTTGCTATACGCACATAAATATCATAACGCTCATTAGCATTGATGATTTGCCCTGTCGATTGTCCACCAATACCATGCTGAACCACATCCATCAAATCAGCCACCGATAAACCAAAGCGCGATAATGCTAAACGGTTGGGTTTGACTATGAGCTGTGCTTCACCGCCTATTTGCTCCATCGCGACATCTTTAGCGCCAGGTATTTGCTGAACTAGCTGCTCAATTTGTTGACCTTTTTCACTCAACACCGCCAAGTCACTACCGAACAACTTAATTGCCAATTGCGCTTTAACACCCGATAAAAGCTCATCTACTCGGGTAGCTATAGGCTGTGAAAAATTGAACAAAAGTCCAGGGAATTGCTCAAGCTTGGCTTCCATTAGCTGTTGCAATTCAACACGCGTTTTCGCATTTACCCATTGTTCATGAGGTTTTAAGCCTAAATAGATTTCAATATTGTTAACCGGTTCAGGATCGCCCCCCACTTCAGCACGACCGATTCGGCTTAGCGCATATTCAACCTCACTAAATTCAAGCAACATGGCTTCAAGCTTTGGCGCAACTGAGATTGCTGTATCAAGACTTGCAGAGGGAGCAAGTGTCACACGTAGATTAATAGTGCCTTCTTCAAGCTCTGGCACAAATTCAGTACCCAGCCTTGGTAGCATAACGGCCGCTACAATCAGTAATAACCCTGCTATAGCTAAAACGCTGCGTTTAGCCTGCAATGCTTTTTGTAAAGCCCGTTGATAAAGCATATCGATAGGTTTTAACAGAATACTTTGTTTTACTGTCACGCCCTTAGCAAATAAGTACACACACAGAGCTGGTACTACAACCAAGGCAACGATCACAGCACTAATAATTGCCAACATGATGCTCACTGCCATTGGTTGAAATAACTTCGCCTCAACGCCTTCAAAGCTAAACAGCGGTAAAAATACCGTTAGAATGATCAAAGAGGCAAAAAAGATAGGCCGTGCCACTTCTTTTGCAGCAATAGCAACCAGCTGTGAAGAAGGCTTATGTTGATTATGCTTTAGCCCTAAATGCCTAAATACATTCTCAACCATCACCACTGAGCCATCTACCAGCATACCGATGGCAACAGCAATACCACCTAACGACATTAAGTTTGCCGATAATCCAAGCCATGCCATGACACTCAGTGCTAATCCTATCGAAATAGGGATCGACAACAGCACCAAAAATGTCGCTCTTAAATCCAACAAAAATAGCGCTAATACTATGATAATAAATACAAAAGCTAAAAGCAGTGCATCAATAACTGTTTGTACCGCTTGACTTATAAGCTCTGCTTGGTCGTAAATTGCTTTAAATTCAACCCCCTTTGGCAGTGCTTGATTTATCATCTCGATACGCGCGTTGATTCCATCGATTGTTTGCTTGGTATTTGCGCCCATTCGCTTTAGCACGATACCAGTAACCACTTCACCACGATTGACTATTTCGCCTTTTTCATTGCGTTTTGACAAGGTGACAGCACCTTGACGAATTTCACTGCCAAGCTCAACATTCGCAACATCAGCCACTTTAACGACCGTCCCATCAATGGTTTTGATAGGTGTTTGTGCAATCTCAGCAAGCCCTTTTTCGCCTGGGGTAAACCAACCTGTACCACGAATAACAAGCTGCTCTTGACCACGGTTCATATACCAGCCACCCACATTAGAGTTGTTAGCATCTAGTGCGTTACTAACATCTTGTTGTGTTAAGTCATAAGCTAATAACTTATTGGGGTTTAAATTTACTTGATACTGTTTTACCTCACCGCCAAATGACAGAATATCGGTCACACCATCAATGGGTAAAATAAGTAATTTAACCACCCAATCATTTAAACTACGCAGTGCCATGCTATCAATGTTTGCATCTGGCTTTGCTTCAAGTAAATACTGATAGACTTGTCCAAGCCCTGATGTGTTAGGGCCCATTGTTGGCATACCCACGCCATCTGGGATCAACTCTTTAGCAGATTGCAAACGTTCAAAAACCAGTTGCCTAGCAAAGTAAATATCAACACCTTCCTTAAACACCACAGTGACGCCCGATAGCCCCGTTTTAGAAATAGAACGAACCTGCTCTACATCGGGCAGCGCATACATAACCGCTTCTATCGGGTATGTGATCAGTTGCTCTACTTCTTCAGCCGCAAGCCCTGGCGCTTCGGTATTCACTGCGACTTGTACATTCGTCACATCGGGAAACGCATCTAGATTGAGCTTTGGGATCATAAATACACTCACCGCGATCGCTGTAAGCAAGGCCAGTACCACCAGTAGACGGTTCTTTATCACCGCCTCGATTAATAAATTAAACATGCGTCACCTCTAGTGGTTATGCGGATCGAATCCGCCTTTAGCTAGTTGTGATGCAATAAAAAAAGCACCTTGGGTGACAACTTCAAGCCCAGCTTCAATATCAAACACTTCACGGTAATCACCAAAGCTTCGGCCGAGAGTCACTTCTTTTGCGATAAAGCCACCATCATCATCTACAAAAAATAATTGCCAGTCGCCATCGGCACTGCGTGTTAACGCATTTTCCGGTACGGCAAGTACAGCTTGCTCTGTTTCAAAATGGAAATACACATCCGCAAACATACCCGGATGCAAACTATGTTGCGTGTTTTTTACTTCGAGCCTGACTGTTCGCGAGCGTGTTTGTTCATCAATCGTATGCGCTTCTTGAATAACTGTTGCTTGGTAGCGATGGCCATTTACTTCTAATTGCGCCTTAGAACCATTACTGATAGTACGGTCTTGATTAGCTGAAAGCTGTGCGGCAACCCAAAGCGCTGACTCATCGGCTATAAGCATCAGCTCAATACCCGAATCAACACGCTGACCTTGGGCAAAGTTATCAGTTAAAACAGCACCCGATGTTTGTGCAAACAAGGTGTATTCACCGAGTTTTTCAGGCGTTATAGTGAGTGTTTGCGCAATGGCTTGTTTCGATAAACCAAAGGCAACAAGTCGGCTATAGGCGACTTCATATTCGGCTTTAGCGGTCAGGATTTGCTTTTCGCTCAGTGTGCCGCGTGTCATTTTAGTGACTCGTTGCCACTCAGCTTCTGCTAATCTAAATTCAGTTTGTTGGCTGGCAACTTCACCGCTAAATAAGGTGACTAAAGAGTCTCCTTTATTTACGTGTTGCCCAAGCAAAGCATGGCGCTTTACAACAATTGAATCAACACGCGGTGATACCACATAACTGGCATAGCCATTGGCTTTAATTTCACCTGGGGCATACAAGGTTTGATTGTGTGTTTTTAGTACAAGGCGTTCAACTTTTATATTAGCCAGTTGCTGTTGTTGCTCAGTTAAACTGACTTCATTAGTTTGCTCAGCTTGCTCATTTTCTTGGTGATCATGCTCCAGCTCTGAAGCATGATTATTTGTCACATACATAAAACATACGCACAGCAATGCGTAACGCATAAAATTTCTTAAATACATATATTGTCTCTTACTTAAAATGGGCTTGGCCCAAAACGAATCTAAAGGATAGAGTTAAGTAAGAGCTAAAATTGGTGGGCGATGTAGCGGTGCTAAGTCAGCCGATTTGAAGTTTAAATCGAGTGATTCTATTTTAGTAAAATAGACATCAGTAGGCTCAGACAATTGCAGCGAATCTACAAATGCAGGGCTATGACAAACGTGACAATGGCCTTTCTCAGCTGAGTCAGATAACTGTTTTGCAAGCTCGGCATGTTCAGATTGGTGTAGTTGATGATCGCCATTGACAGTACAATGGGCTTCAAGGTCGATTTCTTCAGATAACAGGACCGAAGCTTGGTTAAACGCAGCATTATGATCGGCCACATCAAAGCTATCCAGCAATGGCTGGAGCAATAATACGCTAATCAAAATAAAAAATGCTGCTTTCACATAGAACCTAAAAATTAGAACTAAAAATTGGTACATAGACGCTAAACTAACAAATCCACCTGCATTTGAACAGTAAATTATTAGTGTACACAAGCAAATGATTACAAACATTTCAAAACGTGTATTCGCATGATATAAAAATAAGGCAAATCAAAAACTAGGTAATTTTTATGGGACACGGACACCACCATCATCACGATACAAATAACCAAAGCACCCGCCAACTTATGTTGGCTGTTGCGATTAATGTGTTATTAACTGTCGCTCAGGTGATTGGCGGACTTGTTTCTGGAAGCTTATCCTTAATTGCCGATGCATTACATAATTTAAGCGATGCGTCGTCACTCTTTATTGCTTTGATTGCGCGCAAAATTGGCGCAAAACCTGCCAATGAACGCTACCAATATGGTTATAAACGCGCCGAGATCCTTGCAACCTTGTTTAACAGCCTAAGTTTAATTGTGATTGGCGGTTACCTAATTGTTGAAGCCATCTCCAACTACTTAAACCCAGAGCCCATTGACGGCTGGATCATCATTTGGGTTGCAGGCCTTGCGCTCATTATTGACCTAGTCACCGCCCTTTTAACTTACAAGGCGGGTACAAAAGACAGTATGAACATTCGTGCTGCATTTATTCATAATATATCGGATGCAATGGCTTCGGTGGTGGTGATAATCGCCGGTACCTTAATCATTTTGTATCAGTGGTACATTGTTGATTTAATTGCCACCATGCTAATTTCGATTTATGTCATTTACCACGGTATTTTACTGTTAATTGCCAGTAGCAAAATTTTAATGCAAGCGGCCCCTGATAACTTTAACTCACCAGAAGCTATAAATCAGTTGAAAGCACAATTTACAATGGCTGAAGTTGATTACCTTAAAACATGGCAGATAGATGACCATCATATTCATTGTGAGCTTAAATTTAGTGCCAAGCAAAACATCAATAACGATGAAATTCGTCATTTTTTACATGCTAATTTTGCCATCGAAAGCTGCACTATTGAACAAGTTTTAGTGTAAATGTTACGCGTTATCATTTACTATTCAGTTTTGTTTTAACAGCATACTGAAGGAACAAACCTTGTTGAAGTTGTGGTTACGTCGTACGCATTTATTCTTTGGCCTAATTAGCGGTTTATTTTTAATTTGTTTAAGTTTGACCGGTGCATTGCTTATTTACGCAAAAGACATTCAATACCTTACTCAAAGCGATAAGTGGACAGTTACCCCAGCAGCATCAACACTTGATTTTGATAGTCTTATCAAACACGTTTCAGCTTCAACCGAGCAACCCGTCACTCTGTTAATGCCTGAGCAGCGAAGTGATCTTGCGTGGCAATTACAGCTGGCCAATAGCCGCTATGTAAGTGTTAACCCTTACAACGGCCAAATTTTATATGAATACGATTACTACAGCACTATTTATGGCTTTACCATGGCTTTGCATCGTTGGCTGCTTTATGAAGATGGTGATAAAAACCGCCCTTTAAGAAACTGGGTATCTGTGTGTGCGCTCATTCTTATTATTGAAATTTTGCTTGGCTTTTATATCTGGGTTAAACCAAAAAATCGTATGAAACGCTTGGCTATTAAGCGTAAAGCAAAGTTTAGAGTGTTGATGTATCAGCTACATACCGTTCTGGGCGTGTATTTTTTAATTCCTCTTATTTTAATTGCTTATACAGGTATGGCGTTTAACTGGAAAGAACAAACAAAAGCCGTATTAGAGTTTGTGATGCAAGGCACTGTTGAAGACAGACCTAAACCACCGGCGGTGATTCCCCCTTCTGAGAACGCGCCTCATCAAGTTCAAAAAGCATTTGATAATGCGCTAACCGTATTTCCGACAGGTCAGTTATTTAGAATCTACTTACCTAAAAAGCCAAGTGACAACATTGGTTTTAGGATAAAGAATCCAAGTGAAAGTCATGCTTATAGTTGGGTATGGGCTAACCCATACTCAGCGGATATTGTGGCAAGTTATGATGCCAGTAAAAGCTCTTGGACCACACAAACATGGAACTTTAAATATAAGTTTCATATAGGTGATTTTGCAGGACCGATTGTGCAATTACTGTGGTTAATACTTGCTATTTCTCCTTTATTTTTTGTGGTTTCGGGCGTTTACTTTTGGTACAAGAGGCACAATAAGTAGCAAGCTTTTAATCTTGATTGCTCTTTTTCATATGGACTGATTATGAAAACTAAACTCAAAAACGCGTTCAATAACGAAATGCTGCAAGCAAAATCAGCATACAATAACGGCGAATACACGCAGGCTTTTACACATCTAGAAAGAGCCCATATTCTAGGCCAATCTTATATTATTCCTCACACATTATCGCACTGGTGGATGTGTAAAATTGGCTTTAAAACACATAATTACAAAGAAGTTATCGGCCAGTTTATGCGCATTTTTGCATCGGTTATATTTTCTCGTTTATGGGTTCCTAAGGGAAATACAGGAGGAACTGACGTTAATCCATTTAAAGTAATGCCAGTACCTGAGGACTTAAAACAGTACCTAGACTAATTTATTAGCCAAGGTACTCGTAACCATTTTTATATTTTATTTTTTACTTATTATTGCAAATCATTATCATTACCCTTGCCTTTACACTTCTTTACATTTACACTTCTGCCCCACTAAACAGTCTATTTATCTTTTTTTAACAAGGACAACCATGTTAAGAACGTCGTTAACACTTATTGCACTGGCAGTAAGTAGCTATTCTTTCGCTGATGACTCAATCAATAAAAAATTAACCGCTGAAGAAATGGAGCACGTTGTTGTTTCTGGTAGCCGCGTATTTGAAAGCATCGATGAAGTTCCTGCGTCAATAACCATTATTAACCAAAAGCAAATCGAAGAGCATTTAAAGGTTAATCCAGAACTACAAAGCTTACTATCACAGATGGTTCCAGGGCTTGCACCAGATACAAATAGTTCAAGTAATACGGGTCAGAGCTTACGTGGTCGTGCTCCACTGGTTATGATTGACGGTGTGCCACAATCAACACCACTTAGAAATGGCTCATTAGGCGTTAAAACACTCGACCCTAGTGCCATTGCTCGCATTGAGGTAATTAAAGGTGCTACATCGGTATATGGTAATGGCGCATCAGGCGGCATTATTAACTACATTACTAAGCAAGCTAGCAGCGATGGTAAAACAAAAGGTGAAATCAGCCTATCGTCACGTTTTAGTGCAGTTAAATTAGAAGAGAGTGCGGGAGCACGAATCTCAGCTGCAATTAATGGTCGCGCAGATAAATTAAGTTACTTATTTACAGCTAGTTATGAAGAAAATGGTGTGCAACGTGACGCAGAAGGCGATATTTTAGGCCTTCAGTACGGCTTATCTGATGCTGTAACTGAAAACTACTTCACAAAGCTAAGTTATGACTTTGATGACGAAAAGCAACTACAATTTAGCTATAACTACTTCAGCTCACAACAAAAAACTGATTTAGGTGATGTAGTTGGTGATGGTAACAAAGGCGAGAAAACATACGCTATTCACGTACCAAAAGAGCTACAAAAACGTGGTAAGCCGCAGGGTCCTGACGGTAATGAAAACATTACTTTAAAATACACAGACTACGCGTTATTTGAAAACACCCAAATGACCCTAGATCTATATATGCAAGATATCGAAAATATATTTTTCTTTTCACCAAACCTTGCTAACCCTGACAAAGGTTACGATGGCGGTCAATCAATCATCCGCTCTGAAAAAGAAGGTGCACGCGCTACATTTAACACACTTGTTGATTTTGACAGTGTTGAGGCAACATTTATTTATGGTTTAGATGCTTTGAACGATACCACTTCTCAACCGCTTGTAGATGGTCGCGTTTGGGTTCCTGAAATGGAAATGGAAAGTATTGCTGGCTTCCTACAAACTAAATGGGTTATCAACAACGACATCATTGTTAAAGCGGGTGTTCGTAAAGAAAGCATTGATTTAACGGTTGATGATTACAACACTTTAAAGCTTTGCCGTTCAGCAACACAATGCTCAGTACCATTGAGTGTTAAAGGCGATACCATTGATTATGACGCTACAACCTACAACATTGGCGTAAAATACAACTTATCGGATGCATTTAGCCCGTTTGCAAATTACTCGCAAGGCTCTGATATTTCTGATATTGGCCGCCTTTTACGTTCTGCAACTGTGAACGATATTGGGTTAATTCAAACTGAAGCTTCAATCATTGATAACTATGAAGTTGGTTTTACATCTCAATTTGATGATGTACGCTTTGAATTTGCAGCTTACCGTAGTACGTCAGAGTTCGGGACAACGAATAGCTTTAATGAAGTAACGGGTGTTTATGAGCCTGTACGTGCACCACAAGAGATCTGGGGTTACGAAACAATAGTTGACTACACTATCAACCCAACTTTAAGTCTAGTTGCTACTTACAGCTATGTTGAAGGTAAAAACACAGAAGACGATATCTACCTTGGCTCTCGACAAATTAGCCCACCAAAAGGCACAGCTAACTTAAACTGGCAGCCAAGCGATGAGCTTTCATTAAGTGTGAGCTACCTCTATGTAGGTTCGCGTAAACGCTTTGAACCAAATGCAGACGGTGATTACGTAGGTGATCAGGGCCCTATTGATAGCTATAACATTTTCAACTTGAGTGGTCGTTACAATTTTGCTGACAATTGGCAAGCATTTATGGGCGTAGAAAACCTCTTTAATAATGATTACTTCCCTGCTCGTGCTCAAGCATATACATATGGTGGCTATAACATTAAAGGTTTAGGCACCACAGTAACACTCGGTGCTAAATATAGTTTTTAATATTTAACTGAATATTACTTTATAAGCCCTTCTATTAAGGGCTTTTTTATTTGTGAAAATACAAACAATAAATTGTTCACAAATCGATCACTAACGCAAACTTAAACGAGAATCACAATCAATAGTAACCAACTGATTTGCAAGGAAAATATTTGCATTCTTGTTTTAATGTACTACAATTATCGCAACTTGGAATTTGAGGACAGCACGATGAAAGGTAACCAAAAAGTCATAGACAGTTTTAACAAACTTCTCGCTAACGAATTAGCCGCTATAGATCAATACTTTATCCACTCTCGCATGTATGATGATTGGGGCCTAAATAAACTGTACGAGCGCCTTAACCATGAAATGGAAGAAGAGAAAGATCACGCAGATTGGCTAATCAAACGTATTTTATTTTTAGAGGGCGTGCCTAACATGACGAAACGTCGTGACCTATTAATTGGTTCTGACGTGAAAAGTATGATGCAAAATGACCTAACTCTTGAACTAGAAGTCGTTGACTGCGTTAAAGAAGCCATTGCAATTTGTGAGCAAGAGAAAGATTATCAATCTCGTGAAGTACTTGAAAAGCTATTATTTGATACCGAAGAAGATCATGTTTATTGGCTTGAACAGCAACTTGGCTTAATCGACAAAATTGGTAGCCAGAACTACCACCAATCTCAAATGGGCGAATAGAGGCTAAACGTATGAAAGGCGATAAAAGCGTAATTGCAGCATTAAATAAAGTGTTAGCCAACGAACTAGTTGGTATTAACCAATACTTTTTACATGCACGCATGTTTAAAGATTTTGGCTTTTCTAAACTAGATAAAGCTGATTACAAAGTATCTATTCAAAAAATGAAAAACGCTGACCGTCTAATTGAGCGTATTTTATTTTTAGAAGGTCTACCTAACCTACAAGACTTAGGGCGTCTTCGTATTGGCGAAAACTCTGAAGAAATGATCGAAGCAAACATGGGCTTTGAACTTGACTCACTCCCTGATCTTAAAGCAGCCATTAAACTTGCTGAAGAGAAAAAAGACTATATTAGCCGTGAAGCGTTAGATAACATTTTAAACGAGCAAGAAGAACAAATTGATTGGCTTGAGACACAACAGCAGCTAATCAAAACCGCAGGACTTGAGAATTACCTGCAATCGCAAATGTGATACTAATTTGATCTACAATAAAGCAGCGCCAGCTGCTTTTTTTTATTCTATTACCCTCACCACAACCCAAAACTTAAATACTAGTTAGACTGAGCAGTTTTAAGCCAAACAGATCAGAAAAATCAGATATTACTGTAATTGTCGCAATTAAAAATGACTACACGATGAACAAAGTAATGATTTTTATTATCATCTCATTGTTTTCTTTTTAGAAACGGATGCTGCCCTTTTTAAATTTAAAATCAGGTCAAAAATACACCACAAAATACTGACCATTGCATCTATTACTAACATAAATTTAGGTTAAATAATGAATGATTTAGGTAAACGAGTAGCCCTTTCACCTTCTTCTAACAACTTTAAGGAGTGTGTAGATAAAACCCTAAACGAAGGCATTATTGCCGGCAAAAAAATAACGATGAACTGGCTAGTTGACGCACTCAACTACCCCAATAGAAAAAAGCTAGAACGAGATTTTCGGCGCAACTTAAATACTACTTATCGTGTCTATGTGATGGAAAAACGCTTAGCTGTTGCCATTAAGATGTTAGATGATAAAAAGCTTTCAGTGAAAGCGATTGCACTATCGAGTGGCTTTAGTAACTCAGCCACTTTTTGTAATGCATTTAAACGAGAGTTTGGCTCTGCCCCATCGGTTTACAGAACAGATAAATTGAAGGAAATTGTTAAAAGCAGTTGCCACATGATAAACACAGATCAGTCAGCAGCTTTTCATTCATAAGCTATTTTTGCGCACTTTATTGGTGCGCATAACCTCATAACTTTTCATATACGCAGCTTATTTCTGGTTGGTTAAGTGTGTAAGTTATAGTGTTCGAATCTTTAAAGCGTAAATCTTCCACTATGGTTGTAGCATCACTTTCATCATCGCAACGAAAATAACGTTTAGTTCTAACAATACCGTTTACGAAATATTTCAGTTTTGAACTAACAATACAAAAGTTCGGTATTTTTCTCGTACGCGTGCCGTTATGTAAATCACTAAAATCAATAAGAGTACCTAAATTAAAGCCTTGCGTAGGTTGCTGAACAAGTTTGAAAGGGGCACCTTTGCATAGTTCATTACTGCCCTCTTTCGCTTGATAATCACCCTGTTTAGTCTTTATAAGAGATAAGAACTGCGTTTTATTACTTGGTTTCACATCAAGCAAAGCACTTGCAAAAAGCGACGTTGAAAATAAAAAAAGTATTAAATAGGCGTAATATCTCATTAAAAATCCGAAAGCTTATACATGTTCAACTAGCATAGCATGCTGATGATACTTGTTGAATCTCCAAACAATTTACATTCATACGTAATAAGTCAAAAATTCGTTTGAGTTAAGTCGCTTTTTCACCTCTAATTTTTTTAGCTAAGGCTGCCAGCTCCTCATCACACGCTCTTTCGCAATCGTGTGATGATAAATAACCTTCATACTTTTCAATAAATGGGCCAAACGTAGGCTCAATATGGGTGAAGTCAGACGAATTTCCAGTACCATGCAGCGGGGACAGCTTGCTATGTAAATGATCAATTTCATAGCCTTCCAAAAACATACCCGAACGCCCTACATCTTCAAATGCATCATCAAGAAGAATAGCGACTTTTTTAGTGGCTATTATTAATTTTGATAAATCTTCATCCGTTTGGGCAAAAGCATAGCTAGAGAGGTGTTTTTTCGGAATAACAACCGTCGCACCTCGCGTATTGGGGTAAATAGATAAAAAAGCCAAATGTTCATCATCTTCCCAGAGTTTATGGCACGGCTCTTCACCTTTAACTATTCTACAAAAGATACAATCATGCATCCCAAAAATATCCTTATTTTAGTTTTGTTATACAACAGACCATAATTGCAAAGTCTGACATGATTTTATTAATTATGCCTTTTTTAGCTCAGACCTTAGCTAAAAAACTAAAGGCAGTGCTAACAATATACATTGTATTTGAGCTAATTATATTTTCTTATTGTGATATACCATTTATGTTAATTTTTACCGACCAAAACCAATGACCTTTTTGCCACTTAACCCTTTTTTATGCCATTCGGTTTGTTCTTCACAAAATATTTGCGCATCTAATTCTTTACTTGGCTCTTCGTTTAAGCTGCCTGCAGGCACAAGTAAGTATTTGTTGTCTTGAGATGCAAATGGCAGCGCAGAGCCACAAGTCTTACAAAAGGCCCGTGACAGCGCACGACCTGGGTAATTAAAGCGCGTAATATGATGCTCACCTTTAATCCATTCGATAGCATCGGGTGAAGTAAATAAATTTGCAGCGTGCGCAGTGCCAGACAATTTTCGACATTGCTCGCAATGACAAAAGAAAAAACGCTTAAAGCTATCAGTTACTTTAAAAGTCACGTCACCGCAGCAACATCCGCCAGTAAGTAGTCTAGTCATCTCTATCTCCTCATTAGCTAAGTCAAAAATTTATAACCTAAACAATGCGCTATTTAAAAATTTTAGGCAATAAAAAAGGCCATGTTACGTTTACAACATGGCCTTTTAAATTGATACAAATTAGAAATCTAAATTTGATAAAACGTCATCATCAACATTATTAGACAAGGTCACTTTAAGTTTTGGGGTACGAGCCATTTCACGTTTAATCGCAAAATTAGCTTCTTCGTTACGCGCCCAACTACGACGAGCAATACCGTTGTTTACATCAAACAGTAACATTGACTTTAAACGACGTTCAGCGGCTTCAGAGCCATCTAGTAGCATACCAAAACCACCGTTGATCACTTCGCCCCAGCCAACACCACCACCATTGTGGATAGATACCCAAGTGGCACCACGGAAACCATCACCAATTACATTGTGAATCGCCATGTCTGCTGTGAAGCGGCTACCATCATAAATGTTTGATGTTTCGCGGAAAGGTGAATCTGTACCACTTACGTCATGGTGGTCACGCCCAAGTACAACCGGACCAATTTCGCCACGATTAATGGCATCATTAAACGCTTTAGCGATTTCAGCGCGGCCTTGTGCATCTGCATAAAGAATACGTGCTTGCGAACCAACAACAAGTTTGTTTTGCTTCGCATCTTTGATCCAGGTGATATTGTCTTGCATTTGCTGTTGGATCTCTTCAGGCGAGTCCGCCATGATTTTATTTAAAACGTCTGCAGCAATCGCATCTGTTTTATCAAGATCTTCTGGTTTACCTGATGTACATACCCAGCGAAACGGGCCAAAGCCGTAGTCAAAACACATTGGGCCAAGAATATCTTGTACGTAAGATGGGTATTTAAAATCAATACCGTTTTCAGCCATTACATCGCCACCAGCGCGTGATGCTTCTAGCAAGAACGCATTACCGTAATCAAAGAAGTAAGTGCCTTTTGCCGTGTGCTTGTTAACAGCATCGGCGTGGCGCTTAAGCGTCGCTTGTACTTTTTCTTTAAATACTTCTGGTTCTTCACGAATTAAACGATTTGACTCTTCATAGCTGATATCAACCGGGTAGTAACCGCCTGACCAAGGGTTATGAAGTGAAGTTTGGTCTGAACCTAAGTGAATGAAAATATCTTCAGCTAAGAAGCTTTCCCATACATCAACCACGTTACCGATAAAGGCAATTGAAACCACTTCTTCATTTTTCTGTGCCGTACGTACACGCTCAACAAGCTCTGGCATGTTATCGATAAGCTCATCAACCCAACCTTGTTGATGACGCTTAATAGCTGCCTTAGGGTTAACCTCGGCACATACGGTGATACAGTTAGCAATGTTACCCGCTTTAGGCTGGGCACCACTCATACCGCCTAAACCAGCAGTTAAAAAGATCTTACCTTTTGGTGATTCGCCTTTTTCGAGCACTTTACGGAATGCATTCATTACCGTAATGGTTGTACCGTGAACAATACCTTGTGGGCCAATGTACATAAATGAACCCGCAGTCATTTGACCGTATTGAGTTACACCCAGTGCATTGAATTTTTCCCAGTCATCCGGCTTTGAGTAGTTCGGGATCATCATACCATTTGTCACAACCACGCGCGGTGCTTCTACTGATGATGGAAATAACCCCATAGGGTGACCCGAGTACATGTGTAGCGTTTGGTCTTCTTCCATTTCGCTTAAGTACTTCATGGTTAATAAGTACTGCGCCCAGTTTTGGAATACCGCACCGTTACCACCGTAAGTAATAAGCTCTTCAGGGTGCTGTGCTACTGCAGGATCAAGGTTATTGTCGATCATTAACATGATAGCAGCAGCTTGTTCGCATTTAGCCGGGTAATCGCTGATTGAGAGCGCTTTAAGTTCATAGTTAGGCTTAAAGCGATACATATAAATACGGCCAAATTGCTTAAGCTCAGCGGCAAATTCAGCGGCTAATTCTTTGTGCCATTCTTTAGGGAAATAACGCAATGCGTTACGAATAGCTAATTGCTTTTCGTCTGCCGATAAAATGTCTTTACGTTTTGGAGCACGGTTTGCATCACTTGGATACGGTTTTGGCTCTGGCAATACGCTTGGGATACCTTGCTTAATTTGTTCTTGAAAAGTCATTATTTGCTCCCTTAGTTAACTTTAAACGCTTGCGATTTAACAAGTGCAACCATGGCATCAATGTCTGGCTTAAGTAAGCGGTCTTCTTCTAGTTTGGCAACTTTGCTGCGAATGAGCGCAAAGTTTTCTTCAATAATGTCTGAACACGTGTTAGGACGTCTAAATTCGATTGCTTGCGCTGCATACATCAGCTCAATAGCAAAGATTTTATCAAGGTTACCTAAAATCTGGTTTAACTTACGACCAGAAATACTACCCATAGATACGTGATCTTCTTGGCCCATTGATGTTGGTACGCTGTCTGCTGATGGCGGGAAACACAATGATTTATTTTCTGTTACCAGTGCCGCAGTCACATATTGCGGGATCATCATGCCAGAGTTTAAGCCACCCGAAGTCGTTAATAAACGTGGTAAGCCGTGTAAGCCCTCAAGCAGTAAATAACAACGACGATCAGCAATGTTACCAAGCTCTGCCGCTGCAATTGATGCGTAATCTAATACCATCGCAAGTGGTTGACCGTGGAAACCTCCACCCGAAATGGCTTCTTCTTCGCTGATCACAATTGGGTTATCTGTTACAGAGTTCATTTCTGTTTCAGCAAGCTCTTTTAAGTGGTAATACGCGTTACGTGATGCACCATGAACTTGTGGAATACAACGCAATGAGTAAGGGTCTTGAACACGGTCACAATCAGTGTGTGAAGCCATGTTTTCAGAGCCTGCAAAAAAGCTACGCATGCGCGCTGCAACTTCGACGTTACCTTTAAAAGCACGAATTGCGTGTAGTTCTTCACGAAACGGTGATTGACTACCTTGCATACCTTCAATACTCATAGCACCTGCGATATCTGCAAGGTCTAATAAATAACGCATTTTAGTAAGCGCAGTAATGGCATGCGATAAAATAAACTGAGTACCGTTAATTAACGCTAGGCCTTCTTTAGCATGTAAATCTAAAGGTGCTAAACCGTGCTCTTTTAATACGTCTGCTGCTGGCTTGATTGTGTCGTTTACCCAAAACTCACCTTCACCTAAAAGAGGTAAGAATAAATGTGATAACGGTGCTAAGTCGCCCGACGCGCCTACTGAGCCTTGCTCTGGTACAACAGGGATAATATCAAGTTCAATAAACTTAAGCATACGCTCAACAACGGTTAAACGAATACCTGAAAAACCTTGGCTTAATGCGTGCACTTTGGTGATGAGCATCAGCTTTGAAATAGGTTTAGCGATTGGCTCACCCACACCTACCGCGTGTGTGATCAATAAGTTCTTTTGTAATAGGTTGGTTTCTTCTGGAGAAATTTGTGTATCACACAATGGACCAAAGCCCGTATTGATACCATAAATGGCTTTATCTGAGGCAGCCATTTTGTCTACGTTTTGGCGGCTTTTATTAATTTTATCAATTGCATCTTGGCAAAGCTCTGCCTGTAACGTACCGGCTGCAATAGCATTAACGCTGTCTAACGTTAATTGGTCAACACCATACTTAAATGTCATTTATAACTCCTAAAGAACAGGATAAGTTTTATTTAGATGGAGTCTAGCTTGCCCTCGTTGTTTTACAAATGCATAATTATCGTTATTCATTCCAGATTTATCGAACTAAAAGAAGTGCTATGCAAGTTCATGACGTAGACCTGCGCTTATTGCGCGTTTTTGTAGCAATTGTTGAGTGTGGCGGGCTTTCAGCCGCAGAGTCACGTTTGAATATTGGCCGCTCAACCATTAGTGCGCATTTATCAGATTTAGAAGTAAGGCTTGGTATCAAGTTATGTAAACGTGGCCGCAGTGGTTTTGAAATTACAGACGCGGGCGCAATCGCTTATCAGGCATCAATTGAACTGCTACAGCAATGCGAGGCCTTTGCTAATACCGTAGCAAGCTCTAAAAACGAGTTATCGGGGCGTTTAAGTATTGCCATGATAGATACCATGGTCAGTGACCCACGCTGTGCCATTCCCCGTGCTATAGCAAGGTTAAAAGGCAAAGGTAAGAACATTCAGTTTGATATTAATGTGTGTGAGGCACGAGAGGTAGAAACCGCAGTAGCCAATGGCCGTTCATTAGTGGGGATTGGTGTCAGCCGCCATCATATTCGTGGACTTAATTACACCGCTCTACACAACGAAACTAACTTTTTGTATTGCGCAGTCGGTCACCCATTATTTGAGTGTGATGACAAACAAATAAATGAGCTCATTAAAGAAGCCGAAGTCATTACCAGTAACTACATGCGCGATAAAGAAAGCCGAAACGACGGTTTAAACTACCAAAACAGTGCTATTGCTTATCACGATGAAGGTATCGCACATTTAATTTTATCGGGTGAGTTTATTGGCTATTTACCCGATCACTATGCACAGTTCTGGGTTGATAAAGGTATTTTTAAAGCTATTCAACCGAGTAAATATCACTACGATATTCCTGTGGTATTGATCACTTCAAAAACAAATGCCAGTTCGCCTTTAGCAAACGCCATGATTGATGAAATTAAGCGCTGTTACGCAGTTTAGTGTTTTTGTTTAAAGCTTTTTGCTCATTTAAAAGCACGAGACTAAACGCGATCATGGCAAGGTTTGTAGTCACTGGATTAAACGCTTCGATTAAGAGTGCGGGTTGTAAAACGGCAACAAACAGCATTAACCCTACTAAAGCAGCTATATTGAGAATATTGATTAAGATTGAACGATAGAAAATAAAAAACAGCACGGCAAAAATCATTTCACCAACCCCAGCTGCTTGGGTAATCAGCGTTGAGATTTCAGCATTAAAACCAAAACTGGCTGTCATTTTTAGTTCAAGGGGGGCAATGTGAATAAGTTTTGGCATCAGCCCATGATAAAGCCAACTAAAGCTGATAATAAATCGAGCGATTTGAATGCTAGTGAGGTATTTCATAAAAGATTATGTGCAGAGTTATTGTGTGCTCAGACAGAGCACACAACGAATACGGCTTAAACCGTTGGCTTACCAAAACGGTTTTCTGCTTCATCACCCGCTAAGAAGCCATTTTCAATCAGTACCCAAATACCACCAATCACTGGTACTAAACCAATTAGTACCCACCAACCTGACTTGTTGCGGTCGTGCCAGCGTTTAACTTGAATAGCAAGCGATGACCAAATTAGTGGGATGTAAATTAAAAGTGGCAGGAAAATGGCCGCATTTTGTGAAATCATTGCGCCAATACCACTTAACACAAGCATACCTAAAACACTAATTAGCATTAATACTAATACTGATAACCAATAAGTTTTACGCGGGATTCTACCTTGGAAAGAGAATAAGATATCTTTGCGACTCATGGTTGTTGTATCTGTTGAAATATTAGCAACATCTGATTCAGGAGCTTGATAAACGTTTTCTGACACTGTCATTTCCTTTTGAGTTTTACTTTGGTTTTAGCAAGGCTACCACTCCGTGCAGCTTACTGATTAATCAAAAAATAATTTTTGCACTGTATTAGATCCAACTGAAACTATTGCTGAATCCAACATGAACAAAAGTACCATAAATAATACTATTTAAGGAACTAAAAATTAATAATACAATTAAATTTAATACTTTTTAACTAGCAAAAATAAATAAACTTTAGCTCTCGATATCTCTTTCAACTACAAAAAGCCATTTTAATGGTTGCTACTGCCAATATTTAGCAAACAGACGAGGATATGCCTGTTTTAAAAATTTCGGCTTATCTTTAAAACGCTTGCCTTTTGGCTGTTCAAGCCCAGAGGGAATAAATGGTAGCTCATCGTCATTACGCTCTTCAAACAGCATACCGGCGATTAAATCATACTCATCTAAATAAGGATAAGGTTGTTCATTCAAATGATAAACGGGTGTGCAGTCAGCAACAGAGTCTGGGTTCTCTAAGGCTTTTAAAAATGCGCCTTCACCGCGAGATATAAGCCAACATAAAAACTCTGAAAATCCATAATCATCGTTACAACCAGCCATTACAAACGCAGCACCAAATAAGTCCCAAGTGTAAGCTTTACGCATACGCAAACTAAACTGCTTGTCAAACTCCATAAGTTGCTCATCGGATAGATGTGTTAGCTTTTCTCTTAGTGCATTACACACAGATTCTGGCTCTGCCGTTTTATCTTCTGCGGTCACTAATTCCCAAAATTCACTTTCGGTTAGAACGCTCATGATAGGATCTCTTTAACACGACCAACTTGACCGTCATCGAGTTGTACTTTAATGCCATGGGGGTGGTTTGGTGACTTAGTTAATATACGTGACACCACACCTTGCGTTAAATGACCTGTGCGTTGATCTTGTTTAAGAACAATATTAACTTCACAGCCTAGGGTTATTTGTGAGCGTGTTGGTACGGCCATAATAAACTCTCTTACAATATTTTTGCAGATTATAGCCATTTGCGACTGTGTTACCAATGTTAAACTCACTTGATGTGTATGTTTTCATGCACTTGACATGGTGTCAGTCAAAGCTGTGTCTATTGTAAGGAAAAAATAAACGGCGTATTTAATCCTTACAAAACAGAATAGCTTTTGCTGATATCACTACGTCTATCTCTTTCAGCTCTTTTATAATGACTTGATTTATTTGGTTTGCAAGCGGCGAATTTGATGGAGGCATTTGCTCAGCAAAATAACAACTTACTTTCATAGATGATGGCAGTCTCTTTAAATCAGCGGTGTGAGTTAACCATAAAAAGTTGTCGCTTATGTCTTTTAGATTTTCACATGCCGACGTTAGCGCTGTCCGAATAGCTTTATCGAGGCGTTTTTCAGTTTTGGTCATTGTTCTGACTTTTGCTTTTTAAAGTTTTCGTAGCTATCTTGCTGGCGCTTTACACACTCGTGATATTCTTTATCAGCTAAATAATTGCATTCAGTTAAGCGTGCAGACTGAAGTTCATGAAAACGCGCATTTGAACTACACCCTGTTAACAAAATAAACATTGATGCAATCCCAGTAAACTTTATAGCGTTTAAAAACATTAAATTTCCTTTCTTCAGTTATACATTGGTACTGCGATTTATTGTATATTGCGTGGGTTTAAATACTATCACCAAAGGGTCATATATGATGTTGTCGCAGTTACAAGAGCTGTTTCAGCGTATCGATAAAAGCAAAGTTTTTCAATCATTCGTTATTGCCGTTATTGTTATTTCAGCATTAACCGTTGGGGCTCATACTTATTCGCTTCACCCAACTGTAGAGTTAGCTCTTTATTGGATGGATATGGGTATTACCGTGTTTTTCCTTGTTGAGCTTGTGATCCGCTTTATTGCAAGCCGCGGCTTTAAAGACTTTTTCAGCAAAGGCTGGAATATCTTTGATTTTATCATCGTAGTGGGTAGTCTTTACCCTGCCGCGGGCTCTACGATTTTTATTGCTCGTTTGCTACGTATCTTCCGCGTACTGCGACTTGTATCTATGATCCCCGAACTTAGGCTGCTGGTTAACTCGCTTTTAAAAGCGATTCCACAAATGGGCTATATTGCCCTACTGATGTTTGTAATCTTCTATATTTATGCCGCCATGGGAAGCATGTTATTTGCCGACATTAACCCCGTTTTATGGGGGGATGTATCAATATCCATGCTCACCCTTTTCCGTATAGCGACATTCGAAGATTGGACAGATGTCATGTACGAAACCATGGCCGTGTATGAACTTAGCTGGATTTTCTACCTAACATTTATCTTCTTAACTGCATTCGTATTCTTAAACATGATGGTAGGAGCAATTTTAGAGGTTATGTCTGAAGAGCATCGTAACGCGCGAGAAGAGCAGATAAACGACGATGATATGCCAGCAACCAAAGGGCAAATAACTCAATTACAGGCTGAAGTAGCTGAATTAAAGCAGTTACTTAAGAGTAAAGAATAACCCATGGCAAATTTTAGGGCTCGCTTTATCACCGAGCCCTTTATGTTCGCCGTAAAACCGCTCTTACGGGTTTAGAGAACGTAGGCGTGAAACTTGTTTCGCGCGTTTACCCTGAACTGGCATTTACACCTTAAACTTACCCACTAAATCAGTCAGTGTATTGGATAACAAGTTTAATTTATCTCCGTTGCCACGTGCACTGTCTGCAATCTCACTCACATCATCAGCCGCATTTTTAATTTCAATAACATTACGATTGATATCTTCAGCTACATGTTGCTGCTCTTCTGCTGCCGTCGCTATTTGAGTATTTAAATCACTGATATTAACGATTGATGCGGTTATTTCGCTAAATTGATGTTGTGCTGAATGGGCTAACTCAACTGTTTTATTTGTGCGGTTTAAACTGGTTGTCATTTCTTTTGACACTTGGTCAGACATCTTCCGTAATGTGTCTAACTGGCTTGCTATTTCTTCCGTTGACTCTGAGGTTCTTTGTGACAGTGCGCGAACTTCATCAGCAACTACCGCAAAACCTCGACCATGTTCCCCTGCTCTGGCGGCTTCAATTGCAGCATTTAATGCAAGCAAATTAGTTTGCTCTGCGATGCCTCTAATCACGCTCAATATCGACATAATATTTTCACTTTCAGCGTCCAGCTGATTAATATCTTGAGTAGCTTTAGTTATGACCTCGGAGAGCGATACAACACTCTCTACCGTTTCTGAAATCACACTTTGACCAAGCTCTGAGGCATGCTGTGTTTGTGTTGCAAGCTCAGCAGCATTTGCACAGCTCGCCGAGACTTCATTAGCGGTAGCCGCCATTTCATTAATAGCCGTTGCAGCCATTTCTAAAGCTTGTTGCTGCTGTGAAGTAGAACCTGATAACTGCCCTGCTTGTGCTGATGTTTGCGCTGATGTGTCGCTTACATTATGCGCACATTCATTTATTTGTGTGACTAACTCAGAAATCAAATTCAAAAATAAATTAAAGCTATTTGCCAGCTTCCCAGTTTCATCACGCGTTTTAATAATTAACCGCTTGGTTAAATCTCCGCCGCCTTGCGATATTTCTGTCAACCCATCACTCACTTCAACAATAGGTGCAGAAATGAGTTTTGAAATATAGCTGGCTAGCAAAATAAACACGGCGATTAAAATTGCACTAATGATCACAATGGTAATTGTCATCGTGTTTGCAGCTTTCATTACTTCAGACTTTTCAACTAAGCCAATAAATTTCCAGCCAAGTTTTTGAGAGGTATAAATATTCGCCACATAATCAGTGTTTTCGAGGTTAATTTCAAATTGACCGCTGCTGTTATTTGCTAGCTGTTTATATTTACCTTCATTAACCTCTGCTAATTGCTTAAAGCGATAATCTGCATGTTTAACATCCACCAGCACGTTACCACTGTCTTCAATGAGCATAAGATAACCGGTCTCACCTAACTTAATATTAGCTATAATATCTGTTAGACCTTGCAGAGATACATCCATGCCCTGAACACCAATAATCTGACTATTTTGTTTAATTGCTTTCACCGTTGATACAATCACCATATCATCAGCAGCCCAATAATAAGCATTCGTTCTTACTGTGCTTCCGTCAGCGGCTTTCGCTGCTTCGTACCATGGCCGTTTTCTAGGATCATAATTAGCGGTTACTTCGCCTTCTGGCCATTGAATATATCCACCTTGCTCATTCCCCATGTAAATATAAGCAAGGCCTGGATGCGTATCGCCAAAGTGGTCAAATAATGTATAAGCAGCTTGTTCTGTATCACTGCCAGACATATGCGCAAGTTTAACTGCATTGGGCGATTGCATATGTGTTTTAACGTCTTGTTTGGCTTCTAAAATAGCGGGGTGCGAAGCTAGGTAGTCTACATTTTTTTCAATCTCTGAAAAAAACATATTAATACCGTTATCTACTTGCTTTGCTTCTCGTTCACTTAATTGGGCAAAACCATCTAATGCCTGTTGCCTTGTTTGTGTGATGACTAAAACGGCGATGATTATTAATGGTAAAACTATTGCGGATGCAAATGACAGCTTTAACTTCTTAGAGATATTCATGATTTAAATCCAATGTATGACTCACAAGAATATAGTGAGTATCTTTATATTCAGCAAGTTATTAGATTTAGATTTCAATAAAATGAAAAAGTACTGTGTGAATTAAGTAGAGCGTCGTTGAACTTGAATATGGCAGTTAGTTGACACTGAAATGAACTGTACTAAATTTACCTATAGCATTTAACATAATTATAACAATCATGTTGAGTGCCATCCAACCAATATTGGCAGCATTCGCAGGATGCTAATGTGCTGCCTATTCTACTTTAACTGTCAAAGCTTGCTTTTTCTTCAAATTGTAATCAGGACTTTCGGACATATTTTCAGTAATGCCAGATATATTTAGTTCGTTGATTGTTCACTACTATGTTTCCTAAGTTAAACATAATTGGAGAATAACTATGAAACTTTACCACGCATTTAAAGGGATCGCTGCTGTCGCTCTTTTAGGTCTATCGTCTTTATCTTACGCTGGAAATGACACCGAAACAGATGAGAATGGGGTAATTTTAGCGGGGCATGATGTCATTGCTTATTTTAAGCAAAATAAACCTGTATTAGGCAATGCTAAATATACAGCAGTATACAATGATGCGATTTACCGTTTTCAGTCTGCTAAAAATAGAGATATGTTTAATTCAAACCCGGAGAAATACGCGCCTCAATACGGTGGTTTTTGTGCTTATGGCGTAACCTTTGGTAAAAAGTTTGATATTGATGGCAAAGCATTTGAAATCAAAGACGGAAAACTCTATGTAAATAAAAATATGGATGTTTATAAAGCATGGGCTGAAAACATTCCTAAACACATTAAAGAAGCAAATGATCATTGGCCAGATGTTGAAAATGTAAGCGCTGATGACCTTTAATTTATAGTTAGTGACCAACCATCGCACTTCTAACAGCACCTGGGGCTTCCCCTTGGTGCTGTTTAAACGCTTTTCTAAAAGCGGCTTCTGTCTCGTAACCACTTAATTGTGCAATTTCTGCAATACTAATATCACTACAGATCAGCAATTTACGGGCTTCTATTAAACGCCATTTAAGCAAATACTTCATTGGACTTAAGCCAACTAGTTTTGTGAACTTATCTGCAAAGTTAGAACGACTCATTGAAGCTTTACTGGCAAGTGACGCTAAATTCCACGCATAATCTGGTTGTTGATGAATTGCATTAAGTGCTTTACCTATACGATTATCAAACAACGCCACCAACATACCATTATTTAACTTACCAGTTTCAACTTGCTCTCTAAGTATTTCTATAAACACCAAATTAGCGAGTTGATCGACTATGGTATAGCAGCCTGTGCGCCTTTGCTGTAACTCCACAATCATCATATCAATTAGTTGCATTATTCTTGAATTACACGATGAACTTGTAGCGGGAATGTGTAAAAACTCAGGTAAAGCATCTAAAAGTGGATTAACTAGGGTGTGATTAAACTGAAAAAAACCACAAACCATATTCGTTGTTTCACCCGCCCCTTTTGCAGGCTGATTAACTAATTTTTTTGCTGGTTTAATCGGTGAGCTCGATATTATGTGTTGATGGTCTCTTGGGAAAACAACAAGATCTTTTTCATTCAATACGATAGTTTCATTCTCAAAATGCAGCCATGCTTGCCCTTTACCAATTAAATGAAATGGAATCCGGCGAGAGCCCGATGTATCAACAGCCCACGAGCCACAAAAATCACCATTAACGTATACTTCGGCCCTCAAGGACATTCGCTCAAGTAACACACTAAGCGGATCAGGATCATTTAAATAAATATTTGGACTTTCAGACATAATTTTAGCTACATGCAACATAGAGAAAAAAATAACACAGCTTAAACTAGCCACATCGGTTAAATCACTTAGGACTAACTCATGGCTAAGATCAAAATGTACCACAAAGACTATTGCCCATACTGTCGAGCGGCAAAGCAACTGTTTAAAAAGTTAGGTTGGCAATACACAGCAATAGAAATCTCAGATAACGACCGACTTTTTCAGGAAATGGTTTCACTAAGTGGTCGTAGAACTGTCCCACAAATATTTATTAATGATGAACATATTGGTGGTTTTGATGATTTTCAGCACTATGTTAAACAGCTAAGCCATAGCTAAATTAGCTTTAGCAATAGGAGAAGATACACGCTACAGCAAGTAAAACTTAGCTATTGATATCTTTTCCTATACCTACCTCAGTTTTCAACATATATGATAATAAGCTTTGCGCATCAGGATGCTTATCTTTTTTTAACCCTGCTACAACACCTTGTTGATCAGCTACTGATTTATGCTGGCCTAACTTTTCTTTTGCCTGAATTGAGTCAAGTTTGATTTTAATACCAACAATCCCTCGTAGTAGCTTCGCTTGATAGTCATCTGGCAGCAAATTAGTGTCGTTTAAAATACTCGGTTCGTATTGGCTAATTAACTCATCTAAGCAAGCTAAGGTATTGTCGTCATCAAGGTATTCAACCTTGCCTTTTGTATGAACTGCGGCGTAGTTCCACGTCGATACAGCGGGCTTTTCTGCATACCAAGTGGGTGATATATAGCTATGCGGTCCATTAAAAACCACTAATACACGCGTATCTTGCAAGCTTTTACCATGACGATTCGCCCGTGACACATGACCATATAAAGTACCAAACTCACCTTCGTCTGGTTTATACACCAATGGCAAATGTGTGGCTTCAAATTCACTGTCTATCATCAGCGCAAAGCTATAGTTTTTTATAAATTGTGAGACTCGCTCTGGTGTCATTTTCCACTTGTTGGGTGTGTGCATGCTTTTCTCATATTGTTAAAATTGCTCTGATTGTTTGAATCTATCATTGTAATTGATAAAGAATTTTCTACTAGTCTTTACCCGCAACTTAAAGCACAAATAGTGTCATGCCCTTTAACCAATTCGGAAAACTAACAAATCAAGATACCGTTAAATTAGAGTAAAATAATCAAATGATAATTGTTTGCATTAACATTTAATGCATGATACCTTCCTAATTATCGGTACAGGGTGTTGCGGATTTTAATTAATTGGAGACGGAAAAAGCTTTTCTTGTCTCTTGGTTACTAAATCAATGTTAAAGGATATACAGAATGGAAAATTTTAAACCGCCGCAATATCAATGGATTAATGATTCTAACTATCAAACTAAAACCAAACAAACTGATGCCCCACTTTTTGGTGTTTCGCCAATGCAGGATTACTCACAATTAATGCAATTGGGTATAAGCACTCTAAGCGAGCGTATTAAAAAAGTTAATTCCCCGACCAGCGGAGTGCAACCTGCACAGTTGCAAGAAGAATTTGCAGCCATTGATCTAAACACACCTTTAAGTGACATAAATCAAGTCCTCGAAGAGCTAGATCACCTTTATTTAAAACACGCGATTTACTTCCATCATCCAGATTATCTTGCTCACTTAAATTGCCCAGTAATGCTTACATCCCTGCTAGCAGAGTTGTTTAGCTCTTCGATAAACACCGCTGTTGAAACATGGGATCAAAGTGCAGGCGCAACACTTATAGAACAAAAAGTGATTGGTTGGACATGCCAAAGAATCGGTTACGATGAAGGCGCAGACGGCGTGTTTACCACTGGCGGAACCCAGTCAAATTTAATGGCATTATTACTTGCACGTGAGTTGGCAGGCAAATTAGAACCACAAAGCCATACAAATATTACTTCTGGCTTAAGCAGTAATGCACATCGTTATCGAATTCTTTGTTCTGAATATAGCCATTTTAGTATTCAAAAAGCAGCCGCATTATTGGGTCTTGGTCATGATGCTGTTATCAGCGTTGCGTGTGATGAAAATCGCTGTATTGATACCCATAGTCTCGAAAACACATTAAATGAACTTCAAAGAGCAAATTTATTACCAATTGCGGTAATCGCCACGGCTGGTACAACAGATTTTGGCGCAATCGACCCGATAGCAAGCATTGCTCATTTATGTAAAAAGCATGACTGTTATTTACACGTCGATGCGGCTTATGGTGGCGCTTTGTTAGTATCACAACGCCATAACGAACGTTTGTTAGGCATTGATTTAGCTGACTCTGTCAGTATTGATTTTCACAAAACATTTTTCCAGCCAGTATGTTGCTCTGCCCTATTGGTTAAAGACAAGCGGTTATTGAGCTTTCTAACTTATCACGCCGATTACCTCAACCCAAAGGCTCAAGCACAAGCCGGCGTTCCTGATTTAATAAATAAAAGCTTACAAACAACGCGCCGATTCGATGCGTTAAAGCTCTGGTTAAGCTTAAGAACAGAAGGGCCTGATGCGATTGGTGCCATGTTCGATACCTTGCTTGAAAAAACACAACAGGTATACCAACGCTTAACACGTCATAGCCTGTTACAAGCTGCACAAGTTCCATCACTCACTACACTCGTATTTCGATTTAACGATAGCGCCTTGAGCCAAACTCAGCTTGATGAATGCAACCGCACTATTCGCAAGACCTTAGCTCAAAGTAGCCGTGCCATGATTGCAGCAACAAAAGTGAACAATATTCAGTATTTAAAATTCACTTTATTGAACCCTCACGCATCGATAGACAGCATAGACGACGTATTGAATGAAATTTGCAAAATTGGCGAACAATATGTGATCGACTGCAAAAGCAAACAACTGTGCACAGCTTAAGGAAAAGACAATGAAACCAGAAATTTATGATTTAATCGGAATAGGTGTAGGCCCGTTTAATTTAAGCTTAGCAGCGCTTTCTTCGCCCCTTTCAGACTTGAAGACGCTATTTGTTGACAGTCGCCCTAAATTTGATTGGCATCCTGGTATGTTATTAGACTCTGCGAGTCTGCAAACCCCTTTTATGTCAGATTTAGTGACGATGGCAGACCCGACAAGTCAGTTCAGTTACTTAAATTTTGCCAAGCAGACTGGTAAATTGTATTCGTTTTATATTCGCGAGAACTTCTTTTTACCGCGACAAGAATATAATCAGTATTGCCAGTGGGTGTGCCGTCAGTTAAATAATCTCAAGTTTAATTTTCACGTAGAAAACCTCGAATACGAGCAACAGCTCGACTGTTACCGAGTCTCTGGTAAAGATAAAGTGACTGGCAAGGTACAAGATTTTTATTGTAAACATTTAGTGCTTGGTACCGGTACTCAACCTTGGCTACCTGAATTTTGCCCAACCGATAAGCACATAACTCACTCTTCACAGTACCTTAATAACAAAGCAATGTTACAAAGCAAGTCTGACATTACTATTGTTGGCAGTGGTCAAAGTGCAGCAGAGATTTTCCATGATTTACTGCTAGATATTGATAAATTTGGCTATCAATTACGCTGGTTGACGCGTTCACCGCGGTTCTTTCCTTTAGAGTACACCAAGCTTACTCTTGAAATGACATCGCCTGAGTATATTGATTATTTCCATAATTTACCAAGTGCGAAGCGACAACAACTTATCCACTCGCAAAAGTCGCTTTATAAAGGAATTAATTCAGAGCTCATTAACGATATTTACGATTTGCTCTATCAAAAGAAACTGAATTGCGATTTCTCAGCCGAGCTTTTAACGAATACCTCATTAACGAACATTAAACAAGAAGGCCAAAAACTTGCCCTCTCATGCCTACATAACGAGCTAGAGCAAGATTTTAGCTTTAACACTAATGCACTTGTAATGGCGACAGGCTATCAATACCAGTTACCCACCTTCATTGAACCATTACGTCATAAATTAAATTTCGATGAGAACGGCGAGTTACAAGTAAAACGTAACTATAACATTGATGAGCAGGGTCGCATTTTTGCACAAAACCTAGGCCTCAACAGCCATGGATTAACAGTGCCAGATCTCGGAATGGTGTGTTATCGCAATGCCATCATTTTAAAACAAGTATTAGGTAAAGCGCCTTACAGCATTGAAGAGCGCATCGCTTTCCAACAATTTGGCATTCCTAAAAAAGAGAGCTTTACGCCCTCACGTAGTAAAACAGCTTCAATGTCACAGGAGGCTATGTGAGCAGTTGTAACCACGCAGAGGTCAGTAAAAGCTTCGCTAGCCAGTGCCAAGCAATAATAAACACAGACGCCTTTGTTATAGATCACTTTCGTTTTTACATTTACCAAGCACAGAAGCACTTTTCCTTATTAAATAGCTGGCTTGCTCAAGATTATGCCCACTTTTGGGGAATGCAAAATATGAATGCAGAGCAACGCCAAAGTGAACTTGCTCCCGCACCTCATAAACTAGCACTTATAGCTTACCAAGAGGCGACTCCTGCTTTTTTTATTGAATTGTATGACCCGCAGTTTGACGAAATCGGTAAACATTTTGAAAACCAGTCTGGTGATTGTGGGATGCACCTTTTACTTGCCCCCGTAATCACTCCGCAAAGTGGTTTTAGTCGGCGTGCTATTACAGCAACAGCAAAACTCATCTTATCTAAATTAGGTTTTACTCGGTTAGTTGTTGAGCCTGACATTAACAATCAAAAAATACATAAGCTAAATAAAAAAATAGGCATTCAGAGCAGTCATATCGTTCGCCTTACAAACAAAGATGCATGGCTAGGTTTTGCTGATCTAGCAAGCTTTGAAGCAGCTACAACACAAGGAGACTAATTATGGAAATCATTAAAAATTCATTCCCTCAACATTTATCTGAATCTTTATGGCAAGGTGCTAATCAACATTTAGTCGCCAAAATACTGTGTGAGTTTAGTCATGAAAAACTAATAAAACCTATTGCAGCAAAAGAAGATAGAAAACAAACAGTGCAGCAATTTCAGTTATTATTAGAAAGCAACCAAGGGCTTTTAAGTTATGACTTTAGTGCTCGTCACTATCAACTAGATCACCTACATATTCAGCCAGAATCAATCGTCTGCAAACTAGATGGCATTAACCAAGATTTAGATGCAGTAACGCTCATTATTGCCCTAAAAGATCGTTTAGGTATTACCGATGGCCTCTTGCCAACTTATTTAGAGGAAATTACCAGCACTTTATACAGTAAAGCATTTAAATTGCTTCACCAAAATAAGCCCGTTTCAGAGCTGGTACATTGCGATTATCAACAAATTGAAGCGGCCATGACCGAAGGCCACCCAGTATTTGTTGCTAACAATGGTCGTATTGGCTTTGATATGGATGACTGCCACGCGCTTACACCTGAAAGTGGTCAAGCAATGAAATTAGTCTGGTTAGCTGTTGCGCGGGTAAACACAAGCCTAGCAATGATAGAAGAGGTTAATTACGAGCATTTTATTGAAAGTGAATTAGGCAACCAGCAAATTGCAGCATTTAATAACATAATTGCTGAGCATGGTAAAAAAGCCGAAGACTATTACTTTATGCCCGTGCATCCTTGGCAGTGGCGCGAAAAAATTAGCCGAATTTTTGCTGCTGATCTTGCTCGTAAGCAACTTGTTTATCTTGGCCACAGTGAAGATGACTATCAGGTACAACAGTCGATTCGCACATTCTTCAACTTAAATAACAACAAGCGTTGCTATGTGAAAACCGCGTTGTCTATATTGAACATGGGCTTTATGCGCGGTTTATCTCCTTATTATATGAGCCGAACGCCCGAAATAAACACCTTTGTTGCTGAGCTTGTGAACAGCGACCCATACTTTGCTAAAAAACGCTTTGTCGTTTTAAGAGAAACCGTCGCAATTGGTTATCACCATAAATATTACGAGCAAGCTTTAGAAAAAGACACGCCTTATAAAAAAATGCTCAGCGCACTTTGGCGAGAAAGCCCTTTCAGTTTAACGTTTCAAGGAGAACCGTTAGTTAAAGAAAACCAACAGCTTTTGACATTAGCTGCCTTGCTACATCAAGACAGCCAACAAAAGAGCTTGCTTGTTGAACTCATTAATACCTCTCAACTCACAGCAACTGAGTGGGTAAGCAAATTGCTGGATCTTTATTTACAACCTCTATTACATGCGTTCTTTGCGTATGATTTAGTGTTTATGCCCCATGGTGAAAACCTAATCCTTGTTTTAGAAGAACACCAACCAGTTACTATTTTAATGAAAGATATTGGCGAAGAAGTTGCGATTCTAAACGGCAATTCGCCTTTACCAGGTCATGTCGCTGACTTAGCGGTGAGCCTAGAAGAGGACATGAAGTTAAACTATATACTGCTAGATATTTTCGACTGTATCTTCCGCTTTATCGCACCTCAGCTTGATGCGCAAAATTGTTTAACTGAACATGATTTTTGGCAATTAGTCGCTGATAAAGTTTATCAGTATCAGCATGAAAACCCGCAATTCTCCGAAAAATACGCACGTTACAACTTATTTAAGGCTCGCTTTACGCGTACCTGCTTAAACCGCATTCAATTGAATAATAATCAACAGATGATTGACCTTGAAGATAGAGAGAAAAATCTCCGTTTTGCTGGGGATATCAAAAACCCACTGCATGATTTTGCCACTCGTCATGACTTTCAACATGACACAACAATGGCCTAAGCATAGGCCTCACTATTTATAGACGTAATAGGACTACGGATAAAAATGAAAAAGTCTAACTACTTTAAACTCACGCCTGTCGCACTTTATTGTTTAGCGATATTTAGCCACTCTTTACAGGCTGAGCAAAAAAAGCATCACGATATGGAAGTACTCACAGTCGTTGGTGAACAAAGCAATGCTCAAGGCTATAAAGTCGAGCAAATGAGTACCGCAACGGGTTTAGAATTATCATTTCTAGAAACACCACAATCAACCACAGTCGTGACTGAGCAAGCGATAAAAGATCAACAACTAAATTCAGTTATTGAAGTGATGAACAGCGTAACAGGGATTAATACCCGTCCTTCTGACAACGACCGCTACTCAATCAGTGCCCGCGGTATTGGCGTAAGCAGCATTTTGTATGACGGCGTGGCAACAACCTACGATACACGCTTTAACTATGGTGACAACTTAATGGATAGCGCAATTTATCAGCGCATAGAAGTTGTTCGCGGTGCAACAGGTTTGATGCTCGGGGCGGGTAGCCCATCGGCTGCGATTAATTTAGTTCGTAAGCGTCCGACAGAAGCGTTTCAAGCAAGCGTAAGCTTAAGTACAGGTTCATGGCAACAGTTACGCGGTATTGTTGATTTATCGGGAGGCTTAAATCAAGACGCAAGTGTTCGAGGTCGAGTCGTCGTAGCGTATCAAGATCGTGAAAGCTATCAGCATCGTTACGAGCAGCAACGACAAACTCTTTACGGTATTATCGAAGCAGATATAGGTCGTAATACATTGCTGACGTTAGGTGCTGACTATCAAGACACCAAACCTGAAGGCTCAATGTCTGGCGGATTACCGTTATTCGACAACCAAGGCAATAGAACTAACTACAGCCACCATACGTCAACAGCTCCACGCTGGGCGTCATCCAAAACCAAAGCATTGAATAGCTTTGCCACGATTGAGCATAACTTTAGTGATGACTGGCAACTCAAAGCAAGTTACATCTATGGTGATAACGATTTAGAATATGATGTGTTATGGGCTACAGGTCACCCAGACCCAATAACCAACGAAGGAATGATACCTGGCTCACTGGCATTTATTGATGGTAATCGAACCCAACATACATTCGACTTAAAATTAACGGGCCGCTTTACCCTCTTTGACCGCTCACAACAAATTCTAATTGGTGCAAATCAACAGAAGCAAGAGTTTGCCAATCCATATTATGGCTCTTTAGATGAGGCTCCACCTTTAGGTGACTTTAGAGATGAAGATTTTACATATCCGACCCCTACATGGAGCGATGAAGTTCTGTATGGTTCATGGGGGGAAACAAAGCAACAAGCAATATACCTTGCCTCTGATATTGAGTTAACCGACGCACTTTCAATGGTAATAGGTGGGCGTATTGATAATTGGGAAACTGACCAAGACAATTTTGGCACCGTTCATGATTACGAAGTTGATAATGAATTTACCAGCTATGTCGGCGCCACCTATGCTATTGGGAAAAATGTATCACTGTATGCCAACTACACAGATATTTTTACACCACAAAGTAGAGTGCAAGCTGATGGCAGTTACCTCGATCCTGTTAAAGGAAAAAACTATGAAGCAGGTATAAAAGCCAGCCTATTTGAAGAAGCATTAGACACCTCACTTTCGGTGTTTGAGATCCGTCAAGATAATGTTGGTGAAGCAACGGGAGAAACCTTACCAGGAACAACGGTTCCTATATACCGCGGTATTGATGGCACTAAAACGCAGGGATTCGAATTTGAAGCCAATGGTTCAATCAATGAACAATGGAACGTCTATTTTGGTTATAGTCAATTTGAAACAGAAGACCCTGATGGTGAAAAAGTAACGACCACCAGCCCAAAACATCAAGTAAAGCTCTTCACTACCTATGAATTGGATAACTGGGTAAATGGCTTACAACTGGGTGCTGGTGTTAATTGGCAAAGTGAGATCCGCAGAGATGTCACTAAGCCAGATAGAAGCTCAGTGGAGGTTAGCCAGCAAAGTTATGGGCTTGTTCGATTAATGGCAAGATACAATGTAAACGATCAACTAACATTGCGCGCTAATTTAGACAACGCATTCGATAAACGTTATTACAGCCAATTAGGCTTTTATAACCAGTTTCAATATGGCGCACCACGAAACTTTAGCATCACTGCCCAATATAGTTTCTAAGTAACTCGACATTATTGCGAATTGCCATTATGCCGCCTCTGTATGAGGCGGCATAATATACACTTTAAAGACGCAATTTTATGAAGAAACTTCCACCCCAGCACAATGAAAGTACAAACATACATGGCGTTACACGATACCACTGAGCTAAACTCTTTACTGGAGCGACAAGCTCCATTTTATAGTCAGCATTTTAAAATTATTGAGCCACATCAACCTCTCCCCGAAAACTGCCAACCATTATCACAACGATTAAATAAACCACATTATACCAAAGCGCTTATGACTTTTTCTAAGAGCTATCAACAACAGCAAGAAGCAATCGATCTTAGCGCTTTACATTCTATGTGGAGCCAATGGTTTTTCGGCTTTTTACTTCCGCCACTATTAGAATACGCATTAAAAAGCCAGACGAGTGTATTACATGCTGCAATGAACCTTAAAAACTGGCATTGGACTTATCATCAAACGGGGCGAGTAGAATGTTTCTATTTAGTGCTTAGAGAAGATCAAATTCAAAGACCGACTGAGTTAGCTATCACATTGCTAGAGCGGTTACTTGTTAAGCTGATAAACCCTATTATAAAACAACTAAGTACCCTGTCGCCAGTGTCAGAAAAGTTATTTTATAGTCATGTTGCGTACTGTTTTTATTGGTATTTATCAGAAATGTCGTTAGCTCAGGAATTTAAACTTAATTTACTAAACCAGTTTTTTAGTAAAGACACATTATTACTCGCTAAAGGCGCTACTTTGCCACACCCCTTATGGCGTAAAATTAGACTTAAAAATAGTGACTACCCGCGTATTATGTGTTGTTTACGGCATAAATTACCTAACACACAAATGTGTACTATTTGCCCATTGAATAAAAATAAACACAAGGTCTGTAAAACTGCGATATGAAGGCTCTGTAAAAGAGCCTCTATAGAATAGAATGTTTGAGCAAGGCTTTATTGATCAAACATAGCCTTATTTAGCCATCAACAATTATACGAAGCATACGACGAAGAGGTTCGGCAGCGCCCCATAAAAGTTGGTCACCCACTGTAAATGCACTGATGTATTCTGGGCCCATGGCCAATTTACGAATACGGCCTACCGGAATAGACAAGGTGCCCGTTACTTTTACAGGGGTTAGGTCTGTAGCCGTAATGCCGCGGTCGTTTGGAATAACTTTGACCCATTCATTGTGAGAAGCCAGAATCTCTTCCACTTTCTCCACGCTGATATCTTTGCGTAGCTTAATCGTCATTGCTTGAGAGTGGCAACGCATAGCACCAATGCGAACACATAAACCATCAACAGGGATAGGTTGCTGGCTACTACCTAAAATCTTGTTTGCTTCAACTTGTGCTTTCCACTCTTCTTTACTCTGACCGCTTGGCATTGGTACATCAATCCAAGGGATAAGACTACCAGCTAAAGGCACACCAAACTGGTCTTGTGGTAAATCACTTGAGGCGATTTTTTCAGTGACTAATTTATCAATTTCAAGAATTGCCGCGCTAGGATCAGCCAGTTTGTCAGCAACCGTTTCGTGAATTGCACCCATTTGTGCGATTAACTCTTTCATATTGCGGGCACCAGCACCAGAAGCCGCTTGATACGTCATTGGGCTAACCCATTCAATCAAGTCTTGCTCAAATAAACCACCTAGCGCTAACAACATTAACGATACAGTACAGTTGCCGCCAACATAGGTTTTAACCCCCTGCTCTAAGCCTTGATCTATAACGTCTTTATTGACTGGATCAAGAACAATAATGCTATCGTCACTCATACGCAGTGCAGATGCAGCGTCAATCCAGTAACCTTGCCAACCTGATTCGCGTAACTGCGGGTAAACGGCTTTGGTATAATCACCGCCTTGGCAAGTCACAATAATATCCATCTTCGCAAGCTCAGCAATATCATTCGCATCTAAAAGCGGCTTAGCAGGACCCGCAATATCAGGGCCTAATTGACCGGTTTGTGAGGTGGTGAAAAAAGTCGTGTCGATCTTAGAAAAATCATTTTCTTGCTGCATACGCTCTAATAACACAGAGCCAACCATGCCCCGCCAACCGACTAATCCTACTTTTTTCATTGTTTGTTCCACTGTTTGATTCATTCAAATTACCTAAACTGTTAAAAATTAAAGTCCATTGCGTGAGAATTTAATTTTTACAGAGGTAATCTAGCATTGCGGCCCAAGCAAAACTAGTGCTAGTCATAGAATATAAAATTTTTTCATCTTGGCTTAGTAATCTCATCTCAAATACCCAATTTGTTGCTCATACTTTTTCCAGCTCTAGCGAACTCTAGTCACTTATGATGTAAAAACTGAGCTGATTTCTTAATGCACTTAATACAAATGCCATAAACAAGATTCATAATCATTTCGCACTTTGTAGTAGGAAGTACTGTGTATTTTTTATTTTTAAAAAGGAATCAAATAAATGAAAAAGCTATACTTTTCTGGTCTAATTGCGGCTTTGCTATCTTGTGGAGTTTCTGCAAACACTAACGAAATTGATGTGGAGGCAAATACATCTTTCACACGCTCTACAACCAGTGTCGAGCAAGTGGCGGGTTCTGCAACAAGCCTATCTACTGCAACTTACCTAAACCCAGTAGTTAGAGTAAATAACAGTTATAGAAACTTTTTCGTAGGCTCATTATCTGGCAACCAGTTTTGCAAAGAACAAGGTCATAAAGAGGAAGTAACAGGAAGTAGCGTAAAATGTGGCGAAGATGAATCTTCTTATGCAGAATACGACTGGTATGATAGCGCATGGGTTTCAAAAAGCACCGGGAGCAAAAACCAGTGTTACCCACTCTATGCAAGCATAAAATGTGGTAATTAGAATTTAGAAAAGAACCCAGTGCTTTCTGGGTTCTTATCCTGTCATTGTATTTGCAATCTAGCCACTAATTTTTACCTGCCTTTTACTTTTAAATCCTAAGCTTATTAAAAACGTCTCAATAATAGAATCGCAGTCCTGAAAATGATTTTACAAAAGTGATGTAGCTAACTTTGCTAGTTAGCTTAATAAAATTAAAAAAATCCAATTCAAAATATTCAAATATAAAAGCCCCACACAAGTTAGGGCTAATTAAATAAATTATATTGCTCTAAATATTATGTACAGAACCAACATAATCTATAACACCATCGCTACAGCTATTAGCGTCATCACCATCAAACTCTTCTAGAATATATACCTTTACTTGCAGCTCCCAGTTTTTAGCTTGGACTAACTTCTCTAGAATTGTGTCAAAATTTTCATCTTGATACGATAAAGTTAGAATGTCGTTATTATTGTATGTAACAGAGTTAATTGTATTTATTTGAACTTTGTATGGCTCAAGAGTAATATCTTTTACATAAACAGAACACGATCGTGCTGCTAAAGCATTATTCATAAACCCCAATGAGAATAAAACCAACGAAAAGGTTAAAACCTTTTTATATATATTCATTTTCTTCATCCTTTTTAAAAAATCAATAAACTGTTAAGTTAAAATTAACGCTTACATAATGCGCAAATCTATTATCAACAGAGCATATTACAAAAAATATAATATTGAGTGACAATACGATTAAAAAAGCCCTGCTATTGCAGGGCTAAATCAATGTTAGGATTTATTATTATATCCTTCCTTGGTTAGAGTTTTAGAACTGGTACTTATACTCAATTGAGAACTCAGTGCCTTTCTCTTTAGAACGGGTTAATGTACCGGCTGACTCTATTTCAGACTTAGCACCCAAGATATTCGTTACTTTGAATTTCAGACTTGAGTTAAAATCAGGAAAATAGCTGTAGTTAAAGTCTAAAGAATGAAATGGTTGTTCCATCCAATCATCTTGTCCTTCAATACCAGGAATAATGATTCGCTCTCCAAATACGTTATAGATTAGCGTAGAGGCATGCTGACCACTTGGTGCATCATAGCCCAACTGCATATTTACAACATATTTGGAGTGACCCGTTAAGCGACGTTTAGTGTTAGTGATCGCCGCAGATACACCAGTTTGATCAACTATCGCTTGGCGGTCTAGGTTTATCTCAGAATCACTGAGTGTAACATTACCACTCATAAATACGTCTTGCCAAAAGCCACCTAAGAAAGCAAAATCTTTAAGATAATCAAACTCAACGCCAGCAACATAGCCATCTTCAGCGTTAGCAATACGAACAAGTGGTGGTCCATCTTGCGCTGGTGATTGCACTGACTCAATTGGATCGATCATGTCTTTATAAAACAAGCCAACTGAGAAGTTTTCACCGGTATCAAAGTAGTTTTCCCAGCGGAAATCGTAGTTTTTGATTTGCGTCGTACGCAATCCAGGTGTACCACCAACAGGATATTCAGTAAGTGGATCGATGTAAGTTGCTTCAGATATCTCACGTAAATCAGGGCGGACTACTGTTTCACCGTAACTTAAACGCCATTGTGTTTCATCGTCTTGAACATAAGTGAATGCAAGTGCACCATAAATGTCATCTTCTTGAAACGCTAAGTTACCTAAATCATCATAGTCGATTGAAGGGTCTAAGCCACCAGTAAACGGATCAAGTGGTACTGATACTTGCCTGAAATCTTCCCAACGTAAGCCACCTGTCACACGCCATTTATTATTGAAGAAAAAATCAGCTTCAAAGTAATAAGCATCTGTTTTTTGTGCAGAGCGGTAATCATCACCTGCAAACGTTGTATCATTCAGTATTGGTAGATTTAGTTCTGCATTCGCTATTGCATCATCAGAAAGAATCGTATCCAGCTCATTGCCATTTAAATCAAGGTCTGTAAATGCACGTGTATTTATGTCAAAGCGACGATTGGAAGCCGAGCGCTCTTTAGAAACATAATCAGCACCTGATTTTAATTCTATCTCTACACCATCTAACATGATTGGTAAGGTAAAATTAAACCCGTAGTTTTCTACTTCATCATTAAGATCTTGGAATGTATAACGAGCAGCCGTTGTGGCATTGGTTAGTGCGATTTCATTAACTAAATCATAATTACCATCTTCGTTAGCATCTGTAACAATGAATCGTGTCTGCATATTTCCGGGCGCATAACGGTTTGAGCGGCCATTTGAGTATTTCCAATCAAAACCTGCATAGTTAAGAAAATCGAATGTATGCATACCTTTGATTTGATTTACTATTAATTCTCTTTCTTCATAACTTACGTCATAAGAACGAACACGCTTATTGTCTGACTGGTTATTATTTTCATCAATACCCAAACGATCACGAATTTTATCTTCTGTGTCGCGTAAAATCAGCGTGCTTAAATCAATACGATGAGCATTGTTATATTCAATACCAAAGTTAATCATTCCAGACACTTTAACATTGTGCTCTGTAGCGCTAACTTTATCGTAACCACGTGTCATAGCAGCGCTTGTTTCGCCTAAACGAAAATCTTCACCTTGGTACTCTTCGCCAACAAAGTATTTGTTATCATAGCTAACCGCTGATAGAAAGCCGTAACGCCAATCACCTGACTCAAAACTATTACCTAATGTTGCTGTAAACTTAGTATTTGGGTTTACAGTGGTTTCTTGCGGATCATAATCACGGTTTAGGTCAAGGACTAAAGAACGGCTTTGCTCTGGCGTTAGATCATCTAATGATTGCCCTGAGTTATAAATTGCCATGATTGAATCAGGGATTTCACGCGTGCCATCATCAACACCATACCAGTCATTCGAGCCGCCATTGTACTCAATGCCATCATCGAAATTGTTGGTGTTATAACCAAGCTGGCCTGATACATCAAAAACAAATTGGTCTGGAATGCTTTTTAAGCGTATATCCACATTACCACCACCAAAAGAAGCTGGCATAGAAGGAGAATACGACTTTTGCACTGACAAACTTTCAATAATTCCTGATGGAAATAAATCAAGCGGGATCACTGAACGGGTTGGATCAGGACTCGGTACTGCTGCGCCATTTAACTGAGTACTTGAATAGCGCTCACCTAAACCACGGACATATATAAATTTACCATCGACTAAAGTTAAGCCTGTTACACGGCGTAATGCAGATGCCGCATCACTATCACCACTGCGGGATATTTGCTCAGCACCCATAATATCGGCAACAAATGCCTGCTGCTTTCGCTCTTCAAGTACGGCAGTTGCAGTGCCTTTTAAGCGACTTGCACTAACCACAACTTCCTCAAGAACAGCCTCATCTTCGGCTTCAGCAGCATGTGCTGAAACGCTTAAATTACATAAAATTGCTGCGGAAAGTGTGGATAAGCAAAACTTTTTAGAAAATTGTTTCATGTTTACCTCTATCTGAAATAAGTTACAGAAAGTGTTAAAAAAGGTGCTAGTACTAAGTGCTAGCCCCCATTCTTACTGTGTTATTCCAGACCTACTGTCCAGCCAGCTGTCCAATCATTATCACTCGATACAGCACCAATATGTGATGTAGTATCGAAGAAGCTATCTACAGCGTTTACATCTGTAGGCGTTGTTGTATCGGTAGTATAAATACCATTAACTACGTCAGTTTGACCTGATACGACTAAGTTGCCTAATGTCGCTGTCCACCAGTTTTCTACACTGAAATCAACACCGCTTGGGTCTTTGAAGTTCTCAGAGCATGCGATAACTGATGACTTAATCATTAAAGTGCCATCTTGTGCATTTTTAACTGTTTCACTTTCATTGAATATTGGTGCACCATTCCCATCTAATGGAATACCTTCAACCTCTAGGCACTCTCCCATGCCTGCAGGGCCTGTCACAATCGTGTTATAGATTTGCGCGCCAGTTCCTTCACGGAAGTACATACCTTCAGCGTCATCTTCCCCCTTAAAGGTATTACCAATAATGGTTAAGTTAGCAATCATTGGGTTTGATTTAGGCATTTTAGAAGGTGTTTTACCGTCATTATCAGCTTCGATACCACGGTTAGCATCTGAATTATCTGCTGCTTGCTTAACAAGAATATGCTGAAGCTTACCTTGGAAACCATTGTCCCAGTCGATGCTGTCATCTTGAATGCTTGTAAGTACTAAGTATTTCGCTTGCACGTTACCACCGAAGAACTCAACACCGTCATCCGCATTTTGGTGAACTTGTAAGTACTCAACCGTTGTACCAGAACCCACACCACCAAAAGTAATACCGTTAATCTCATTACCAGGAGACAGTAAGTAGCCGCCATTCATAACGCGAACATAACGTAATGTTCCAGAGTTATCTGTTGTATCAGTACCACCAAAAACAGCACCGGCTTCGACACCTTCAACTTGAAGCGCACATTCACCAGTATCTGGACATTTATTAGATGGTGCATTACCTAATAGTACTAAACCACCCCATTGACCTGCTGCCGTTGCCTCACCAGTAACATCTTGGCGTGAAGTAAATGAAATTGGTTTATCTTTAGTACCATTGGCTTCAATTTTAGAGCCACGGCTAATGACAATATAATCCTTACCGTTACGGCCATAAACCGTTACACCAGGTTCAACGGTTAAAGTGGCAGAGTCTGCGTTATCATTACCAACAAAAACGGCACCATCTACAGCATATAGATTACCTGCTGTTAATGTTAAATCTGACGTAATACGGCCTGATATTTCGCATGTTGTCGTTACGTTATCCGCTGGAGTGATTGACGTGGTGCCCGCAGGACAACCAGCCACAGTTGGTGGTGCCGTTACTTCACCGCCACCATAACCAAATGCCCAACCTTCACGCCAATCGTCAGAATCATTTAAAGCACCAACAAAATCAACGGTATCAAAAAATGCATCAACAGTATTTGCAACATCTTGACCAGCGCCTAGTAAAGGAGAACCCGCAATTGGTTGGCCATTCACACCTAGCATTGGCTTATCGTTAATAACGTTGCCGACTTGACTAGTGAACCAAGTCTCAAGATCCAATAACGCAGAACCATCTGCACCTTTAGGATTTTTGAAGTTTTCACCATTCGTACAAGACATAAACGTGTTTTGCATCAAAATAGTGCCATCATTAGCATTATTCACAGTTTCACTATCTGAAAATAGTGCATCGCCATTATCATCCAACGCGATACCTTCTATCTCTAAACACTCGCCCATTTCATCAGAGCCTGTGATCACTGAGTTATAAAGGTGTAGGCCAGTGCCTTCACGTAAGTAGATACCTTCGGCATCATCTTCACCTTTAAAGTTATTACCGATGATCGTTAAGTTAGAGATAATAGGTAATGACTTAGGTTCTTTTGATGGGATCTTGCCGTCATTATCAGCTTCAATACCACGGTTAGCGTCAGTCGAGTTTTTATCTTGTTCAACATAAACAAACTGCATCTTACCTTGATAACCGTTGTCCCAATCGATACTGTCATCGTCGATACTTGTTAAAACAACATGTTTTAAATTAACTGCGCCACCAAAGAACTCAACACCATCATCTGAGTTATTATGTACTTGTAAGTAATCAACTGTAGTGCCAGAACCTACCGCACCAAAAGTAATACCGTTTAGCTCATTACCCGTTGATAGTTCATAACCAGCATTCTTAACAACAACGTATTTTAATGTACCAGAGCTATCAGTGTTGTCTGTACCACCAAATACAGCACCCGATTCAACACCTTCAACTTGAAGTGCACAATCGCCTTCAGCAGGACACTTATTAGAAATACCATTACCAAGAAGCACCATACCGCCCCATTGGCCAGCTGATGTTTCTTCGCCGATTACGTCTTGCTTAGAAGTAAAGATAATTGGGTCATTTTTCGTCCCTGTCGCTTCAATTTTTGAGTCACGACTTACTACTAAATAATCAGAGCCATTATTACCAAATACAACTGCACCTGGTTCGATAGTTAATGTTGCACTGTCTGCTTTATCGTTACCAACGAAAACCGCACCATCAAGGGCCCAGAATGCATCTGTCGATAAAGTCGTATCTTCAGTGATCACCCCAGAAAGAACTTGTACTGTTACATCACGTCCTAATGCTGCTGAAACTTCATTAGAAAGGCTTTGGCTGAAAACACCTGGTAACTCGTCAGTCGTTGGTGGTGTAGTTGGGTTAGTAGGTGTTGTTGGTTGTTCAACAGTTTCATCTACATTGATGTTGATGTCACCACCACCACAACCTGCTAGTGAGATAGCTGTCGCTACAAGACTAACTTTGAATAAGCCAGATAATTTCATTGTTCACTCCGTAAGATAAATATTTAATTATTGTGTTAGCGCATAAACTCAAGTCAGCCAAAAACACCTTTTGATTATGCTTTTGGGTCACTTGAGTTTTAAACTGCGACTACCTTACGGGAGCTGTATGACAAAGTGGTTACATTTTAATAAACATAAAATGACAATGTAATTGACTTTAAAATTAGAGGGTTAAGTAAAATTGAGGAACCGAAAAAAGCCGCCCGAAGGCAGCTTTGGTGTTGCGATTATAAATGAGTTCTTTTGTACGCTTACCTGTTGAATTCGATTTAGAGTAAAGCGGTACGTAGTGTTTCGGCGTGCACTTTTTCACGCTTCACATACTTGATCCATTGCTCGGCTAAACGCTGTGATTTTTTGTGTTTTTCCGCTTGCTCGAACGCTAAAATCGAGGCATCAAAGTTTTGTAAATTATATTGCGCCATACCTAGAGCTACATACACATTGGATTCAAACTCTAAGCCGCCTTTATCAAGTGCTTTACGCGCTGCATCCGCTGCTTCTTCGTATTTTTCAAGGTTAATGCTCACCTCTGCGATACGTTGTTCGTACTGACCGTGCGTTACTAAATCAGCAGCCTTAGCAAAATAAGTAAGCGACTTTTCAGCCTCTTTTGCTTGTACCATAGCCTCGGCTACGAATGCGTAGTTTTTAGCTGACTGCTCGGCAATACCATCTTGCATCGCTTTGCTCATTACACTCGCCGCTTTATAAGCAAGGCCATTGTATAAATACACTTGCGATAATTGGCGTAAATCAGATTTAGATGTTAAAAAGCCTTGCTGATATGCCGCTTCTAAAACCGCTAACTGCTCTTTTTCTGCGCCTGTTTCACCGTACATACCACCTAATTGAACCCAATACTCTGGCTTGTTGTAAAGCTTCACTAAGCGCTCAAGTACCTCGACCACTTTGTCAGATTGATTAAGTGAGTAGTACATAGCACGTTGTAAAATTAGCCAGTTTTCTTTTGGCATTTCACCTTTGCTGTCAGCTTCTGCGATAGCAAGATTAATGTTTTCAATGCCTTTTTGGTAATCTTTAAGCTGATAATACGCTTGAGATTTCAATACGTAATAAGCATCTGTTTTAGGTTTATCGTTAATCACATCCCACTGTGCTAAATATTTGATTACCTTTTCGTAATCGCTATTAGCCATTGCAAGTTGCGCTAAGCTAAAGGTGGTGCTTACACGTAATGTTTCTGGAATTGCATCTTCGTTTACTACTTTTTCAAACGAGGCAATTGCTTTATCAAGGTCGTTTTCGTTGTAGTAAATAAAACCGTAGAAATTATGCATCATGGCAATTTCATACGAGTTCATGCTTGAAGAGCGCTCTTGAATACTATCAAGGGCTGCTAACCCTGCTTTTGCATCACCATCATCAGCCAGCTTTTGTGCTCGTGCTAATTGGCTATACACTTTTTCGCGCAGTGCAGGTACGCGTTTGGTTTTTTGCTCCTCAGCGTAAGCTGTTGCCAGTGTGACACCTGGTAACATGCTAACAATGCTTGGTAATACTAGGCTGCTAGTGAAAGCAGCCGCGCAAATCACGGCAACTTTTAAAGGTTTCATAATCGCATTCCTCTTTTCTAACCGTTAATTTGGAAAGAAATTTTGTTCTGTACGCCCGCTACCTCAACAGCTTCACCGTTAACAACGCGCGGTTTATATTTAAATTTAAGTGCTGCATCCATCGCAGCGCGGTCAAACAGTGATTCTGGTTCAGCTTTCACTACTTTCGGGTCACGTACTGTGCCTTGTTTAGTTACTGTAAACTCAACAATCACATAGCCTTCGATACCACGCGATAAAGCTCGGCGCGGATAAACAGGCGCTACTTTTACAATCGGTAGGTATTCACCGTCACTTGATTCAAGGGCTAAGCCACCGGCTAAGTTAACGTCGGCTTCAACACTGGCACCAAAGTCAAAGTTCGCATTACTCGCGTTAGGATCACTGTTTTGCATTTGCGGTGATTCCATTGGCGGAGGTGGCTCTTTTGGCGTTGGTGGCTTTTGCGGTTTACGTTCTTTCTTTTGCACTGTCTCTTCTTTTTTCAGACGAACAAAATCAAGTACGTTTCCTTTTACGGGCTCAGACATGGCCCCTTCACCACCGGTGATCAGTGCCTGCATGCCTAAAAACAACATGACAGTCACGATACCAGCAATGATTAATGCAACTATATAACGCATCGCTCACATTCCTTATGATGCTTCTTGCGCAGCAATCGACACATCAAATGCGCCTGCAGCTCGCGATGCATCCATTACTTTAATAAGTACATCGGTTGTGGCTTTCTTATCGGCTTGAATAACCACGCTACCTTGTGGGTTTTCAGCTTTTAAGCGCTCGATATTTGCTTGAACTGCACGAACATCGACTTGGCGTTTGTTGATCCAAATTTCACCTTTGTCAGAAATAGCAACTAAGATGTTGGCACGCTCTTTTTTAACTGCTGTTGCCGCTTCAGGACGGTTTACATCAATACCGGCTTCTTTTACAAAAGATGCTGTTACGATAAAGAAGATAAGCATGATGAAAACAACGTCTAGCATTGGCGTCATGTTGATTTCTTCTGCGTCGTCTTCTTGAAATAAGTTACCTAGTGGCGCTCTCATTGTTAGTCTCCTAGTGGGTGATGCTCACATCACCCTAAAATTCGTTTAGTGGTCTAAGACCATGTTGTCTTCAAGTAATTGCACTTCGCGTTTTGCACGACGTTGTAAAAACGTTGAGGCGAATACCCCTGAAAGTGCACCCACCATGCCGGCCATTGTTGGGATAGTGGCTTTAGACACCCCTGATGCCATCGAACGTGCACTGCCTGTGCCTGTGATTGCCATTACATCAAATACTTCGATCATGCCGGTTACGGTACCTAACAGACCTAAAAGTGGACATAACGCAACCATTACGTTGATTAGCGCAAGGTTATTATTTAGTTGCATGCCAGCGCGTGAAATCATCGCTTGGCGAATTTGCTCTGCGTTCCAGCTGTTACGCTCTGCTCTATTGCTCCAAGTGCTTTTTACGTCTTTCTTGTAGCGTTTAAAGCCACTAAAGAAGTACATAAAACGCTCAAGTATCAATAACCACATCGCGAAGATGAGCACCCCGATGACCAAGAGAACTTGGCCACCTGTGTCGAGGAAATCACGTAGAGCATTGATTGCATCAATCAATAGCACCATGATTTATGCTCCTTTCTCGCTTCGCTCTGCGATGATACCTGCGCTTTGCTCTTGTAAAATCAACAGCATGTTTTTAGA
>VAOY01002236.1_pt1 | contig 64641 bp, 62 predicted proteins | sample 3393881 | NCBI WGS metagenome assembly VAOY01 (sample SAMN08290430, study PRJNA428436) | hydrothermal vent metagenome | isolation source: Deep-sea hydrothermal vent chimney | place: Indian Ocean: Southwest Indian Ridge
CATCTTTAAATTCTTGGGGATATTTATTATTACTCATAACATCTCTCATCATACTTCATTTTCTAAATAAAAGATGTCTACAGTGTTAGGGGAAGATCAAAATACGGCCAAAGATAAGGCCGATATTGTTATTTCACTGAGTGATAACGATATTATTATTGGTGAAGCTAAAACTTGCAAGAACGGTGACTTTGCTAAATATTCAACAACTTCTCGTCAAATTAAAGCTTATGTAAATCGTGCTGAGAATCAAGGTAAAAGAGTTGCTCAAGTACTAATAATTGCCCCTAGTTTTTCTGAGGATTTTATTGAGTCTGCTGAAATGGATACGGAAGTAAATATTTCACTTCTTGAAGCGCATGGCCTGAAGTTGATTCTTGATGCTTTTAAATCTAAACGAAACCCCAGCTTTGCGCCAAAGTTACTTACAAAAGGTGGCTTGTTGAAAGCAGAGTTAATAGCCAAGAATATATAAAAAGTTGTAGTTTCGCAGCAAGTTACTTGCATGGTTATTTTGAACCACGTAATTGATTATTATCTTTTAAATGTATAGGTTGGTCCTTATTGGGGTAAAGCTTTTTGTATGCTGAAAGTACATGTTTGGACACCTCATGAGGTATTGCGTTACGCTAAAGAGCTTGCAGAAACGGAAAATGCATAAATATGAAAGTTATTTATGAACCACGCTTTAATTATCAGCTAGGATTACTGAAGTATTTGCATCCATTTGATGGTGAAAAGTTTGCCAAAGTGGCATCTGAACTTGATAGTGTGGATGTTGAAGTAATCCAACCGAATGAACCAATTTCTACCGATATAATTAACGAGTACCTCAATGAGCTAATGAGAAAATTGGTCTTGAGTCGAACGCTTATTTTCCGTGCCCTTGAAGTTCCTAAAATCCCTTTTGTTAGCTTTGATTTTCTAGATAAAAAAATCTTAACGCCTATGCGTTTAGCTGTTTCGGGTACTCTACTAGGTGCTGAAAAAGCGCTGGAGTCTGGCGAGACTATGTGGAATTTATCTGGTGGCTTTCATCATGCTAGCAATTTAAATATGGAAGGGTTTTGTATTTATAATGATATTGGCATTACCTACCAGCAATTACGAAAAAATGGCCATTTAAGCGAAACAGATAAAGTGTTGATTATTGACGTTGATGCTCATCATGGCAACGGTAATGCGTATTCATTTAAAGATAATGAAAACGTACATTTGTTAGATGTATACAATGAAGATATTTACCCAACATCGAGCTTTACCCGCAATAGAGTGAATTTTCCTGTACCATTAAAAAGCGGTGTCGAAGGCGAAGAGTATTTGACTAAACTTAATCAAGCGCTCGAATTAGTGATTGATGAATATGCTTTGGCTTTTGTAATTGCAGGAACAGATGTACTGGCCGTTGATAAACTGGGTGGCTTTAAACTTACAATAGAAGATGTTGTTGAGCGTGAAAAGAGTGTTTTATCTCGTTTAAAAAGCCTAAATATACCAACCGTCGTTACTGGCGGCGGGGGTTACTCAAAGCAAAGTGCGTCAGCTATTGCTGCTGCAATTAGAGCGTGTACGGCCTTATAGAGGCGTTAATTTTTTAAAATCACAAACACCAAGCACAATGCTGTGGTGTTTGTGTACTATAAAGGCTTTGTTTTATGCAAAGCCCGTTTCAATATCGCGGAAAGTCCATTGGCCGTTTGAGTCGGCAATATCAATTAACTCACACGCTTTTTTATTCCATGCTGCTAAGCAGGTAATGTAGTTTGTTAGTTGGTGAAAAGCGCGGTCGGGTGCATCGGGGCGAATTCTTGACATTGAGTAGCTTGAATAAGTTGCGCCACTTCCTACCCAACTTACGATTGAAGAAGCAACGCCGCCGCCAGGAATAACAAAACCCGCTGTTGTTGTAACAAGGCCAAGTATTGTTGCGGCTTTTTCTACACTGTTACCCGTTTTCATAATATCTTCGCTGAGTATAGGGTGTAGTAAAGCGAGTAAGTTAGTTGCTTGGGGTTGGTTAGAAGCAACAGCAACATCATTAGATGTTTTTGGCACGTTCCCAGGAGCAGATGCACCTCCTCGCATAGCGGGAAGTAAACTGTTGAAAGATTTTTGGCTACGGTTACTTGTTGAAAAAGTCACAGATTCTGTACTTAAGCCGCCCGCTTTTACACGTTTTTGATCTTTTGGTGTGATGGTTGATTTATACGTTCGTTGTAAGCGACGATAAACAGCTGCGCTACATTGTGTCATTTGTATTGCTAGGGCTGCTTGATCTTTAAACTCTCGCCCGATTGCGCGATCTGAAAGTTGGGTTAACTGTGCTTTTTTCTTCAGCACGTGTTGGCCAATTATAATATCCATAAAATATCCTTATTAAAATCCTATGGCCAGAATTCTATCATGATTATTTGTAATGTTAATATGCTAAAAATAAATTTTGGGTACTTTATATAGCCCTAAAATAAATAGAGTTTTGTTTATTTTATGTTATAAAAGGCAGGAAAATTCTGAGACTATTTATATTTTTTAGTCGATAATATTTGTAGGGAAAAACAATTAACAAAATTGATGTGAAATTATGAATAAATGGATTTTATTACTCGCTAGTTTATTAGTGAGCCCAACTTCAATTGCCAACGAGCAATACTCTCAAAACCAATGCGATAACATTAAAGCTGAACGTGAGTCTATTCGTAAAAGAATGAATCGCAGTTATAGCGCACAACAAGGTGAGCGTTGGAATAAGCGCTCCGATGAGCTGTTTACTTTGCTGGCAAAACATTGCAAAAAACCGACAAAAAGCGCAGGTAATGGCGGTAATTATAGTTACCGGTCAAACCCGACAGGGCTTTTAAATACGAAAGTATATAACTCTACGGTTTATTCTAATTCATACAATGATGATGAAAAACGTAAAGCGTGGGGTGAGTTTTATAAGCTGCCAGAGCGCTGTAGAGCAAAGAAAATCCAGCAAGCGGATTTTGTATGGTGTAGTGAAAACAAAGTTGAGCAAAAAGCCTTGTTTGAATCTACTTGGAATGCCCAGCCTTAAATCGAAATTAGGCCTGTTTTTTAGTTACCTTCTTAAACACGTAGCAGTGGCTTTATGCTGCTACGTTAGGTTATTAAAACTAGCCTATTAAAACGCGATGTAAAATCGCTGCTACTCATTCTATAGCTCTATCACATCCCCTTGTAAGCTAGGGGAGTGAGTAATGCTGTTTTGCAGTTGCTCTATTAAGATCTGGGCATTGGCAGAGGGTGTGCGTGAATGTGGCCAGAGGGCGTAAATAGGTCTCGCAGGTAAATTGTGTGGCGTATCTAGGTAATTAAATTGATTAGTGTCTTTAATGCAGGCTATTTCACTCATGGGGAGTATGCCAGCACCATAGCCTGCTTCAATCATTTTTCTGGCAATGGTGATATCAAAACAAAAGCTTATTTGTTCATACTCTTTTTTTAATTTGTTTAGCAAACCACTGGGTAGTTGTGACTCAGAGTAGGGGACTATTAAACGTGATTTAGGTGCGCCTTGTTTTGTTATAAGTTTAATTGCAATCATACCTAGGCGCTTTTGGTAGTAGCTAGAGTCTTGTTGTTCGCCAATACGAATAGCTAAGTCAAAACGTTTTTGGCTTAACTGGCTATTGGCATTACTTGGGTAAATGTGGAGGTTTAACGCAGGGTTTGCCATCGCAAATTGATTAATTGCGCCCATCAGTGGACCCGCAATGATGTTTTGTGGGCACAACAAGTAAAAGTCTTTTGCGGTAGGCGAGTCGTTTAATTGTGCTAACTGACTATTGAGAGCAAGCACTTGCTCGCCTAATTCGTTATAAAGTGACTCGCCTTTGGTGGTTAACACAATGCCACGGGCTGTGCGTTGTAATAATGGCTCGCCGAGCTTGTCTTCGAGTGTTTGAATGCGCCTAGAAAGCGTTGATAGATTCAGTCCTAAATCTTTTGCTGTTTGGCTCATGCTTTTACGGCGGGCTATTTCGATAAATAAATGCAGATCATCCAGCATACGACTCCCTCAATCTTAGTTTGCATTTTCGTGACTGTTGCTACTTAGGCTATGCAAATATAGTAACGCCAAGGAGGACATATGAAAATTCATTTTACATTTACTGCGGCATTTTCGTTTTTAATGTCGTTTTTGCTTTCGGCATGGGTTACCTATGTCAATTTAGGGCTAAGCGATACATTTTTAGTAAGCTGGATGAAGGCGTTTGCCAATGCATGGCCTGCTGCATTTGTGGTGGCTTTTACAGTTGCGCCGCCAATAAGGGCATTGGTTTTAAAATTATACGCTAAGGAGTTAGTATGATTAATATCGTAGCAAAAATTACCCCTAAAGCAGCATTATTTGAAGACTGTAAAGGGCGTTTACAGAGTATATTAAACGCCACTCGTGCAGAGCAGGGTTGTAATCGTTTTGAGCTGTTTGCGAGTAAAGAGCAGCGTTGTCTGTTTTTAGTTGAGCAGTTTGTATCGCAAGCTGCACTTGATGCTCATTACGAGCAGCCATACACCAAAGCTGTGTTCGCTTTTTATGAAAATGCGCTGGCACAGCCTGTTGAGGTTTCAAAAGTAGAGGTGTATTAGTTAAAAGCCAAATATAAATATTCGGTTATTAAAGCGCCTCATTATAGCTTGTTTATTACTTATAAATTGGTTGTGGGGCGCTTTACTGCATGGTTATATGGCGCGCGAAACAAGTTTCACGCCTACTCAATCGCACTTTTAGATCATCGATAGTTTTGTAGTTAGGCAAAGGAATTAGCCTTTTTGATAATAAGAAACGATACATAGACAAATAATCGTCCCAAAAACCGAGATTAAGTGCGCAGCTCCTATAACTTTGTCGATAGACCTTGCATATTTAGCTACAAAACGGCCATCAAATAGTGGCGTTGGGATTCTTGAGCGCTCAAAAAACATAGCAAATATATAAAACGAAACGCTTGCGCCGATACCTTTATCCCAACTAGGGGGAGATACACCATCTTTCTCCATATGCTTATCTATATACTTCACTGATACTCGATAAAACAGCACGCCTGACGCAAAAGTAACCACTGTAAATATAATGAAGGAGTAGAAAATAAAGATTTTAAAATCCATTTTGTAAATTCTCTTTTGTTTAGAGTTTATCTAAATACATGGCTGTAAATACACTGATTGTGAACCCTATCATTGTAAAAAGATGTAAGAATGCTAGTACTTTGTCTACTGACCTTGCATATTTTGCTATAAGACGGCCATTAAAAATCGGTGTGGGTAATCGCGAGCGTTTGAAAAATATTGCCATGGCATAAAAGGGGGCACTAGCGCCAATGCCTTTGTCCCAAAGCGGAGGAATAACACTGTCGTTTAGCATTTGTTTATTTATGTACTTGATAGAGATGCGTGTAAATAAAACTACAAAAAGAAACGCTAAAGCCATGAATACAAACATGTTCGCTAGAACTAATTTTTCCAATGAGATCGTCATAATGGCGCCTCCTGTCATAGAGGTTAATTCAGGTAAGGCTTTTAAATAAAGTAATAATACAGAGGCAAATTATCATGCCAGCCACTGAAGTAAAATAAATTACTGCAATTACTTTATCAATAGTCCGCGCATGCTTAGCGATAAAACGGGCATCAAATAGTTTATTTTTAATTCTGTATTTGTTAAAAAGTATTGCAAATACATAAAACGAAGCGCTTGCTCCAATCCCTCGATCCCAACTGGGTGGGTACACGTCATCTAGTTCCATTTTTTTATTTATGTGCTTAATTGACACTCTTGAAAATAAAAGAGATGAAATAAAAAAGCTGAAAAGAAAAGTTAAAAATAAGGAAGTTAAAATAGGAGCTAGAGTAAGATCCATCTATAAAATACCCTTATGAATAGTTTACGATCATAAATATTATCAATAACTTTTTTACGAAGCTATTAGTATTAATACACATATTTACTTTAGAAATAAGTAAAAAACTCAGCTACAACAAAAAGTACTCTAAAACTACCATAAGAAAGATGCTAATTATAAAGCCAGATGTTGATACAAGATGCAGAAAAGCGAGAAACTTATCAATTGGCCTTGCGTGTTTGGCGACAAACCTGCCATCAAATAATGGCGTAGACTTACGAGCTCTTTTTACAAAGATAGCGAGTGCGTAAAAAGGAGCACTTGCTCCAATTCCTCTATCCCAACTCGGAGGTGAAACTCCATTTTCCTGCATTTTACTCTCGATATGTCGTATTGATATTCTGGGGAATATCACAGTCATTATCATCATGAGAGCAAAGAAGAAAATTACACAATATAGGATAAAGTTAAGTACTGCCATTGCAAAAAAACCTTGTGTTAAGGGTTATCTACTATATAAAGTTTTAGTTGTTTTGTAGTGGCTACGTCATCAGTTGCTTTGATAATATGAGACAATACTAAGACTAATGGCCATTCCTGTAGCTGAGACAAAGTGAGCCGCTGTAATCACTCTATCAATAGGTCGTGTATGGTTAGCTATAAAGCGGGCATCAAATAGTTTGTTTTTAATTCTGTACTTGTTAAAAAGTATTGTAAGTACATAAAACGAAGCGCTTGCGCCGATACCTTTATCCCAACTAGGAGGAGATACACTATCTTTCTCCATATGCTTATCTATATACTTCACTGACACTCTTGAAAATAAAAGAGATGAAATAAAGCAAACACATATGAATGTTATTAGTAAGTACCCTGATAAATAAGCCATAGACATTAAAATATTTTCTCGAGTATAGGTTTCCTATAGAGCATGCTTAGAAGCTTAACTTTATAACAGATAAAGAAACAGGTCTATTTCCACTCCTTACGCTCTATATAAAATTAAGTTTGCTCGTAATATTTAAGCTTAAAGGCAAATTCAAGAGGGGAAATATTAACGGGAGCTATTTAGTATATAAGCAGTTAAAATGTATTAACAAAAAAGCAGTTACTTATCATCTTTTTTAGTCATTTTAGCGCTGTTTTGTTGCAGTATTATATAAAAATGTTAGGCTGTACCTCTAACTTTTACAGTGACGTAAATTTATGATCAAAAGGATTTTATTATCAGCTTTATTCATGGCTCCTTGTTTTGCATGGGGGCAGCAAGCTCTTAGTGTTGAGCAATGCGAAAGTATGCAAGCAGAGCGAGCTGAGCTGCAATCAGCCATTCGAAAAACCCACCTACTCGATAAAATTGATTCGTACAAACAACGCTTACATAATCTTTCATCGCGCATTTCAGATAATTGCTTAACTGACGAACAAATATTAAAGCGAACTCATTCGTTTTATAACCAAGATATTGCTTATCTTGAAAACCCATTAGCTAAACCCTTATCTGAGCAAGGTTATATTAGTAAACAAGCAGCGTGGGAGCGTTATTATGTTATTCCTTCGCGTTGTTTACACAGGCCTTTAAATATTCAATATTTAGATTGGTGTATCGAGAATAAGCAGGTTCAGTTTCAGCAGTTTGATATGTTGTGGCAGCAAAAAAGTGCGCAATATGAAAGAGCTGAAGCTAAATCAACAGATTCCTTTCATGAGTTTGTATTACCGAGTAAGTCTGAACGAGCTAGAATAATGGCCGAACGGGAGTTAAAGCGTTATAGCTACACTAACGATACAATTCTACCAACAAATATTATTGTGTTATGTGCGTTGGCCGTAACGGTGTTCTTTTCGCTTATCTTTATTTTTCACTTTTTAATGCGCCCACGTCCTGTTATTAAAGACTAAGTTAGAGTGCAATAAACTATGAGTAGTTTATTGCACCAAACTAATATCAACGCTAATCATCTGTTTTGAGTTGTTTCGCTCTGTTTTCTGCGTCAATAAGCGCTTGTGATTTGGGCTGTTTTTCTTTACTTTCAATCTGCGGCTTTTCGGTTGAGTTGGGATCCCACGTAGGGTCTAGCGACAAGTTAGCAAAGGGGTTTGTTGAGTTCGTTTCTTTTGTTTGTTCATCACTGATCCCTTGAGGCATGTCACTCTCATCTAAAGATAGTGTATCGTCATCATTATCTGGCAGGTTCGTGTCAGTCATAATGGGTGCCGTCTTTGGCTCATCAGCAAGCTCAGTTGTATTTTGTTGCAGCTCCTGTTCAAGTGTTTGCAGGGCTTTTGCTAAGTCATCATCGCTTATGTCATCGTCAGCAAGCGTAATTGTTGCAGGTTCGGCTAAGTGTTCAGGCTCATCTATTGCGCCTGTAAAAGACAGATCGTCATCTACTAAAGATGACAAATCGTACTCAGGTACGTCATCTTTTAGAGGTTGGTCATCGCTTTTATATTCATCAAATCCAAAAGAGCTGCGTGTGTTGGTAAACTCTGGTTCATCATCGAGCTCTGGCTTAATGTCATTGTCTAACTCATTATTACCTAACTCATCACCTAACTCGGTATTATCTGACTCGTCGTATATCGGCGTAGTTTCTGCGGGCTCTGAGGTGTTGTACTCATCAAACCCAAAAGAGCTGCGTGTACTGGTTAGTTCAGGCTCATCATCGAGCTCTGGCTTAATGTCATTGTCTAACTCATTATTACTTAACTGATCACCTAACTCGTTATTATCTAACTCGTCGTATGTCAGCGCCGTTTCTTCTGGCTCTGAGGTGTTGTACTCGTCAAATCCAAAAGAGCTGCGTGTACTGGTAAACTCTGGCTCATCATCGCGCTCTGGCTTAATGTCGTTGTCTAACTCATCACTGCCTAACTCATCACTGCCTAACTCATCACTGCCTAACTCATCACTGCCTAACTCATCACTGCCTAACTCATCACCTAACTCGGTATTATCTGGCTCGTCGTATGTCGGCGCCGTTTCTACTGGCTCTGAGGTGTTGTACTCATCAAACCCAAAAGAGCTGCGTGTGCTCTCAAGTTCATCACTTTGAATAGATTCATCGTTCTGTGTTTCTTCGTGGCTAATTTCAAGCTCGTTGAATTCATGCGCATGTGCAAAGTCAGTTGCTTGCTCTTCGGTGCTGGTGAAGGCGCTTTGTTCGTCGTGTTCAGCATTTAAGCGTGCAAATTCAGACCATTCTTCATCATCGGAGGTTGTCGTTTTCGTGTTAAATGTGTCATTAAATGCTCTCTCAAACTCATCTTCGTAGTGTGGTTGTGATTCTGCTGAGCTTGTTTCATGTTCAAATGCTTGTTGCGCTTTTATTTTGGCACTTGCAGCTTGAGCTTGAAGCAAGGTGTTTTCAAGTTCAGCATTTGAGTCAGACTGTTTACTCTTACGAAGGCGCAAAATAAATAGGCCGCCAACTAAAAGCACTAATAACACAAGCAGGCTTGGCATCAATAATGAGTTTGATGAGCTTGGTTCTGGTGTTTGTACTACAACCGGAGCCGGTTTTTTAGCAGGCTCTATAGCTTGATTTGCGTCGTTTTTAATTGCAGCAGGATCTTGTGGCTCTGCTGGTTCTGTGTTTGTAATTGGTGCCGCCTCAGTCACTGGCTCTGTTGCTGGTGGCAGTTTAGGCATTGACTGGCTATCGTTATCTTGTTGAACCGGCTCACTGTTATTAAGCTCAGAACTGAGTGAAGAGTCAGTTAATTCTGGCTCTGCTGGTTGCTGTGTTTGTTGTATTGGCTCTACAGGCGCTTGTTGAACTGGTGCTTGACTAGGAACATCTTCAGCAGCACCTTTAATCGCACCTGAGTGCTCTGTTATGCTTGTTTTAGGTGGTGTGGGTGTTGCTTCTGAAGTGAGCTTTTGTAGCGCGGCGGTATTATTAACTGGGGTCGGATTTTTACAGTTTTTTTCAAAATTTCTGGCCGCTGAGCGATAGTTTCGGTTGCTGGTATTATCGCGGTATTCATGCATTTGTTGTTTTAACAAAATACACATTGCTTCGTTGTACTGGGCACTACTGGTAAAGCTAAGACCAGTAAATAACAAAAAAAGGGTCGTTTTTATAATTGACATAGATTCCTGACCAGTGAGGTTTAGCTGGTGACTATATATTGAATTATTTTAAGCTCAGTCGACTAATTTATCCACATTTGGTTAACAAATTAGGTTTATTCGAGAACCATTAAAGCGCGATATTCATCGTAAGCAAATTGGTCAGTCATACCGCTGATATAATCTTGAACTAAGCGACAACGATAATAAAACTCATAAGCTGCGTAGTGACCAGGCTCAGCTTTAAGCGCATCTATGGCTTTTTGGTAGCTGTTTAAGTGCTTGTTAGAAAGTTTTTTAACAAGTCTACTTTCAATAAGTAAGTTGTTATCGCCTTTTAATGCTCGCTTAAAGTTATCGTGATCAAGTGCTAGCAAAGGTTTATAACAATCAAGTAAGCCGCTAATGATACGGTAACCTTGAAGTTCAAGTCGTTCAACTTCTTTGTGGCAGAATACGTGGTTAAGCGCGACCTGTTTCAGCGTTTTTGTGACTGCATGTAAGTGGCTGCGATCCTCAAGCAGTGCCTGATTAAAATCGCCATGGTAAATAGCTTCAATGTTTTTGATAAAGCGCTCAGCAGCATAATTTACTAAAGGATGTAGTAAGGTTACTCGCAGGTAAATAAAGAATTCGCTGTTAAAGTTATATGGCTGCTCAGCGGCTTTACTTAGTGCATAATCAATTGCTTTTTCTGCAAAGTCACCGTGTTTTGTATTGTCTAATGTCAGGTTTGTGAGTGTTTTGGTATATTGTTCTTTTAGCTTGTCACAAAGTATATCGACACTAATGATGCCTTTTTCTACCGCATCTTCTATGTCGGCAAGGCAGTACGAAATATCGTCAGCAGCTTCCATTATATAACTTGCAGGGTGTCGGCAATATTGCTCTATTTCAAGCTCTGTTTGTAATGCATCTATGAAGGTTTTTTCGCTGAAGTAGTACCCGACTTTTTTCATCAAATAATCTTTGTTAGTTGGACTATCTTTTTTAGACATACTGGCAGGGCGGGTGTATTTTAAAATACCAGCGGTTTGGCTGTAGGTTAAATTTAGTGACAATAAAGAGTGAACTATACGAATACCTTGTGCATTACCTTCAAAGCTTTTTATATCTTGCGCAAGGTGTTTAAAAATAACACTTATGCCAACCGCTTTACATGGCTCAGGAATAAGTTCATCTAAATGCTTAGCAAACCACTGATTAATAGCAGCCTCACCAAAGTGACCAAAAGGTGGGTTGCCAATATCGTGCATCAAACAGGCCATTTCAATAAGGCTTTCTAAAGGCCTTTCTAGCCCTTTAAGGCCATACTCTTTTTGCTGAGCATCGCTTAATTTATTAAAAATCGTTTGTACTATAAAGCGCCCAACTTGCTGTACTTCGAGCGAGTGAGTTAAACGTGAGCGCACAGCTGCATTACGCTCAAGCGGAAACACTTGAGTTTTTTGCTGTAAACGGCGAATGGCCGCGCTATTAATAATGCGACCACGGTCGCTTTCAAGCGCTGTATGTAAATTATTGGTAGAGCGCATTTCACGAGCGGGTGTTATTTTTTTTCGAAAATCGATCATTTCTATTCCTACCAAGTAAATTACAGTCGTGGTGATTACTTTTGGTGATTTTAAAGATTAAATTTAATCTAACAGCTTGTATCATAAATTAAAATATTAGTTTTAAGTTATAATTTTAGTTTGCGTACTTTGCTCAAACCACTTGCTACTAAATGATTAGTTACGCTAAAAAGTTGCTGTAGCTATGATCACAAAATTTTAAAGTGAGTTAGATACACTAACTTAATGACTTAAAAAATTAATTTACAAGGATTCTTAATGCGTATTTGGCCTTTTATTTTTTTCGCTTTACTGGCATCCAGTGCAGTGGTTAAAGCTGCTGAAGAACAGAGTGTTGTACTTATTTCGATTGACGGATTCCGTTGGGATTATATTGAAAAACATGATGCTAAAAATCTAAAAATAATCAGTGAACAGGGCGTACGAGCCACCAAAATGCGCCCAGTGTATCCGACGAAAACCTTTCCTAATCATTTGTCTATCATTACTGGTTTATTGCCAGTCAACCACGGCATTGTTGATAACCGTTTTTGTGATACTGAGCGTAATGAGTGTTACAAAATGGGTAAGGGTAAAGATGACAGCACTTGGCTAAATGGTATTCCGCTTTGGAATCTTGCACAAATGCAAGGTGTAAAAGCAGCTACTTATTTTTGGCCAGAGTCTGATGCGCGCTTTAATGGCATGCTACCTGATTATTTTTATCATTATTCCAAACACAGTGATTATCAAAAGCGTGTTGATCAAATTATTCAGTGGTTGAGTTTGCCAAAAGCACAGCGCCCACGTTTAGTGATAAGTTATTTTTCGTTGGTGGATAGCATGGGGCATGAGTATGGCCCAGATGCACAACAGACATACGATGCGGTTCAGCAGCTAGATAATTTAATGGCAGACTTGCACATGCGTTTAAAAGCACTTGATGAAAAGATTAACTTAGTGATTGTGTCTGATCACGGTATGGCGTCTGTTGATCCAAGCCTGAGCATCAAAATAGATAGTCTGCCAAAAGATGACAATTTTATGGTGCAAAACACCGGCCCTCGCGTTTTGTACTATGCAAAACCAAATAGCAAAGCAGACATCAAAGGTTTTAGTAAAAAGCTAGCTAAAGCAGCAGATGGCCGTTATATCGTTTTAACTGACCAGCAAAAGCGTGATTATCATTACGATAAAGGCCCTCGGGTTGGTGATATTGTTTTACAAACCACAGCACCGCGAGTATTTACCGATAGCAAAATGGCTTCTTATTTAGGTACACATGGCTATGCATACACAGATGATATGGCCGCGACGTTTATTGCCACAGGCCCTGCATTTAAACGACATGTACAGCTAGATGAAGTGAATAACTTAGATGTGTATCCGCTTATTGCGAAACTATTAGGGCTGAAAATTGTAAGCCCAATCGACAGTGATGGTGAAACTTTATGGCCAGCCATTAAATAAAAAGTTTAAATGGCTAGGTTAAATTTTTGAGACCCAGCCAAACTCGCCAAAGCTTTCAAATTTATAACTCTTATCGCCAGCGTTAAACTGCCCTTGCAGCGTGTTGTCGGTAAGAGTCATTACAGCTTGATGAAATGCGTTAGTGTGATCATTCACTTTGCCAAACACACTGCGGTTACCATTACTTGCTTCAATAATATTAGTTATTTCGACAGTATAACTTTGATACTCGTCAACGATAAGAATGAAGTTATCACCGGATTGCAGTGTTTTTAGAGTGCCAAGGTCAAACTTGCTAAACGTTGTATTATTGAGCCTTTTAGGCAAACGGCCTTGTTTATAAAGGTAATCGTGTGCACGATTTGAAAGCTGATTAAGTGGTGCTGTTAGGTTAACAACGGGCTGCGGAATCGTGTGTTTAGCCAGCGTATCATTGGAAACAAAAAGCTCCTCAGCATTGGGCTGTAACTTAAAGGCACCACTTTGAATATGCCATTCATTTAAGGCAAATACGCTCAGTGGAATAATGAAGATTAATGCAAGCGTCCTGTTCACATGTTTCTCTAATCGGGTTTATTGTTAACTTACTGTGACTTTTTACCTCAATTTAACAATGTGGTCAATGTTTATTCAGTTTGTAGTCATTTTTATCATCGTGACGATAAAATTAACTTGTTTTACTCACTCCCCGATGATGAGCATAATCCGCGTTTTTTTGTCACCGAAACTCCAATATTAGAGGTACCGACTTATGCGCGGGTGGATCATTTATAAAGATAGCCAAGGCTTGTTAAAGCAAGAAACTTACGAAGTTGAACGTTTACTTGCAGCGGCGAAAGAGGAAGGCATTGATTTACAAGTTTATTCGCCTGATCAGTTTGATTTAACGATTACTCGTGAAGATGGTAAAAGTATTCTGATTGATGGCCAGTCAGTACAATTACCTGACTTTGTGATTCCTCGTATGGGCGCGAGCACAACCTATTTTGCATTGGCAATTATCCGCCATCTTGAGCGTTTAGGCGTGTATTGCGTGAATAGCTCGCAGTCAATCGAAACGGTGAAAGACAAGTTATTTGCGCAGCAAATTTTAGCTGAGTGTAATTTACCAACCCCCAACACTATGCTCGTTAAGTTTCCAGTTAATATTGATTTAGTTGAAAAACAAATCGGTTTTCCTGTGGTGATTAAAACGTTATCAGGCTCGCAAGGCAGTGGCGTATTTTTATCAAAATCAAAAGAAGAGTTTGATGATTTAATGCAGTTAATTGAGGCTGCAAATCCACAAGCAAACATTATTTTGCAGCAGTTTGTTAAGTCAAGTCACGGTCGTGATTTGCGAGTACTTACTATCGGTGGCCGTGCTGTTGCTTGTATGGAGCGTAACTCGCAGGGCAAAAACTTTAAAGCCAATGTAAGTGCCGGTGGTACTGGTAAGTCATTTCCGATAACGCCAGAAATCGAATGGCTTGCAACACAAACTGCGAATGTACTTAACCTTGATGTGGCGGGCATTGATTTATTATTTGATGAGCAACATTTCAAAATATGCGAAGCAAACTCAAGCCCAGGCTTTGAAGGTTTAGAAGGGGCGCTGGGAATTGATGTTGCAAAAGAAATTTTGCACTTTATTCGTATCCGTTTAGGTATTTTTGATAAGCCTGAACAGCTTGAGAATATTGAGAAAGCAGCAGAGGATGCCGCTTAATCATTGGTTATTTTTACACAAAAGCCATTGTCTGAGCTAAGCGATAAGTTTAGGTTATGGCGGTTGCAAATTGCTTTGACTGTTGCAAGGCCTAAACCAAACCCTTCATGTTGACGAGCTGGATCGCTGCGATAAAAGCGCTTAGTTAGTTGCTTTAAATCTTGCTCGTTAACGCCTTTACCATTATCTGTGACTGAGAAACTTTTTTCATCAAGTGCTAACGTGATGGTCGCGCCTTTACCTGCGTATTTTATGGCATTTTCAACGAGGTTAAATATTGCTTGGAAGATGAGGTTTCTATCGCCGTTTAATTGCCAAGGAGAAGTGATATTTACACAAATTATTTGGCCATTTTGTTCTGCGCTGGGTTGTAATATCTCACATACATCGTGAGTAAGTTGGCTACTGTCGATTGCTTCAAGTTTCAATGGAAACTGCCCATGCTCAAGGCGTGTGAGTTTAAGCATGGCATCAAATGTATTAATAATATTATTGAGTTGCTCAAGCTCATAACCCATTTGGGGTTGATCTTCTAAGCGCTTTTCTAGGTTAAGCTTTAATCGTGTGAGTGGGGTTTTTAAGTCATGGGCAATGTTGTCGGTTATACCCTGCACGAGTGCGAAATTTTCTTCTACAGCATCAAGCATGGTATTTATATGCGCTGCTAAGCGGTCGAATTCATCGCCTTTATTTTTATGGCACAGGCGCGCACTTAAGTTGCCATTTTGTACTTGCTCGGCAGTTTCATTAAAATAATTAACACGGCGTAAATGCCGGCGAGAAAATAAATATCCAAATAGACCTGTCAGCACGATGGCTATAATGAAAGTCCAGCTTGCGATAGATTTAAAGTCGACAATTAAGCGTTGTAAGTGCTCTGTGGCGGTGGCAAGTACAATATCACCATGATGTGTTTTAACTTTGCCAGTTGTTAGTAGACGGATTTGTCCGCGCCCCGTATCTAGAACAGGAAAAACAATGGTTTGCGGTAGTGCGGGAATGTTATCAGGCAAAAAACTGAGCTGCTGGCTTTGTTCATACTCGCTTTGCCAAAAAATTAAAATTTCACCTTCATTTCTAAATACATCAAGTTGTTGAAAAAAGCTTCCTTTGTCAAACTCTGAAGCAAGCGCTTCGATACGTGTTTTCTCCGCATCAAGACGCCTTTCAACTTGGCGACTTTGTTCACCCAGTAATAACTGATAGATAAGTATAATCGCGAGCAGTAAAGTAACCGCTGTGATTGCTGCAAACGCGAGCGTTAAACGCCAGACGGAGCTTTTTCTAGGGTCGAACAAACGCAGGCCATTTTCATTCATCAACTTACATTCGCCTTTAACCTGTAGCCTACACCACGTACTGTTTCTATTTCTAATTGTGCCGATGCCTCGGCAAGCTTTTTACGAAGCCTTGCAATATGAACATCAATCACGTTAGTACCCGGATCAAAGTGATACTCCCAAACTGACTCAAATAATAAAGTACGGGTGACGAGTTTATTTTGATGATCAAGTAAGTATCTAAGTAGTTTAAATTCTTTGGGTTGTAAGTTGAGTGTTTTGCCATTTACGTCAACCCGTTGATCACTATAATCAAGCGTTAGGTTAGCAAGATTAATTTTTGTAGTTAACGGTGCATGAAAGGTATGTCGTTTTATTAAGTTTTCTACTCGAATAGCCAGTTCTGAAAATGAGAAAGGCTTGGTTAAGTAGTCATCTCCGCCTGCTTTTAAGCCTGTTACCCTGTCGTCAACTTTATCAAGCGCCGATAAAATCAATACAGGGGTCGTTTTTCCTGTAGCTCTAAGTGCTAGTAATACTTGCAAACCATCAAGCTTGGGAAGCATGCGATCAAGGATAATAGCGTCGTAGTTCTCACAAGTTGCCAACATAAGCCCTTGTTGGCCATCTTCTGCGCAATCGAGTGTGTAGCCTTGCTCGACAAAGGCTTTGTATAAAAACTCGCGATTTTGTTGGTCGTCCTCAACCAATAACAGTTTCATTAATTGCCCCAACGAAGTAATGGCAAATTCTTACCTGTCTCAAGGTCAATGGCTTTTTTGTGTCGCCCTTTATCTGTTACAAATGTGGCGACCATATAGGTAATACCCATGTCTTGCTCTAGCTGCGCTTCAATTAGGTAATGGGTAGGTTCGTCATCTAACTGTTTGACCAAGCCATGCAATGTATACCCTTTTTTAGTCATCAGGTTTGCAGCTGCAATTTCTTCTTGTTCATCTAATTCTGGCTGTTCGTATTCTTGTTCAATGATGTGTCCTGAATGGTCAAGAAGCAACTCGATAAAACGTTGTTTTTTTGTTTGGTAGAGCGTGACCTCATAAACACGTTGACCCTTTTCTATTTCAAACTCAAATTCAACAATAACTGCATTTTCAGCGTAGCGTTGTTCGATACCAAATAGCACATCAATTGGCGCAGGTGCAGAGCTTGAATCCAGCATATTGAAAATGGCTGAACTGGCAGCAAAAGCAAGGCCTGAAATTAAACATAAGCAAGTTAGAAGTAGTTTTTTCATAATATTTCGATATTGGTTAGGCAGCACATTTAGCACTGCCATTATTAAATTTTATTGTTAATCATCAAGTTGGCATGCACGTACAATATTATCTTGTACCCACTGGCATTCTAGGTCAACATATTGCTCTGTAAAGCTCGCTAAGCTGTTATCTTCGCTAATATAGCCAAATAAACTAGCTTGTTGTGATGCATTGGCAGTCACTATGCCTTTCAACTCCAGTAACTCATTGCTGTTGTCACGCTCGACTTCACTGACAATATAGTTTTGACCGTCAATAATCCCTTCAAGCTCTAACCATTCACCTGAAAGTGTATCTGCTGTTAACTCATCTTCAAACACCGTTCTGTTTGTTACTTGTAAGTTGACCCCGTTGATAGCGACGTTTCCATTACTATAGCTGGCAAGACCAGAAACACTAAAGCTAGGGGTTGAACTTGGCGCAGTATGGCTTTTCTCAAGATCGATTTCGTGAGCTACGAACCAGTTATTAGCTTGTTGCCATACGGCATCTACTTCAATTGTATCTCCAATCGCTAATGTTGTGCGGGTAATGTCTTCGAACGTGGTTTGCTCTGTGATACTAACTTGCCACTGATTATTCAGCGTAACGAGGGTGATGTCATTATTAATAAACGTAATTGTGCCGTGTAGTTCTGTGTCAGTATTGTCATTGCCTTCAAAATTGTGCTCAGCGTCAACCTCATGTGCAATGATTAATTTTCCATCTAGGTAACCTTCTAGCTCAACATATTGGTTATTTTGTAATGTGCCGTCTATATCTGCATGTTGGTATTGAATGGTTAAATTACCTAATTTAAATGTAGATGCTGCGGTATTTAACTCAGTAATGAAGCCTTCGAGCTCCAATTCTGCATTATTAGTTAATGGTTGTTGGTAGGTAACTGTAAATTCATTGTGGTTATTGTTGTAACCACTTAGCTCAACAAGGCTGCCATCTGACAGGTTTTCTGTCTTTAGGTTATTTAGTTTGATCCCCGCAATGGTTGCGCCTTGTTCATTAATACTAATAGGGCCTTTGAAGCTTGGATCGTAGTCAATCTCTGTTGCTTCTTTTCCATTCGTTTCAACTTCTACCATCATACCAATTTTTAGATCTTTGATTGATGCGCGGTTGTCATCAATTTCAATGTCAGCATTATTTGCTGCAATTTGATGCTGATTAACGGTAATACTGGTATCAGATAGCGCACTAACTTCACCGACTAATAAACTAGGAAGAGTAAGCGTATTTTGTGCTGGTTGTTCACTGCTACCACTACTGCCACAGCCAGTAAGGAGTGCGCTGATTGTCGCTAATGTGATAATAGATAAGTGATTTTGATTGGTTAGTATAGTCATGATTAGTCCTTAAATTAGTCAGTGTTTGTAGTTTAACTAAGCAAGGATTGCTAGAAGGTGGAGAGCAAATTAAATTTTGTTAATGTTTGCAGCGAGAACTAACGTTGATTCTGTATAGTAAATAAATCTTAAAATACTACAAAAGTGTACAGTGTCATTGTGTACGCCTTGCGATAAGGTAGGTTTTTATCTGCATTTTTTGCAAGGAGTTTACCCTTTATGAGTCAACTGATCAGTCGAGCAACTGCGGGCCTCGTAGCGGTAATTATTGGTTTTACCAGCTCAATTGCCTTGATTTATCAATTAGTCATGGTGCTAGGTGGTACACCTGATTTGGTGGCCAGTTGGGTACTTATGCTAGGCCTTGCGATGGGAGCCAGCTCTATTGCGTTGTCATATTACTATAAGGTTCCCATTTTAATTGCGTGGTCGACCACGGGGGCTGCATTACTTATTTCCAGTGCACAAGGTTATACCTTAAATCAAGCTGTTGGAGCGTTTATGTTCTCGGCGGTATTGGTGTTTTTATGCGGGATCACTGGTATTTTTGAAAGAGTGATGAACAAAATTCCGAGTCAGTTAGCGTGTGCGATGCTAGCGGGTGTTTTAGTGAATTTTGGTATAGATGTATTCAATTTTATGAATGAGCTGCCATTAGTCATTGGTGTCATGGTCGCAGTTTACTTATTTGGTAAACGTTATTTTCCGCGCTTTGCGATGTTAGCTGTTGTTGTGGTTGGCTTTTTAATGGCAGGCTTTACTGGGCAAATCGATACAAGCAGTTGGCAATGGAAATTAAGCGAGTTTGCGTTTATTGCTCCTGAGTTTGATTTAAATGCCATGATCAGTGTGGGCTTACCGCTGTTTATTGTGACGATGACATCGCAAAACTTACCGGGCATCGCTGTTTTAAAGGCTCATCAGTACAAGGCGCCAGTTTCGGCGGCTTTGAATGTTACGGGGCTTTTAAATGTGTTTATCGCGCCGTTTGGTGGTTACTCGATAAACTTAGCGGCAATCACCGCTGCAATTTGTATGAGTCCCGAAGCTGATAAGAACCCTGATAAACGTTATTGGGCAAGTATTGCTGGTGGTGTGTTTTATATCATCATGGCGTTACTAGCGGCGACATTAGTTGGTTTAGTAGCGAGCTTACCACAAGCACTGATTTTAGCCTTAGCGGGCATAGCCTTGTTTGCCACAATTGCCAGTAGTTTACAGCAAGCGTTAACGGAGGCGTATTATACCGAGGCTGCTATAGTGACATTTTTAGTGACGGCTTCAAACTTAACATTGTTTACCGTTGGTTCGGCTTTTTGGGGGATTATAGCTGGTACAGTGACATTGGTCATGACGCGAAAAGATTAGAAGCTAAATATCAATATTAAAAAGGCCCTAGTACTAGGGCCTAACTAAAATTACTTAAGCAGAGGCTTAATAACTTCAAACATGGCGTTGATGTGATCATCACGCGTATTCAATGCTGGAATATAGCGGTATTTTTCACCGCCAGCGTGTTCGAAGTTTTCGCGGTTTTCGCCCTCTAATTCTTCTAATGTTTCTAAGCAGTCAGCACTAAAGGCGGGGCTTAAAATTGCAACGTCTTTGATGCCTTCTTTAGGGTAGCTCTCAAGTGTGGCATCTGTGTATGGTTTTAACCATTCTGCTTTACCAAAGCGGCTTTGGAAGGTGGTCACTGCGAAGTCTTTTTCTAAGCCTAACTTTTCGGCAACTAAACGTGTGGTTTGCATACAAAAACAGTAATAAGGGTCGCCGTTTTCTAAGAACAATTTAGGCGTACCGTGGTACGAAAAGACTAGTTTTTGTGGCGTACCATGAGCGTTTAAATCCTCGCTAATACTCGCTGCTAGGGCGTCAATGTAAACAGGGTGGTCGTGGTAGCCGTTTATAAAGTGAAGCTCTGGGACCCAGCGCCATTTACGTAATACGTTCGATACAGCATCAAAGGTTGAACCGATTGTAGTGCTTGAATACTGCGGATAAAGTGGCAGCACAATCACCCGAGTAATGCCTTTTTCGCGAAGTTCTTCAAGGCCTGCTTCAATTGATGGGTTACCATAGCGCATAGCCATAACAACCTCAGTATCTTGATGGCCTTTTTCTTTCAAAAGGGCCGCCAGCTTTTTGCTTTGCTCGCGGGTTATATGTGTTAATGGTGAGCCGTTTTCAGTCCAAATACTTTTATAAAGTGCTGCAGAGCGTTTTGGGCGAAGCGTCAGTACAAAGCAATACAGAATGATCATCCAAATAAAACGTGGGATCTCGACGATGCGCGGGTCAGATAAAAATTCGCGTAGATACGTTCTCAGTGCCGCTGTTGTTGGGGCATCAGGACTCCCTAAATTGGTCAATAATATGCCCGTTTTTTTATTGAATCTGCCATCATGCGGCTTGTCTGTAATAGCGGAAAATCGCGACACTGAGCGCTCCTTTTGAAAGTAAACGTAATATAAATCATATTGTAACGAAGTAATGGGGTTATGTGATCACTTTTGTTCGTTAATTTTTGATCATGATCCTGAAAGGATTTGGTTTTTTCGCCTCAAGTTGCTGAAGCTTTGCAATCGATTTGGCACCAAAAATATGACCTTTTGGTAATAATAGGATGCCATCGTAATTTCTTAGTGCATGACCGAGTACCATGCCATTTTTTAACTCATTTGCAGATAGTATTTTCATACTACCCACTTGTTGATTACTCGCACATGTGATTTTTAAACTCGCTAAAACCTCAAGTAATTTGGGGTGATAATATGTACCACTGTATAGCTGCAATTGATCTAGTGCGCTTGCAAATTTATTTTCTTGCACAGTTACATTATCTACGGCTTGCCAAAAATCACGGGCAACGGCCAAGATCATTGCCGTGATTGGGATATCTTTACCTTTTAAACCTTTGGGAGTACCAGTTCCGTTGTAATGCTCAAACTGATGGTAAATGGCTTCAGAAACATCATGCAAATGTGTTGCTGGCATGAGCATTAATTGAGCTGTGCTTGGGTGTGTGTAGAATACTTTTTTTTGATTTTCGGGTAATTCACGAGTAGGAGTCTTATATAGTGCAGGTTCCATAGCAAGTAAGCCTATTTGTGCTAAATAACCTGCCATTTCGGCCATATTAATATGCTTTTGGTCTAACCCTAAGCTCTGTGCAATTTGTTTGCAGGTGGTGGCTATATTTTGCGCTTGTATGCCATCGAGATAAGGGTTGGCGTTAATAAAATTATATAAAATTTCAAATGTTGTGCGATGCTCGTGTTTTTCACGCTCGTTTGCATCTTCAAGCTGCTTAAGCACTTTACGTATTTGTTGTGTTCGTTTTTCTACCATTTGCTCAAGATTGTTATTGAGCTCTTTTAGTTGGTTGTTTTGCGCTTTTATTTGTTTTTCGAGCTGTTTATTTTTACGCTTTAGCGTTGTTTTTTCGATGCCGTCATTCACCGTTCGTATCAGTAGCTCATTTTGCCACGGTTTTTGTATATAGGCGTGGATCTTTCCTTTATTAACCGCAGAAATTGTGCTGTCTATATCAGCGTAGCCGGTAAGTAAAACTCGGTGTACATCTGGGGCAATATTAAGTGTTTGTGCGAAAAAATCAGCGCCGTCCATTTGTGGCATACGCATATCGCAAATAATGACATCAAATGTGTAAGTGTCTAACAGTTTCAATCCTTCGGTGGGATCAAGCGCGGTTTTAACACTTAAGTGATAAGACACGAGTAGCCTTTGCAAAGTGCGCAATACAATTTCATCATCATCAATGCATAAAACTTGAATATGTTCTTTGACTGCTGGTTCTGCCATGTGGACGCACTATGAATTATCTTTAATCAATAACATAGCTTCAAATTAGGGCTTGTGCTAGGTTTTAGTAGAGATGATTTTATATTTTGAGGCTAAAAATGGATGATTTTAAACAAGCCTACTTACTTGAGAAAGCAGCCAGAGAAGAAGCTGAGCAACTACTAGCAGATAAAAGTCGTATTCTAGTTGCGCTAAATAGTGAATTAGAACAAAAAATCACGGATTTGAAATGTCATCAGGCTTTATTCATTCAAGCTGAAAAGATGGCTACTTTGGGTACTTTGTGTGCAGGCGTGGCGCACGAAATTAACAACCCATTGGCCTACAGTATGAGTAATATTGATAGTCTGAAAAGCCACTGTGCTTATTTCAGCGAATTGCTTGAACTGTGTGATGAGTTTGTATGTAGCACGACAGATAAAGAAACGTTTTGCCAACGACTCACTCAGTTGAATCGATCGCACTCGTTTCGAGCTGTTTCTGATGATTTACCTGAGCTTATAAGCGACACCGCGCAAGGCCTTCAGCGTATAAGTAAAATTGTGGCTAATTTATTAGACTTTTCTCGTCCCAAAAGTCATGAAAAACAGTTTTCTGATATGACAGATGCTGTTAAAAGTGCACTAAAGTTACTTGCTAATCAATTAAAGCATTGTCAATTACACAGCCATTTTAGCCCTATCTCTGTAAGTTGGTGTAATTTATCTGCAATTAGCCAAGTAATTGTAAATATAGTGATTAATGCAAGCCAAGCCTGTAAAAATAATGATAATGCTAACATCATAGTATCTGTTTATGAGCTTGAAGGACGTATTCACATTGATGTTGAAGATAATGGATGTGGTATGAGCGAGCAAACGATTGCTAAAATTTACGATCCCTTTTTTACCACCAAGCCAGTGGGTGAGGGCACAGGAATGGGAATGACAATGGTGTATGCAATTGTTCATGAGCATCAAGGAGAGATCGATATCCAAAGCGCTGAGGGTATGGGGTCACGAATTAGCTGTATATTCCCCGTATTAAATCAAATTGGACTAGAAGGTTAATTATTTATTTTTTGCATTAGTATCCTTTTTTGTGTTGGTTTTTAGTGAAATTTAACCAGTGCTAATTTGTAAGTTCTGTTATTTGAAAAATTTATACCTAAGTCGTAACTTTTTTTTCTTCCATTTGCTTGGTTTGTTGATAGGATGTTTCTTAAAGGTTAACTCGCAGGCTTGAGTTAGCTTTCAACACAGCGATTTAAAATCGACTATACGTGCTTAATGGTTACTTTCGTTTTTCTAAGGGGCGTCTCACTTTAACGAAAGCAAGCCTAAAATTATCAACAGGACACATATGACAACACATTCTTTTAACTTACTTGCCGTAGCGGTGAGTTTAGCGCTGACCGCGACTTCTACGCAGGCTCAAGAAGCACAGGGTACAAAAGCCGATAAAAATATAGAGCAAATATCAGTGCTTGGTTCGCGAGTGGCTAATCGGACTGCTACAGAGTCTTCATCTCCGATTGATTTAATTGATGCTGATACATTAAACAAAGGGGGCTTCACTGAGCTTGGTCAAAGCTTACAAGCAACCGCACCATCTTTTAACTTTTCTCGTACTCAGGTGTCTGACGGATCAGACTTATTTAGGCCGGCTACATTGCGTGGCTTGCAACCAGATCAAACGCTTGTGCTTATAAACGGCAAACGCCGTCATAATCAGTCTATTTTTGGTTTAAATGGTACTGTCGGCGCGGGTGCTGCTGGTACTGATATGAATGCGATTCCACTGACAGCCCTAAAAGGGGTTGAGGTACTTCGAGATGGAGCTGCTGCGCAGTATGGATCAGATGCTATTGCAGGGGTTATCAACTTATCGCTAAATGATTCGACGGGAATAACTACAGGGTATGTGCAAGCAGGAAGTACAGGCGAAGGCGACGGCGATACGATATCGATTGGTTTGAATCGTGGTTTTGATTTAGGCGACGAAGGGGGGTTTATTAACTTTTCAGCCGAATATCGAGACGCTGACGGTACTAACCGAGCACAGCGAGACACAGGGGGAGCTTTAGGCGAGCCAGCAGGGGCTTTATCTGATGATGTACGTTGGAGACAAGGTAATGCTGACAGCGAATTTACATCGTTATTCTATAATATGGCTTTGCCGCTAGGCGATATTGAGCTGTATTCATTCGGTGGTTATTCAAATAGAACCGCATTAGGCAATGGTTTTTACCGTAATTACAACGAAGCCGCCAAAAATGTAGTGCAAGTATACAGTGATGGCTTTTTGCCACGTATTGATAATGAAGCTGAAGATATCTCGGTAGCCCTAGGGTTTCGTGGTGAGCTGAATACAGATTGGAGCTATGACTTATCAGCTGTGTATGGTGAAAATAGCTATGACTTTACGTCAAAAAATACCATAAATGCTTCTTATGCTGCTGAATTTGTGGCGAATAACCCTGATGCAAGTGATGCAGATATTGCCGCAAATGCGGGCCCAACAGGTGGTTATTCTGGTGGTTTTAGATTTGATCAAACCACCGTTAATGCCGATTTAAACGGTATTTTAGATATTGGTCGTAGTGAGCCTGTTTATGTATCGGTAGGTGCTGAATACCGAAAAGAGAATTATCAAATAGTGCCTGGCGAAGCAGCCTCATACGCATGCGGCTTAGCGAACACCGATACTTCATATCCTGCGGTCAATGATGAGGGGGTATTTGCTGAGTGTGGTTTTCAAGCTTATAACGGTTTACGTCCAGAAGCGTCAAACAAAGAAAGCCGCCACAGCTACGCTTTTTATGTAAATGCTGAAACCTTAATTACCGATGCGTGGCAAGTCAGTACCGCACTTCGTTATGAAGACTTCTCTGATGCAGGTGATGACATCATTGGTAAGCTGGCAACTCGATATGAAATTACAGATGACTTTGCCGTTCGTGGTGCGATTTCATCAGGGTTTAGAGCACCATCATTACAACAAAGTGCATACACTGCCTACACCACTAACCTAGGTGCTGGTGGTGTGTTGTTACAATCGTTCACTGCAACGGCGGGGTCTGATTTCCCTTCAGCACTCGGCGTGGATAATTTAGGTCTTGAAAGCTCTGAAAATTTAAGTGCAGGCTTTGTATATAACGTAAGTAGTGAATTATCGTTAACGGTTGATTTCTATCATGTTGAAATTAAAGACCGCATTACGTTAGGCAGCTTGATGTCGGCAAATGATGTGGCGTTTAGTCCAGAAGCTGTCGCTGCGCTAAATGCAACGGGTGCTCAGCAAGCTAATTACTTCTCAAACTCTGTTGATTCAACGACCAAAGGGGTGGATATTATTGCCTCTTACCGCACTGATTTGTACGAAGGTAACTTCTCTGCGACTTTTGCAGGTAATTTAAATGACACAGAAATTGATGATGTTAATGCGCCAGAAGGGATCCCTGATTCAGTTGCTCTTGATGACTTACAACGTAGCTTTTTAACTGATGGACAACCGGGTGAGCGCGCAACACTTACTTTTGAGTATGATCGCGGTGATTTCAATAGCATGGTACGTTTTAATTATTACGGCGAAACGGATGTTAAATACTTTGGTAATGATCACATAGGCCTACCTGATGAGCTATCGCCAACAGGCGAGTTCAAAGATACCAGCACTGTTGAATCAGCGGTATTAGTTGATGTTAATGTTGGTTATCAATTGACCGATGAACTGATGCTATCAGCAGGTATTGATAATATTTTTGATGTAACACCTGATGAGTTAGGTGAAGACGAGGTGCTTGATTTTATTACTAATAAAGCCTTTAAGTATCCTGTTCGTGCTTTACCTTATGGTTTTGATGGCATGACTTATTACGCAAAACTGAGCTTTAGCTTTTAACGCAATCAAGCTGCAATTTTAAAACTTAAAATAGCGCCATTTGGCGCTATTTTCATTCCTAAATCTAAACAGATGCAAAAGCTGCACCATGCACTATTACAAAACGTAATAAGGAATGGTTGTACAATGACAATTGTAAAAGGCGACAGGTGTCACTATAATGAATGACAGATGTCGATTTTCGGCGAGGTGAAATATGAATGTGATTGAAACAGATTACCTAGGTGTTGTTACCGATGGCAGAGTGACCGTTCACTCCAATACAATAGATGAAATCAATGTTGCCACGCAGGGGGTGACAGTCAGTGCTATTAAATCTCTTGGTAAAGAGCTAAATTGGGATGCTAATATTCTAGCGACTTCAATAGGCACAACGACGCGTACTCTGGAGCGTTATAGCAAAGACAGAAAACGCCTTAATGCTAAGCTAAGTGAAAACGCCTTAGAGGTTGCACGTATTTCTTCACAAGGTATAGCCTATTTTGGTGATGTTAAACGTTGGAATGAATGGCTTAGTACTCCTAACATTCAGTTTGCTAATCAAGAGCCGAAATCGGTGATTCATACCATTCGCGGTCGAGCCCTTATTAAGCGTGTTATTTTAGGGCTTGAGTATGGGTTTACTGCTTAATGATTTGTTATCGGATCGCACCTAAAGTACATAACGACCTAACTAACGCGTTATCTGGATTAGGTGGCTTGTATGCGCAGGGACGGTGGCATTTTGTTGGTAAGCCAATTGTGTATACCGCTAGCTCACGATCACTGGCAATGCTTGAACGTTTAGTGAATGACACAACGGATATTTTAAGTAAAAACCTGAGTATCACAACGATTCAAATACCCGATGACCTAAAAGTTATCAGGTTAGTTGCTTCAGAGCTGCCAAAAGCATGGGATGATCACCCTTATATTGCTGATACTCAGGCGTTAGGCTCTAATTGGCTTGCTTCGATGGAGGCCGCGGTGCTTCAAGTTCCCTCCAGTTTATGTCCAGACGAATATAACTTTTTAATAAACCCACTACATAAAGATATCAGTCGTATTCAAAGCATTGATTGTCAAAACTTTCTTTACCCTAATCGGCTAGCCGCAAAACTTTGAGGTTACTTCGAGTAGTACTATTAATTATGACTAAAGCGGCATCAATAAAGTCTATACCACGCTCAAAAAATGTTTTCTGCCTTTTGCTCTCATCCCATTCAAACTCCATTACTCCCTCCTTAGAAAATTAATTTAGAAATGAAGATTATCACTTTACATCTGTATGAATATTGTACAGATGTGTCATGATTGTCACTACTGGTAGTTTTGATTGGACAAGAAAACAATAGATGGGTTGAAAAATAAAAAATCATCCTCAAGTTCGTTAAAGCAGTGAATAAAACAGAAATTTTTTTTAAAACCACTTGCGTAGCTTTAAACCGTGTATATAATCGCGGCACTTTAAATAGGAGCAATAAATGAGCAAAAAGAAACATAACCAAAGCCAAGTTGATACTGGTCGCGGTGTTATTAATGACAATGTCTATGCGGCATTGGTCACTTCAAAATTATTTAAATCAAAGGTAGAAAAAGCTAAAAAAGGTAAAGGCGCTTACCAACGTAAGGCAAAACATGCAGGGCGAGAGTCCTATTTAATCGCTGCTTAGATTTTAGTTGTGATCAAATAGGATTTTTACAGAAAAGCAAACTGGCAAAGTTTGCTTTTTTTATACCTCAAATTTGCTTCTAAGCTGAAAAGTGAACAGAGAAGAACAAAAAACACACAAATTTTTTATACATTTTTTTCTAAAAACTAGATTATTCGTTATATACCCAAATAAGAAACGTATTTTATTTGCCGTTTAAACCCGTTTCTCCCTGCCTTTAATTCAAAAACCCTGTGTTAATCATAGTTATCAAGGTTAATTTGCTGTTAACTTTGTGTTCACTTTTTAGTTGTAGAATCCTCCCTCGGTTTCATTAAGAGTAAATGGATTCATTCTTTTTGGTTTGTAACTAAGCATTTTACGCCCAAAAGGATTTGATTTTTACCTTTTATCGGTAATTTTAAGGTTGACCCATTTGTTTTTTGTGTTACTTTTAAGTTGGAAATGTAAAATAAATGTTATAACAACCTTGGGCGGAGGGAGCGAATGAGCTCACATCAATTTATAAAAAATGCCTTTAAGCTAAGTGCAATGTCACTTGGATTATATGGCTTTACAGCACAAGCTGCAGTTGATTGCAGTAATCTAGAAGTATGGCAACAAGGACAAACGCACGTTGGCGGTAGCCAAGTTCAGGCTAATAATAATGCCTATGAAGCCAAGTGGTGGACACAGTCAAACCCCGTGGAGAATTCTGGCACGGATCAAGAGTGGCGTTTTTTGGGAGCTTGTGACAGCGTTGTCACTGATAATCAAGCTCCTCAAGTCAATAGCTTAACACCTGCTGATGGTTCTTTATTTAATAGTGGTGACAGCGTTGTCATTGGTGCGCAGGCGAGCGATGTCGATGGCAGTGTCGCCAGTGTTGAGTTTTTTGTTGATAATGTTTCGGTTGCCGTTGTTAGTGCACCGCCGTATTCAACTAACTGGCAAGCGGTCGCTGGTAGCCACGTAATAAGTGCTGTTGCAACGGACGATTTAGGTTTAGCATCGGCTGCCGTAGCTAACACGGTGAGTGTGTCGGGTGTTGTGGACCCAACAAACCAAGCACCCACAGCCAGCATTGAATTTAGTGCTGTACCCAATGAAATTACCGTTGGCTCACAGCTTGTGTTTGCACTATCTGGCTCAGACAGTGATGGTCAAGTAACAGGACTTAGTTTGTCTGAAAATGGCACCGCTGTTCATCAAGCTAATACTGCATCTTCAAGCTATACATGGCAGGCTACCGCTTTAGGTCAAGTTACTTTCATGTTAACGGTCACCGATAACGAAGGTGCGACTGGCACAGCAACTAAAGTTGTTAATGTTGTTGAAGCAACCCCACCTGGTGCAGATTGTAAACCACAAGGCTTATATCAAACTCCAGGCGTAAATACGCCGTATTGTACTGTGTATGATGCAAATGGTCGTGAAAAAATGGGTGCAGATCACCCACGCCGTGTTATTGGCTACTTCACAAGCTGGCGAAATGGTGCAAATGGTCAACCTAGTTACTTAGTAAACGATATTCCATGGGATAAGATCACGCACATTAACTATGCATTTGCTCATGTTGATGCTAACAACAAGGTATCAATTGGCGACCCTAATGCGCCTGGTAACCCAGCCACTAATATGACTTGGCCTGGTGTGTCCGGTGCAGAGATGGATCCAAGCTTTAGTTACTCAGGTCACTTTAATCTTCTCAACAAGTTTAAGAAACAACACCCAGATGTAAAAACACTGATTTCTGTTGGTGGTTGGGCCGAAACAGGTGGCTACTTTGGTGCTGATGGTACACGTGTTAATAGTGGTGGTTTTTACACTATGACAACGAATGCTGATGGTTCAATAAACCAAGCTGGTATTAACGCTTTCGCGAAAAGTGCAGTTGAGTTCATCGAAAAATATGGGTTTGATGGGGTTGATATTGATTATGAATACCCTTCATCAATGAATGACTCAGGTCATCCGGATGATTTCCCAATTTCGAATGCACGCCGTGCGGGTTTAAATGCATCGTATCGTGTTCTTATGGAAAAACTTCGTGAAGAACTTGATATTGCCGGCCAAAAAGCGGGTAAACATTACTTACTAACAATCGCTTCTCCATCTTCAGGCTACTTGTTACGTGGTATGGAAACTTTTCAAAGTGTTAAGTACCTAGATTATGTGAACATTATGTCTTACGACTTACACGGTGCATGGAACTCGCACGTGGGTCACAATGCTGCATTGTTCGATACAGGCCTTGATTCAGAGCTTGCGCAATGGGGTGTGTATACAACGGCAGAATTTGAAGGTATTGGTTACTTAAATACAGATTGGGCTGTACGTTATTTCCGCGGTGCAGTATCTGCGGGTCGTATCAACATTGGTATTCCATATTATACCCGTGGTTTCAAAGATGTATCTGGCGGTACAAATGGATTATGGGGACAAGCTGCACTGCCTGACCAATCTAAATGTGCTAAAGGAACCGGTGTTGGTGAGAAGAACAAATGTGGTAACGGTGCATTAGGTATCGATAACCTGTGGCATGATAAAAATGACGCTGGTGAAGAAATGCCTGCTGGCTCAAACCCACTATGGCATGCTAAAAACTTAGAAAACGGTATTAACCCGTCTTATCTTGAAATCTATGGTTTAACACCAAGTACTGATCCAAATGATGTATTAACAGGCACTTATACACGTCATTACGACAATGTGGCTGTGGCTCCATGGTTATGGAATGCAGATAAAAAAGTATTCTTATCAATCGAAGATGAGCAATCAATGGCAACCAAAGTTGATTACGTTATCAACAACGGCCTTGGTGGCATCATGTTCTGGGAGCTTGCTGGTGACTTTGATTATGACTCAGCAAAAGGTGAGTACTTCATGGGTTCAAGCCTAACGACACTTGCTTACAATAAGTTTAATCAAAGTGGTGTTGCGTATGACACGCATCAAGGTAACGTTAATTTCACTGTACCGAGTGAAGCGGTTGATGTCAGCTTTACAGTGAAAGACTTCCCAATTGGTGATGATAACTACCCAATTTCGCCTACATTCTCATTCACCAACAATTCAAATATTGATTTAAGCGGTGCGAAAATCAGTTTTGATGTACCTGTATCTACATCAGCTATTTTCAAATCAAATTGGAATGCTCAAGAAAAACTGGGTATGGCTGTGGATGTGAATGGCTCGAATGCGGCTGGTAATAACATTGGTGGCTATGAAAATGAGTTCCATCGTTTTTCTATCACGCTTACAAATGAGTGGGGCGGTATCGAAAAAGCCTTTAATACAGGCCAAACCGTAAATGCCCAAGTGATGTATTACATGCCAATTACTGGTCCAAGTAACTTCACGATTGAAAAGGGCGGTAAAACATACGCGTTCAAATATGAGTACCCAATGCTACCAGATGCCGTTCCTGGCACGCCAAATTCAGGCGGTGACACAGGCGGTAACACTGGTGGAAATGGTGCGACATGTGAAGGTGTTGATGTAACAAGTATCCCTGTTTATCCAAACTGGCCGCAAACGGATTGGGCAGGTAACCCAACTCATGCTCTAGGCGGCGATCTTATGAATCACAACAATGTGGTTTACGAAGCAAAGTGGTGGACAAGCGCAGAGCCAGGCACAACAGCTGACTGGACAGTGAGTTGCACACTTTAACTCAATAAAGCGGAGCAAGGAGATTGCTCCGCGTTTCTACAGCGAGAACACAACAATGAAAATTATTAAATCGAAGGCATTGTCTTTATCGGCAGTGGCAAGCACCATGCTGCTTGGCTTTGCATCAAGCCATGTTAATGCCCACGGATTTTTAGAAAGTCCTAAAGCACGTCAGGCGATTTGTAATGCTGATGGTGGTTATTGGTGGCCTGATGATGGCAGTGGTATTCCAAATCTAGCTTGTCGAGCAGCATTTGTTGAATCAGGGCATGTACAGTTTGTACAAGATATTGAGTTTTCGGCGAATACCGCTGATTACACCAACATTGCCGCGGTAAAACAAAGTGTACCCGATGGGGCATTATGTGCCGCAGGAGATAGTGCAAAACGAGGTATGGATTTGCCTTCGCCGCATTGGCAACGCAGTGATGTTATTCCAAATGCGAATGGCGATATTTTAGTCCGCTTTTTAGCAAGTACACCACATAACCCTAGCTTCTGGGAGTTTTACTTAACAAAGCCAGGCTTTGATGGGGCAACGCAAGTTTTAACTTGGAATGACTTAGAGTTAGTTGCTGAATACGGCAACCTCGATTTTGTTATTGATGCAAACAATGATCGTTATTACGAAATGAGTGTCTCAATTCCTGCTGGTCGCAGCGGTGATGCAATCTTGTATACGCGTTGGCAGCGTGAGGATGCCGGTGGTGAAGGTTTTTATAACTGTAGCGATATTACTATTGTAACCGACGCTGGACCAACAGATTCAACAAACTGGTCTGCACTCAGTTACTTTGTTCGTCAAGGGCAAGATGCTGTTGTCGGTGGCAATGTTTCTGCACGTTTGTTTGACGAAGCAGGGCAAGAGTTAGTGACTCAACAAATGCAAATAACCAGCGAAAATCAAGCGAATTGGCAGCAAGCCTTTGCTGAGTTACTCAATCTTAATTACAGTCACCTGTTGCAAGTTGGTGTTCAAGGTAGTGATGGCAGTATTGCCTTTAATGTCAACGATGTACTAACAAATCAAGTGTTTGCAACCAATGCAAACTACAGCTTTGCATTAAGTGTACAAGCTGCACCTGAAAACACAGCCCCCATTGTTCATCAACCCGATGATTTACAAGTTAATGAAAATAGCAGTACGAAAGTGCATTTACATGCCTTTGACGATCAACAAAGCGCATTAACTTATAGCTGGAATATACCTGCACCGCTGAGTTTTACAGGCACTGGAGCTGATATCACCATCGTCGCGCCAGAGGTTAATAGCGATACTAGCTACACAGTGACAGCGTCGGTATCAGACGGTGAATTAACCACTCAAACACGTTTTGTTGTGAATGTGCTAGACACCAACACAACACCTACCGAACCAAGCGTACCTGCGTGGGATAGCACGCGCCAATATAACACGGGCGATCAAGTCAGTTTTGGCGGTGGAATTTACAGTGCCAAGTGGTGGAACCAAGGTGCACAGCCTGACAGCAGTGATGCATGGCAGCTTGAAGCGGGGACAGCATCTGAACAATGGACGAGTGGCAAAGCCTATCAGGGCAGTGCCGAAGTAACCTATCAAGGAAAGCGCTATCGCGCACAATGGTGGACTCAAGGTGATGTACCGAGTGAAAGCCAAGTATGGACAGAAATCTAAAGTTTTGTAGTTCAACTTTTCAATACAGCGTAAAGCTTAATAAAAATAGAGAAAGAGAGAATCATGAATATAAAACAACTAAGCGCAGCCATTGGTGTTGCATTATTCGCAAGTGCAGCAAGTGCTGCTCCTTCAACCCCTGTTCTTAATTGGGAACCACAAGAATACTCATTTGTTGAGGTGAATTTAGAAGGGACAGGATCATATAAAAGCCTTGTGAATCGTGTTGAACAAGTGACCATTAATGTACAGTGGAATGCATGGAGTGGTGATGGCGGCGACAGCTATAAAGTGTATTTTGACAATATGCTGGTAAACGAAGGCACGCTTGCAGCGGGTACTAAAAGTGGTGTAATTAGTTTCCCTTATAATAAAGCCGGTCGTCATACTATGTATGTTGAGCTTTGTGAAGGCGGCACGACTTGTGCGCGCAGTGAAGGCAAACCAATTGTTATTGCTGATACCGACGGCGCACATTTAGCTCCATTGCCTATGGATTATGATCCAAACAATAAAAATATTGGTACAAAGCAAGGATTAGTCACTGGTGCTTACTTTGTTGAGTGGGGCATTTACGGTCGTGATTTCGATGTAACGAATATTCCTGCCCAAAACTTAACGCACATTTTATATGGCTTTATTCCAATTTGTGGTCCGAATGACTCACTGACCGGTGGACCTAAAAATGCGTTAAATACCGCTTGTGCTGGTTCGCAGGATTTTGAAGTGGTTATTCATGATCCATGGGCTGCTGTTCAAAAAGCACTTCCGGGTGTTGATGCTAATGATCCAATCCGTGGTACATATTCACAGTTAATGGCGCTAAAACAGCGTTATCCTGATTTAAAAATCTTACCATCAGTGGGTGGTTGGACGTTATCAGACCCATTCGCGTATTTCACTAACAAGGCAAATCGTGACACTTTCGTCGCCTCGATGAAAGAGTTCTTAAAAACGTGGAAATTCTACGATGGTGTTGATATTGACTGGGAATTCCCAGGTGGTCACGGCGCAAACCCTAATTTAGGTGATCCTGTCGCTGATGGTCCTGCATATGTTGCATTGATGCAAGAGCTTCGCATCATGCTTGATGAGCTAGAAGCTGAAACTGGCCGTCAATATGAGCTCACTTCTGCAATTGGTGCTGGCTACGATAAAATTGAAGATGTTGATTATCAAGCCGCGAGCCAGTACATGGATTATATCTTTGCCATGACGTATGACTTCTATGGCGCGTGGAGTGGTGTAACAGGTCACCAAACAGCACTTTATTGTGGTACGCATTTCCGCCCAGGCCAATGTGATGGTACGGGTGTAGATGCTGGTGGTGTTCCTTATAAAGGCCCCGCTTACACAACTGATAACGCAATTCAATTACTGCTTGCGCAAAATGTTCCATCGAAGAAAATTGTTGTTGGTACAGCAATGTATGGCCGTGGTTGGGAAGGTGTTTACCCTGCGGGCACAACCATTGATGGTAATCCAATGACTGCAACAGGATCGGGTCCATTAAAAGGCAGTAACGCACAAGGTGTGTGGGAAGATGGTGTAATCGATTATAAAGGCATTAAAGCACACATGATTGGTGCATCGGGTACGGGTATAAACGGCTTTGAAGTTGGTTATGATGAACAAGCAAAAGGCGCGTATGTTTGGAATCGTTCTACCGGTAAACTCATCACATATGATAGCCCTGCATCAGTTATCGCAAAAGGTAACTATGTTAATCAACATAATCTAGGTGGTTTATTTGCATGGGAAATTGATGCGGATAACGGTGATATCCTAAATGCAATGCATGAAGGTTTAGGTGGTACCGTGACTGAGCCGACTAACAATGCACCTGTTGTCTCTGTGTCAGGTTCAGTTACAGTGAATGCGGGTGAAACTGTCTCAGTCAGTGCATCAGCAACAGATGCTGATAACGACCCTCTAAGCTTTAGCTGGACTGCTGATAATGCACTTACTGTATCGGGAGCAAACTCAAATACGCTTGCTATTACAGCACCATCGGTCACTGTTGATACGCGATATATTGCAACCGTGACAGTATCTGATGGCAAAGCAAGTGTAAGCCGTAACGTGACAGTCAATGTCGTTGCGCCTGGTACTGGTGGAAACTCTGCGCCTGTTGTTTCAGCTATTACTGACAAAACAGTTGCAGAAGAGGCAAGCGTAGCCGTCTCAGTTTCTGCAACAGATGCAGATAACGATGCCCTTACTTATAATTGGACTGTACCTGCAGGCCTGACGTTAGTAGGTTCTGGTGCAAATGTGAGTTTGCAGGCAGCTAGTGTTACTGCGGATACAACCTACCCTGTATCGGTTGAGGTAAGCGATGGTCAAGCAGCTACATCAGTCAGCTTCAACGTGACAGTGACAGACTCAGGTACGACTAATCCTCCTGGTAATACAACATGGGATGAAACTGCCATTTATGTGGGTGGTGATACTGTGATGTATAACGGTGTTTTATATACTGCTAAATGGTGGACACAAGGTGATCGTCCAGATCTAGGTGGCGTATGGGAAGCAAGTTCACAGCCTACAGATGCAAATGGTGGTGTAATTTGGCAAGCAGCAGGCACTTATAACAGCGGCGACCAAGTGACTCACCAAGGTACTCAATACGAAGCGAAGTGGTGGACTCAAGGAGACGAGCCAGGCAGCGCTGATGTATGGAAAGCACTTTAAGTGTTTTTTAGCCACATTTGAATGCGTTTCATGATAATGTGATTTCCCTCTAAAGCAGCCGTAAGGCTGCTTTTTTCATACTTGGACGTTTATTTTGGTCTTTTACTTACTATCAACCATACTTTGATAATGATTAACCATAGCCGCTGATAAGTATATTGATGAAGTTAAAAGTGTGTCTTCTGCTTTGTTCGATTTTGCTTTTTACAAAAGCGCTTGGTTGTGAACGCACGTTAAAGGTTGGAATATCTCAGCAATGGGCACCTTATGTGCTTATTCGTGATAAAACGTTTTCTGGTATTGATATCCAGATCACTGAGTTTGTATTAAGTAAATCTGGGTTTTGCACACAATTTGTTTTACTCCCGTCTTCAAAGCGTGGCTTTGCTGAGCTGCGTTCAGGTAAAGTCGACTTACTTCCCGCTGCAAGTTTTAGTGAGGAACGTGCTCGTTTTAGCTACTTTTCAGAGCCTTATAGAAAAGAGGTGATGCGGTTATTTTGGTATCCCAAAAAAGAGTATGCGACACTTAGCCTAAAAGGATTATTACTCAAAGGTCAGGTTATTTTAATTAATAGTGGTAGCTACTACGGTGAAGAGTTTACAGCGCTTAGCCGAATAAAAATGTTTAAAAATCAAATTATGGCGGTACCTAAATTGCAACAACGTTTAGGAATGCTACAAGCTAATAGAGTCGATTTTTTTATAGATGATGAGCTTGCAGGTCTTTACCTTATAGGGTCCCTTAACTTAAAGGGAATTGAGCTTCATGATTATATTATTAACGATAATTGGGTGTCGTTTATGCTCAGCAAAACAACTTTAACAGCGTCTGAGCGTACTGGAATAAACAACACCATCATTGCACATAAACAAACCATTACAGGCTTGATAGCTGAGCATATTAAAAGCTTTAGCCAAGACGAGTAACACGCAGCTTTATACGCCCAGCATTTGCCCCATAAAAGCGGTTAAGATCGTTTGCAAATGGGCAAAACTCACCTGATTTTGCTATACGGATATCGGCACCTTCTGCGATTTCGAAAAGGTGTTCATCGTTGTTATCAATTGCGCCAATGAGTGCAAACCATTGTGCGTGCGCTAAACGTCGAAATGGCTCGAGTAATGCCATTGGAATTTCTTTCACGCCCAGTTGTATATTATCGCGATGCCAGCCGCCTGGGCCGCAACTAATACCGTCGTCATACCAAATTTGATCAGGGTAAGGCGTAAATCGGTACGTGCCACCTTGTTCTAACATAACACCCGTGTGATTGTATTTTTCAGAACCATACACTAAAACATCCTTACTTTGGCCAATACTAAGCACAGTCATATTTTGCTTATCAAGCGCAATATGTTGGCATAACCCCTTAAATTTTAACAGGTTGCCATCGTTATAAAGTACGTTATAGGTTAGGCTTTTAAGTGACTCAGGACGATAGCTTGTTAAGCGGTTGATCCTATGTGCGACAGTATGGTGAATAGTTGGCGGGTGGTCGCTTTGTTCGTTTTCAATAAGTACACAACATTCACGATCAACGAGTTTGAATAACGGATTGAACCAAAAATAGTTTTGTTGATGACTGAGTGCTAGTGGGTCGGGCGTAACGGTGACATCGTCTTGTGCAATTAAGTTTCGATGCTCTTGTGGAAGTAACGTGTTGTAGTTGATGTCTGCGCTGGTTAAAAGGTTTAGTGCAACTGTTTGTTCAATTAACCACTCAATTGCATATCGTAGGCAAATGTCGGCTAAACCGTCACGATAGTAACCACCGCCTACATCGGAATGGGCACCAGCAAACCAAATTTCTTCAACATGGGGCGCTTTATTAATAAGCGTTGGTTCAAAAGCTCTGCGTTTTTCATCAAGTGCAACACAATGAAGGGCGGCTTTAATATTTGTCGCTAATGTATAGTTTTCAAAAATCACATGCTCAGCGCCACGGGTTGCTTTTGTAACTTTAGAAAACCCTATTGATGCAACAGTATCAAATACACATAAGTAAACATCATCACTAATAAGTGGCTCAAGGCATTTAGCAAAACGCCGTGCTAACGCTGCGCCACGACTAAACCCCGTGAGCAGTACTTTATCGCCAACAGTGTAATAGCTTTTAAAGTCATTAATGGCGCGATTTAAGATACTGGCAACATCATCCCCTCTAGGTGCTAAAGCTTGATTGAAAAGGCGTTTAAAACGACTGCCTTGTGTGCCTATACCTTGATAATAAAAACTAATTTGATTAGGAAATGGTGTTTCTGGCTCACTATTTAGTGCGCCGCCAAATAATAAGTGAAGTTTAAGTATGTTAGAGATACTGGCATCTTCTTTGAAATGTGCTGCGCTAAATTGCTCTGCATCACGGGGTTCGCTGCCAGTGCCATCAAAGTTGAAAATCAGCGTTTTAGGGGTCATAGCGTCATTCCTTTAGTGGTTTGTCATAACATACAAGGCATTTGTTAAAATTTGAAGACAAATTATGCGCGATGGTTATTTTTTATTGGTTTTCGTTTTTGGTGTGATGTAAAGAGCTTGGGCAAGAAGGTTTAGAATCTATGCCCAAGGCTGATTTTGAAGAGTTACTTAATTAAGCATAAGTATGACTATAAAGGATGCCACAACCAATCAAGATAAGTGCTATACCGCCAATGGCTTCGGCTTTTTTGCCAACCCAGCCACTCATTACGTTACCAAGTAGTGCGCCGATGGTAACCATAATTGTGGTTGCTAGGCCTATCATGGCCGCTGCTAAGTAAATGTTCACTTTCATGAAAGCGAGGCTAATACCGACTGTCATGGCATCGATACTGGTACCAACGGCCGTAAGTAATGTGGTAATGAAAGAGCGCTTGGTATTCGGAGTGACTTCTTCTTCATCATCGTCATCCTCTTTACGACTCTCAAGCAACATATGAACACCCAAACCCACTAACAGCACAAAGGCAATCCAGTGATCAAAGGCTTCCACGTAGTCAGCACCGGCACTACCGATAAGCCAACCAATAATCGGCGCGATAGCTTCAATACAGCCAAACAGTAACCCAAGTTTAATTGCACTGAGAATACGCGGGTTTTTAAGTGTACTGCCTTTAGTGATTGAAGCTGCAAAAGCATCAGTCGACATTGCAAGCGATAAAACGCTCAGAGTAATAATATTCAATTTTTGCGCCCCACAAAAAGAGCGCATTATACGCTTATGAGCCGTAAACCGATAGGTTAATTTTACAGCTCAATAGTGCCTATTTGGTTTAGTGAAGCTTCATCTTCGGCCTTACAACCCGCAGAACTTTTTCACTGATCCACAGTGCAAAGGTTTTAGCGCTGCCGTGAATCGCACGTTGATGCATACGGTAGAGCGAAATATACATAAAGCGCGCTATTTTTCCTTCAATGAAAAAGCTATTACTGGTTAAGTTACCCATTAAACTACCGACCGTGCTGTAGCGTGACAAGTTGACTAAAGAACCATGGTCACTGTAGGTAAAGGCACTCAGTGGCTGGTTTTTAAGTGTGGCAATGAGGTTTTTTTCAACACATTGTGCCATTTGATGAGCTGATTGTGCTCTTGGTGGCACTTGTGTTCCATCTTCTTGAGTAAATGCACAGCAATCACCAATCACAAAAATGTCGTCGTTAACACTACTTTGCAGGTATTGATTTACCTTAATTTGGTTATTGCGGGTAAGTTCAAAGATACCAATGTCTTTAATGAAATCAGGGGCTTTTACACCCGCAGCCCAAACCATAATATCGGCGTTGATATGTTCATCGCTTTTGGTGATAAAGCTGTTTTCTGTGGCTTCTTTTACTTGGGTGCCTTCGCGTACGGTTACACCTAATTTAACCAGTTCGCGTTTAGCTGAGTTTGCAATGCGCTCGGGTAAAGCGGGCAAAATACGCGGCCCCGCTTCAATTAAATCAATGTGTAAGCGTTTGGCGGTCATTTTGTTAAGGCCATACATTTTTAGCATGTCTGATACATGATAAAGTTCTGCCGACAGTTCAACCCCCGTTGCACCACCACCCACTATGGCAATAGTTAAGGAGTGCTGTGGATCGTCATCTTGATGTAAACGGGTGAAGTTATCGAGTAGAGCATGCTGAAAGCGTTCAGCTTGTTGGTTTGAGTCAAGGTAAAAACAGTGCTTGTTGACCCCTGGGGTATTAAAGTCGTTACTCACACTGCCTATGGCAAGTACGAGGTAGTCATAGTTGACTTGGCGCTCGGGTAAAATTCGGTGGCCAAGCTCGTCTTTTAATTCGCTTAGGGTAATGGTTTTATTGCTTTGATCTAAGTGGCAAAAGCTACCGAGTTGAAAATTATAATGATGCTTTGCTGCATGAGCTGAGTATACAACGCCGTCTAAATCGGCATCAATCGACCCCGTCGCTACTTCATGAAGTAACGGCTTCCAAATATGGCTGCGGTTTTTATCGATTAAAAGTATCTCTGCTTGGCGTTTTTTCCCGAGTTTATGTCCTAATTGTGTTGCTAGCTCTAAGCCACCAGCGCCACCACCGATTATCACGATTTTAGGAGGTTGGTTAATCATTGCGTTGCCCTCAAAAGTATAATACCTAAACACTCTTGAGAAAAAGCGCTTAGGTATTGCAAATCCATCCATCAATACCCCATGGCAACGGCTCTATTGTGCGCCTTTTTGCTTGTTTTGTCAGCAAAAGTTAAGAACAATGTGGCGCTTTTTATCCTATTTACATGCTTGGGCGATAACAGGAAACGCGTTAGTATGGTATATCAGTTTTTTAAACACCTATCATTTCAGAATAAAGGAAATGAACGAAGGGATCAGGATGACTACGTCACTACATGCATCGCTAAATCAGTACTTTGGCTTTGATGAATTTCGCCAAGGGCAGCAACAAACCATTGAGCAGTTATTAAATCAGCAATCGTCGTTAGCTATTTTCCCAACTGGCTCGGGAAAGTCGTTGTGTTATCAACTAACAGCTATGCATTTACCTAATTTGACCTTAGTAGTGTCGCCATTATTGGCGCTGATGAAAGATCAAATTAGCTTTTTAAACAGTAAAGGCATCTATGCGGCAAGCCTAGATTCAAGCCAAACCAGTGAGCAAAGTCATACGGTAATGAGTGATGTGCGTGCAGGGAAGGTGAAAATTTTAATGGTCTCAGTGGAGCGCTTTAAGAATGAGCGCTTTCGTGAATTCATTAAACAAGTGCCTATTTCAATGCTGGTGGTTGATGAAGCGCACTGTATATCTGAATGGGGTCACAATTTTCGACCTGACTACTTAAAGCTGCCGCGCTATCGTGAAGAGCTTAATATTCCGCTGGTACTGCTACTTACCGCTACCGCTACCAAAAAAGTAAAGCGCGATATGTGCGAGCGCTTTGCCATTGCCCCAGAATGTGTAGTGCAAACTGGCTTTTACCGAAGCAACCTCGATTTATCAGTGCTCAGTGTTGCAAGCCAAGAAAAACCTCAGCAGTTAGCAAGTATTATAGCCAGCCAACAAGGTGCAGGGATTGTCTATGTCACCTTACAACATACCGCCGAGCAAGTAGCCGAAGGTTTGAGGGGTGCAGGCTTTAATGCGGAGGCCTATCATGCTGGCCTTGACGATGATAAACGCTGGCAAATTCAAGATGATTTTATGGCGGGTAAAATCAATATCGTGGTGGCAACCATCGCTTTCGGGATGGGGGTTGATAAGTCTGATATTCGGTTTGTGATCCACTATGATTTGCCAAAATCGATTGAAAATTATAGCCAAGAGATTGGCCGCGCAGGGCGAGATGGTGCGCCTTCAAACTGCTTTACTCTAGCAAACCTTGATGGCTTAAATACCGTTGAGAACTTTGTTTATGCCGACACGCCAGAGCAAAGTGGGATTGAGTATGTCATTAATAACATTCGTAACGAACAAACGAACAACCAGTGGGAAATGCAAGAGTACAGCTTATCGAGCGACAGTAATATTCGTGCTTTAGCGTTAAAAACCTTACTGGTGCAGTTAGAAATGCAAGGAGCTGTTACGCCTTTATATGCCTATTACGCCGATTTTAAATATAAGTTTTTAACGGATCAAAATGCGCTGCTTAACCAGTTTGATGCTGACCGACAAGCATTTTTACAACAAGTATTTAAACACACTGAGTTTAAGAAAGTGTGGGGCACACTTAATTTTGATGCGTTAACCCGTGCCACTCAAGTTGACAGAAAGCGCGTGGTTGCTGCGCTTGATTATTTGGCCGAAAAGGGCCATATCGCTCTTGAAACTAAACGTATTACGCAAGTGTATGAGGTGAATAACACAGTAATAAGCCACGCTAATTTAGCACAGCAACTTCATCAATACTTTATCGAAAAAGAACAGGCCGAAATTAAGCGTATTGCCACTTTAGTACGTTTTTTTGAGTTAGATAGCTGCTTAAGTTATAACTTAGCCCGCTATTTTGATGACCAACATGCACCCCAGCAATGTGGCCATTGTTCAGTGTGTAGAGGCCAGCAGGTAAAACTTAGTTATTCATTAGAGCATCAAATGCCTGAGCAAAATGTGATTGCCAGTAAAGTTGCTGAGCTTAAGCAGCACCTAGCAAATAAAGGGTTTAATGATGTCAGCATCGACACCCAGTGCCGTTTTTTAGCGGGCATGAGCGTGCCTTTATTTACCCGTAATAAAGTCAGGCAGCTATCAGGTTTTGGCCTTTGCGAGCAGCAACGATACAGTGACATTAAAGCCTTGCTACAGCAGTTGTAGCAGGGCTTTAGGTGTACAGTTTTAACGCTAAAAAGTGCCATAACAGTACACTTAGCCAATTTGAATACTGGTAGTAGGGTAGGTCAAAGGTTGGCTGTGCTGGCGAGCAAAACAATATGCAAACGTGAGTGGGCCAACTCGGCCTATCAACATCAGCAGTATGATGATGAGCTGACTAGGTGCGCTTAAATCACCCGTAATCCCCCGTGAAAGACCAACGGTACTGAGTGCCGAAATTGCCTCAAAGGTGATATCCAGTAACGAGCCTTGTTCAAGCTTGGCAATAACCATAATGCTAATAAAGGCGATAAATAAGTACAGTATCATGACGCTTAATGCCTTGATCACGAGCTTGTCGCTCAACTGGCGGTTAAAAACAGTGACTGTTGTTTGCTGTTTTAAATAACTGCGCATCGCTAAAATTAAGATCACAAAGGTGCCTAGTTTTATGCCGCTCGCGGTACTGACTGAGCCACCGCCAATCACCATAAGCAGCATGGTTAGTAGCGTAGAATCTTGGCTTAAGGCATCGATCGGTAAAGTATTAAATCCTGCGGTACGAGGTGTTACTGCTTGAAACCATGCGGTCAGTATTTGCTCTGACGTTGTAAGTGGTGCCAATGTAGCAGGGTTTGCGTGTTCAAATAAAAAGATAAGAAAAAATGCGGTGCTATTGATCACTAAAGTCGCAATTAATACTAGGCGTGTATTGGTTGATAGTGATGACCAACGTTTTTGTTTGTAAATATCAATTAGTACCGTAAACCCTAAACCACCGATAATGAATAAGCCTGTGATCACTAAGTTTACGGTCACATCCCCTTTGAACGCAGATAAGCTATCGCCACTTAAGGCAAAGCCAGCATTATTAAATGCAGAAATCGTATAAAACAAACTGTGGTAAGCACTTTTTACTAAACCATAATCATCAAACCAACTGATAAATAATAAGAAAAACGCCACGGATTCAATAATTAATGAATAGACTAAAACGTATTTAGCGACCTTGATCACCGAGGTTAAATCGTTGGTGTCAAAAGCGCGACTGGCCAATAAGCGCTGTTGTAAACCGAGGGTTTTTCCTAAACTTAATATTGAGATTACTGCCACTGTCATAAAGCCAATGCCGCCAATTTGAATCAGCAGCATCACTACACTTTGTCCAAATACTGTCAGTGCAGTACCCGTATCTATTACTACCAGCCCTGTAACTGTAACCGCAGAGGTTGCTGTAAATAGTGCTTCGAGCCAGCTAATCGGTTGGGTGCTGGCTACAGGGAGCATAAGTAAACTCGTACCCAACATGATTAGTACAATAAAGCCGATAGTGAGCACTAATGGCGGGTTGATTTTTTGCCGCTTGCGACACTTCACACCACTAAATTGTTTGGGATAAACGTTGGCTTGCCAGTTAATCATAATGCACGAAACCGTTTTGCTAGTTTAGTTAAATAAGTTTTAGAGCCAAGTAGCACCAGACTATCGCCGTGGCGCAGTTCGGTGTCATTAGTCAGCTCAGTATTGAAATAATCATCACGGCGTAGTGTGAGCGGTTTAATATCGCTATTGCGCTCTTTTAGCAGCCAGCCAATTTTGCGACCTGAAAGCTGCAGATCTATGCCCAGTTCAACAATAAACGTGGACTGGTTAAGCGGGAAATATTGATTAACCATTGGGTAGTTAAGTGCTTGTGCAACTCTCACGCCCATTTCTTCTTCTGGGTGAATGATGCGTTCAACACCCAGTTTACTTAGGATTTGATGATGGCTTTTGGTACAGGCCTTTACCCAAATTTGCTTTACGCCTAAGTTTTTTAAGTGCAATACACATAAAATACTGGCTTCAATATTTTCGCCTATGGCGACTAATACGGCTTGGCAGCTGGGTAAATCGAGCCGCGCTAATTGTGTTTCATCACTGGCGTCGACTACCACCGTAAAACTGAGCTGGTCGGCATAGTGATTAACGGTGCTTTCGCTAATATCTGCGGCACATACCGTGTGCCCTTGTTTTGAAAGTTCTAAACAGGCGGTTACGCCAAAACGTCCTAATCCGATTACTGCAAACTGAGCCATAGTTTTTCTCGCTATTGTGGGTTCGCGCTAAATGTTAATGGCAAAAAAACAGAAGTCTTTAGACATGGCAGAAGCTTTATAAAGATTTTATGCTGAGTGAAAAAAACTTTATAAAAACTTTATAGTGACAAAATTGAAAACCCTTTAATCTAATAGGAACAAAAAATAAGTGAAAAGATGATGCAGTCAGTATTCAAAATACAGTATTTAAAAGCCGCATTTTTAAGTGTGTTGATGCCACTTGTAGTGGTGCTCGCGATTTTTCCGTTTCGAGAACTGTTTACAACCACTGATATTGTGATGTTACAGCTGCTGTGGGTGACCTGGGTTGCGGTGCGAAGTAATCGTCGTGTGGCCGCGCTTACCACCTTAGTGAGTGTTGCCTGCACTGACTGGTTTTATGTGGTGCCGTATTTTACTTTTCATATCGAAAATATTGAATATGTGGTTACCTTTTTGGTGATGCTGATTGTGGGTTTAGTGATAAGCCACCTCGCTGGGGAGCTCAATACCAAGGTTCGCGATGTACAAGCTCATGCAAGTAATAGTCGCTTATTGTATGAGTTAGCTAAAAAGCTCAATGATCTCGATAGTCTTGAGGAACAAAAGCAGCTGTTTTTAAAAACTATGGCTGCGCATTTAAAGGTTGCGTGTAACTGGCAGCTAACAGGCTCTCGGCAGTTTATTTATTTAAACGAACAACAAGCTGAATTTGGCGGTATTGCATTTGCTAAAGCACTTAATGCTGAGCAACTTGCTTTGGCGAATACAGCATGCTCTTTACTGTATCAGGTTCAAGAAAAAACCTTACTGCGTGAGCAATCCGCGGCGATAAAAGTACAGGCGGAGCTAGAAAGGTCAAAAAACACTTTATTGCGCAGTTTATCCCATGATTTACGTACGCCATTAGCAACCATTATGGGCGCATCAAGCATGTTGGCTGATGATGATATCCAACTAAGCTCAGAAGTTATCAAAGAGCAAGCAGCTAATATTTATGAGCAAAGTAAAATTCTTAATCAGCACTTTGATAAAGTCATGGAGCTCAGTAAAGTTAATAAGTTAGCTGAGAATATTAACTGGCAAAAACTGCCTATTTCGACTCTTGTTAGCGAAGCAAAATCACGTCGCCAGCAGCAATTACAATGCTTTAAATTGAGCATTGAGGCTCAGCCAAACAGTCTCTGCTTTGGTGATGAAACCTTACTTGAAATTGCCTTTGCCAATATGCTCGAGAACGCAGCGCGCTATGGTGATGGCACAGCAAGTATGCAATTTATTGAAACACACAATGAATACCAAATAGTGTTAATCAACCCTTTTGCTAGTAAGCATGAGACGAGTCAAGATGAAGGAGTTGGCTTAGGGAGTGTGATCTGCGATGTAGTTGCTAAATGTCATCAAGGGCGCTTTGAATTAACCCTCAATGAGCATACAAAGCAGGCAACAGCTAAATTAATTTGGAGTAACAGCCGTGGCTAATATTTTGGTTTTAGAGGACTCACCGCCTCTGCAAAGTTTTTTAAAAACACTGCTAAAAGCCAGCAATCATGAAGTCAGTGTGTGCGCCAAAGGGCTTGATGCGTTTGCACTTTTAAGCCAGCAGCAGTTTGATTTAGTGCTACTTGATTTAGGCTTACTCGATATGGATGGGCAAGATTGGCTGGTGGAGTTCAGGCAGTGGAGTCTGCTCCCTGTATTAGTACTTTCTGCACGGGATGGCGAAACAGAAAAAGTCACCGCGCTTGATAATGGCGCTAACGATTACCTAACCAAACCATTCAGCGCAAACGAATTATTAGCACGTATTCGGGTGCTTCTGCGCACACAAACAACACCAAGCCTAACTTTGCAATGTGGCGATATTCACATAGACCCACATAAGCACGTGGTCCGTAAAGGCGCTGAAGAAGTTAAACTAACTAAAAAAGAGTACGCTATATTGCTGTTGTTATTTCAGCAAAAAGACAAGGTGCTAACGCATAACGCTATCTTATCTGAGGTGTGGGGTGAGCAGTATATTAATCGCCCTGAATATGTACGTGTACACATTGGTCAGTTACGGCAAAAGCTCGAGCAAAATGCAGCGAGCCCAAAGCATATCTTAACTGAGCCCGCAGTGGGTTATCGGTTGGTTGATTAAGGCTTAAGTCTTTTTGGGTTCAATCCGTGACATAGCGATATCACCTGCTGTATTTCTACTGCGAAACTTTAGTAAGTCCTTGAAGTTGAAGTCGGTAAGTTCAATTTCATCATTAGATAGCCAAGTCACCTTGTATTCGAGATGATTTGGGTGACCATCGAGTACTAGAAAGGTCGTTTTCTCGCTTGGCTCGTTTACTTTTGTGACTGAAATTTGTGTTTCAAAGTTTGTTGTAGCGCCACAATTTATTATAGAAACAACCGCTTGTTTATCTTTGTTAGGAGATAAAAATACTTTATATTGCTCTGTGCCACACCAATCAGGGGTAATAGATGAAATACCCCAAATAAGTAGCGCAACTGTACTACATCCCCAAAAAAAGGCGGCTCCGCCATGCCATAATATTTTTAATACTGCGCCCATTATAATCCTTTATAAAATCATCCGCTTAATTAGTCAATTATACTGAATTAGATTTGAATATTGACCTGAAATATCATGTTTTCTAATTAACTTTGCTTAAATATAACGAAAATGTGGTTATCGTAAAATTGCTTATTTTTGAAAATTGCGTTTCGTAAAATGGCCTCTTGTTTGAAACCTGACTTAAGAAGTAACTGCATCGACGCTATATTATTAGAAAATACGCTGGCGAACACTCGTATAATATCAGTTTGAGTGAAGGTCATATCGATTATTCGCTTTATTGCCGATGAGGTTATGCCTTGTCGCCAGTAATCTTTTGCAAGCCAATAGCCAATTTCACCAGAACGGTTATATTCAAACTCCCCACGATTTACTCCAATACAGCCAATTAGCTTGTTATTGAATACAATTGCTTTTATGAGGCTACCTCGACTGCCTTCGTTTATCCACCACAGTGCATCCGCATTACTATAAGGGGAAGGTATTTTAGTTGAGAGGTATTGTGTAACGTCGCTATCGTTAAGTATAGCGACGAGTTGTTCGGCATCCGACTCTATGAAATCACGCAGTGTAACCAAGGTTATCCCTGTTATGTTGTTACTATAAGGTTATAAAGGCACTATAACGTGCCTTTACCTATTTTATCCGTACTTTTCTTCCAACTCATTAGCAGTATGATAGCTTTCATGCGTTTTAAGTTGCTCAAAATAGCGCTCTATTTCAGCAAAGTGTGACAACATGCCAGCTTCAGCGACCTTTTCAATAACAAACGACATCATAAAATCAGCCCCAGTCAGTGTATCATCAACTAAATACTGTTTACCTTTTAGTTGATGATTCACATAACTTAGTATTTTACCAATTTCATTATCAGCATAGTCACCTATAAAGTTGGTTTTACAACCATCTTTTGTAATAAAGAGCTTTAATAAAAAAGGCACCATTGCAGAGCTTTCGGCAAAGTGAAGCCATTGCTGGTAACTAACGTAGCTATCAGATTGTGGTTCTGGCATGTATTTGCCTTTACCATATGTTGTTATTAAATAATCGGTAATGGCACCTGATTCGGTAATAATTTTGCCATTATCTTCAATTACGGGAGCCTTACCTAGTGGGTGAATTTCTTTTAGGTCATCAGGAGCTAAAAACGTTTCGGGGTTGCGCTGATAAGCTACAAGGTCGTAGTCAATGCCTAGCTCTTCTAAAAGCCAAATAATGCGCTTTGAACGTGATTTATTTAAATGATGAAGTTTAATCATAAGTTATCCTTTTGTGGGCGTGGTTTTACTACGCCCACATAATTTGAATGGATCAGTATTACAGTGGCTTTTGTACTTGAACAACTGTTTTACCGAAGTTTTCACCGTTTAACATAGCGTTAAAGGCATCAAGTGTATTTTCAAAATCAGCTTCTAGGTGTTCTTTGTATTTAACTTTCCCTTCTTTTAGCCATTGTTGCATGTCTTTTGCAAACTCGTCATAGCGATCCCCGTAATCATCGAAAATAATAAAGCCTTGTACCTTAATACGTTTTCTTAAAATCAAGCCCATTAGCATTGATAAACGATCAGGCCCAGGTGGCAATTCAGTTGCATTGTACTGTGATACTAAACCACACAAGGGCACACGCGCTTTTGTATTGAGTAAAGGCAGCACTGCATCAAGAACATGACCACCGACATTTTCATAATAAACATCAATGCCTTGGTCACAAGCGGCTTTTAGTTGCTCATCGAAGTCGTCAGCTTTATGATCAATACATGCGTCAAAGCCTAAGTGTTCTACAGCGTGTTGGCATTTTTCCTTACCGCCTGCTACACCGACAACCTTACAGCCTTTAATTTTTGCGATTTGACCTACAGTTGCACCAACTGGCCCCGTTGCTGCTGCCACAACAACAGTTTCCCCCGCTTTTGGTTCACCAATATCCAGTAATCCCATATAGGCGGTAAACCCTGGCATGCCTAAAATTCCGAGCGCGTAAGAAGGGTTGTCTGGGTTTTCACCTAGTTTCATTAGCCCTTCAGTATTACTAATCGCATATTCTTGCCAGCCTGTGTAAGCCAATACCCATTCACCGACTTTATAATCGGGATGCGCTGATTGCTCAACCTGACAGATGGTTGCACCAACCATTACATCGCCAATTTCAACAGGATCTGCATAAGACTCCGCATCGCTCATGCGGCCTCGCATATAAGGGTCAAGCGATAAATAAATCGTTCTTAATAATACTTCACCCTCTTTAGGTGATGATACTGAGTTTGTCTTTAACGCAACGTTACTTTTCGTTGCAGGGCCATTTGGGCGTGACTGGAGAATATATTGACGGTTTTGAAGATCAGACATGCTTAGCTCCTATGACTTAGCTTTTAATTCTGTGTAATAAAGAGGTGCGGGCACGCTAATAGAAATCAATGATTAAATTGTTACCAAGTAGGGAATGTTAATTGCAGTTAAGCAACAATCCATTTTGCACCACGTATTATTACGGTGTATGCTGAAAAAGTATTCAGCTGATCAAAAAGGATTGATATGAAAGGTATTTCTTTAATAATAATGGCGCTTGTTATGGGGCTTACTGCAACTAATGCACAAGCGAATTCAGGGACTTTGTCGGTTGATCCTACTTTGCCAGCAAGAAGTGCATTTGCGTTTGAAAATGATGCAAGGCGATACCCAAAAGAAAGTGAATTCAGCATTGTTCATAGCGTGTTGATGAGCAGTGAAAGTGGCAGGCGTTTAGCGGTTGTCACCGTTGAGAATAAAGCGTCAGGCTCGCGTATTTTACAAGCTGATCATATTATGGCTTTGTTTGCTGATGGCTCAAGAATACACCCATCCTCTTTTAGTGGCGGTGTTAAGCTTGATAACGGAGAAAAACGTTCGTTAACGCTGTCTTTTGGTGAAAATGAATATCCAATTTTAGCTGTATACACCAGTTTAGATAATTAAAAGGACCATTATGAGACTTCACACACTTATTGCTGTGACTAGCTTTTTATGTACGCCGCTTGCATTGGCAATTGATAGCCAAGACTTTGTGAAAGATAACGTGTTCACTCAAGGTGTTGAAGGGCCAACCATCTACAACGATACCTTATACGCAGTGAATTATGCTGAGCAGGGTACTATTGGACGTGTTGATAACATGGGTAAGTCATCATTGTTTGTGCGTTTACCAAATGACAGCGTTGGTAATGGCTTGCAATTTGATGAACAGGGTAACCTCTATATTGCTGATTATGTTAACCACAATATTTTAAAAGTACCTGCTAATACTCATCAAGTCGAAGTGTTTGCACATAACGCTAAAATGAATCAGCCAAATGACATTAGTATCACTAAAAGTGGGGTACTGTTTGCAAGTGATCCGAACTGGTCAAAGAGTACAGGCCAGTTGTGGCGCATTAATACCGATGGCAGCACTGAGCTTCTTGAAAAAAATATGGGCACAACCAACGGCGTGGCTGTGAACGGTGACAATACTAAACTTTACGTAAATGAAAGTGTGCAGCGTGTGGTTTGGCAGTATGATCTTGACGATGAGCTAAACATCAGTAACAAACAAGAGCTGATACGCTTTGACGACCATGGCCTTGATGGCATGCGAGTAAACAGTGAAGGTCACATTTTCATTACTCGTTATGGCGCTGGAAAAGTGCTTAAAGTATCACCTAAAGGCAAGGTGTTAAAAACTTATAAACTAAAAGGTCAACACCCAACTAATCTAACATTTAATGAGTCACAAACTAAAATGTATGTGACTATGCAAAAACGTGGCGCTATCGAAGTGATAGAACTTTAGCCTTGCTTTGCTCGCGTAATAGCGGCTGTTATTGCCGCTTTCGCTTGCGGGCTATTCTTCCAGCAACTTGAATGCAGCATCGATGCAACTCGCTCCGCAATTGTGTTTGCATCAAACCCTGCTAACTCCTCAAACGATTCAATACCAATTTCTTCAAACCGTGTTACAACCGTTGGCCCAACACCTTTGAGTGCTAATAAAGCATCTCGTTCTTTATCGTTAAATGGCATGATGTTTCTCGCTATAAATTTACTTTTTTAGGTACTTTGCCATAGTCATCTTTGCTTTAAAATAAGTCGGCGAAAAAAAAGCGCACCGGGCAGGGTGCGCTTGTGGGGATCAATCCTGTGTAGCTAAAACAGTAGGATCAATTAGTAGCTTGGAGCATATCTTAGTGAAACCCCCACTGAGCGGCCAATCACACTGTAATCACTCACGGTGTTAAAGTGGTTTGCGCCTACCTCAGGTGTTGGCGGTTCACGGTCTAATAAGTTATCGACACCAAAATTAACTGCAAGTTCCTCATTAACTTGCCAAGCCGCAGCAAAATCTAAGTAGTTCTGCGCTGAAATAGTTTCTGAGCGGTCAACAGCGTACTCAACTTCGCCGATTCTGCGCCAGCCAAGTTGGAAGTTCATATCGTCTAACTGCCAATCAATGCTTGCACGGTGTTTGTAATCTGCTTGCAAAATACTCGCAAAGTCACCAGAACATGCGCTGCCGTAAGTGCCTTTACAGTCAATTTCTGGCACTGTACTGTTGTTTTGGCGAGTTTGTTTTGTAACAAAGTTACCTTGATACGAGAACCTGAAACGACCACCCATTTGCTCTGGTGCATCAATCACGTAGTTGGCTGCAACGTCGATACCTTCTTGTTCAATCGCGGCCAGGTTAAAGTCGTTCACGATCGCTGTACTAATAAAGCCAGTATTCGGATCGCGAAGTACCGCACCACACAATGGATTGTTCGGATTCGGATCGTCAATATAACAGCTTTGTAGTGCTGCGCCTGGTTGAATTTGGCTTACAGCATCGGTGACACGGATACTGTAGTAATCAACGGATAAATCAAAACCGTCTATATAACTTGGTGTGTATACAACGCCAAGTGTATCTGACTCTGCTTGCTCTGGTTTTATATTCGGGTTGCCACCGTAGGTATACTCAGCGGTGCTTGAATCAAACTGTGTACCAACAGCAGGTGCGCCAAAGGCTGCACATTGTGTTGCATCACCAGTGCCTAATAAGCAAGGATCGCCGTTATAGCGCCCTGCTAGACGAGGTACAAATTGATCACTGTTTTGATCGAATAACGATAACGAAAGTGCTGTGATTGGGCTGGCAAATTCACCTAAGTTAGGTGCTCTAAATGCCGTTAAGCGGTTTGCACGAATACGAATATCACTGTTAATTGCCCAGTTGATACCTAGTTTGTAGGTGTCTTCTGCTTCTGTGTTCGAATAATCAGAAATACGGTACGCACCTTCAAAGCTAAGCTCTTCAGCAAAGGGTTGGTCAACTAAAATTGGCACTAAAATTTCGGCATAGAACTCTTCAGAGCTAAAGCTTGCATCCATATCGAACGCGCTAATTGAAGCAAAGCTGGTGCCGTTTCTAAAGGCATCGCCTGGTGTTTGTTTACCGGTTTCTTTACGGTATTCATAACCAATTGCAAAATCGATAGCACCGGCTGGTAACTCAAATAAGAAGCCAGAATCACCCGATAAGGTTGCTGATATCACACTTTGTGTACGGTCGCGGGTGGTATAAAGCAAGGGATCGCTAAAGTCACTAAAATCATGGTTCGGATCAAAAATATCCACTGAGTTTGCCAGTGCAGCAAAGCGGCTATTGCCATTATTATCATTACGGTAAGCGTTGTTGTAAATAGTCGCAACTTCATCGGTTTTACCATACTGACCGTACACATCGTAGCGTAAGTAGTCAGTAATATCGCCTTTTAAACCCAATTGAAATTGCATTGAGTCACGCACTGCTTTGGTGTGTTGAACACCCAAACCTAAATTACGTTCAACATTAACAAGGGCATTGCCTTCACTGTCAAATGTTAGTTGGTCACGTAGCTCATCAGGGATATAAGTATTATCTTGTGAAAGAGTCACTTGCTCATTAACAAAAATAGGTGTTTGACCACTCGCTCCCGCACCATTAACGGTTACTTTTGAGTACATAGCTCGACCATAAGCGATTGCACTGTCGCTTACGTCAACATCAAATAGTAACCCAGCAGAGAAACGATCCATTGGCTGTGTTAAGTAGCGGTGAGGAGTAAAATCAGAGGTTTGGCGTTCATTTGTTACAGCACCTGCATCGGTAATTGCAAGGCTATTGCCAGAAGCTACGTCAGTGTAGTAACCTCCGCTATTAATTAAAGGTGTCGAGTTTTCAAGTGCATAATCACGTTCACCTGCTAATAACTCCTTACGCTCTGTGTAACCTAAATAACCGGTAATGTGGCCACGGCCATCAGCAATATCGCCACCAAAAATCGCCTCGAAATTTAGTTTTTCGTTACCGCCATCAGCACTTTCATAGCTGGTTGAAAACTCCGCACCAGTAAAATCATCATCTAGAACGAAGTTGACAACACCAGCCACCGCATCGGCACCGTAAACGGCCGCTGCTCCGCCAGTTAATACATCAACGCGTTTAATTAATCCGGCAGGAATGGTATTTACGTCAACCGAGTTACGAAAACTAAATGGTACGGCGCGAGTACCGTCAATAAGTACCAATGTTCGGTTTTGACCAAGGCCGCGTAAATCAATAGTTGATGAGCCAAATGAGTCACCAACTGTTGCACCCGTGCTGTTTGCACCCGCCGCAGCTTGCGGCAGCTTTGCTGTGATATCTTCTACGTTTACTGCGCGGTCGAGATGGATTTGCGCTTCGTCAACACTGACGACAGGGCTGCTAGAGGCAAGCTCTGCACGTTGGATACGCGACCCTGTTACAGTGATTACTTCAGGCTTTTTTACTTGTTCTGCTTCTTCTGCATGGGCTACGCCGATAATTGAACTGACTGCGATCGCAAGTGGCGAGAGCAGTAAAAACGAGCGCGTTGTGGATGTTGTCTTTGCTTTCATGTTGATTCCCTAGCGTTTTATCATTTAAATCAACGCTGGTTGGCTTATTACCTAGACCATTTAGTTAATTTAATGAGTCATACTTTTTGTTATGATGCGTTCCGTGTTCTCCTTTTGGGGAGTTCACTCGTACAGTTTTAAAGCAATTTAAAAATCTTTGCAATAATTATTCTTTAAATCTATTATTTTAAAATATAAACTATTCCAACATCCAAGCTTGTTTATTTTGATATAAAAAGCTGATTTTAAGTGATTTATTTATGCATCAACATATTGAAAAACTGTACTTAAGCGCCAAAAAAGAAAAAAAATTAATTGTTGGTCTGATGAGTGGAACCTCACTAGACGGCCTCGATATCGCGTTATGTGAGGTATCAGGACAGGGTATGAATACCCATGTTGACGTTATAAAATTCACAACAGTTGACTACGACGATGATTATAAGTCACGAGTTAAACGGGTGTTTGCAAAGCGTGAGTGTGATCTTGAAGAGGTGACTCTACTGAACCCATGGATTGGTCAATTACATGGTGACATGGTTGCAAAAACTCTAGCGAAGTGGAATGTAGCGAAAGAGCTTGTCGATGTAATAGCAAGCCATGGACAAACGATTTACCACTGCCCAAAAAGTCAGCATCAGCGCCCAGAATACGGCAATGCCACATTACAAATTGGTGATAGTGATCATCTTGCTGTGACAGCTGGGATCACCACGATTGGTGATTTTAGACAAAAACACATTGCAGCAGGAGGTGAAGGTGCCCCCCTTGCGGTGTATGGTGACTATTTGTATTTCACAAGCACCAGCGAAAACCGCATATTGCTTAATATGGGCGGTATTGCAAACTTAACTTATTTACCTAAATCAGCCGATGCGCGTGCTGTTTTTAGCTCAGATATAGGCCCTGGCAATACTATTATGGATGCATATATTCAGCGCCATTTTACGCCGCAGCATTATGATAAAGATGCTGCAATCGCAAGCCAAGGAAAGGTGAGTGAACCTTTGTTAAATGCGCTCTGTGATAATGCATTCTTCGGCCTTGATTTTCCAAAAACCACAGGCCCCGAAGTGTTTAATTTAGACTATTTAGCAGCGGCCCAAGCACGTACCAACACCGAGCAATTGTCTCACTTTGATGTCATGGCAACATTGGTGCATTTTTCTGGGTTAATGATTGCCAAAGCAATTACTCAATGTAGCGACGGCCTTAGTCAAGTTGCAGTGTATGCAAGTGGTGGTGGGGTGCATAACCCATTATTAATGAAAGTTATCTTAGACAACTGCCCACAACTTTCAGCTATCAAAAACACAGATGAATTAGGTATAAACCCAGATGCCAAAGAGGCGGTGTTATTTGCTATTTTAGCGAATGAATGCTTGTCGGGTGGGCAACAGCGATTTGGTAATACCGAGCAGGGGATCCCCGATATTACCATGGGGAAAATTAGCTTTGCTGACTAAAAAAAAGCCAAGAAGCTAGCGCCAATACTACTAATGTAATGGCGTAAACTTTGCGTTTTATCTTGCTGTTTAGTTAAGTTTTCAGCTGTACAGCTGCTAGTAGCAAGGCTCACATCAAACTGCGCACTGTCTTTTAAGGTTGCATGCTTGCCATGTAGCATGAGTTGCAATACATACTCGCCGCTATGCGTCACATCATTTAGTGTGAGCATAATAACGTGTTGCTCTAAATCGCTTTGCGTAAGTGTATGGGCAGTAAAATAGGCAGACTCTCGCGCATCAGGATGTGTTGCACTGATAGAGATTACATCGCCCTGATGGGCATCATCTGGTAGCACGCAGCAAAATACGACACGCTTTTGCTCATCGGCAATAAAATGCAATTGTTCATATTCTACAGTATGCGCAAGTGCAGCACACATAGGATCGTCACTAGAGGGGAGTGCAAACGAAAGTTGCACCAAGGCACTGTCCATTACTTCTTCATTACGTGGGTGATTAAATTAGCGTCAATTATTGATCAGTTAAATGACAGAATTATGACTATTGTCATAAAGCGTATTATTTAGAGACAGAGGATCTGTACTTACTGTTCTTTCTGTTCCAAAACTGGAATGGTTTCTGACAAGATTGGAATAGAAAGTCTTGTCTGGTAAGGGTTTTAGGGTGGAGGGAAATATCGATATTTGGGGTTTTCTGATAAGGCGTGATACCTGTATATTTACCTCAAAGCTACAGATGAATCATAATTAAAATATCAAGTACTGGAGGTAATACAAAGCTCAGTTTGGATTAATCAAAAACCTGCCTTTTTTGTGCTGTCTCTTAACTCAAAAATGCCCCATTGCGTGTTTCAGGACAAACCTTACGCTGTAGCTAATAATTCAGTATGCTATAAATTATCTAATCTCATTTTGAATGGAAAGACGAGTTGTGAGCAAAAAACGGTTATCTGAAAAAGAACTGGTCGAGGGGATGACATCCAATACTGCGCATAGTGGTGAACTAGTTGAGGTAACATTGGATGAGTTGGGCCTTGAAATTTCTGAAAGTGATTACAAGGTCGCGTTGAAGCGAATTGAATCACTGTTTGATGCAGCCGAACCCGGAACTCCAGAAGGTGACGAGCTTGAAAGACTCGCTGCATTGGTTGAAGAATATGAGGAAAAACACTTCCTCATTTAATAACTGCAACGCATTTTGGCCCCTTTTCGCGTTAGTATAAAAACTCTATGTGTCTCAAATGAGCGAAAAGCGGAAGCTAACGCTTTCTATTTATTAAAGCCACATTTCCCAATAGCAGACGTTAACTACCACTAAATTAAGTCATAACTTCAGGTCTATTTAATGAGCAAGAACTAATAGCTGAAAATTGCTTCATTAGAGTAGCTTACTCAATGGGCTTACCACTCCATTAGCACCTTGTTGTAAAACATGGGTATATATTTGTGTTGTTTTAACGTCTGAGTGACCGAGTTGGCTTTGCACAGTACGAATATCTGCTCCACTTTGTAGTAAATGCGTTGCGAACGAGTGTCTTAGCGTATGAGGTGTAATTGGTTTAGTCAGTTGTGCTTTTAACGCAGCTTTTTTAATCGCTTTGCGCACCCCTGTGGGATAAAAATGATGTCGTCTAATTTCACCTGTTTGTGGATCTGCACTTAATTCATAAGAGGGAAACAAATATTGCCATGCCAGAGATTTATTTGCGGATGGATATTTACGAGCAAGGGTATTAGGCATTCAAACTCCCGCGAATTGCTCGTTCTTTATATCAAGCAGCAGATAATCATTGGCCTGCATAATCTGACTTCTTAATAAAGGAATTAACTCAGTGGCTAAAGTCACTATGCGATGTTTATTACCTTTACCATTCCATATCCGAATGCTTTTATAATCAAAATCAATATCTTGAACACGTAATTGGACAGCCTCCATCACGCGTAAACCGCTACCATACATTAACCCAGCGATTAAGTAATAGCGTTTATCTAAAAATGACATCAACAATTTTACTTCATCAGGTGTCATAACAATCGGAAGTTTTTGCTGTTTTTTACTACGCACAAAGACAAGGTCGGGCGATAACTCTTGTTTTATGATGTGTTTATATAAAAATGCCAGCGCATTTAAAGCCGTCGCTTGGGTTTTAGGTGATACATTTTTCTTCAAAACCAAATAGTCTAAATATTTTTCGACCTCATTATCCCCCATAGATGAGGGGTGCCGCTTGTCGTGATAATTAATAAAGCCAGCAATCCATTTCAGGTAAGTGTCAACCGACCGTAAAGAATATTGTTTGGCTAACATGTAATCTATGATTGAGTTTAAAAATAGCGAGCGTGTTCTCATAACTATTCCAATAAAAATTAATACTGTACGTATATACAGTTTGGCTGCTTTGCCTCCATAGTCAAGAAAACGAGCAAATGAGTCGTTTTCTACTTTTTGTCAAAAGATGATTTTTCTAAATGTTATTATTTGGAAATGGCTTAAGATGTATGATAAAACTGGTTCAATCAGATAAACGACCCAACCATTGGTAGAGAAACGACCCATTGGGTCGATATTAAATTGTTATATTTCAAGGATAGTTTAGTGAAAAACTCCATGTTGGTATTTCTTGTTCTTTTATTGGCTGGTTGCCAAGCTACAAGATTTCACAACCCCGAAGGAATTGCTCAAAATCAGTTAGCATATATCTTCAAACAACCACATAAACCGTTTAGTAGCAAACCGAGTGCATTTATCAATGCAGTTTTTGACGCTAACGGTTCATTGGTTATGCAATTTAAGCCAATGCAAAATGCTATTCAAGAAGCTTACTTGAAACCAGGCGAGTATAAATTCATATTGCAATGCAATTATGGAGGTGGTGCGACAGACGCTGAAATTATTGCTGTTGTTGAGGTTGGCAAATCCTATAGATACTCTTGTGGTATCACACCAGAGAAGGTGTATATAGGTGCACAAATACTTCATAAATCGTATGCAATATTCGAAGAAGTTGAAATATAACAAGCCATTGCAGTGTGGGACTTTTAACCGTTGGCTTTCCTCACTGCGTTCGTTATATTAGCCAACAATTAAAAGCCCCTGAATGGGGCGTTAAGTTCACAAAGGAGTATGGATGTCATCATTGAACTTTGAAGATGAAAAGAATAATTTTCGCGAATTCTATAATGAAAAACATGAAACACTAGAAGCTGCTAAAGGTGCATTTATAGCGATCATTAATTCGATCCTTGCAGATGAATATCCGATTTCTGCGATTACAGGACGAGTAAAAGATCGCGAAGAATCGATTAAAAAATTTGCACTAAAATACCAATCTACGCTTGAAGAAGCTCAAGAAGAGTATGAAATAAAAGATCACATTACAGATCTTATTGGTCTTAGGGTTATATCTCTTTATGAATCTGATGTGCAGAAAATAAAAGATGTACTAGCTGAAGAGTTCGAGGTAATCGAAATAACCGATAAGATTAAAGATATTGAAAGTAAAGAATCCTCTTTTGGTTATAAGGGGTTGCATGTAGATCTAAGACTCAAAAATCCTAGAAATACGATGCGTGAATACTCAAGATATGCAGAATTTCGTGTCGAAGTACAAATTAGGACAATAATTCAGGACGCTTGGAGCGTTTTAGACCACAAAATAAAATATAAAAAATCAATTCCCTTACCTCTTAAAAGAAGGATAAATACATTAGCGGCTCTTTTTGAACTTGCTGATAGAGAATTTTATAGTATTCGAGAAAAAACCATAAAAGCAGCGGAAGATGAAAAGCAAAAAGCAAAAACAGCCACTCCTTCTGAAAATGAAGCGCTGAATGTATTTTCATTTTTAGCTATTGTTGATGAATTATTTAATGGATATGATTTCCACTCTTATAAAGCAGATGGTTTTGTTTCTGAAATATTAAGCTACGGGGATATTACTCCTAGTGAATTTAAATCAATTATTGATAATAACTTCTCGTATATTGAAAAATACAAAAATTCAATCGATGAAACACCTACAAGAAAACATGCTTTTAATCCTTATACGGAACTAAGACATGTTTTATACCAGTCAGATAGAGCTAAATATGAGAGAGCATTATATGATTCTCAAAGGAAAAAGTTTAATGAGTGGTCTGAAGAAAATCCGCAATAAAGTGAACTTAACAAGCTGTTAAACAAGGACAAAAAACAGTTGGTTTTTTCTCCTTCGTCGCGAATTTAAACCAACTGTTTTTAGCCTGTTAACAGGGCGTTAGCATTACAGGAGAATTTGTCATCACAGTGCATTCCTATTGGCCTTATTATTTTTCTCTTGAGGCGGATTTAGAAAACTTATCTCGTTATGTAGAGTTTACGGAGAGTAACTTCTCTACATATTCAATAGAGATGGTACGATTATATCTTTCTATTTGCTCAGAAATTGATGTTGTATTAAAAGAGTTGTGTAAGGAAATATCACCAAAATTAAGTGCTAAAAATATTAATAATTATAGGCAGATTATTTCAGATGAATTAAAGGATTTTAACGGCCAAGCAGCTATTTGTTATAAATATGGGCTAAGTTTTATTCCGTGGAAATCATGGGAAGAAAATATCTCCCCTGACTGGTGGAGTAACTACAACAAGGTCAAGCATCAGCGAAATGAATTTTATAATAAAGCTAATTTGAAAAACGTTTTAGAGTCATTAGCAGCTCTATATCTTGTTAATATTTACCTGGAATTTGTTAAAGACAAAAAGCTCAGTCATGGTTTTACTTTTTCAATAATAGATACAATACCTAAAATTCCAGTTCAGTTAGAAATGTTCAGAGTAAATAATTTATTCGCCTACATACGCGAGTAATGCTAACAAAGCAATTAAAAATCGGACACAAAACAGCAGGCTGTGTCCGCTACGCTCCCAATTTTAGCCTGCTATTTTGTGCCGTTTATTGTGGCGTTAGTTTTCTATGAGTATGTTTCGAGCATTATTTTTCAATTTGATTTTTATATCAGTGGCGACAATGGCAAATGATAAACCCGCGGACGTAACTGACGAGCAATGGAACAAGTATCTTGAGCATAAAGCTTCATGGGACAAGATGCTCAAAGAACGTTACGAGCATGAATTAAAAAGTAATCCACCTGAACCACCATGGGTTAAATTTCCTGATTACCATCCAACTGATATTTTTTGGCGAATGGGTAAAGGTGAAGATTACTTAGTTGACTATTTTGGGTTGTATTTTAAGTACGCGCCTACAACCGATTTGAAGGCATATAAGCAAAAATACCCTGAGCACAAAGATTGGCTTGGGACTTATGAGAACTTCGAAAACTAACAAGTTACTTAAAAGGACGCAAAACGCTTGGCTTGTGCTCCTTCGTCGCTAATTTTAGCCAAGCATTTATGCGCCCATAAGTAAGGCGTTATGTGCTAAGGAAAGTATGAAGCCTGAGAAGCCAACAATAATGGGAATGGCAGAGTTTAAGCCATCAGCAAAATGCCCTAGTTGTAACTTAATAATGTATTTGGGTAACAGGTGTCCGCACTGCGATCATTTATTAAGTCAGCCAGAGCAGGAAGCTCAAAAATTGTTCTGGCGAAAAACTAGAAATAAAGGCTATGTACGCGGGTTAGTCTTTTTCGTGATAGCTCTATTTGTATTGTCGTGGCTATTTAGCACATAACAAGGCAATTATGCACGGGACGTCTAAAGCTTGGCTGGCGCTCATTCTTCGCTAATTTTAGCCAAGCTAATACGCCCCATATTGCGGCGTTATGTATCTAAGGAAGGCTATGGGCATTAGTTTCAGCAAAATGTTAGAAAATCATCACCGAAGAATTAACGATGAGGCGATAGGTGAATTCAGAGAGTTGGTAAGAAAATCAATTTCTGACTGGGAGGGTAAAGTTGATCGTGAATGGACTGAATTGTCACCAGATAATTTTGTAGATGCCAGAGATGTTGAAGAGTACAGAAATGTTCTCGATGATCAATATTACCTAGCTGCACAGGTAAAGAATCTTGCGAATGAATTGGCTGTCACAGCGTTGTTTAAGCTCGTAGAAATTCATACAAAAAGAGTTGTCGAATGGCATCTTCCATCCATCGACTCGAAAAAATTGTTCAATATAAATTCATTAAAATCAGCGCTTCCATTCAAGTTAGAGTCAGTTAATAATTTCGAAGCATTTGATGAACTAAGAGAGTTAAATAATGCAATCAAGCATGTTGGTCATGTTTCTGAAAAATTGGCTAATAATCATCAGGGGCTAGGTTGGGTACAAGGCGATGAGTTTGCTAACTTGGACGAAGTTTATGAAAGGCTATCTCCTAAAATATCATCTTACATGGACTCTCTTGCTCAGGAAATTTATCGTAACTCAGAGCGAAGCGATACATCACAAGGTTTTAAAGTCGGACTCGTAACAGTTTGCTCGGTTCCACTTCGTTTCACATTTTAGCAAACTGTTTCTCGCCACTTAAAACGGCGTTATACGTACATGGAAAAATGCATAAATGAATAAGTTAGGACTAATCATTTTAGTAGCTCCATTTTTAGTGGGCTTTATCTACTTTCTAGTCTCCTGCTTTTCTAATTTCAGTAAATCATTGTCCTACTGTTCAAAGCCTGTTTTAGTAAGAATGCTTCCTTTACTCTTTTTGTCCAACTTTCTTTTCGCACAAGATGGTATCATTTTAAAAAATAAGGCTTTCAAATCATTATTATTATCTTTATTGTGTTGGTTAATGGCTGCCACAATTATGTATTTTGCACACGAGCATAAGTACGTATAACAAGCCAATTAAGTGCGGGACTGCTAAAGCTTGGCTCAGTTTCGCTTCGCTACACAGTTTAGCCAAGCATTTATCAGCCCCTTATTGGGGCGTTATGTGACTAGGAAGGTTCAGTGAAAATATTTATAACATTTTTAATTCTAGTCGTTACTTTTGTTTTGCTGGTTACTTTTAGCAACAGAGTGCAAGTGTTTTTACTTTACAAAATGTATTCTCTTGGTTCAGGCATGGATGATGGTGCTACAGAGTTGTTTACTCAAAACAAGCATCGCTACAAGCCAGTGGTATTAGATTTACTCAACGCTGATAATCCAAATACTTATAAAGCCCGAGCGTCATTCTTGTTTGCAGAACTTTTGTTAGATGATCCAGATATTAATAAAAAGATTCAGGAAATATCTCAGAATCATGCAAACAAACATATCAGGTGCTTTTGGTTTGATGTTTTAAATAATCGTTTTGAACATGTTCGCATTAGTGGAAATGAAGACGATAAATTTGCAGCTTATGTTATTAAAGATAAAGGCAGTAAATGTGAGTAATGGTCACATAACAATCGCCTCAACAAAGGACGTAAAAAGCTTGGCTTGCGCTCCTTCGTCGCTAATTATAGCCAAGCCTTTTTACGCCTGTTAGGCGGGCGTTAGGTACCTAATCGTGGTCGAAGATTTCAAATCTATGCCTCTAATATTAAAATTCATAACAGTACATGGATTATTTTGCTTTTTGTTTTTCCTGTCGGCTGTGATACCTAGTTTTGATGTGAATTTTTCCTACAAAGGTCAGTCAATGAGGTTTGATGAAATTTGGCAAAATGATTTGGGTGTTCACTTAATTCTAATAGGGTTGTTTTTTCCTACGAGCGCTATTTTACTTATTAAAAAATGGCAATATTGCCGCCAGTTTTATGCTTTTGTTATTTTAGCAACTTTTGTCATTCCAAACGCTAATGACGATAGTTTTATCTATTTACCTTTTGCTTTAATAGTCCCATGCTTGCTTATTGCTTATCTATTCAAGTACGATAAAGCTAAGGTGTACTTCGGTACCTAACAAGCTAATAAATAAGGACTAAAACCAGTTTGCTGTTTTCTTTCCTCAACATTTTAGCAAACAATTTTTAGCCCATTATTAGGGCGTTATGTTTCCAAAGGTTGAATATCACGAAATGGAGTTTCTTATCAAAAAAAATATTGGCTCTTACTGGCAAAATTTGTATTACCGCTTCCAATAGCGGCTTACATTTACTTCATGTTTATAAACCCTTTCTTTTATGGTGGCTGGAATGCGGCATTAAAAGTTTGGAATTCTTGGCAATCTCTTAATGTTGGTTTTCTTGCATTCGCTTCTAGTTTAATTGCTTTTTCTATTGCCCGTTATAATGCAGAAAAACAGAGGGAAAGAGAATTTGTTGCGGCTAAAGCATTCTTGCCTGAAGCCTTAAGTGAACTGACATCCTATTTTAATCAAAGTGCCATTTTGTATACTGAAGCTTATAGAAGAGCAAGTGATAATAGTGATAGGTGCAGAACACAACTTAATAGTGCTCTACCTGTTTTGCCTAGAGATTATAAAAATGTCTTTCGCCAATGTATCCATTCGGCTCCGCCCAATGTAGGCGAACACTTAGCGAATATTTTATCTCAATTACAAGTACATCATTCAAGGTTAAATAGTGTGTATGAGGAATTTAACCCTGGGAGTCATATGGTACAAAGACCTACGAATATTATGAGTAAAATATTTTGTCTAGGTAAGTTACAAGCTCTAGTTAATAAAACTTTTCCATTTGCTCGGGGAACTGAGGATATTGATTTTTCACCATTAACACTTGACGAATTTGTGACTGCTTATAGAAACTTAGATATTCAAATAGAATACATTGAAGATCTATTTGAATTTACAGGCAGAGCTTGTGAACGTATGGCAAACGAAACATAACAAGCCATTGCAGTGCGGGACTTTTAACAGTTGGCTTTCCTCACTACGTTCGTTATTTTAGCCAACAGTTAAAAGTCCCTGAATGGGGCGTTAGCTGCACATGGAGTCCCAAGGTGTTTTTTAAGAAAAAGAGCAAAGAGCAAGCTAAAGAGCTACAGCCTCTAGGCAAGAAAGCAATATTTTGGGGAGCTAGTGACAGAATGG
>VAOY01037882.1_pt1 | contig 63316 bp, 46 predicted proteins | sample 3393881 | NCBI WGS metagenome assembly VAOY01 (sample SAMN08290430, study PRJNA428436) | hydrothermal vent metagenome | isolation source: Deep-sea hydrothermal vent chimney | place: Indian Ocean: Southwest Indian Ridge
GCGCCATCATCAATTGTTTGTTCGATTTTTTTATCAGTCACACCATGACATAAACAGATATACATGAATGCAAACCACTCTCATTTCTCTTGATGGTCAGCATATTAATCTAAACGGTAATAGTTCGCAATAGTGTTTTAGTCAAAATTTGTATAACTTTCATACTGGCACTTCCTAAATGGCATACAGCTGAAAATTTCTTCTTATATTTTGAGTGGTTAGTTGATGACGAGTACACAAAAAATTTTAACGTTTAGATATGTTTTAGCTTATGAGAAAAGAGGTAATCAGGTTTTGTAAAGGATTTAACGAATAGCTGAGCTTGAGTGAACAACTTTGAATGACAAGGCATACTCACTTTCAAGGGTTCAGTGTTAAGATAATAAACTCTTTATAAATAACAAACGATCGTTAACATGTTAGTTGATAATAAAACTCTGTTTTTGCTATTTTATCTCAAATGCTTGATTTTTAAACGAGGACACATGGAAGCGCCTACTATTGAATTAACACGCGACAATTTTAAATCCATCTTTTTTCAGACTTTGATAAAAACAAAAGTGCAGCCTGAGATACCTATTTTAAGATGTGCTGTGCCCTTACCTAAAGCACAAAGATTACAAGCAAAAATAATCACTGCCGCTATATTGATTATTGCATGTCTACTTGTTTGGCAAACACAATCCGGTGCAGTCGCTATTGGCGCTGCAATCGTTACCTATCTTAGCTACTTTTTAATTCAGATGTTTATCGCCAATAAACGTTACTTTATTCAAGAGTCCCCACTATGCGAAATTAAAATTAACCAAGAACAAATTTACTTACCAGCTCTTTTATTTGATGACAGAAAAGCACGGACACTTGAAAGAGAGGATTTACTTAATGTTGAAGCCGTATGGAATTTCACACGCTCTAAAAGCGGCTACGACATTAACGACCCAGAGCCTAGACGCGCCTACCTATTTTCTGTTATTTTTAAAACGCGTTATGGTAACTCGATTCCTTTAAATGACTGGAGTATAGAGCATCCAGAACTATTCAAAACACTTGTTGAATATAATTACCCAGTAACCATGATAAGAACAGCCAAACGCGGGTCACCTATAACGATTCACACTAAATGGTTCTTCCTATTTGTTTTTATGTGTATTCTCATACATTCACTCATAAAGTATGTTATTTAGCGAACGTATAAATATCCAATCGGCCAAGCAACTGCAAATTACCAGTACTCTGCCTACGGTTACAGCGATAAAATTTTGTAGCTGGATGCTGAAACAATGCTTTCTTACAAAACATATCTGAAGAGACCACTACTTAACTTTAAAACTTATGCTTTATTATTAAACAGCATGCCAAAGTGAGTACTGGACGTAGGTGCGAATAAAGAGTTAATCATCGTAGAAACATTCCTTTTTACTGTAAGCTGAACTGCATTAATTTCTTCATCAAGCTGTTTATTTAATTCTAGTAACTGACTTTCTCGTTGTTCTGGAGCTAGGTCTTCGTTACTTGTTAAACTATCAATCTTATTTTGTAGCTCCTTTATTTTAACTACTAACTCTTGCTGTGTTTTTTATTTCGCTTGCGTTTCTGAGTCAGAAGCAACATCAGTTTCTTGTTGTTTCGGGTGTGGATGGTTTGCTGCCTTTTCACTCTCGTTGTTTAGCTCATTTTTATTTTTCTGGCCTAATAATGACTCTGTTAGTAATGAAGGTGTGTATGAAGTTAGCTGCATAGTTTTCCTATCGTGAATTTTTTGACGTTTAACTTAGAAATTAAAAAACTAATGCATAACCCGTACCTATACCAAAACCTATCAGCACTAAATTAAGCTGCTATAACTGTTCAAATTATCTTTGCATGTAATTGCTATCTAACTTTTACTTCTTAAACTCGTCAAAAATCAATCCTAAAGGGGTGTTTTTTAACTTTTTAATAACCTTTTGTGATCGCTTTTTAAACACCTATCGTAAGCCTTATTGAAATGGACACGTCGTACCGTCCGAACATACAAAGATATAAGGAAGAACGATGAAATACATACTCTTGGTAAGCAGCTTACTTTTCATCACTGCGTGTAGCGATGATGACGACGATAATGAAGTGATTACCCCTCCCCCAGTACAAGAATTCAGCCCAAGTAAGACCTACTCTGTCACTTTGAGCGGTAAGCAAGAAGTACCAATGAATAACTCAATGCAAACCGCCACAGCAACCGTAGAGCTTGATGAAAGTTTAATGCAATTTCGTGCAACGCTAGATGCAAGTTCAGTAGAAGGATTTAGTGCTGCGCACATTCATGATGGTGATTTGGGTGAGAATGGCGACGTTGCATTTGCATTTGAAGCAACAAGTGAAGGTATGTATGAAGTGGCTATTACCGATCTTAATGAATCCCTTATCGAAGATCTGATGGAGGGTGCTTGGTATATCAACCTCCATACTGAAGCATTTGCAGACGGTGAGTTACGCGCACAGATAGTGCCAGATACAACTAGCATCATCACTTTCGCCTTAAATGGTGAACAGCAAGTCCCCATGAACGACACCGATGCGATGGGTTACGGTTACGCATCTTACGACAGTGCCAGTACAGAACTTAAACTTCGCGCAGTTACTATGGGTGTAGATAATGCAACAGCAGCGCACATCCACACAGGCAAATTAGGTTCAAACGGTGATGTGTTTGTAGTTTTAGAGCAAGACGATGAAATTATGACTGATTGGGTTGTGCCTGAGGGCACCACCATTGACAGTGATACCCTTGCGGTGCTCTTAGATGGTGGACATTATGTGAATATTCACACGCCTGAATTTGCGAATGGCGAAATTCGCGGACAAATCCTGACTGATAACTACGCAGTGGCAACGTTTGATCTTAGTGGTGAGCAAGAAGTGCCTATGGTGACCACCATGGCCAGTGGTGAAGCGTATGCTCTCATTAATATGAATAATTACGACCTCGAACTTCGTGTAAATACAACAGGCGTAGATGACGCAACAGGCGCTCATATTCACACAGGTCGAATTGGTACAAATGGTGATGTACTTGTGGCACTTGAGCAGTCAACAACTGATGCCGGCACTTGGGTAACACCTGCCAATACGATGATAAACGCAGATATTTTTGCAGTGCTCGCTTCAGGTGGTCACTATGTAAATGTCCATACACCTGCCAATACAAGTGGTGAAATTAGAGGTCAAATTCTGACGGATAATTATCAATTAGTGACTTTTCCATTAACTGGTATGCAAGAAGTACCCGCAGTCGATACCATGGCGTCAGGCAGCGGTTACGCACTGGTCAATATGGATAATTACCACATAGAGTTAAGAGCATTAACAGAGGGTGTAAGTGATGCAACTGCAGCGCATATCCACACTGGCCGCATTGGTATGAACGGTGATGTACTTGCAGCATTAGAGCAGTCAAGCGATAACATGAACCTATGGCAAACACCTGAAAACACCATGATCAATGCAGAAACGTTTGCAATACTCGCATCAGGTGGCCATTACGTCAACGTGCACACACAGGCGAATCCTAGCGGTGAGTTACGTGGGCAAATTTTAACTGATAACTATGTATTTGTGACCTTCCCACTAAGCGGCGCCCAAGAAGTACCAAGTGTTGTGACAGACGCATCTGGTGATGGCTATGCATTAGTGAACACCCATGATTACAGTGTTGAATTACAAATACTCACCTCTGGAGTGAGTGACGCCAGCGCAGCGCATATTCATACTGGTGTAGCCGGTGAAAATGGCCCTGTATTAGTAGGCCTAGTGCAAGATAGCGATGATATGAATCGCTGGATGAGCAGCACCGGATTGATGATTGATGCCGATATATTCTCAGTACTCGCTTCTGGCGGTCATTATGTAAACGTACATACGCCTGCTAACCCGAATGGGGAAATTAGAGGTCAGATCCAATAATCAATTCCAAACCCTGTTAATCCTAGTTGTTCAGAGGCCAATGTAACTTTGGCCTCTTTTCGTAAAAGGTGAATTCACCCTATCTTACAATAACACCCTTCGGCATTCGAATTAACGAACTGACTATTAAAGCCAGCACGTAAATTTTTAATTACCAACTCAACAAAACCGTTCTGACTCGAGCACGCTAAGCCTTTTGATAATGGGCCTGCATACGCCAGCTCTTGATTATCTGAAATAAGCACAGCAGCGGGTTGCGCGGGTATGAGTGAAGACAAAGCCGTACTCGGGGCTAGTTTTACGACTTTTACCCCCTGCTCGATAGCATAGTCTGTTAAGCTCTGAATGTGCGCCTGTGAGCGCACGGAACAGATACAGGTGTTTTCATCCACAATATATAAAGTATCGCCTTCGACTGCATCAAGCCCAACGGTATTTTGAAACAATGACAACCAGTTTGGTTGCGACAGCGTGTTATCAGGGTCAAATGTTTCTGTTTGCTGGGTGTAAGCAAAGACTAAAGTAGCAACCACAATGATAACCCATAAAAGGGTTGCCACTGTTAATCTTATGCTATTTGAATTTAGCAATACCTTGCTCCAGCACATCAATACTGACATCAATTAACTGCACACGATCAGTTAGCTTTTCAATCATATGGTTATCATTCTCTTGATTAGCAATTAAGGCTTGTGAGTTTTCGGCAATTGCACGGGTGTTACCCGCTTGGTTTTGCACTACATGCGCAACCGATTGTGAGCTCGTAGCGGCACTGTTTACTTGCTCCGTCATTTCTGTAATTTGTTGCTTCATTTGCGTGCTAATTGCCGATAGTTGCTCAATCAAAGTGACACTCCCTTGCATTGATTGAGTCGATGAAGCACTATTTTGCATCAAACTTTCAAGGGTGGTCGTTATTTTATCTGTAGTGTGTTTACTACGCGTTGCAAGGTTTCTAACTTCATCTGCGACCACAGCAAAACCACGCCCTTGCTCGCCGGCACGAGCCGCTTCAATAGCCGCGTTTAAAGCAAGAAGATTGGTTTGCTCAGCAATCGATGAAATCTCATTCAGTAAGTCTGAAATATGGCTACATGCACTTACTAATTGTGCGATGTTCTGGTCTGCCTCTTTAAGATTATTAGCCAGTTCAGCGGTTTTGTTGTCTGTATTCGCCACTTCATTTAATGCCTCGCTCGCACTTAAATGAAGCTTTTCAAACTGGGTTTGTAGTTCATTACTTTCTTGCTCAACATGGGCAAAGCCTTCAGCAACGCGCTCCCCTGATTGTGCAATATCGGCCGATAACTGCTCTCGGTGCAGTGCTTGTTGGTGCAGTTCATCATGTACTTCAAGTAATTGTTTAGACTGATTTTTTAAAACGCTACTTTGACTTTGTACATCACCAATTACACTTGAAACAAAACCAAGAAGACGATTAAAACCCGCCACAGCTTCACTGTGACTCTCATCGGCTCTTAGACTAATATTAATGCTGTTTTCATTCGCCATAATTTGCTCTGTAGTATTACTTAACGAGAGCCCTGCACTGCGTTCACGGTGTAATGTTTTAGCGATGTAGCCCGCAACAATAGCTTCCACGATGGCGTACACTGCATGAATAAGTACGGTACTAAAATATAATCGGTCAGGGTCAAAAACATATAAACCCACTTCATTGATTTGTAAAAAATAAAAGCTCAAATGATGAACGGCTACAAATGCAAGTGCGGTAATAAACACTCGCCACTCAACAAACATGATTAGCACAGCCATCAATATAAAAATTTCAAAGTGAACTTCAATAAGTCCATAGCTTTGTTGGATGTGTAAAAACGAAAACATCATGCAGCCGGCAGCAACCACATGAGCGGTCAATTTGCTACCTGGGTAGCGATACAGCATCCAAAGCGGCAAAGACAGCAAAAGTAAGCCTGTGACCACACCGGTTAACAAGGTTGAGTAGATAAACCCTAAGACCAAAGACTCTACAAATAAAAGAAGAAACAAATACGTAAAAAGACGGCGCACACTCGTCATAGTTAAAGCCTCAATTATTAAATAATTTACAAAAATACAATTAACCGAGCCTATACGGTTTGATGCGTATCATGGTTCACTTTATTAATGGCAATAATGCTCTAAATTGTTCAGTTCCTGCTTTTTCTAACCATTGAAATAAAACACTTTCGGTACATGTTATTATAGCTCCAGCCTGTGTAAGTTGCTTTGTTGCTATGTTTTTATGGTGTGAGTTACGCGATGCGATAGCGTCATCCACAATGAACAATTTAAAACCAGCAGCTAATAAATCCAAACACGTTTGTAAAACACACACATGCGCTTCAGTTCCTGCAACAACAATTTGGGGACGATTAAAGCGCGATAGCGACTCTATGAAGTTTGGCTCTAAACAGGCACTAAAATGTATTTTTTCTATGTTACAGCTTGTTGCCATAAAGTGAGCAAGCGATGGGTCGGTCGCGCCCAGTTTTTCAGGGTTTTGCTCCGTAAAAACCACTGGAATATCAAAAAGAGATGCCCCATTTAAAAGCTTTTCGGTATTATTAACAACCTCTGCAAACTCGCTAATAACAGGAGAAAGCCCTGCTTGTTCATCAATGATAAGTAAAATAGTTTGCGTTTTTTGACATATAAATGGGTGACGCATAAAAGGCCTTGGTCATTTTTTTTATTAAAGTATTTATAGCACATAGATACATTTGTGTACCTTAATTAACATTGTGCTAAACTATCTTCTCTTACTCGTTAATTACGTGCATATTTGTGCTATATTTTACTAAAAGTTTTGTGCAAATAATAATTTAGGGTTCAACATTCGGTGCCTAAACACTTCCTCTTAGTTTTCATTTTTATCCTATTAGTATTCCCTAACATTGCGAATGCGCAAAACTATGCTTTGCAAATTCAGCGACTTTCAACGGATGAAGGCTTAACTCAAGGCTCTGTTACTAAAGTTGTTCAAGATGATCTCGGTTTTATATGGATTGGTACTTATCAAGGTTTAAATCGTTATGATGGTTACCAAGTTTCTCCATTTTCAGGAGAGCACATACTCGATCAACGGCAAATTGCCTTCATGGCAAAAACTAACAATGGAAAACTATTTGTAAGTACCGAGTTTTCAGGGGCTTTTTTAATTGACCCAAAATCTTTGCATGTTGAAAAAATCTATTCAGGAAAGCTAAACCCTGAAGATAATTTTTTCTCTCCTGTACTGGCTTTAGATGAAAGTGATAACGACTACTTTTTTGCTATAAACCAACATGTTTACTCGTACCACAAGCAATCAAAAAAGTTTTTACATGAATTTTCAATCAATAAACAAGAGCACATTATTCGCTCCCTAAAGCTTCATGAAAACTTTATATTTATTGGTACCTCTAACGGGCTGTTTTCTAAGAATCTCGCTGATGAGCATATTTCGTATATTCCATTGGCAGATCAAAAAACCATTAACGATGACAACAAAAACGTCAAATTTTTACATGTCGATAAACAGTTAGGGCTGCTAGTCGGAACTGTGGAAGGAATGTATAACATCCCTTTTGATAGCAGGGAATTACTTGAATTTGATAAAGCTAAACTACTCATTCCTACGCTCAATATATGGGATTATACAAACAGTCCTTTTGGTGAGTACATCGTTACCGAAAAGGGCTTATTTGAATTTAATCGGCAAACATTGAGCGCTGAGTTTGTTTTACGTTTCGATCAAAGCAAATTCAACATGACCGATAACACCATACCTGATGTCATGGTAGATAAAACAGGCCTTCTTTGGCTTGCTTCGCGATCACAAGGTGTATTTACTTGGTCTACTCTGGCAAAACGTTTTAAGCATATTCAATTAAAAAATGAGCAAAGTTATTACGACAATAACATTTGGTCTATTGTCCAAGATGACAATAACACCCTTTGGATTGGTACCGATAACGGCTTAATGAAATACAACCAGTTAACTAAAAAAACCACTGCATACTTAGTAAATAATGACGAAAAAGCATTTCATGGTGAGCATGGTATTTATGGTATTGCCAAAGCACAACTAGATGATAATAACCGTTACCTATGGCTAATGAAGTATGTTGGCTTGACGCTGTTTGACAAAAAAACAGGCAAGACAATAGCCATTAATGGCAGTGAAAAAACAACGACATTTTTATCAACAGAGCCTAGCTGGGGCTTTCACGTTATGAAACCTGATCAATTTGCTTTTATAACAAATGATGAGTTTTACACTTATAACGGCAAAACTGGCGAATTAAATGTCATCAAAGGGCTTAAAGAGCAAGTAGATATAATCAATGCAAATTCATTTTTAAAACCGTTACCTAATTACCCTGATGAATATGTTCTGAATATGTCCGGTAAGCTCTATCGTTACAATGAATCGACAGAAAAGTTAACGCTAATATATCAAGTAGAAAACTATAACCCTTTAGCATTTTTTCTAGTAGATGACTGGGTCATCGATCACAACAATGTGTTATGGCTGGCTTCATCACATGAAGGGTTAATTGGCTTAGACGCTGAAACCTATGAAATAAAGCATCGAATCAATCAGAGCTCAGGTCTCCAAGCTAAATCAGTTTTTGGGCTTCAAATAGATCGTTTTGGGTTTTTATGGTTTAGCTCTCAAAACGGCTTATATCGTTTAGATTTGAGCTCATTTACGTTAGATCGTTATTTTATCCGAGACGGTCTATCCGTTAATGAATTTAATATAGATGCAGATACAACACTCGCCAATGGGCAAATTGCATTTGGTTCAACCCGTGGCGTGTTACTTGTTTCGCCAGAAGATTTTCTGTCTTCGCCAATCAGTATGCAGAAAAACTCAGCTGAAATTACCAGTGTCTCACTCTTATCAAGAGAGCTTAACTATCACCCCTATAAATACGCTGATAATGCGCTGCAACTCACCGCAGATGATATAGGCCTAGAGGTCACTTTTTCTAACTTTGACACATTAAATAAAGACACCACACGATATAAGGTGACTTTAGAAGGCCCTACGTCATTACAGTACGATAAACTAACGACCAATAAGGTACTTTTTACAAAGCTTCCTCCTGGTGATTATGTGTTATCGGTTTCATCTACTTCAGAGCTAACTAACGATAACACTGCAACCCGCCAGTTAAAGTTCAACGTTGCTTATGCAATGTGGTCCTCACCGCTTGCAATCGCTTGCTACACGGTGATTGTTTTGGCTATTTTATTTATTATTTTTTGGCAGTATCGTGCTCGTCAGCAAACGATCCGAAAAGCGCATGATGAAATCGTAAAATCCCAGCAACAAACTGAGCTTGCATTGAGTAGCAATAATAGTGGCGTTTGGGAAGCTAACCTTAAAAAAATGACTATACACAATAACCGTATAGCGGCTGAGTTAGGTTATAAAAAATATGAAGATACAATTAAACTCACCGAGTTTTTAAACCTCATTCACCCTCATGATCGACGCTTATTTATCAATCAATGGGAATCTTTTTCTAAACAACTTAACCAACAACAGTGGAATGTAACCTACCGTTTAAAACACAAAACAGGTCAATGGCTATGGTACCAAGATCTTGGCCGCGTAGTTGAGGCGGATGATAATAATACACCGCTTAAAATATCGGGAATATACACTAATATAACTGAGCAAAAAGCAAATGCTCAACAAGCAGCCGTGCTTGGGGAAGCTTTTAGCCAAATAAACGATTGGTTGCTTATTTTAGATAACCAATTAAAGCCATTTTCAGCTAATGCGAGTTTCAGCGAAGCCTTTGCCACACCGAGTAATATCGCTGATTTGAGCTTAAAAGACTTCTTAGGTGCGATAGGAAAAGCGCACTACGTTGAATTTTTAACCGTTTTAAAAACTCTCAAACCCAAGCAAAATTGGAAGACTGAGGCGTTTATTCGCACCTTAAAAAGTCCCGCACATCCTGTTCACATAAGTGTCACAGCAGTCGCAAGAGATCAGCAAACGATTAATTACTACGTTATCGTAATATCAGATCTAACAGAGCAAAAACGTGCCGAAGATGAGCTTAGATACCTTGCTAACTATGACCCTTTAACAGGTTTACCTAATCGTACGTTAATGCATTCTAAAATAAATACGTGTATTGATAATGCCAGTAAAGAGAATAAATTAGCCGCTTTGTTATTTATCGATCTAGATAAATTTAAACCTGTTAATGACTCTTTTGGTCATGCCGTGGGCGATCAGTTACTGTGCAACATCACCAGAAGAGTTGATCTCATTTTACCTGACAATGCAATAATAGGCCGTCAAAGTGGTGATGAATTTTTAGTGCTAGTGCAAGACTTACACTCACCTCAAAGCTTAAGCACTTTAGTTAAATCACTCACTGATGAACTAGGTAATAAAGTGGTTATTGAAGATTTTTCTATCAATATATCGGCCAGCATCGGCGTTGCTTTGTATCCATTTGATGCGACAACGGCGGATGACTTAATTCGTAACGCTGATATTGCAATGATGCATGCAAAACAGTCTGGACGTAACAACTTTAAGTATTTCACAGAGCAAATGAATAACCAGCTAACTAAGAAGTTGTTACTCGAAAATGCACTTAAAGATGCTTTCAAAGATGACGAGTTATTTAATAACTACCAGCCGATTGTTAATGCAAGGACTAAAACTATCAATGGTGTTGAGCTTTTAATGCGCTGGAAAAACGAGCAAGGATTTGTCTCCCCCGCCGAATTTATTCCTATTGCTGAAGAAATCGGTTTAATTGATGTTTTAACAGAGCAAGCCCTTGATCGCGCTTTAACAGAGCTTAAGCCTCTTTTACGGGCAAACCCTCGCTTTTATTTGTCGTTAAACTTATCACCGATGCATATTTTGAAGTCAAACCTCACTGAGCGTTTATTGATGATACTGAATAATCATTTGGTAAAACCAATTCAGCTGCGTCTAGAGATCACTGAGAGCACCTTACTTGAAGATAAAATAAAAGCGTCAAAGCAGTTACAAAAATTAAAAAATGCGGGATTTAAACTGTTATTGGATGACTTTGGGACAGGTTATTCTTCATTAACCTATTTAAGCCAATTTCCTATTGATGTTATAAAAATAGATCAAAGCTTTGTGCGTAACATTGGCCAAGATAAAAGTAACGAGTCAATTATCAAAACCATTCATGCGCTATCGACAAATTTAGGGCTTTATTGTATTGCTGAAGGTGTCGAAACCACTGAACAAATTAAGTTCTTAGAAAAAATGGGTTGTGAAGACCTACAAGGGTATTATTTTGCTAAGCCCATGCTGATAGATGAGCTTAGTAAAGAGTCTACAATTGAAGCTATTATTGGCCGTTTAAACGCGCTTTAAACCACTTATTTAAACAATGATACAGCTCATCTTTATTAATTGGTTTAGAAATAAAATCATCCATTCCCGCTTCAAGGCAACGCTTTTGATCATCTTCAAAAGCGTTTGCGGTAATAGCAATGATGACTGCTTTGCCATAACGATCTGGCTCAGATTTAATCGCTTGAGTACACTGATAACCATCCATATGCGGCATCTGACAGTCCATTAAAATAATGTCAGCCACAAAGCTCTCTAAGGCTTTAAGTGCTTCTACGCCATCACTGGCTTGCTTAATTGTACACTGAGTTTCATGCATCATTTTATTGAGTACAAGTTGATTCACGGGGTTATCCTCAACTATCAGTACATTCACACCTTGTAGCTCAGGTTTCTGAGCAGATTGATTATCTACCAGCGTCAATTCACTCATTTGAACAGGTACACAAAGTGTAAACACACTGCCTTTACCCTGTTCGCTTTCAAGTTTCAGCTCACCGTTCATTAATTCCACAATGCGCTTTGAAATTGTTAAACCAAGCCCAGTACCGCCATATTTTCGCGTTGTAGAAATATCAGCCTGAGTAAATTCAGTAAAAAGCTTAGCCTGTTGATCGGATGAAATACCAATGCCCGTGTCACGAATACATACTTCAAGCGTGCCATTTTTGTAATGACTAGATAAAATAATTTCACCGGATTCGGTAAATTTACCCGCATTACTTAAAATATTATTAATAACTTGGCTAAAGCGAAGCGGGTCTAAACTAATGTAATCGGGAATATCATCTGATATATCAAGCGCAAACGAAACGTTAGGCTTCACACTGGTATTACTAAACACTTGCGCTAACTTATGTAGTAGCTTTTTCACCTCCACAGCACGATATTCCAGTTTTAGCGCCCCTGCTTCTATTTTTGAAAAATCTAAAATATCGTTAAGAATCAATAACAAATTATTGGCACTTTGATGCACCATTGTCAGCTCTTCGCGTTCTTTTTCTGGTAAAGTTTCATTGTCTAAAAGTAGCTGCGTCATGCCTAAAATGCCATTCAACGGCGTCCTTATTTCATGGCTCATATTGGCTAAGAATTGCGATTTTGTTTTGTTAGCATGATTTGCCGCTCTTACAGCCTTTACCAGCTCATTCGTCTTATCACTAACCTGGCGTTCCAATTGCGCATTAAAATCCTTTAGCTTGCTGTTAAGATGCTCATTTTCATGATTCACTTGACGTAGACGGCTAAAGCTCAGTGTCAGTTTATTCGCTAAATTAGAAAATTGTGATTGTAACCTGCTTACTTCAAGCCAAGTATCAGGTAAATAGGTATCTGTATTTGCTTGTTCAGGCTCAAACTTATCGATTTGTTCCGCTAATTTTAAAATAGGTTTTATTAACCAACGGCTTAACTGAGTTATAAAAATACTGGTTAATAAAATAATAAACACAATCATAACAATCGATTGCCCCCAAGCATGCACCGCAACATCGTTAGCATACTTACGATTAAGCATGGTCAACACTACCCAATTGTGCTCTGACGAGTATGCTACACGGGCATAAAACTGCTGTTCGTTATCTTGGTTTAGCCTCTTAAAACGGGTTTCACCTGTAAATCCACTCAATTCATCGTCCGTAATTTCCTGTAATTCAGCAAAATTATTCAGTGAGCTGTAGACCACTTTGTTTGTTGAATCTAATACGACTAATTCACCTTGATGGCTGAATAAACTTGGCCGTAGCCTTGAGAAGTAATCGAACATCAAAGAGCCTTCAACAACCCCTGTAAAAGTATCTTCAATATAAATGGGGGCAGAAACGGCCACGATGGGAAGCGCACCAAACCCACGCCCTTTAAAAATAGAAGACACATAGCCTAGTCTATGGTTAGGAGCATTAATAAAGTAGTCCCTATCTGCAACATTGGGCCGAATCATAGATTGCTCTAGACTAATTGCTAAAGATTGGGGGAAAAAGTGAGTCACATCAGCAACTGCATTTGTAATGATTTGTGTTCTAAAATCAGGATATAACTGCGCCATACTTTCTAAGGTTGCTTGTTTAGGGGCCCCCAAAGCAATACTTCTAGCAGTTAAAAGAACACCTTTTTTATGGTGCTCTAAATGAGTATCTATGGTTTGCGATATTTCTTGTGCTTTTTCGTAAAGTTGAGAATTGATCTCATATTCAATACGTGAATAATGATTATTGGTTAACACAATAGACGTTAAAATAACCACCAAAATAATCAGTAAAGTTACAACATAATTGAGTATTTTATATAATGACGAGTAGTATTTATGCCATGAATAGCGACTAAAAAAGAAACTCAATAAGTCAATGACTGACAGATAAATCGCTGCATTAAGGCAGTATTTTGCTAGTGCAATCGCAATAGTCAAAATAGGTAAACCCAATATGAAATGACCAAAGCCCCAAAGCAAAGGCAAGCCGACCATAAACCAAAATATCATACCGCGAAGGAATACAGGCCGGGCTTTACTCAAGCAGAAAACGTGCAAAAAAATTAGCTCAAGGGCAAATACAACTGAAGGCCAAGCATGCCCCCAACGATAAAAAATAAAGCCTGTACTTATTACAAATGTGATGAGCGCAAATCGCCAACCAAATAGCAGTAAGCTTAAGATGACAAAAAACTGCCCAAGCAAAAATTCGGAACTATCTAAGAAAAAAACAGGGAGTAGATTAGTTACACCCGCAACGGCTCCTAACAGCACTGCTGCTAAAAAGCTAAAATATGGCGGCTTATGAACTAGCAAAGGCGGTACCCTATCTTATAGTGATACCTTTAAATTAAAAGAAAAAGAGGTAATTTGCCACCTTAATTAATTGGGTGGCATTCATGGCTTTCAATTTGTAAGACACTTTTCGCAACTTTAAAGCGCGAAAGTAAAAGCTTTTCGACCTTTAGACGACACGCTTCATCATGTTTTTCTACTGTACAGTGTTGTTTTAGCACGACATGCGCGCCAACAATGACAACGTTATCCTGACGAACAACCGTCACATTATGCACATTTTCAACATGTTCAATAGAGGCAATGCTTTTTTCAACGTCTGCCACATTAGGCAGTTTGCTGTTATTTTCAGCTAAGCCTTTAATACAACGTATTATTACTTTAATTCCCGTAAATAAAACGAAAGAAGCAATTAGCATACTTGAAATAATATCGATTTCAGCCCAGCCAGTAAGGTAAATCAAAATTCCTGCAAAGAAAGTTGAAACCGTTGAAATTAAATCAAAAAACGAATGAAGAAATACGGCGTATACATTGATACTCGCTTTTCGACCTTTATAAAGAACCCAAGCTGCGGCACCATGAAATAAAAAGCCAATAGCTGAAATAACAGACATTAAATAGCTATTAATTTCGAGATGGTTACCTTCATTATGGTGTAGGTATCGCTCTCCACCTTCGTATAAAATAACCAAGCTGATACTTAAATATAAAATGCCGTTAATTAAACCGCCTGTTAGTTCTGCACGTTGATAGCCATCATTAAAGTTTTTGGCAAAATGTATCGCCATAGACGACGCTATTAAGGCGATGAATAAAGAACTATTATGGACAAACAAATGCCCTGCATCAGCAAGCACTGCTAACGAGTTTGAAAAATACGCACCAATGATCTGAATTACCATAAACGAGCAAGTAATGGCTAACGCAATTAACAAGCGACGTCTAGATGCTTGGTGAGTCGTAATATCTGTCATGAAGAAAAGAAAAACCTATTCGCTGGAAAAAGAGTAATGATATACAGTCGCAATTGTAATACGTGACGCCACTAAACGCACTAAAAACTTACCTATCGCTCAATTTACGAGGATTTTAAGCTTTCAAATCAAGAGAAAAGAAAATTTTATATCAATTTTTTGTTAAAATATGTAACCTTATACCGTGTATTGGTTTTAGGTCGTTTTTTAATGAGTTCAATTGAGCAAACATGGCAGACTCTCGCTGCATTACCGATAGCTATTATCATGTTTGATCAGCAACACAATCGTTTCCATTTTAACTTACCGGCACAGTCGTTATTCTCAATTGAAGAGCAACTAAGCTCAGACGAACTCAACCTAACTCATCTTGCACTTAATAACGCGCTAAGCAGCGAATCACTGGGCATTACCGAGTTATTGCCAAGTTCGTACAACACACACCCCTTGTTTGTAACGCTAACCAACCGACATACTCACTCAGCCAAACTGCTTGACCTAAAATTTGCAACACTTTGTGATTATCTTTATATCACTGTGTGTGAGCCTCGTACATTACCTAGCCAAGCTCAAAGCCAAGACTTCGATGAGCTGATTTCTCAGATTTCAACAGAACTTATCGATATCCAAAACGAAAATATGAGTCAGCAAATAGAGAAGGCACTGCAAACAATAGGCTTAAATTGCCATGCTGACCGTACTTACATTTTTGAATTTAGTGATGACGGATTATCGATGAGTAACACCTACGAGTGGGTAAACGACGGTATTACACCCTTTAAGGAGCACCTTCAGAATATCCCAAAAGACTCTTTACCTTATTTTTTCCAGCAAATGCACACACAGCATATTTTTAACGCATCAAACACAGCTGAATTACCCCCTGAAGCCAGCGCAGAAAAAATAGAGTTTACTAACGAGGGGATTCAATCTGTTTTATGTATTGGCTTAGTCGTCGAGAAAACATTATTTGGCTTCATTGGTTGTGACTGCGTTAATAAAGCCCGTCAATGGTCTCAAACGGATTTGTTAAGAATAAAACTAGTCGGCGACATGATCACAAATGCATTAAAAAATATGCAATATAAACATAAACTTGAAAAGATACAAAAGCTGTTACTTACAGCTAATAAAGAGCTGCATGAGCAAGCTTATAGAGACAGTCTGACCGAAATTGCTAATCGTCGACAGCTCGATTCTACCCTACAACAGGAATTAAAACGCTGTGCACGTAGTGAACTCTCGCTAAGCTTAATTCTGTGTGATATTGACTCGTTTAAATTATATAACGATACGCTAGGTCATCAACAAGGTGATCAAGCGTTAAAGCTCGTTGCTAAAACGCTTGAAGAAAATTGTCAGCGTCCAGGAGACTTAGCAGCCAGATACGGTGGTGAAGAATTTGCTATTATCCTCCCCGCCACTAACAAGCAAGAAGCCTCATTATTCTGCCAAAAATTACAGCTAGCGATAAAACAACTAGCAATTAAACACCCTAATTCTAAGGTAAGCCCGTTACTGACATTAAGTTTTGGTATTTATTCATGCCAACCTAATGAACACAGCGAGGCTTATCATACTCTTATTATGGCCGACAAAGCACTGTACAGAGCAAAGCAAAATGGTCGTAACCGCATAGAAGAAATTGCTGAGTAATTTCACTGTCAGTTTTAAAATTTTTACACCTTAAACTGGCTCACTAAGTCCTTTAAGTGCTGTGCACGTGATAACAGACTTTGCGTACCCTGCTGTTGTTGCTCAGCATTGTCATGAATTGATGTTGCACTGTCTGAAATGTCATGAGCCGATTGATTAATATGCTCAACAACCGTACCCTGCTCTTCTGTTGCTGCTGCAACTTGATGATTCCCTTGGCTAATAACTTCAAATTTTTGTTGAATTGATTGCAATGCAGATACAGCAACCTGAGTGAGTTCTGTCACTTTTTGACTACTTTGTGTTCCTTCTGCGATTGCTTGTTGAGATTGAAGTGAAGAACTTTGTAACCGTGTGACCTGTTCGCGAATTTCCGAGGTAGAAGTTTGAGTACGCTTTGCAAGAGAACGTACTTCATCTGCTACGACCGCAAACCCACGCCCTTGCTCACCCGCTCTTGCCGCTTCAATGGCCGCATTTAATGCCAATAGGTTTGTTTGTTCAGAGATAGCGTTAATCACTTCAACCACGGAGTTTATTTCCGCAGCTTGGCTTGCAAACTCACCAATACTTTTATCAACATTGAGCAAAATGTCATTCAGTTCAATCATTGTTTTAGCTGTTGTGGCCATACTATGGTTCGTTTCAACAGTTTCTTTTACCGCTTCTTCGGTGTCGCTTGCTGTACGATGAGCAATATCAGACACTTCATTGATAGTTTGGCCCATCTCTGTAATCGCAGTTGCAACTTGATCTGTTTGCGCACGCTGATCTTCGGTTGCAGCAAATGTTTTATTAGCAAACGTGGCCAACTCTTCAATACCTTCACGCATCGCTCGTTCAGTCACACTAATTTCATCTACCAGCTCTGCAACTTTACCTATGATAGCATTGAAGCCTTTAGCAAGATGACCTAGCTCGTTATCAACACTGTCGTCTAAGCGTCTACTTAGATCCCCCCCTTGGCCTGCCATACCTAACAACTCGTCACCCACACGGCGTATTTTAGTGCTCAGCCAATTAGCAAAATACAAAGTAAGGATCAGAAAAACAGCGGCAAGCACCACACTCACTAAAATTGACATAAGAACGACAGCGTTGATTGCGCTCGAAATTTCTTCTTTCGGTTGCACAGCAACCAAAGTCAGCCCCATACCAGTAATTGGCATTACACCGGCATATACTTGCTGACCATTTAATTCAGCTTGGGATAATGAAAATTCATCACTTTTGCTCCTTGTTACGTTTTGCAACGCACTTAAAGATGCAATATTTGAAATCTGCTTACCAATAAATGCATCATTTTCGTGAGCAATAATGCGTTTAGAGTCATCAATTAAAAATAAATAACCTTGCTGACCAATTTTACGTGAAGTAACAATATTTGAGATATCTGAAATATCATAGCCAAGCCCCGCAACGCCAAGGCGCTTACCTGCAATTTCTACCAAGGTATTAACGTATAAAGTCAGATGACCGCCTTGCTCGCTCACATCTAAAGCTAAGACTTGGCGTTTATCTGAATTTAAAAAATCAAAAAACCAACTATCACGTGGCTCACTACTCGAAATTGACTTAAAAAAGCCCTCTTGAGTGTAATAACTCATCGAATCACTGCTCACCCAAAAAACCGATGATGCACCGCTCTTCTTTTGTAAGTCAGCAAAGTATGACATTACACGCTGATGAATAGGCGAACGCTTCTCTCCTTCGGTCATCCAAGTATGTAGCATTTGATTTTCTGCCAATGACTGTGACACTGAGATTGGATAACGCATTTGGGCATCAATTTGTGCGGCAACCTTGCCTACCGCATCAGGTAAGAGTTGTTTTTCGGTTTGTTGATAATAGAGTTTAGAAAATTGACTCGTATTGATTAAGGCACTGACTACCGTAACAATAAATAATGCGATTAATACAAAACTAATAAAAATAGTGCGTAGCGATAGGTTTCGCATTAAGCAAGCCTCATACTTTGATAGTGTTTTTCGTATATATATAATCCTTACGGGCTAATTTTAGATAACAACTGCTTGTTTAGCAATCGCTATTTTATTTATTGCAATAAAGAAGACAGAAAATTCACTATTAACGCAAAGTAATACGCTCCATCACGTATTACTTTGCCTAATCAATGTATTACACAGCTCTTCGTGAGAAGAATGGACTTGCCATTCCAGCGAAGAAAATACCAGCGAGCAACCACCATAACTTGTAATCAGTCTCGAAAGGCTCACTTTGCTCAATTTGTTCAAGTTTTTGACCACTCACCTGCTGTGTTTGCGCACTGGAGCTTGCGGTTATATCGGCTGTTTGATTAGGTATTAAAGGGGCTAGCCCAAAACCAGTATTTTGCTCTTTCACGTAATCAACAAAGGTTTGATTGTCTGTAGCAACATCATGCTGATTAGCTATCTCAGTATATGTTTCAAGCAGTTTCTGTAAGGTCTCAGGCGAGGCTTGCCAATAGCCTTTTCTAACAGCCTCCAGCATACGTTCAATCATCTGCGCTAATGCTTCTGGATTATGTTGCTCAAAAAATTCTCGCATTTGCATTTGGTACTTATCATCAACATAGACCTCGAAGAATTCTTGCCATTGGTCATCTCTTACGGCTTCAGGTGTCATTACTTCCCAGCCCCACATGTTATTCATACGATCTAGCATCGCTGTAGCCCCCGCGTAACCTGAATCTTGCATCGCTTTTATCCAACGAGGGTGGAAATAGCGACTGCGCATCTCATTACTAATGAACTGTTCGAGCGTCTGTACTTTTTCATCACCTTTACGCCGCAAGTTAGAGACATAAATTTGTGGCGTTTTTCCATCAATATGACGTACAGCCAAGCCTATGCCGCCAAAATACTGAAACGGATCATCATTAGTCATTAACGCATACAAATTACTCGAACGAGAAAAGACCACTCCATCAGTGCCAGACAACACCTTACTATACAAGCCCGTGTCTGAGAGGTTTTCACTCCAACGAGCTTCGTCTTTACCAAAACCAAAGCCCATTCGCTCAAGATACAAATTAGCGAGTTTACTATCGTCTTGCCAAGTATCAGATGCAAGACTTCCACCAGCTAGGCCAGTTCCATATGCACCGGTTTCGTTAGAGAAAATACGCAATGATGAGAGATAGTCTGCGTCTTCTTCACTTTTCCCTTGGTCTAATAAGTTTTGCTTTAAAGACATTGAGTGACGATACACAAAGTTATTGTCTTCTTTCATTTTTGCAACTTTATCTATCGCTTCTGCAATCCATAACATGACGTTAGGAAATGCATCACGGTATAAGCCTGTTGCAGAGACCACCACATCGATACGTGGCCTACCAAGTTCTGAGTAAGGAATAATCTCTGTTCCAACAATGTTGCCTTGCTTATTCCATTTTGGCTTAATACCCATGGCATGAAGAATTTGTGCTTCTAACGCGCCTTGGTGGCGCATGGTTTCAAGTGACCACAATGAAAAAGCGAGCTTTTTAGGGTAACGCCCCTGTTCAGCCTGATACTGGGCAATTGTTTGATCCAACATTTTCACCCCAGCCTCATACGCTTCTTTAGACGGAACTTTAGCGGGATTAAAACCAATTAAGTTACGTCCTGTGGGCACTGCTGACGGGTTTCTAATTGGATCATTACCATGGCTAACAGGAATATATTGACCATCAAGACCATTCAACAACCCTGATATTTCTTCGCTCTTATGAAAGTTTTGCCAATATTCTTTAGCTAAAGTGATATCGCTTTGTAATGGTAGAGGAATAACAAAGTCAGGGTTATCGCCAAGCACACGAGCAAGCAACTGAAAACCATCTAAGGCTTGTAACTTTATTACTTTACGCTCATCTTCACGCTCAGAGGAAGCTATTGCTATACCTATTTCACGCTCAAATTCACCCGCTTTTTGCGTAAATTCATCACCCAGCATTTGCAAAATAGTGGTGTAAAGGTGTGCATCAACGGGTAGTTCGCCAAATGTATGAATACCCAGAGGTTGACTCATTTGCGCAAGTGTATTGAGGTGATCTTGTAGTACAGTCACTTTATTGGCAAATTGAGCGGTGAGTGTCGCGTCATCGAGCTCTAGATCTTTTAACATATTTAACTGCTTAGCAAGCTTAACTATCTCTTGCTGCGTATTTGATTTTGTTTGCCCATTATCCAACATTAAATAGTTGGTGATCAGCTCATTCAGTTTTGCAACTTCGCTGTATAAGCCCGCTTTTGCAAAACCTGGAGTTAGATGGCTTATCATGGTGGCACGTCCACGACGCTTTGCTTGCATGGCTTCTCCCACATTATCGATAATGTATGGATAGAAAACAGGGATATTACCGATTGCCAAATTAGGAGCATCATAAACCGATAAGCCCCGCTCTTTGCCACTTAACCACTCTTGTGAGCCATGCGTGCCTAAATGCACAATTGCATCAGCGTTAAATACGTCACGTGCATATAAATAAATAGCCAAGTAACTATGATTTATAACCGATTTTGTACTGTGATACTGGGCCGCATGCTCTTTGGCTGTCTCACCGCGCACACCTTGTGGCAGCACAATCATATTGCCTAACTCCATACGTGGAATCACAAACATCATTTGTCCGTTATGCATTCTCAGCATAGTGCTTTGGTTGGGCTGCCCATACTTATCAATAATAGGTTGAGTCACTTCATTAGGTAGTGTATCAAACCATGTTTGATATGTAGTGAGTGGTAAATAATCAGCAAGCCCCATTTCAACAAGCATTTCGGCATCTTCACCACGATAATACGGCCGCAATAATTTGCCCGCTTGCTCGACTAAACTTGCTGTATCAGTTTGCTTAACTTGATAACCTTTTGCTTGCATGGCTTTTGCTATATTAGCAATTGAGCTTGGAACATCTAAAAAAGCAGCGCCAATATTTTTTTCTCCTGGCGGGTAATTCCATATAAAAGTAGCGACTTTTTTATCCGCATTATTAATATGTGCAAGGTTCGCGTGATTAAATGCACGTTCAATCAGTGCATCAAGTTGATAACTAATAGCCACTTTGCGGCCTTTATCATTTGCTGCGATAATGATTGGGTCGGTACTTCCTGTATCTTCTGGCATGACCAAAAAAAACGGAGTCAGTGAAGGTGATACACCCGTATGATCTTGGTCAAATGCTTGCTCATCGCCATCGGTGTAGTTAAGAGCATGGATCACAGGTACACCTATTTTCATAAACTCAGCACGGCGTTTTTCTACATAATGCAAAGAGCGATAATTAATTATTAGGTCAACCCGAGCACCAGCTTCATCTGTCAGTAACTCTGGGTAGGTGAGCGCCTCGTCATTCCCTTCAAAGAAGAATGCAAATGCTTTTGCTCCTTTATTTTCGAGCCCAGAAATTAACGCATCTACGACTTGCTGTTGCTCATAATCAATCACAGAGCGATGTACCGCTATCGCTATCACTGGTTGCGTGCTTTGAACATCTAACCAGTTAAAAAAGCGAGTTTCGTCAGCACTCACATGGCCGTCAAACTCAGGGTGATATAAACCAACCTCTGGAATCACTTTAACAGGCTCTGCAGGCACATTTGATAATTTAAAAATTGCATTGGCAATATAAAGCATCATATTTCGGTAATTATCGCGACCGGCATTATTGTAATAGCTGCCAAGACGAGTATGCTGCTGCTCAGATAAGCCTGTATTCATTGCAGAATTGTCCATATCCCCAAGTGAAATGACTGGCACATTGGGGTATTCACTTAAATAGGGCTGATATTTAGTAAACATATATTTTGAAAGCGCAGGGTTAATACCATCTAGCAAAATCAAATCTGCATTTTGCCACGCGAGTTTAATTTCCTCGTCAGTTTTGCCTTTACTACTAAAATTTGTGAACGTAAACGGCTGATCTTCAGAAAGCCTTGTTAGCAACGCACCTTTTGATTTAGCCACGTGGCCCGACATCATGATCAGTACCTCTGGCTTTTGCTCTGCATATGTATTTAATGAGCTCAATAAAAGCAACAGGAATGTTAGTATTCTCATCATTGTCCGCTCTCTTGCCTGCTGGTTGTGGCTTCGCCTTTTTCAGGTATATAAACAAAACTACCATCAGCCATTTTATAAGCGACCCCAGCACGCATACCTTCACCTGAACCTATTTCCCCATTCGATTTATACTGCTTAATTTCTTTGCCTTCTTTAACAATTACTTCCATATTTGGCTCACCCGCATTTTTAACAACAGTCACATTTTCTGCTGTAAACGGACTTAAAGGGTTTTGCGCAATAGCAATCAACAACGCCGCGATAATGACTAAAAATACATCCACTAAATTTACGGCACTCACAATCGGGTTTAATTCTTCATCTTCGTCTAAAAAACGCATATTACAGCCCTCTTAATTTACGAATATTAATGAGCTCTTGAGCGCACCAGCGTTTTTTAATTGATGCTGGCCAAAAGGTTAGAGTAGAGATAACCAAACCCCAGATAACCGCAGCGAAAGCAATGATCAAATTCTCACTAATGCCCTGAATATTCCCATCTGCCAGCGCTTTTAGCGCTGGTCCCATCGGAATCATCGTTGCAATAAGGCCAAGCATTGGCGCAATACGGGTAACAACTCTGAGTACTTCAAGCTTTTTAAGCGCAAAAACCTCTAATTCATCTTCTGATGCATCTGGATTTGCCACAAAATAGTTATGAACATCAAAGCCGTTATAGTTATTTACTGCTTTGTTATCTATATCTCTTTGATAAGCAAGTTGGTTTTTTCTTCTGATTAAATATTCAGAGACAAATCGTCCTGCGGCAAAAAACGCATAAATAAAAAGTACAGATATAACTAAGATGACAGGTGTCATTAAAAGCGCAGAAACATCAGCCATAAGTTGTTCGATTATTTGGATATTCACATTAATACCTTGTTAGATTTCTTCGACAGCAAATGTACGGCAATTATTGAAAGATTACAATAATGCAAATGGGAACAATTATTATTTGTATTGATCTTTTCAACAATAAGCGTATTATTCCCCAAAAAATGAAGCAGCTCGCTGTATACAAATAAAGCACCTAAAGGAACTCAACAATGCGCTATACAAAACCAAATACGCTTAGCATGTTAATCGCAACAATTATTGCCGGCTCCGCAATGCCTGTATTTGCTGACGAAAATATCAAAAACGATGACCTAGAAGTCATTGTTGTTAGTGGCTCTCGCACAGAAAAACCGTTAAAAGATGTTGCCGCAAGTATCTCTGTTTTAAGCAGTGAAGATATCCAGCAACAAGTTGTTACCGATATGAGCCAATTATTTATGTATGACCCTAGTATCCAAATTACTGGTCGAGTTGGTGGAGCACAAAATATTCAGGTGCGTGGTATGGGATCTGACCGTATTTTGATGATTAAAGACGGTATGCGAATGAATGAAGGCTATGGTGCCGATGGTTTGAATGATATTGTTGGCCGCGGATTTATCGATACAGAGACTCTAAAGCAGGTAGAAGTCGCTAAAGGAGCTGCCTCCTCCCTGTATGGTTCTGATGCTTTAGGAGGTATCGTTGTTTTTACAACTAAAGATGCGAGTGATTACTTAAAAGAGAGTGAACAATTTGGTGCTCGTGTAAAGTTGGGTTACAGCGACCTTGACAGCCAAGCAAGCCTAGGAGCAACCCTATATGCTCAGCACGGTAACTTTGACCATTTACTTAGCATTACCGCTCGTGATGGCGAAGAAGAGCAAACCAAACACAGCAACAATGCGCCGTTCGATATTGACTCTCAAAGCTTACTTTATAAATTGAAATACAATTTAAACGAGCAAGATTATCTTAGCTTCGCAGCGGATTTATGGCGCCAAGATGTCAATGGTGATAGCGCTGACGGTTTACTTTCTTATTTCAGAGGATTAGCTCAGTACGGCTATAATATTGCACAAGAAAATACCCAAACTGAAAAAGACAGTGATTCATACCGCATTAGTTACAATAACAATAGTGGCAATGCTTTTTGGGATTCGGCTCAATTCAACGCGTACTATACTAATAATCGCCAAGACGACCAAGAATATGCCTTACTTGATATTAACGCGCCCATGTTCGGCACTGTTGAAATGCGTGATATGTGGAAAACAGGTACGTATGAGCAAACGACTTATGGCTTAATTTCACACGCTAGTAAAGCACTAAATAAGCAGCATACTCTTGGTTATGGCGTTGATATTGAAACAACTGAAAGCTTGCGTACTGTGCATGAATATCGTGAAGTCGAAGGCGAAACAACCAAAGACGACACCAGCCAAAAGTTCCCTAAAAATGACACTTTACGCGCTGGCATATTCATAAATGACGAAATCAAACTACTAAACGACACACTTGTTATTACCCCAGGCGCTCGTTTCGATTACTACAGTATGGATCCTAACGGGGTACTAAAAACAGATGGTGAGGAATACGCTAAAATTGATGAACATAATGTCTCGTTTAATTTAGGTGGCCTATATTATATCAATGATATGCTTAGTGCTTATGCACAATACGGCCAGGGCTTTAAAGTACCTGCCTACGACCTAGCTTACATTGAGCACTACAACCAGCCCACGGCTGAGTACATTTATGAAGTTTTACCAGCAGATGACTTAGATCCTGAAAAAAGTGACACTTATGAGCTTGGTCTTCGTGGTCACCTAGGTGATTTCACAGTATCAGCCGCTTTATTCTATAACGAGTTTGATGACTTTTTAGCAACTGAACTAACCCAGCGCGAAACCGTTTTCAATAATGATGGTTCACTTGCCTATATTCATGACCAATATCAGTATAAAAATATCGAGTCAGTAACGATTAAAGGGGCTGAATTTTCAACAACCTACTACGCATCGGACACACTCTCTGTATTTTTGAATGCCAGTTACCAAGACGGTAAAAATGATGAAACCGATGAATACATCAGTTCAATTAGTCCATTATCAGGTAATTTAGGTCTCTCTTTCCAAGGGGATATTTACGGCAGTGATTTAATCATTAATTTCGCGAAGAAAATGACGAAGGTAAATCCAGGTAAATATCAAACTCCAGGGTATGGGACAGTCGATTGGTTAGCACGCGCTAACTTTGGTCAAGCAAGTTTAAACATCGCAGTACGTAACCTATTCGACAAAACCTACTATCAACATGGTAGCCTTACTGACCACTCAGCATCAGACAGTTTAGAGGGCTTAGAAAGCGCAGGACGTAATATTTCTGCAAGTGTGAGCTATCAATTTTAACAAATAGGATGCGATAAAAACCGAGTGCTGCAATGCACTCGGTTTATTCATGCATCTTTATTTGTTGTCTGTATATTTTAGGTGACATTCCGTGCCAACGATTGAATGCATGATAAAATGCGCTCACTTCTGAGTAACCACATAAAAACGCTATTTCAGTGAGTGATAAGTCTGTTTCAACTAAAAGTGTAGTGCTTCTTTGTTGCCTTAAATTCGCCAGTTCTTGACTGAAGTTAGTTCCTTCTTTAGCAAGACGCCGTTGCAAAGTTTTTTCACTCATATTGAGCGCCTTTGCCATATCTTTGCAACCACACTCCCCTAAGGTTAAATGCTCTTCAAGTAAAATACGCAAAACATGACTCACATTACTTTGTGTAGCAACTTTGATTTGACCCGCAATAAATGGTTGCGCATCGGTTTGCTCACAAAAAAATAAGCTGTGAGTTTTGGATCCGTACTCGACAGGGCAATTAAAATGCTCGTTTATTTCAGCAAGATGCTCTTTGCGCTGTAAACAAATACGCGATGGATGCCAGTTTTTTCCTTTTACGGTACGTGCTATTTTCAAACAAAATGCCATTGGTGCCTCGTAACTTAACAATGACATATCACGCTCACCATCACTGAAATTAAAGCGCAATTCATACTCAGCACCATGATCAATTAACGACACATTATGCGTATCACCCATCAACTTTTGATAGCGTAAAATAAGCCGGAAGGCACTGAGTAATTGCGTTGACTGAATAATCGCCATCCCTACCACAGGTATGGCTCGCACATTCATATTACTACCAACATATATGCCTAAATGAATATCAGGCAACATCGCCTGAGCTTGCTTCCAAAGCGTACTAACACTGGCTTGCGGATAACGAGCTGTTTGGCTGCTTAGATCATTCAGCGATATATGAGCTTTTGAAAATAGCGCATTGATGGGTAAACCTTGCCACTTGAATGACTCAGCCATGGCGCGTAGCCACCAGCTTGATAAGGTACGCATACGTGTCTCAAACAAACAATTTAATGACCTATAATATCAAGTAAGTTAGAAAATAAAAGCCTATTGTTAACCTGTAATTAACAACGGAGACAACAATATGGGCACCGTCGCAAGTAAACGCGAGTTCGCGAACTTTAAAGAGTTTTACCCTTACTACTTACAAGAACACAAAAATAAGGTATGTCGACGCTTACACTTCATTGGCAGCTGGTTTGTGTTGGCTATCTTATTTGCTGCACTTTACCAACAACAATACAGTTGGCTCATTTTCTGCCCGCTAATCGGCTACGGTTTTGCTTGGGTAGGTCACTTCTTTTTTGAAAAAAACCGCCCCGCCACATTTACTCACCCTTTTTATAGCTTTATTGGCGACTGGGTGATGTTTAAAGACATTATTGTTCGTAAGGTCCCATTTTAGGAAGTAACTATGACTATAAAACACACAGTATCAGAGCAAGAATGGCAAGCTCGCGTTGAACTTGCGGCCGCTTACCGCCTTGTTGCTTTATATGGCTGGGATGACCTCATTTTTACGCATATTTCTATGCGTGTACCTGGCACAGACAACGAGTTTTTAATAAACCCTTACGGCATGATGTTTCACGAAATCACAGCATCGAGTCTCATTAAAGTGGATCAGCAGTGTAATAAATTACATGACAGCGAATACCCTGTTAATCCTGCTGGCTTCAATATTCATAGCTGTATTCATATGGCACGAGAAGATGCCCATTGCGTAATACACACACATTCACTTAATGGCACTGCGGTATCTGCCAACAAAGAAGGTTTATTACCTATTTCCCAACAAGCTGTTGTTGTTCATTCAGGGCTTAGCTACCACGACTACGAAGGCATTGCCTTGAACCCTGCTGAACAAGATCGTTTAGTGAATGATTTAGGCAATAACAACTTCTTAATGCTGCGCAACCATGGCCTATTAACAGCAGGAAAAACCGTCGCTGATGCTTTCTTGTTTATGTATGTATTTGAAGCAGCGTGCGCCATACAAACCCGTACTTCACAAAACACCGAACAACTCGTGCAAGTGTCAAGTAGCATTATAAACGGTATTCAAGGCCAAACTGATATAGCCACAAAGGGGCTTGGTGGTGCAATTGCATGGCCTGCGTTATTGCGTTTACTGGATGAAAGAAGCCCAGGCTACAATCAATAAGGATTTGCCATGCAAATAGATATTATGACCAAAATAGTGCTTCCTTTAGCGCTGTTTATCATTATGTTTGGCATGGGTCTTGGGCTAAAAAAGAAAGATTTTGGGGCTTTGTTCATAAGCCCTAAAGCCTTGACTATAGGCTTAAGCTGCCAACTATTACTTTTACCTGCTGTCGCCTTTTTGTTAGCGATAAGCTTGAACTTACCACCTGAGCTAGCTATTGGCTTAATACTCGTTGCTTGCTGCCCAGGTGGCGTAACATCAAACTTGTATACCTACTTATTCAAAGGAGATGTTGCTTTATCAATAAGCCTAACGACTCTAGCAACATTCATCTCGCCATTTACCTTGCCACTGATACTGCATTTCGCAATGGAACAATTTAGTGTTCCAGGTCATGAGTTTCAGTTACCTATTATAAAAACAATCTCTCAAATGCTAATTATAACCGTGTTACCCGTTAGCCTTGGGATGCTGTTCAATCATTATAACTCACTGATTAGCTTGAAAATTGAACCCATAATACGGCGCTTTTCTAGTATCTTTTTAGTGATTATTGTTTTAGCAATCATCTATAAAAATGCGGAACAAATGTTAGGCTTTTTTGCAGCCAGTGGCATTGCAACCCTCACATTGAACATAAGCACGCTATTACTAGGATTATTCTTTGCCAAATTATCGGGCCTTTCTCATAAACAGCAAATGAGCATTGCGGTAGAAGTGGGGCTACAAAATGGTACGCTCGCCATTCTAATCGCCAGTAGCTTAATTAATAATTCGGTCATGGCCATTCCGGGTGCTACATACAGCATACTAATGTTTATAACAGGTTATGTGTTTTGTACCTTATTTAATGCCCATGAGAATAAACAAGCCCATACTTTGAAAAAACTCCAAAGCTGATCATCCCTCTATTTATGCGCCTAACTTGGGGCGCATTTACATAAGCAAGCTACTTCTCTTTTTTCCTATGTATATTATTTAAGTACACACATTTATGGTTATTTAGTTGTAGCAAAATGAGCAAATGCAATTTTTTATAACTAGAGCCAAAACTCTATTTTGTTTTTAGCCTGTGTTTGCTATGGTTTGGGTATAAACAGTTTGAAAGCAAGGTAGCTATTATGACAATTAACAAAGCTCTGGTTGTAGAAGGCGGCGCTATGCGCGGTATTTTTGCTACAGGGGTACTTGATGCCTTTTTAGAAGCGCACTATCAACCTTTCAAACAATGTTATGGTGTATCGGCGGGAGCGACAAATATTGCAGCTTACTTATGTGCTCAATATAAACGTAACCATGCCGTTATTACTGATTATTCGTGCCGTCCAGAGTTCATCGATTTTGTTCGTTTTATTAAAGGTGGCCATTTATTTGATTTAGATTGGCTATGGCAAGAAACCATGCGAGATATTCGTCTCGATTTAGAAACCTTTGAGAAGCAAGCTGCTGAGTTTTACATTGTTGCCACCAACATAAACACTGGAAAAGCAGAATACCTAAAAGGTCATGCTCAGTCCCTCGAAGAGCAATTAAAAGCATCCTGTGCTTTGCCTATTGCTTATCGTCAATACCCAATAGTGAACAATCTACAGCTTGCTGATGGCGGTGTTGCTGACTCTATTCCAGTTCGAAAAGCTTATGAGATGGGTAATAAAGATATAACAGTTATTCTCTCTCAGCCTTTAGGCTACAAGAAAAAACCATCAAAAGCCCCTTGGCTTGTAAAACGCCTGTACAAAGACAACCCCGCACTTGCTATGGCCACGTTACATCGTGCCGAAAACTACAATCAGAGCATTGATTTTATAATGAACCCACCTAGTGATTGTCATATTGATATTATTGCTCCGCCACCTACATTTGCTGTCGGCCGTACCACCAAATCGTTTGCCAAATTATCTTCGGGATACAGTATGGGCATTGATGCAGGGCAACAATTTTTAACTCAAGCGGCTTAAAAATAAATCAAAGCCCTGCAAATGAATCTAGCTTAGCCGCATTCATATATGTTCCAAAAAGTAAAACTCTAAAAATAGAGGGGTTAGGAGAGATTAAATGAAAAAAATACTGCTTTTAGTGTTAATCATGTCATTTCTCTGTGCTTGCGATGCTCAACAAACTGACCTTGATGTGCCGAATAAACCAAGTGCAGTACCAGATAAAGCATTTTGGGTGGGCGGTTTGGATGGCGGCGTATTTGTCTTAATTGCAAAAAATAAAAATTTAGAGCCAGATGAATACTTTGCCAAAATATATTATGCATCCGGAGATATTGCTTATGAGGGAGGAATGAGACTGTCCGCTAGAGGAAGTACTGCCATAGATCACATTAACCCCGCAATATTTCAAGGTTGGGATGGCGATACTTTGTACATTGAAGGCAATAAGCTACTTAAAGTTCAAAACTAAAACTAGTACTTGAAGCTTTAGTAGTCACCATCTTGTACACCGTCTATTCAACCGCTCTCACATTTACTATTGCAAAAACTTGATTAAATACATTTCTCTATTAGCTTTAATAATAAGTCCTTATTAAAGTTTGTATTCCAACCATGTTAAATAACTACACCGTTCGTACGCGATTAGCCGTTTTGGCTTTGTTACCGGTTACTGTTTTTGTGATCACTTCATTTTTTGCAATGTCTATAATGTCGAGTATGGTCAAAGGGATAGACAGCTTATATGAAGACAGGGTCGTCCCACTTGAGCAGATAAAGTCAGTGTCTGACAACTATGCAGTTAATATTGTTGATTTATTTCATAAGTACCGCGCGAATCAAATAGCTAAAAGTGAGTTTTTGACTTCAGTTACTGAAGCAAAGAATATCGCTGATAGAAAATGGCAAAGTTACCTAAGTACAAAGCTTACGACAGAAGAGGCGCGGCTCGTTAGCGTTGTAGAAAAGCGCTTAACTGTGGTCCAACAAAAACTGACGGCTTTATTGAATCAAGTTAAAAATGATGAGTTTAAGGCAATCCCTTCAGATACATTCGTCAAAGAGTTATATGATGTATTTGATCCACTAAGTGCCAGCTACCAAGGGTTAATTGATTTACAAATTACTGAGGCAAATAAATTTAAAATGTCTGCAGACAAAGATTTTAGTCAAGTGAGTATTGCGATGACAGCATCCATCATAATACTTATTATTCTCTTATTATTTATAGCCTTTATCATTTATCGTTCGATTCATAACCCACTACTTTCGCTCAGTGAAACAATTGGCTCTATCTCTGAAAATGCCGACTTACGACTTCGCGCACAACCTCATGGCAGCGACGAAATTGCGCAAGCCGCACACCATTTTAATGCCATGATGGAGCGCATTCACGCCCTTGTAAACGATGTAACAAGCGCAACGCTCACGCTCTCTTCTGCGGCAGAACAGATGAACTCAATCAGCGACCAAGTTGCCAGCACAGCCACTGAACAAGAGCATCAGTCTGCGATGATAGCGACCGCCATTACGCAAATGAGTAGTGCAATTGAACAAGTCGCGGCAAATGCATTGGCAACATCAGAAAAAGCATCTCACACAGATCATACTGCAAAGCTTGGGCAAAAGTCGGTGCAAGAGAATATCGATGCAATCAATCATTTATCACATATCGTCAATGCCAATACCCAGCTTATCAATGAGTTAAACACACAATCAACCGATATCAATCAAGTTGTTATGATGATTCAGGGTGTCGCTGAGCAAACTAATTTACTTGCTCTTAATGCAGCAATAGAAGCGGCACGAGCCGGTGAGTCTGGTCGAGGCTTTGCTGTCGTTGCTGACGAGGTAAGGCAATTAGCTCATAATACACAAAAAGCAACCGCAAGTATCAATGACATGATCACTAAGTTACAATCTATGGCACAACAAGCTGTTAGTGCCATGGGGAACGCAGATGACAGTGCAAAGCAAAGTGTTGAATATGCAGAACGATCATCACAACTTTTAGCTGAAATAACGCAAGAGATGGCTCAAATAGCTGAGATGAATAATCAGGTTTCGACTGCAACCGATGAACAAACCACTGTCGCTAATGAACTAAGTTGTAATATTAACGAGTTTAGTAGTAGTATTTCACTGGTAAGCGAAAGCTCTCAGCAAAATGCGCAAGCAAGCCAAGAATTGGCTTCATTAGCATCGCGCTTACAGCAACAAGTACATGTTTTTAAAGTGTAAATTTAAATAATTTAGTCATCTTAACAAAAGTATAGCCATGAACAGAGCCATTTTATTGTGTATTTTTTATTTTGCTCTGTTCAGCTTTTCAAGCACAGCTCACGAAAGACTTGTTATTCAACTTGCCAAACCTAATTATACCGATGCCACAAAAAACCAATATATTCATGCAATTTTAGAAAAAAGCTTTGCCGTAATGGGTGCTGATGTCACCTTAATGTATAACGTAAAGCCCATGAACAATAAGCGAATTATAGAACAGTTAAGTCACAATAAAACGATTACTCTTGCATGGTTATCAATGCCTTACGGTCAACCTAACGCGCTTATTAGAACAACAATTCCTTTGTACAAAGGGCTGCATGGAAAACGCTTATTAATTATTCGTAAAGAAGACCAAGAAACCTTCAAACACATTACCCACCTTAACGAACTAAAACCATTTATAGGTTTACAGCAACAAAGCTGGTCTGATTACACTATTTTAAAAGCGAATGGATTGAGAGTTAATGGCGAGTTAGACTACCAAGGAATACTCAAAGCCTTAGAAGCAGGCTTGGGTGATTACTTCCCTCGCTCTGTGTTGGCTATCGAGTCAGAATTTAACAAATTACAATCATTTGATTTTGCTATTGCGCCACAAATTATGCTGCAATACCCAAGTCACTATTATTTTTATTTAAGCAAAGAGAACACTGAAGTCAGAGATCTTCTTGAGCAAGGCATGCAAAAACTAGCAAAATCAGGCGAGCTTGAAGCACTATATTTGCATTATTTTGGTGATGTAGAAAAGCAATTTAAACTCAATCAGCGACACGCAATAACACTCACTAACATGGAGTAACAATAATGCTCAAAAAATTACTGATGTTGATAGCTGTCATTATCATTTTTGTAGCCGGTTTTTTCGCTGGAATATACAGCTTACCTATTTTAACTGAAGCACCCGCTCCTAGCTCAAGCACCCTAACGCAACACAAAAACCGTGCTTTATTCAGTGGTGAATTTAAACCTAACTTAGCGGGGTCTGATCGTTTTCACTATGGAAACGGCACAGTCTACTTAACGAATGATGCAATCTCAATGCAAGGTGAGCTATCACCGGGTCCTGATTACCAATTGTATTTATCGCGCAATTTTATTGATAACGAAGCCGATTTCTTAGCACAAAAAGGCACCATGCAGCGTATTGCAGGAGTGCGTTCGTTCAATGGCTTTAAATTAGTTGTACCACAAGGTATTGATGTCAGCGATTACAATACCGTGATTATTTGGTGTGAAAGTTTTGAGGAATTTATAACCGCAGCCCAGTATCAATAGCTGTATCAATAAAAAGCAAAGCCGCCTTTGGAGAGGGCGGCTTTAAAACGGCAGCTATGGGTGTAAAGCTGCCTAATCAAGAGTCATTATTAATACAACTAATCAGGCTGCATCTTCCGTGCTTTGCGTCTCATCGCTGTGGCGAATTAAGTAATCAAATGCACCTAAACTTGCTGTTGCACCACTGCCCATTGCAATAATGATTTGTTTAAACGGCGTTGTTGTGGCATCACCTGCCGCATAAACACCCGGCAATGATGTTGCACCTTTGCTATCAATCTCGATTTCACCAAAGCGAGTCAGTGATAGCTCTGAATCTTTTAACCATTCAGTGTTTGGCACCAAGCCGATTTGCACAAAGATACCTGCAAGCTCAAGTGATTTTTCATCGCCAGAGATGCGGTCAATATAGCTCAAGCCTGTTACTCGTTTACCATCACCCACAACTTCTGTCGTTTGCGCGTTTTTGATAATCGTAATGTTATTTAAGCTATTTGCTTTACGAATAAGTACTTCATCAGCACGTAAGGTATCGGCAAATTCAAGCACGGTGACATGCTCAACAATGTTTGCAAGGTCAATTGCAGCTTCAATACCTGAATTACCACCACCGATAACCGCTACCGCTTTGCCTTTAAATAACGGACCATCACAGTGAGGACAGTAAGCAACGCCATGACCGCGATACTCTTTCTCACCTGGTACGTTCATTTCACGCCAGCGGGCACCAGTTGCTAATACCACTGATTTAGCATTTAAAACTGCACCATTTTCTAGGGTGATTTGATAATTACCTTGCTTAGTAAGCGATGCCGCACGTTGATTTTGCATCACATCAACATCGTACTCTTTTACATGCTCTTCAAGTTGTGCAACTAATTTAGGACCTTCGGTCGCTTTAACTGAGATAAAGTTTTCAATGGCTAATGTGTCTGATACCTGACCACCAAAACGCTCTGCAACCACACCTGTGTTCAAGCCTTTACGTGCTGAATAAATTGCCGCAGAAGCCCCTGCCGGACCACCACCCACAACAAGTACATCGAATAACTCTTTGTCGTTTAGTGCCTCGGCTTGGCGTGCAGCCGCTTTGGTATCCACTTTGTTTAAAATATCGGTCAGGTTTACAGCACCTTGACTAAATAACTCGCCATTTAAGTACACAGCGGGTACTGCCAACACATTACGCTCGTTCACTTCGTCTTGGAACAAGGCACCGTCAATCATCGTAGCCGTAATATTTTCATTGTGCGCCGCCATTAAGTTAAGTGCTTGCACAACTTGCGGACATGTTTGACAACTTAATGAAATATACACTTCAAAGTTAAGCGGCCCAGGTAATGATTTAATTTGTTCAATTTCAGTCTCTGATGCCTTACTTGGATGACCACCTGTGTGAAGAAGTGCAAGGATCAAGCTCGTGAATTCGTGGCCCATCGGCACACCCGCAAATGTGATTTGCGTATTGTTTATAGGTGAAGACACCACCATAGACGGACGGCGCACATCTTGGTTAGGGTTATCTCGCACCGAAAATTTGTCGCTTAACGACGCTAAATCGTTTGCTAAGTTTTTAAGTTCTGTTGATTTATTGCTGTCATCCAAGGCGATAAGCAGCTCAACAGGGCTGGTAATAGAAGCAAAGTGGCTTGTTAATTGGTTTTTGATATTCGTATCTAACATGGCTTAGCCCTTGAGTTCAGAATAAATAATCTAGAAAAATTTAGGGGTAACTGCCCATCACCCGCTAATGTGCTTAATGTGAGTTGTGATGGGCAATTAAGGTTGCATTGAGATAGCAAAGCAACACTTTGCTATCGTTTAATGCAGTGGCAAATTAGATTTTGCCAACTAGGTCTAATGAAGGAGCAAGAGTCTCTTCACCTGGCTGCCATGATGCAGGACATACTTCACCATCGTGGTCAGCAATGTACTGTGCAGCTTGTACTTTACGTACTAACTCTTTCGCACTACGGCCGATACCTAAGTCGTGAGTTTCGATTACTTTGATTTCGCCTTCAGGGTTCATTACGAATGTACCGCGAAGAGCAAGACCTTCGTCTTCTATCATCACACCGAAGTTGCGTGTAATGCGACCTGTAGGGTCACCAATCATTGGGAATTTGATTTTACCAATTGTGTCAGATGTATCGTGCCATGCTTTGTGAGTGAAGTGCGTGTCAGTTGATACTGAGTAAACTTCAACACCCATTTCTTGAAGCTGCTCGTAATAGTCAGCAACATCACCAAGCTCTGTAGGACATACGAAAGTGAAATCTGCTGGGTAGAAGAAGAAGATTGACCACTTACCTAGCACGTCTTTTTCAGTTAGCTCAACAAAGTCACCGTTGTGGTAAGCTGTTGCATTGAATGGTTGTAATTTTGTGTTAATTAATGAAGTGCTCATATTTTTCCTCATTGATGTATTTAAAAAGTTTAATTAACGCAGCCTTGCGTCTGCTTGATTAATACAATAGAGGTCTGAGTGATCAAAATAAAATTGATTGTTTAGATTAAAATGATTTGTTTTTTAGATTGAACTACAGGTTTAGATAAAAATATCAAAGCCTTCAGTTAGTTAGCTAATCAAAGGCTTTATCCACACCGAGTAAAATTACTTAGTAAAGCCATATAAACTCTTTGGTTTGATGTATTTAGGCTCAATTCCTTGCTCTTTTGCAGCCGCTAACATCACTTGTTCAATCCAGCCAGCATCCATAATGTTCATATAGTTACCATCAGGGTCGAAGTTAATGTTTGATCCCATGACCACCATAAAGGTATCTGTCACTTCAGTATTATCTGCTGGAACTTGAAATTGATGAATCGAGCCGCCTGGTTCAAATAAATAGCTACCTGCCACCTGTAAATCGTCTGGGTACTCTGTGTAGTGCCAGCTGCCTGCTAACGTGTATAAATGTACAACACCAGTATGAAAGTGCTTTGGTAATACCGTACCTGGCTCAAATAAAACGCGTAAAACCCATACACCGTTTTCAGAGTCCAGCATGAGTGGATAAATATGAACGCCAGGTAATGCGTTTTTAATCAGCTTTTCATCATTTGTGTGGATCGTTAATAAAAAATCTTGATGATTAATAATATCTGGTAATGCCATGTGTGTGCCCTCTTTAATGCTTATTAGTAAAACAACTCATTGTTGCCGTTAATACATTGTTAAACTTTAGCAACCGTATTTACTTTACTTTTCGCGTAATATTTTTTACTTTTTACGCCAGCGCACTCAATAAGAACACATTATGCCTCGTAAGAAACACGCCCCCGATTTAATTAGAGTATCTGCCCTGCATGGCTATATCGAACTGATTGAAAGTAAATTGGTCAACCCTGATGCACTGTTATCGCGCGTAGGGTTAGACCGAAAGCAACTCATAGAGCCCAATAACTTTATTCAGTATCAGCAACTGATAGAGTTGTTAAAAATCACAGCCAAAGAATTAAATCTACCCTATTTCGGCCTAGAGCTAGGTCGTTGGCAAAGTCTCAATATCTTAGGTTCAGTTGGTTATTTAATAGGAAATTGCGATACCCTTGAAACAGCACTAAAAAACTTAACCAAGTACTACCATGTACATCAAAGCAGCGCTGATTTGTTACTCGAAATTGGCCAAGACTACGTAAAACTATCGTTCTTAATACGCAGTAATTTAAAAATAAGTGTTTATCATGGTGCCGATTTGGCCTTGAGTGTCGGGGTCAATTTATTAAAGCAATTAACTGATGATAAAATAAAACTGCACCGCTTGGAGCTTCCCCACAGTTGCGATGAAAACCCCAGTGTTTACCGCCAAGCGCTGGGCCAAGTGCCAGCATTCAACTGTGCACATACCGCGCTTGTGTTTGATAAAAAATACCTAAAGCTTGCAATTAAAAATTCAGACAAGCAGTTATTTTCTATTCTTAGCCAACAAATTGGCCATCTTAAAGACACCAAACGGGAAAACATGTCTGATCACGTTGAGGTGCTGATCAAACAATATCTGCTTCATGAAGAGTTTGGAATAAACTTGATAGCCGAAAAACTATCAATGAGTGCACGCAGCTTACAGCGTCATTTAACTCAGCACGGTACCACTTTTCGTGAGCTAGTTGATGACGTACGCTGTAATTTAGCACATCAATATTTAATTGAATCTAGCCTTAGTTTATCGAACATTTCAGATATCTTAAGTTTTTCTAATTACAGCGAGTTTACCCGTGCATTCAAACGCTGGTATGGCATTCCTCCAAAAGATTATCGTAAATCACATTCATCTTAGTGGCGTAAAAAGTTAAAAACAGGTCATATAAAGCTAATTTTTCTGTTAACAATTTATATATATTGATTAGCTAGTTTTGCTAATTAGTGGTCATGTAATGTTAAAAAGAGTGTTTATTACCGGTGCCAACAGTGGTGTTGGGTACGAATTAGCCAAACAATATATTCTTCGAGGTGACGATGTAGCTTTATTTGACTTACACTTTAGCGAACAGACTAAACAACGCTTAACTAAACTTGCAGATTTTTGTCAGTATGTTGAATTTTTTGCAATACGAATCAGTGATATCGAAACATTACAGATCCAAGTAAACAATGCGATTGCTGCAATCGGCAAACCTGAATTAGCCATTGAGTGTTCATCTTTTTGTATTGAATCCAGTGAGCAATTAACTCAAAAACATAGTTTAGTCAGTCATCATTTTGCCACTGTGATCACCCCCTACCTTGAAATGAACAGTCACTTGGCATTAACTGCACCGATAACAGAGCCCACCAAGCTTTCACTCAACCCAGCCCTTTTACTTCTAAGCAAAAAGCTACGACTCAAATTAAAACCAAGCAATATAAAAGTCAGCTTAGTGTGTACAAACAAAGCGCATAGCACAGATGTAAACTCAGCTAAAATCGCTAAGCAAATGTTACACAGCTTAGATAAACAAAAATTAATGGTGATCCTAGGCTTACAATCTAAACTAACCTATATCATGAGCCGTTATTTACCGAATTGGATAATGGGTTCAATAATGGATCGCCTCATAAAACAACAACTAATAAGAACAACACGCTAAGGAATACCCATGAACACACATGATAACCTCACGCAACTAATTGAGCATACGTGTCAAACTTATGCCGACCTTCCTGCCTACAATAGTGCGGGTAAAACCCTCACTTATGCTCAAGTAGAACAACAGTCTCGTTACTTAGCACAGTGGTTTCAACAACAAAGTGGCCTAGTTGCAGGGGATCGAATCGCCATTCAACTGCCTAATATTGTTGATTACACTATTGTTACCTATGCAGCATTTCGTCCAGGGTTAATCGTAGTCAATACCAACCCACTTTATACTGCCCGTGAAATGCTGCATCAGTTTAATGATGCAGATGTAAAAGCCATTGTTATTCTTGATGCTCTTACCGATAAATTAGCCACCATTATCAATGATACGTCGATCGAAACAGTTATTGTTGCAGCCGCGGTTGCTGAGCCAACATTGCAAGAAGGTCAATTTTCGTTAAATGAACTCATTCGCCAAGGTGAAAGACTCGCCCCTCTTAATACTCATCAAGCAAGTCGCGATGATATTGCAGTTTTACAATACACAGGCGGAACCACAGGCATAGCAAAAGCTGCGATGCTAAGCCATGGCAATATTTTAGCCAATGCAGAGCAAATGAATGAGCGCTTTGACGACATTTTAAAGCCAGGTCAAGAAACAGGCATTTGCCCGCTACCGCTTTATCATATTTACGCCTTTACAGTGAATATGGTTGGCCTGTTTGCCATGGGGCAATTTAATGTACTGATTCCAAACCCTCGTGATTTAGATGCATTAGTAAAGCAAATCGAACCATATGAAATTAATTACTTTTCAGGCATTAACACCCTATTTATTGGTTTGTGTATGCACCCTGAGTTTAAGGCACTGAATTTTTCGAACCTAAAAATGACCGTCTCAGGCGGCGCAGCCCTCACCCATGCAGCCGCTGATGCGTGGATGAACACCACAGGTTGTACAATCACAGAAGGCTATGGCTTATCAGAAACCTCGCCAGTTGCGACGTTAAACGACTTTAAAAAAGAAGAAATTGGCAGTATTGGCCGCCCATTATCAAACACTACCGTTGAGATTTGGGATGAAAATGATGAACCTGTTGCTGACGGTGAGTCTGGCGAAATTGTTGTTAAAGGCCCACAGGTGATGATGGGTTACTGGCAACGCCAAGATGAAACCGATAAATGCATGAAACGTGGCTTTTTCAAAACCGGTGATGTAGGTCTGAAACTACCAAGTGGTAATTACAAAATTGTAGATCGTTTAAAAGACATGATTATTGTTTCTGGCTTTAACGTGTACCCTAACGAAGTTGAAAACGTACTGTGTCAGCACCCTGCCATCTGTGAAGCGGCCGTTATTGGAACAAAAGATGAAAAAACCGGTGAACGTGTATGCGCCTACATTACTTTAAAAGAGCATATAGACGAACAACAAGTCACAGATTACTGCCGCGAAAACTTAAGTGCTTATAAAGTGCCTAAATCAATCATTTTTATGGAGGAGCTGCCTAAGTCAACGGTAGGCAAAATTTTACGTCGTGAGTTACGCCAATAACAAAGCGATCGTTTTAGCCGCATAACTGGTATAAAATAGTTAAAAGATAAAAGCATACCGTTAGGTATGCTTTTTAATTTAAGCGGTTTTAAGGTCATTATGGAAAAGTTCATTAATCACATTCAACTCGGTTACTTAGGTTTACTGCCGTTTTTAGGCTGCGTAGGCTGGCCACTCATAGCAGGGAGTAATGCTGTCAACTTAGACTTTTTCACTTATTATAGCATTGCTATTTTAGCCTTTATGGCTGGTAACTTATGGCATGCTGGCCAACAGACGCATACTGATGCCATTAAAGCCATTATCCCTATCTTACCGATTGGCTTTTTAAGCTTTTTACCAGCAACTTGGACACTGGCTTGGCTCGCTGCGAGTTTTTGGTTAGTGCTTTTATTCGAAAAAAGCTCACCGCAGTGGCAAACGTATCATGTTGATTACCAAAAGATGCGATTCGTTTTAACCTCAGTGGTATTTGTATGCCATATATTTGTGATTGGCATGAGCATCTATCCTGAGTAGCCCTTTTCTCGCGTTTGCGGTAACATCCGCGGCTCAGATTTTTAAGGACTTGCTATGATAGATCAACTACGCGCCAAGCTAGACCACCTCGGCGAAAATTACGTTGAAAAAGGTGCTCACTTCAAAATTAAAGTGATCCCATTTTTTTGTGCGATTCACATCAAAAAAGACCACAAAAACCAAGGTTCTTTAAAGCTGTATTCAAATCAGCTAATTGAAATATTTTTAGCAACCATGTTTTTGCTATTCGGATTAATGCTTTTTGATACAGATGCAGGCTTTACCCATGGTCCTATTCATATCGTTATTGCCGTTTTGATTAGTTTTAACTTAATCTTTAAGCAAATTGCCATTGAAGGTTTAAAAACTCGCTTAGCACTTTGCCCTGAAATGGCAGTTGAAACACCGCCAGAACAAGGCAAATAACAGCATGTTTTTAGACCCGAGTTGGCGCATATTAACGGTTGGCGATGGTGATTTATCATTTTCGCATGCTTTAGCAAGTCATTTAAAACCTAAAAAGCTTGTTGCTTCGACCTATGATGATGCAAATACCATAGAACAAAAATATGCCGACAATGCACTTAGCGCCTTGCAACAACTCAATATACAAACACTTACCGAGTTTGATGTAACAAAATCTGACTCGTGGCAGCGCTTAGGAGATGCTCGTTTCGATGTGGTAATTTTTCAATTTCCACTCATTCCAGCTTTTGTAGGTGAAGCTGCATTTAAAGTAAATACAAAACTCGGTGGTATGAATGTATTAAACCGTGCTTTGTTGCATCGCTATTTAAACTACGCTAGTCAATTCGCATTAAATAAAAACGGCCCAATGCTGTGTTACATCACCTCTAAAGATGTAAAACCCTATCGCGAATGGAATATTGAAGGCAGCTTAAATCAAGGGCTTAATTGTCAGTACTTGGGGCAAATGCCATTTGATATTAACCTGTTCCCTGGCTATAAAATTCGCAATGTTGACCGCGATAAGCACGTTAAAGACACCAGTGGCATTACCTACGTCTTTAGCGAAAAAACGAACAGCGAGATTACCTCTAAGCTGACTTTACCCGCTTATTTAGGTGATAAACACTGTGCATTATGCCGCGTAGGTCCTTATATGGCACAAGAAGATGAAGACAAACATTTGTTAAGCAAAAAACATAAGCAAATGGAAAAATTTGAACAGGATTGGCAAGCATGGCTTGCACAAAACAACGAGGAGTAACCATGAACTTTGTGATTGTCGGTACCAATTTTATAAGCGACACGCTACTAAGTGCAGCCAAACAAATTGAACAATTCTCCTTATATGGCGTGTGCTCTCGAGAGCAGCAAACAGGCGAAGCTTTTCTTGCAAAGCACGACATGGCTGACGCTAAAGTGTTCACTAATATTGAACAAGTATGCCAAGACCCATTAGTCGATGCTGTCTACATTGCGGCACCAAATAGCCTACACAAAAACTACGCTGTCATGTGTTTAGAAGCCAGTAAACATGTTTTAGGTGAGAAGCCTTCGGCTGCTAATAGTAAAGAGCTTGCGGCAATCATTCAAGCGGCAAAAACCCATCAACGCCTATACATGGAAGCGATGATGACCACGCATTTACCAAACTTTGCATGCTTAAAAAATGCCCTCACAAAAATTGGCACACCGCGTAAATATATTGGTCAATATAGTCAATACTCATCACGTTACGATAAATATAAAAATGGTGAGCGGCCAAATACTTTCTTGCCAGAATTTGCTAATGGTGCATTAGTCGATTTGGGTATTTATCCGCTTTATATTTTACTCGCTTTATGGGGCGCGCCTCAGAGTGTAAAAGCCAGCGGTGTGTTACTAGAAACCGGTGTTGATGGCGCTGGCGATGTGTTATTGAATTACGCCGATAAACAAGCGGTGATCAGCTACTCTAAAATCTCGCAAGGTGATAATTTTACTGAAATTCAAGGTGAAAAAGGCCGTATTCGTATCGAAGCAGTATCACTATTAAAACGTATGCAGTTTATTGGTAATGATGGCACGGTTGAGGAACTCTCAGAGCCATTTGATGAGCACTTTATGCGCCATGAAGTAAGCCACTTTATTAATGCAGTAAAAGCAGGGCAGATTGAGTCGAGTGTCAACACACATACTTTATCAAAACAGGTTATGGCTGTGCTTGATGAAGCAAGAGCTCAATTAGGTGTTGTCTACCCTGCTGATAAATATAGCTAAACTTTCGTTTAGACTCTACAGCCTTAAATAATCATTAAGTTTGAAATTATATTTTCTTGTTGAGATTATGTTTACTCTCATTATTTTTGCACTATGGTTAATAATAACTGTTGTAAATTAATGAGAGTTTACCTTTGTCTATTAGGTATTTATTAAGAGCTGTTTTTGCAGCAACGATTACCCTAGCAGCTGGATTATTAATCATTATCCTAATGCTAAAGTCTGGCCTATCTGACAGCCAACAGGCTGCACAACAACGATATGAATTGAGTCACCTCGCTAAATTATCGTCGTCTAACTCTATCAAATTAACAGAACTTGCTAGGCAATATGTTGTTACTCTACAGAGCAAGTATAAGCAACAATACTTTGAACTAGTTGGACAAATCCAAGGGGATATTGCTTGGCTCAATGGCGAAAAGAAAAGTTATTTAGCAAGGCTACAAGCCTATAATGTCGATAAGTCTGATTTAGCATTACTCGCAGAGTCAAACGAGCTTTCCTTGAAATTAGTCGAAACAGAAGAGCAGGCATTCGCCCTAGTAGATCACCTGGTAGGGCAAGATCCTCATGTAATCAGTGAGAAAGACAAAAGCCAATGGATTGACGCTATCGTATTACTTACCGATGAAAATTACATGACTGAAGTGGGCAAAATCCAGCAACCTGTTAGTGAATTTTTGTCTTCTATAGAGCGCAAAAGTGCCGAACAAGTCACACAAAACAATGATAAGGTTTCAACATTCAGTATTATCAGTATTGCTTTTGTTATTGCAATTATATGCACTTTAATACTTTGCTATATTCAGCTAGAGAAAAAAGTGATTAAGGCAACACAAGGGCTGATTACTGAAGCAAACCGAATTTCACAAGGCGATTTATCACGCTACATTGACCATGTCAGTAACGACGAAATTGGTAAGCTTGCTGCCAGCTTTAACTTAATGGTTGATAAACTTTCAAGCCTTTTAAAAGAGATTAATAGTCTTTCTGATCAAGCACAGATTTCAGCAGCTAACCTCGATAGCGTATCTCAGCAAGCAAAAATACTTAATGATAGACAAAGCCAAGCTATCGAAGTTATATCTAGCTCCGTTTATGAAAACTCCACAGCTGTGAAAGAAGTATCGCAGAACTGTGCAGAAGCAGCGCAAAGTGCAACAGCTGCCAATAACAAAACGCAAGAAGGCTTAACCATTGTCGATAAAGGGATCAAATCTGTAGAGTCCGTCGCCGCCACACTCAATCAATCATTGAATGACCTCAATAACTTAGAGTCATCAGTCAAAGAAGTGACCGTTATTTTGAGTGTGATCAGTAACATTGCAGAACAAACTAATTTATTAGCCCTTAATGCTGCAATCGAAGCTGCTAGAGCCGGCGAACAAGGTAGAGGCTTTGCCGTTGTGGCTGATGAAGTGCGCACACTGGCGAGCCGAACTCAAAGCTCGACGCTTGAGATTCAAGATAAAATTGATTCGCTGCAAGCCGCGAGTAATGCCGTAACAAATCGCATACGCTCAAGCGATTCACAGATCAAAGAAGCTGTTGTTAACTCTGAAAATGTGGGGCTTATGCTAGAAGAAATAAGTACCCAAGCTCATTCAATTTCAGATGCAAACTTAACAATAGCGTCGGCTTCTGAGCAGCAATCTCAAGTCACTGAAGATATTGCTCAGCGTTTGAATGATGTTCAAGAAACAAGTAAAGAAGCTCAAATGCAAACTGAAAAAATTTCTGTTTCATCAAGTGAGCTTTCTAAGCTAGCCAGTAGCTTAAATGCACAAATAAACCGTTTCAAATTAAACTAGCCACCCAATGAGACTGGGTGACTAGTTTAATACCATTTAAAATCTATAGGTAACTGAAGCCCCTAAAGTTTGTGGGTTCACAACACCCACATAACCTTGCGGGTAACGACCACTGGCAGGCTCTCTTGCTGTGTACTCTTGCTCATCGAATGCATTATTAATAAATGCACTAATCAACCATTGCTCAGTATCGTAAGTAATCGTTAAACGAGTAAGGGTATAATCGCCCGCAACGCGCTCTTCTGTGTTTGTTAAGTCACCATAAAACTCATCAACATAATTAGCGCTCAAATTAACTTTTAGGCTATCTGTAAACCAATGCGATAAACCTAAGCTTGCTGTTAATTCAGGAGCTGAGTTAAGGTCATTATCCACAGCTTCAGGAAATGCTGACGATTCATCGATTTTAGTTTTTAATAATCCTAAACCACCATGTAATTGCCATTGATCGCCCAACATACTGTATGCTTCAAGCTCTAAGCCGTAGCTGTGTGCATCTTCAATATTAGTAATTCTCCGTGCTGCGCTCAGAGCCTGATAACCGTTAAAGTTGTTATAAAACACATTAGCACTAATATTTAGATCGCCATTATTTAAAACACTACGGGAGCCAATTTCATAGGTGTTTACCGTCTCTTCATCGTAGTAGTAATAATCTTCAGCAGTAAAGTCTAATGCGCCACCACCGGCGTTGTAACCTCTGCGAGCACTTGCAAATAACGTTGTTTCTTCGGTAATTTTGTATTGCAGCGCAAGCTTAGGTAAACGTAGAGTATGCGAGTCATCTAATTGCTCAACAAGCATGTCACCGCGAAATGCCATATTGAAGTTACGTACTTGCTCTTCACGCTCAATACGCAGCCCTGCTGTTAAAGTAAGTTGGCTATTCAAGTTAAAGCTTGATTCACCGTAAATTGCCGTTGATTTGCTGCTATCATCACCGAAGTAATAAGTAGCCCCTACACTCTCAAAATCTTGATCACGGTCAAAATAAGCAAGACCGACAAAACCTGAGTAAAAATCACTATTTAAGCCAAAGTTTAATTTAGTATCTAGGGTTACATTTGATTCATCCATCGAAACATCTGATTCAGCACTTTGTTGCGGCTCATAGGCATCAAATGCCCATTTATAATCCATATAGGCAACGAGCACATCCAGCGAGAAGTTTTCATTAATTTTGTAGTCAACATTGAGCTGTGTTGTATCTGATTCAGTATCCAGAATACGTTGAAATAGCGGTATATAATCGGTTGGCTCAGCAGCTTCAAAGTATTTACGTCCAGCGTTACCCTCTTCGTTGTATGTTGAATAGGTTAGTTGTACAGATAAATCCTCGAATGGGGTATAAAGGAGCTTGGCACGGGTGCTACTAGTATCCAGCTTGTTTAGTTCTTGATCTGTTGGGTTTGTGTCGTACACTGGTGGGTTAGAGAAAGTCTCGCCATCAATATATTGTGTTGATAAGCGAAATGCTAACACATCTTCAACGAGTGCCCCCGATATAACCGCCGCCGTATCAAAATAGTTATCTTGATTACGATAACCAACACGCACTGCTCCCTCAAATTCTTGCGTTGGGGCTTTAGTTTTCATGTATACCGCGCCAGCAATACTATTTCGGCCGTTGCTTGTAGATTGCGGGCCTCGGTATACTTCGATCTGCTCCATATCCCAAAGACCAGTATCGCCCGTAAGGTCTGCAACAAAGGGCTGGCTTACTCCATCAATTAATGTTGAGACACGCGCTTTCGAACCACCACTAAACGAGTTAAAACCTGTTGCACCACCATTGCCAGACACACCCCGCATATCCGGTACTGCGCCAGTTAACACAACCACATTAGCCATCTCTGAAAGAGCTTCTGATATAGATGCAAGCTGACCATTTTCAATTAATGACGTGTCAACAACAGCAACTGATGACATGGTTTCTTTCAATGATTTTTCAGTTTTTTCACCGGTGACAACAATCGTATCCATCGATTTTCGATTACTTTCGTCATCAGCTAATACGGCTGTATTAGTAACAAGTAATGAAGCTGCAATCACAGCTGATAGTGAGTTTAATTTAAATGCAGTGGCCAATTTTCTTTCCCCAAAAAGAGATTATTAGTATTTATGAATGTTTGAGCTAATAGAAAAAGCGCAAAAAATCTAGCACAACAAAAACCCTATTGCAATTGAGTTTAGTTATCATTTAGAATTAGATTAAAATAATTACAACTAACTACCTATGTTTTTTACTTTATCAACCTTACTGCTTGCACTAGCGGTGGGGATATTTTATTGCACTCGAAAGCAGCAACGCTTATTAATAAAACCTTTGAACAAACGTTTTCGAGGGGTCGCTGTGAGCTTAGTAATCACCGCTATTATTTTGACCTCTCAACAGTTTTCAAACTCCGCAACTGTGTTTTTAGTCATTTTTACACTGATGATGATGTTAATGCTGATCCCACTTCTAAGCTTGTTCTATAAAAAGGATAATTCATGACTCGCTCTCAAAAATATCAGCCGACATGGCTAGGTAAGACCTTTGCAGGCGCACTACTAGGATTAGCGCTTGCTTTTATACTTATCGCTTTTTTTGCGTGGTATGGTCCAGGCGGGATTGATGCGCGCGATAAAGTACAGTTCAACATGTGGATGATTCCCCCCTTGTGGTTATCTATTTTTAGTTTCACTTACTTATTTAATTCTGCAAAACAGGCATGGCTACTTTTAGGTGGGTTAACTGTACTGCTTTACACAGGCTTTTTTATGCTAAGAGGTGGGCTATGAAAGTAAGGTCTGATATTTTACGTACCTACCAAGGTGTACATACTTGGACAGGGATCATCGCCGGTTTAGTGCTATTTATTGGCTTTTATGCAGGCAGCTTAACCATGTTCAAGCATGAAATCCAACAATGGGCAGCTCCCCTACAAACTTCTAAAGTTACGGTTGAGAACTATGATTACCAACCTTTAGTTGATGCTGCAATAGCTGAAAAGCCAGCGCAACTGGCAAAAGGATTTAGTCTCGATTTACATACTGAAAATGCGCCTCTTTCTTGGTATGTAAAAGGTGGCCCACGTGGTATGCACCTAGATAATGAGCTACAAACAGCCTATTTAAGCGCAAAGGGACAGCTCACAATAGAACAACAAACAGAAAATAAACTCGCTGATTTAGTGGACTATTTACATCGCACTGCAGGCATTGCAGGCGAAATTGGTCATGATCAGTCAGGGGTTTATGTGTTGGGCATCGCTTCTGTCTTGTACTTTTTGGCGCTTGTCTCTGGCGTAATTATTTTACTGCCGACCCTAGTGAAAACATTTTTTGCACTTCGTAAAGAAAAAGGCCCAAGCCGCTTTTGGCTCGATAGTCATAATCTAATTGGCATTGCCAGCTTACCTTTTCATTTAGTGATTGCATTTACTGTTGTGGTGTTTGCTTTTCACGATTTTATTTATGGTGGTCTTGCTCAATTTTATGGCGATAAACCTTTATTTGAACGCACTCCCCCAGCAGCACAAAGCTATCATATTAAAGATTTACCACGTATAAATGAGCAAATTTTAGCTGCTAAAAACTATGCACCAGGCTATACCCCGATTCATGTCCGCTACAGCAACCTAAATTCAGCCACTCCATCAGCTGTATTTATGATGAGTAATGAACAAGCCGTCGTGCGCGGTCCAGAAACTGATTACTTGTTTATGAATCCGTATACTTTAGAAGTGGTAAACTCAAGCTACCCGCAAGGTGATGAAAGTATTTGGGGCAATATGGTCGCCAGTATATTTTCTTTACACTTTGGCACCTACGGTGGTGAATGGGGACGCTGGGGCTACTTTATAATGGGCCTACTGGGCGCATTTTTATCCTATTCTGGTAACTTACTATGGATTGATAAACGTTTTAAAAAAGACCCGACTAAACGCAGTACTTTATTCATGGCAAAGCTTACGATTGGTGTGTGTTTAGGCTCGATGCTTGCTGTCGTAAGCACCTTGATCACCGCCAAATGGCTGCCCAGCATCGTTGCTAATACTAATTACGGCACATTAATATGTTATTACGCGGTATTTTTTGCATTTGTTGGATTCACCTTTGTAAAAGGCACAAGCAGAGCAACTGCAATGGGCTTATATTTACTTGCAGCCTTATGCGTAACCATGGTTATTTCTAGTTTTGTAAAATTGCTGACAACCCATAATGGCTTTGCTCTGTATTCAAGTTATTTAGTGGATGCTGTCGCTATTATTTTCAGCGTTATTTTCTTTGCACTTGCTAAGCGAAACCAGCGCAAAGCAGAGCCTGACAGGATCATGCCAAGCTTCAATAAACTAAGCCAAGCTTAAGCTAGCACTTAGCTGGGGTAGTAAAAGAATTTACTACCCTATTCGCACTACTAATAACTGAATTCATTTAACGAAAAACATTTCTTAAAACTAAAAACATCAGTAGAATCGCGGCAAATTCTAGCTTAAAAATTTCATAAGGACAGTGATGCCGCGCACTATACCACCGTTTCTAATTGCTGTTATTTGCGTTCTTCTAGCCATGGTTACAATTCAATCAGGCGCTTCTGTTGCTAAGCAATTATTCCCTTTGATTGGCCCTGAGGGCACAACCGCTTTACGCCTTGGTTTTTCTGCCGCCATTTTATGTTTAATTTTTAAACCTTGGCGTGCCTTTCCTCCTGTTGGCCAAAGAATGCCAGTCATTGTTTACGGGCTGAGCTTAGGCGGTATGAATATTCTGTTTTATTACGCCATAGAGCGTATTCCTTTGGGTATTGGTGTCGCGCTGGAGTTTACTGGCCCACTTGCAGTTGCCCTACTTTCATCACGCAAAAAGCGCGACCTTTTCTGGGTTGCCTGTGCGATTGCTGGCATTATTTTGTTACTACCCGATATGAAAGGCGAAGACAGTTTAGATCCGGTAGGTGTTATATTGGCATTAGCTGCCGGTGCTTGTTGGGCATTTTATATTTTGTTTGGCAAAAAGACCGGTAACCAAGGCTCTGGCGGTATGACTGTAGCAATGGGTATGAGTGTTGCTGCTATTGTGTTAGTCCCTTATGGTGCAGCGTCACAAGGGATGGCCTTATTAAGCTGGGAAGTTCTGCCATTGGGGATTTTAGTTGCCGTTATGTCGAGCGCATTGCCCTATACCCTTGAGATGGTAGCACTGAGAAATATGCCAGCCCAAGGCTTTAGTATTATGATGAGTTTAGAGCCTGCCATAGCGGCACTCGCCGGATTTATAATCTTAAGTGAATTTTTAAGCATATGGCAATGGCTTGCTATTTTACTTGTAATAACAGCATCAGTGGGCAGTTCAATGTCTCACAGTGATACTAAAAATTAACTTCACTCATAAGTAAATTATTGAATTAAGGCGCTCAAGAGCGTCTTTTTTGTTCACATTAATCTCCCCTTTAAGATATTTTAGTTTTTACTCTATTTAACAATTGTTAATAATAAGTCTCATTGGTACAATGATAATAATTCTTATTACAGTATAAATGGAACCTACAATGCTTATTCTAAGAAAAACAAAGTTAGCTGCTGCTATAACAAGTTTTTTAAGTGTCTCACTTCTTTCTCATACCGTGCTTGCTGATGAAGCTGATATAGAAAAAATTGTCGTTAAAGGACAAAAAATAGATCGTACATTACAAGAAACCCCAGCAAGTGTAGCCGTTATTACAAGCCAAACTATAGAACGTGAAAACCTAAACGACTTTTACGATGTGCTTGCTCGCACACCAAATGCCTCAGGAATGGACGGTGCAGGTTTCAATATTCGTGGTATTGACGCATTTAATGTTACTGGCGGTGGCTCTGGTGGCTTAGCGAGTGTGTATGTTGATGGTGCTCCCGTACCTTATCGTATGATGCAACAAGGTGGATTTTCGACTTGGGATATTAGCCAAGTCGAAATTTTGCGCGGCCCACAATCAACGCTTCAAGGACGAAATTCACTGGCAGGTGCGGTGGTAATGAAAACCCGTGATGCCATGCACGAATACGACTTTAAAGGACGTATTGGTGTTGGCGAATATAGCACACAAGAAGCCGCCGTTGCGTTTGGTGGGAGCCTTATCGAGGACGAATTAGCATTTCGTGTAAGTGGCGAAAAACGTGACTTTGATGGTTACAACACAAACGTAGCAACAGGTGAAGAGTCTGACTTTGATAACAACGAATTTTACCGTGCAAAATTACGCTATACCCCTTCAGCATTGCCTGAATTCGAAGCCCAGTTAAGCTTTATGCACGGTGAAAATGAGAAAGGGATTGATTGGGTCATGGTTGAAAGTGGTCACGAGGACTTTCCTATTAACGATATTTATGACGACCGTTATGTGTATCTCGACTCTCCAACGTATGAATGGGTTGATACCGATCTATATATCTTAAATCTCGACTATGACATTAATGATCAATGGTCATTTTCATCAATCACCACTTATTCTGACGCCAAGTATGATTATGAGTGGGATGGTGATGCCAGTATGAATCCGCCACAATCGACCCTAACAGATGTGCGAACAGATGAAACAAGCACACAAGAGTTTCGACTGACCTACGACGGCGACAGACTTTCGGGATTAATCGGCTTTTATTACTCTGATCTTGATGTATTTGATAGCAGTGGTGGTGAGCGCGGTATTACATTCGCGGATTTAGGTGTGCGCTCGCTCTTAACAGCACCCACTGAATTTGGAGGTTTAGGCCTACCAGATGCATTAGCATCGCAAGTCTTACAGTTTTACGCTGGTGCAGATCCTGTCTTTATAGGTCAAAATTCTGATTACATTCAAAAAGTAAAAACAAAAGCTTTATTCGCCGATTTTACCTATGAAATTAATGAGCAATGGGATGTTTTTGCTGGTCTTCGCTACGATAAAGAAGAACAAGCCAACGGAACCATTGCTGATATTTACATCACAGAGCAAACCCAAAACGCTTTACCTAACCCTGGGGATTTTGCGAGTAACCCAATGCTTGCGCAACTAATTGCAGGTATTAATCAACAGCTTTTTGCAATGGCGGATGGCGCATCAGGGGATGAACCTGTAGAAGATGCTGATTTTGACTCATGGCTACCAAAACTGGGCGCAACATACCGCTTCAATCAAGATGTTTCAACTAGCTTCACTGTACAAAAAGGCTACCGCTCAGGCGGTGTTGGTACTAACGTGGCAAAAGCGATGCCATTCACTTTTGAGCCTGAATATACATGGAACTACGAATTAGCATTTCGCTCTGTTTGGCTTGATGAAAAGCTGGTAATCAACGCCAATGCGTTTTACTTAGATTGGACAGATCAACAAATTGCTGTGTTTTTATCTGGCAATCAATATGACAGAGAAACTCGCAATGTTGGTAAATCACATGTGCAAGGCTTTGAAACAGAAATTAGTTATGAGTTAACGAATAACCTTAATCTTTACGGCGGGTTAGGTTATTCAAAAACTAAAATTGATGAATTTATCACTGACGTGAATGGTTCAGACGAAGATTATCAAGGCCGTCCTTTCGCAGGGGCACCTGAGTGGACTGCACTTTTTGGTTTAGATTACTTTAATGAACAGGGTTTCGTTGCAAATATCAATGCCAGCTATACAGGAACTTCACAACGTTTATCTATCCCAAAAGAAACAAGTGATGGCAGCGTTATCGATCCACGTAATGACGCTTATTGGTTAGTCAATACACGTGTTGGCTACCAATGGGATAACTACGGCATTTATGCACTTATAGAAAACTTACTTGATGAAAAGTCTGTGCTTTTAAAACCAGCAGGGCTTGGTAATCAAACTCTTACCTCACCTAGAACAGCGAGTATTCGTTTCGAAGTAAGTTTTTAATTAAATGCGGCGGCTACGGCCGCCTTTTTTTGGGGCACAATAATGACAAAAAACCACACATTTACTGCAACTAAGTTCCGCCATTTTATGGCCTGCTTACTCGCACTACTCACAGCAATTGTAATGATCCCAGGGATGACAACCTACCTCCCTTTTGCACTTGAAGAGCAAATCCTTATTCCTATTATGCTGTTTCCGCTAATTTGGGCAGGGTTATTTATTTACGCTTACATGGCTATTAAAGCTTGGCACCCTTTTCTACTCATGCTGCTCATATTACTCAGCCATGGTGCTTTAAGCTATTTCGCTGTCTCAGGGGGGCTGTCATGAAATCAATCAGCTTGAAAAAACTTTTCTTAATGCATAGTTGGGTCGGTATAGTGACAGCCATCTTGCTGTTTATTGTTTGTTTTACTGGTGCTTTAGCTGTGTTAAGCCGCCCCGAACTAAAGATTTGGGCAAATCCAGAGCTGCATCAACTCAATGCACTTCCTAGCGAAAAAATTACAGAAATAATTAATACATACCATAAAGCCGTACCAAAAGAGTTTGGTGAAAATATTCATGTGTATTTACCAACGGGGCACAATACACATTTACTGACTGTATTGTTTGAATCACACCATGGCGATGAAAACTACAGTGAAGCCGCTGCCTATGCTTATCAGTTTGATCCACGTAATTATCAATTAGTGAATGAATATTATGGAGCAACGAGTTACTTTTACGAACACAGAAAAACTGATGCTCCTTCATTTATCGGGCATTTTCACGCTGACCTGCACTTAGGTAGACCTATTGGCCTAATTTTAACTGGATTCTTAGGGTTAACATTACTTGTTTCTACAGCGACAGGTTTATTTATACATAGACAATTCTTTAAAGAGCTATTCACGTTTAGACGCAAAAAACCGCTTGATGTCATTATTAACGATGGCCATAAAATTATGGGGATTTGGGGCAGCTTATTCCATGCTGTCATTGGTTTTACAGGTGCTTTTTTAGGTCTCGCAACTGTTATTTTGCTACCTGCTGCGGCATTTGTCAGCTTTGGCGGCGATCAAGATAAGTTAATAGAAAAATTCACCGCCATACCAGAACCTGCCATAAGTGAGCAATTTCAAGCCACCGATATCAATATCATTTTGCATGATGCACAAACTCGTTATCCAAAAGCTAAAATCGTCGATTTAACAATCATGGCACACAACGATGCAAATGCAGAAGTCTACATGCGACTAATTGGTGGTGAGCAAGTGGCTTCACAACTGTTGAAGTACCATGGCTCAGGCGAATTTGTAAAATCAATGAGCAGTTTTGGCGATATACCTGGAGCATCAATAAAGGTATTAGAGCTGTTATTCCCATTGCATTTTGGCAATTTTGCAGGGCTATTTGTAAAACTAATATGGGTGTTCTTGGGACTTACAACCGCACTTTTACCCCTGTCAGGCATGATGATGTGGTTATCTAAACGCAGTAGAGGCAATAACCCAACATTAAGTCAACAAGCATACCAGCGCTGGAATAGAATTATTATTGGTACTTGTGGTGGCCTTGTTGCCGCTTGCGCAATCTTATTTCCTACTCAAGTAATACTGAATAACTTCGTTGATAGCGCATTACACAATAATTACTTTGCACCACTGTTCTTTTATGGCTGGTTAGCTTGGTGTTTAATTGCTTTTATACCACTAAACTACCATCGCTTTTTACAGCTGACACTAATCACTATTGGCCTAGCATGTTGTGCAATTTTGCCATTAAATTTATTGTTTTCGTCAAGCCATGCATTCACTGCAAATAACCTTTTAATTAGCGTTGTTGATATCAGCTTTTTTGTTATTGGCAGTGTAGTCATTTACTGTGCAATAAGTAAGTTATCGGCTCGATTAGCCACTAAAAAAATGGCTCAACAGGGAGTTGTAGTATGAATGTTATTTATTTGTTGATTGCGATAATGCTACTTATCGCTAGTAGCTTATTACTTAGAAATACAAAAAAATCTCACAGTTATATTGCGCTTTGCCTGTTTGGAGGTGCAAATATTCCACTCATAATACTTTATGGTGCTATTGGTGGTATTTTTATTTCTATTGCAAGCTTTCTCGTTATAGGCCTGTCTACCGCACTTATTATGGGGAAGGCACAATAGCAGAACAATCTAATTGCTTATTAATTCATAAAAAAGCGCTACATTTACACTGTAGCGCCCCCTAATTAAGCTAGCGTATCATTTTTAATAGATCGTCAATTTAATATTGTTAATACCTCGTTCTGCAACAGGTCGGCCTTGTGGACCTAAGTGATGAGCAGCATGAAACTTGGAGCCTATTGCACTAATTCTGTGTAAGAAGCTAATTTCTTCATCATATTTAAGTGCTAATGTATTGTCAGGTCGCTCACCATCATCAGGCTGCATAACTCGCGCATATAGATCCGGAGTTGCAGTAGAAAAAGTGATTTCACTTTGCTGTGAACTTAATGTAAGCCACTGAATATCAGAGAAATACCCTTTAAACTCTGGTAATTCCCAACGTTCGCCAGCAACCCCATCATTATAATCATTTTCCCACACAGAGTAGTTTACGCCCTCTAAGCGGTTAGCCCATACACGGTAAGGGCCATCACCTAACCAGCGTTTATGCTCGATTGCTTTTTTCGGATAACTAAAGCCAACACCATGAAGGATGTATTCACCGTCAAGCCAATAATCAACATCCATTGATAAATGGCCCTCTGGGTGAACTGTCCAAGTTAGTTTAGTGATACCTGCTGGCGGGTTCATCACTTCAATCACTAAATCATTAGCAATCATTTCAGACTTTAATTCTGTCGGTTTTTTATCTTGTTGCGCTTCTTTCCCAGCATTTGGATCATGAGTTAGCCATGAACCAATACCATTATAAACACCTTTATTTAGTGAGTTATCAGAACGAAGTAGCTTAGGACCATTTGTCAACGCTGCAGTTTGACCTTGCTTACTGTATGACTTTAATAGACCTGTTGTCGCATCAAAAATAATTGTTCTATCAGCAGCCTTAACCGCTAACTCAGATTCGTTTTGACTAACAATTTGAGCTGGTTTAGTCGCTGATGTCTGATTTTCAAATTGCTCTTGAGTTAATTGTGCAAGCTTAGCTGCACTTTGAATAGGCCAAGCATCTGTCCAAATTGAATTCTGCTGCTGGTCAAAAAATTCAACCTCTAACCAACCATTTTGCAACCAATTGTCAGGTAAGTTCAATTGCACTGTTCCTGTCGAGTCTGGCTTAATTGCAGGTAATGTAGCTTTATTGCTCGCAACAAGTTGCTTTTTATCAGAAAACGCAGTCACTGGCTGATATAAACGCCATTCGAGCGACATAGTTGATAAATCAACAAAGTCATAGAGATTTTTAACTTGCAGCTGGCCGTTAAAAGAGTCGGCAAGTAACTGGCCATTCTTTAAGTTTTCAACTTGAATTGGTGACCAAATCTCTTTGATTGTAAAAAAGCTCGCTTCTTTTTCACCATAAGGGCCAACAATTCCATCTGGTGCATGGTTGAAATCGGTATCAACGCGGCCATTTTGATCTGTACGCTCAACACCTTCATCAGCAAACACCCATAGGAAGCCACCGGCACCGACAGGAGTCGACATCATGAAATCCCAAAAATCTCTCAAACCTGCACCATGGCCACCATCATACAAGCCATGTAAGAACTCGGTTGGGAAAAATACTTCATTACGGGCTTTTTTGGCTACCAGCTCGGAGTAAGTTGGATAATGATCTGTATCGATATTACGGAACAACTCCCAAGGATGAAGAATTGGACGATTTTGAATGTCATAAAGGTGATAATCATCATCAACATCGGTGTTAAAACCGCCTTCATTACCGTTCGCCCAGAATAAAATACTTGGGTGTGCTTGGTCGCGTTTAACAAGCTGTGCAACTAAGCGTCTCGCTGATGGCGTATCAATAACAGGCTTTTGCCATGTGCCTAACTCATTAATAACATAAATACCAAGACGGTCCGCCGCTTCTAAAAAGTGCACATCGGGTGGGTAATGCGACATTCTAACAGCATTCATGTTCATGCTTTTCATCGTCTTAATGTCATCGATGCTGGCTTGTTTAGTCATAGTACGTCCCGTTGCTGGACGAAAGCTGTGACGGTTAACCCCTTTAAGGATAATTTTTTCGCCATTTAAATATAAGCCGTCATGTGGGCGTAATTCAAACGTTCTAAAGCCAAAGGTTTTATCAAAACTATGTAAAGTTTTAGAGCCTTCTTTTAAATCAATACGTACTTGATATAAATTAGGCGTCTCGGCGCTCCAAAGCTCAGGAGAGTCAACATTAGTGGCTAAGTGCACTTTGTTACCATTAAGTGTGGCATTAAACGTTTCACTTACTGGGTTGCCATCTAAATCTAAAATTTGTGCTTCAATGGCAGAAGCATTTGATTTATCTAGTCCTTCAAGATAAACATCCATTTTAAATTCACCAGACGCTTTTGCATCTAATGAAACCCAATCAATATGAGATTGTGGCAAAGATTGTAAAAAGACTTGACGATAGATACCACCGAACACCCAGTAGTCTGCAGCGCGCTCAGCTGCTTCAATACTTTTGTTAGCCGACACTTTATCTACCACAACCTTTAGCTCATTAGCTTCACCGCTTTTTAAATAAGGGGTAATATCATAGCTGAATCGATAAAAACCACCTTGGTGCGTTGGCCCCACTTGTTGTTGGTTTACAAACACAGTGGCATCTGTCATCACACCATCAAAAACAATTTCAATTTTGCGACCAGACCAATCAGCAGGTAAAGTAAAATCTCGACGATAAATACCTTGTTCGCTATGTTTATCTGGGATGTAGCCGTAATCATAGTTACCGAAGCCTTGTTGCTCCCAGTTAGAAGGAACATCTATTTTGCTCCATTGACCACAGTTTTGCCCTTCACTACAGTAAAAGTCCCATTTCACCGCATCATCACTGCCGGTGCCACTTAACATCATGATGTCTGTTTTAGCTTCATCATTAGGCTGAATGTCAACACTTTGCTGACTATTACAGGCTACAACCAAGACGCTCAAGCAAGCGATAAACGCATTTCTTAATATACTGGTTTCAAACCATGCTGGTTTGCTTATTAACCTTAGCTTTTTTTCAAGCCGGCCAAAATAATCCTTCCTCATATGTGTTCCTCTAACTGTTGAAATTATAATGTTTTTAGAAAATTTTTAGTCTACACAAGCTAATATTACCATTAAATATATACATATCATAATACAATTGCCACCGGTAGCATTTTGAGGTTTTATCCACCTTGTTCGCGTGTTCTACTCATCATATTTGACGCTATAAAACGACCTACTGCATTAATTTTAATAAATAAATTAGCAATAAAGTTATTTGTTTTTGTCTTGCACCAAAAAGAAATCAAACCTTGCACTACAACTGAACCCTCTCTTTCTGAAGCAGAAAATAATACAAACCGCTATGTAACTACACATTTAAACTCTTTATTTTAAAATTTAACCTACTGATAAAAAACAACTTATTTCAAAAACAAACAGAAACAAGTAACAAATCATTAAAAAGAATATAATAATACTTAAACAACTAAATTTTCTGTGTTATAAAATTTAGGAGCGTGATTAGGGGGATGAAGACAACACAACAAGCCTGGCATGCTTACTTGCGGTGCAACTATTCGGCCAAAAATGCCACCGGTGGCAGAGCCGCAAGAAAAATACACTTAATAAAAAGACACACGATATCAGCACCTTGTCGAGCATTAGAGTTTTTCTAATGATGCTGATTTAACACTGAATCAAATAGCTCCTGTTATTGGTTCGCATTAAAATAATTTTGGAGGTTATTTTAAATGTTTAAGAAAACGACATTAGCCAGCACAATTTGTATGGCCCTTTTTGGGCAATGTGTTTACGCAGCAGATGTGGCTGCAGAACAAACACAACACGCTCAAGCAAATGACAACAATGATTCCCTAGAAATAATTGAAGTTGTTGGGATCCGAAGTAGCTTAAATAAAGCCGTTAATATCAAACGCCAATCAATTCAGGTTGTTGATGCGATTGTTGCCGAAGATATTGGTAAGTTTCCTGATAATAACCTTGTTGAGGCGCTACAACGTGTAACAGGTGTACAGGTAACAGACCGCGCATCGGGTGAAGTAAATACTGTTACAATCCGTGGCTTAACCGATGTTACAACAACAATAAATGGCCGCGAAATGTTCACCGCAGCAGGGCGTCAACTTGCTGTTGCAGATATACCTGCAGCATTACTTGAAAGTGTAGAAGTTTACAAAACACGCAATGCTAGCCAATTGGCAAGCGGTATAGCAGGTCAACTTAATGTTCGCACCCAGCGTCCATTTAACTTTGAAGGCTCAAAGTTTGTGATCAATGCTCGGGGGGTTTATCAAGATCAATCTGAAGAAACAGATCCAATAGTGAGTGTACTTGCCAGCAATCGTTGGGAATCATCAATTGGTGATCTCGGCGCATTAATTAACCTTTCATTTGCTAGCACCAGCTATCGAGATGAAAACAGTGCACCAGGTGGTTTTGTGCCATTTAGAGCTGATAACTTAAACCGTATTTACCCATGGCCAACAGGCCTCGAACACGGTATGGATAGAACGCCTGGGGCAACTATGTATGACCCTGCAACTGACAGCGAGGTTGAGTATTATCTGAGTCGTGATGCATTAAATCAGTCAGACTTAACAGGCAAACGTGAACGCCCAGCAGTAAACCTATCATTTCAATGGGCACCAAATGATACATCTGAATATATATTTGAAGCCTTTTATAATGGTTACCGCAACGAAAGTAATAACCACCTGCTATTCTCTTACGCAGATTCTTCACGTGTAGAAACAGTGACTCAACCAGTCTTGTTTGAAGGCACAAATGTCATCAAGTCTCGTGCTTGGGGTGACTCAGGTGCATTTACTAGTGGTGACTACTCTGAAAGTAAGACAGATAGTTATATGTTTGCACTGGGTGGAAAATGGGCCCTCACTGAAGATGTAACGTTAAAATCTGAACTGGTCTACCAAACAAGTAAATATGAACGTGAGTTTGTTGCTATGCAGGCAAATACTCGTTTTCCATTTGTCATGGCAGACTTCAATCATGAAGACGGCATCATGGCATGGACTGTTTACGATGAAGAGTTTGGTACTCCACTTGATTTAACCGACCCAAGTTTATGGACTACCAGTACCATGTTTGATAATGGCGGTGAAGATAATGGTGATGGTTTAACATTCACACTCGACCTCGACTTCTATGTTGACTGGGGTATCTTTACAAAAGCTAAAGCAGGTGTTCGTTATGATAAACGCACGGCTGATAGCAGCAGCCGTGATTCAAATCGCTTCAATGCGATTCCACTGGCGTCCCTTGATTCAAGCATGCACTATGCAAATAGTAACTTCTTTGACGGGAAAAGTGACTTACCGAGATCATGGGTTGCATTTAATGCCAAAAACTTATGGCAAAACCGTGCAGAGTATCGTGATACCTTTAACTTCTATGATAGCGCCGATGGTGAACGCCGAATGACGCTACAAAAGAATTTCGATATCGATCAAACCTCGTGGGCAGCTTACATACAAAGTCAATTTGAAACACAATTGTTTGGTAAACCATTAGATGGTGATATTGGTCTTCGCTATACCTATGCAGGTGCTGATATGGACTTTTACCATTGGGATGCAGAAGTGGGTGGTATAGTACAAAGTACAGGTCGAAATAGCAGCGCAAAGTTCTTACCTAACTTAACGCTACGCTATCATTTGAGCGATGATTTAATTACCCGATTCGCGTATACGCAGACTTTACGTCGCCCTGAGTTTGGTCAATTAAATAGCTTTATCAACCTTAACCCAGATACCACAAATGTTGGCTATGGTAATGCAAATGGTGGTAACCAGAGTCTACGCCCAGTAGAATCAACCAACTATGATCTTTCTCTTGAGTATTACTTTAACGAGGGTAGCTCAGCCTACGCGACTTATTTTTACCGAGATATAGAAGGATTTGTTTTTGATTCGCTGCGTCAAGCTCAATTCCCAAACCCTGAAACGGGTGAGATGGAAGATTATATACTTTCGCAGCCTGGCAACACCTCAAATGGTACTCTAAAAGGGGTTGAAGTGGGCCTTATTTACTTCCCTGAATCTGTACCGCAATGGTTAGATGGTATTGGCGTTCAGGCAAGTGGTACCTTCTTAGATTCAGATCAAGACATTCCAATCTTCAGCGATGAAGGCGAGTTAACTGGGTACACAAATAGAAGTGTATTTGGTGTGTCAGACACCTCTTATAGTGGTGTATTAATTTATGAACGAGAAAATTTCAGCACTCGCCTCTCTTACGTTTGGCGTGACTCATTCTTAAATCGCTATGGCTCAGGTCGTTTCGCGCATCCACGAGGCGTTTATCGTAAACCTGAACAAAGTTTAGACTTCCAAGTCAGCTACGATGTCACTGAAGACTTGGTTGTGACATTTGATGCAACAAACCTAACAGATGAGGTTTATCGTCAATACTACGAACTACCAACCGTTCTAAACGACTCAGCGTCTATTTATAGCCGGACATTCGGCTTAGGATTCCGCTATAGCTTCTAAGTTTAGCAAAACCAAGGAAGGTTTATTTGATTTCCCCATCAAGTTAGAAAGTAAAGCACTGTACCTTCAAGGTCGGTGCTTTTTTCATTTCAAAAACACTAAGCCTATCTACGCGCAACAACATTGCCACCGGTGGCAATTTTTGCTAAAGTTGTTTGCATAAATAACAGTCTTAGGCCATCAAAGAACAAGTAAAGTGCCTAATTTACTTACTGCTAATTAAGTTTAGTCATTACACATTTAAGTTTTTTGCCACCGCTGGCAGAGCAAGATTTTGAGGAACCTTATGTCAATTAAATCACAGCCGCTTTCACTTCACCCTGATAGGCTATTTTCGAGTGACCCGGCAATTGTTAGTGTTGCCCGAGAGCTTTATGAAGAAATAAAAGATCTTCCTATAGTCAGCCCACATGGCCATACAGACCCAAAGTGGTTTAATAAAAACCCTAACTTTGGTAACGCCACTGAACTATTTATAAAACCAGATCACTATGTATTTAGAATGCTTTACAGCCAAGGTATTGATCTAACCGAGCTTGGCATTCCTGAGCATGGTATCGATGGTGATTTAACACGATCAAAGAATGCAGATCCAAAAAAAGCTTGGCAGATTTTTGCTGATAACTATTACCTATTTGCAGGCACCCCAAGTGGCTACTGGTTAGATGCTGTGTTTTTTGATGTGTTTGGTTTTAAAGAAAAACTTAACTCTGAAAACGCTCAGCAATACTACGATAAAATCACCACTGAACTTGCAACAGATGCCTATAAACCACAAGCATTAATGGATCGCTTTAATATAGAGCTCATAGCAACAACTGAAGGCGCATTAGATTCACTTGAACACCATAAAGAGATGGCTGAAACGGCCATGGCCAAACGAGTTATAACTACATTTAGGCCTGATGATATTGTGGATGCGAGCCGAGAAGACTTTACCGATAATCTCGCTAAGCTTGGTGAGTTAACCGACCAAGATACTAGTACTTGGCAAGGTTATTTAGAAGCAGTTCGCATTCGTCGCGCTTACTTTAAAAAACAAGGTCGAGCAACTGCAACCGACCATGGTCACCCCAGTGCGATTACTGCTGATTTATCACTATCTGAATGTGAAGCATTATTTAAAAAATGCCGCACAGGTAACGCAACAGAACAAGAACAAGAGCTATTTCGCGGCCAAATGCTAACGGAGCTGGCTGGTATGAGTATTGAAGATGGCCTTGTTATGCAAATCCACCCTGGTGCACATCGTAATCATAACCAGCCAATTTTCAATCAATTTGGCCGTGATAAAGGCGCAGATATTCCAAGCCAAACCGAGTATGTTAATGCGCTTAAGCCTCTTTTAAGTAAATATGGTAATCATCCAAAGTTAAAAATCATTTTATTTACCCTAGATGAAACGACTTACAGTCGTGAGCTGGCACCGCTTGCTGGTCACTACCCTAGTTTAAAACTAGGTCCGGCATGGTGGTTTCATGATAGCCCTGCAGGTATGCTGCGTTTTCGTCAGCAAACGACGGAAACGGCTGGCTTCTATAATACGGTCGGTTTTAATGATGACACGCGAGCTTTTCTATCGATTCCAGCAAGGCATGATGTAGCACGTCGAGTTGATTGCCGCTACTTAGCAGAGCTTGTTACAAATCATCAAATAACGATTGAAACAGCCCACGAGCTTGCTTATCAACTAACTTATGGGTTGGTTAAAAAGGCGTATAACTTATAAAAATCTAGCACGGCATTACTGCCATAATGTCGTGCTTACTCAGGAACTCGAGATGTTGATTCGCGTGTCACCAAATGTGGCGTTACTGTTTTTGGCATAGGTAGTTTGTCTTGATTACCACGAGAGCGATTAATCAACTTTTGTACGGCTAAGCATGCCATATTAAATACAGGTCGGCGTATTGTTGTCAGCGATGGAATGATCCGAGATGCAAGAATATTGTCATCGAACCC